>JAABUR0100003087.1_pt1 | contig 23911 bp, 21 predicted proteins | sample 5560091 | NCBI WGS metagenome assembly JAABUR01 (sample SAMN10711879, study PRJNA513375) | rock metagenome | isolation source: Antarctica rocks | place: Antarctica: Victoria Land, University Valley sud
GACTCCATGATCGGATCGAACAGGCCACGGATCCGCCCGACCGAGATCAGGCAGTCCCGAAGGACCGCCGTCCGCTCGGCGAACCGGTCGATCTCGCGCTGTTCGCGACCCAGCGTCTTGACCACGAGTGCGCCGTCGAAGCTCTCGTGCGCGATCTCGCTCACCTCTGCGCGGAGCTGCTGAGCACGGCTGATCCGCGGCGACATCACCTGCGAGTACGCGATGTTGACCACGAAGACCAAGGGGATGACCACACCGCCCACGATCGCGAGGACCGGATCTGTCAGGAACAGCGCGACGATCGTGATGACCAGCATCAGCAGGGCACCACAGGCGAAGGGGAGCGGCGCCACGAAGTACCAGGCAGCCTCGACGTCGCTGTTGGCGTTGGACAGCAGCTGACCGGTCGGATGCTGCTGATGCCAGGACAGTGGGAGGCGCAAATATTGCCGGGTCACCTGTCGACGTGACTCCGCCTGTAGGCGGTACTGCATGATCCCGGCGAAGAGCCGCCGGCCGATGATGCCGATGATCTTCAGGATGGCAACAGCGAGGATCACGACGGCGGCCAGAACGAGGGCCCCGGTGGTGACCCGCCCGTCGGAGAAGGCGGGCAGGATGACCCGACCCGTCACAGCTCCCAGCACGTACGCCGAGGCCACGCTCATCGCACCGAACAGGGCGCTACCCACCAGCGCCGCGGTGAAGATTCCCGGCTGGCTGCGGATGCCCTGACCGATCAGCCGGAACCCGCGGCGCAGCACAGGGTCACGCGGGCGTGGCACAGCAACTCCGTTCCGACGGGGGATGGAGCCAGACTACAACGCGTCGACTCATTCTTTTAGCATGGGTAACGAACGGTCCGGTCAGTCGGTCAACCGGCTGGCTCGCGTACGGGGTGTCCGGCGGCAGCCATCGCGGTCTTCACCTCGGCGATCCGCAGCTGTCCGAAATGGAAGACGCTGGCTGCGAGGACGGCGTCGGCGCCGGCCAGCACAGCGGCTTCGAAGTGGCCGACCCGTCCCGCTCCCCCGCTGGCCACGAGCGGGACGCTGGAAACCGCACGCGCAGCGGTGATCAGCGCCAGGTCGTACCCGCCACGCGTGCCGTCGGCGTCCATCGAGTTGAGCAGGATCTCACCGACCCCACGCTCGACTGCCTCGGCGATCCAGGCCAGAGCATCGCGGCCGGTGCTGGTGCGTCCGCCATGGGTGGTCACCTCGAATCCGGACCGCGTGCCGGCTGCCGGCGCGCGGCGGGCATCCACGGAAAGCACCAGGACCTGCGAGCCGAAGTCGGCGGCGATCTCGTCGATCAGTTCCGGCCGCGCAAGCGCCGCGGTGTTGATGCCGACCTTGTCGGCTCCTGCCCGTAACAGGCGGTCCACGTCCGCGACAGCCCGGACTCCCCCGCCGACGGTCAACGGGATGAACACCGTTTCGGCCGTGCGGCGTACGACGTCGTAGGTCGTCTCCCGCTCGTCGGATGATGCGGTGATGTCGAGAAAAGTCAGTTCATCGGCACCCTCGGCGTCGTAGATGCCGGCCATCTCGACCGGGTCACCCGCGTCGCGCAGGTCGACGAAGTTCACGCCCTTGACCACCCGTCCGCCGGCCACGTCCAGGCACGGGATCACCCGGATCGCGACGGTCACGCTCTCTGGCCGGCTCCGCCAACGGATCGGCCTGGCTCCCGGTAGGCCTCGACCTCGACCTCGACGAGGTGGTCGCGATGGGCGAAGCCGCTGACCTCGACCATCGTCGAGACCGGCCGGACCCGGCCGAACAGTTCGCGATGGGCGCGGCCGACCTCGTCCTGTTGGGTGATGTCACGCACGTACATCCGGGTACGCACGACATCGGTCAGGTCGAGCCCGGCTTCGCGTACGGCGTCCAGGGCGATCCTGAACGCGGCAACGGTCTGGGCGTAGACGTCGTTGACCCCGACGACCTCCCCGGCCACGGTCGCGGTTGATCCGGCGACGAGAACCCAAGGACCGGCGACGACCGCGCGCGAGTATCCGATCCGCTCCTCCCACGGCCCCCCGGAAGGGATCCGGCGCAGCGTCATCTCAGCCTCAGGCTCGCTCACCGAACCACCCTCAATGCCTCAGCCAAGGTGAAGGCCCCCGCATAGAGCGCCTTTCCGACTATGGCGCCTTCGATTCCTTCGGGCACCAGCGCGGCGAGCACCGTGAGATCGTCTAAGGTGGACACACCGCCGCTGGCGACGACCGGTCGGTCCGTCGCTGCGCAGACCTTGAGCAGCAACTCGACATTGGGCCCGGTGAGGGTGCCGTCGCGGTCGACGTCGGTGACGACATACCGTGCGCATCCCTGCGCGTCCAGTCGGGCGAATACCTCCCAGAGGTTGCCCCCGTCCCGTGTCCAGCCACGAGCAGACAGGGTCTCACCGCGAACATCCAGCCCGACGGCGATCCGCGTTCCATGCTCGGCAATGACCCGGGCGGTCCAGTCCGGGTTCTCCAATGCCGCAGTACCGAGATTCACCCGGGCGCAGCCGGTTGCCAACGCAGCACGCAGGGAGGCATCGTCACGGATACCGCCGGAGAGTTCGACCTGGACATCGAGTGCTCCCACCACGCCGGCGATCAATTCTTGGTTGTCGCCTCGGCCGAAAGCGGCATCCAGGTCGACCAAGTGGATCCAGTCGGCGCCCTCGCTCTGCCAGATCAACGCAGCGTCCAGCGGTAGGCCGTAAGAGGTTTCGCTGCCGGCTACCCCTCGGACGAGGCGGACAGCTTGGCCATGAGCGATATCCACGGCGGGCAGCAGGGTGAGGCTCACCGAGCCAGCCTACGAGTCCCTGCAGCCACCCGTCTGTGCGGCATGCTGGGTTCATGGAGTTCTCCGAGGTCGTCCGCCGGCGACGCATGGTCCGTGCCTATGACCCGACCCGCCCGGTCCCGGACGAGGTTCGCGACCGGCTGCTGGACCATGCGTTGCACGCCCCTTCGGCGGGCTTCTCCCAGGGCTGGGGTTTCCTGGTCCTCGAATCCCCCGCCGACCGGGAGCTGTTCTGGTCGGTGACTGCAGAACCAGATGAGCCCGACCGGTGGTTGACCGGCATGAGCGCCGCGCCGCTGCTGATCGTCTGCTTCTCACACAAGGACGCCTATCTCGATCGATATGCCGAACCCGACAAGGGCTGGACCGACCGCGACGAGAAGCGATGGCCGGTGCCCTACTGGGACATCGACACCGGAATGGCCGCGCTGCTGATCCTGCAGACCGCAGTCGACGAAGGGCTGGGGGCGTGCTTCTTCGGCGTGCCGCCTGACTTCATCCCGGCGCTGCGCACCGCCTTCGACGTTCCCGACGCCTTCACCCCGATCGGCGTGGTCTCGATCGGATACCGGCTGCCGGATGCGAAGTCGCCCTCGCTGCGGCGCGGCCGCCGGGGCGCCGACGAGGTCGTGCACCACGCTCGCTGGTAACCGCCTGCCATTCTCCGCAAAGATCCGGCCCGGCCTGCGTCGAGGCCGGCCTGGGAGTCCCCGCGCCCGTAGCCTCCGGCGGGTGGACATCCGCTCCGACATCGCCCCCGACCTAACCTCGGACATCGCCCCGGACACCAAGGATTGGACCTGGGTGCTCGACCGGCCCTGCCCGGACTGTGGACTGGACACCAGTCGGGTTTCCGGGTCAGCGATCCCCGGAATCCTGCGCACGAGCGCCGACTCGTGGCAGTCCGCCCTGCGCCGCCATGACGTACGAGAACGGCCGAACCCGTCGACCTGGGCGCCGGTGGAGTACGCCTGTCACGTAAGGGACGTGTGCCAGCTGTTCGATTTCCGGCTCGGATTGATGCTGACGATGGACGATCCCGAGTTCGACAACTGGGATCAGGACGCAACGGCAATCAGGCAGCGGTACGCCGAAGCCGTACCCCAGGTCGTCGGCGAGGAACTCAGCGCTGCCGCGCAGCGGATCGCAGAACACTTCGACACCGTGACCGGCGCACAGTGGCAGCGGTCCGGTCGACGTAGTGATGGCGCTCGGTTCACGGTGGAATCCTTCGCCCGGTACTTCATCCACGACGTGGTGCACCACCTCCACGACATCGGTGCCCGCTAACCCGTGGGTGTGACCTTGAGGATCACGTCGGCCCCGCCGCCGTTGGAGGTGGTGAGATACAGCGAGCCGTCAGTGCCGAGTTGGGCCGTTCGCAGCCGCCCGTAGGTGCTGGTGAATTCGGGAATGAGCTCGTCGCTGGTCAGTCGACCCCGGGCCCCGAATGTCAACCGCAGGAGGGACTCCCCTTGCAGCTGGGCGACGACCAGGGACCCGTTCCAGCTCTGCCATTGCGGGCCGACCAGGAACGTGGCGCCCGAGGTGGCATCGGTCGTGGGTCCGGAGGTCCACGAGGCGGGCTTGGCATTCGGGAACTGCTGGAGATCGGTCATCGGCACCGACTCGTCGTAGCTGCCACCGACCCCGTTGGGGTCCCAGCCGTAGTTGCGGTTGCGCAGGACGTAGTTCACCTCGTCGTCTCGGGACGAGCCATGCTCCACGTTGTACATCTGCCCGTTCGGACGCAACGCCAGGCCCTGCGGGTTTCGGTGCCCGTAGTTCCAGATCAGCCGGGTATTGGCGTTGCGGGAATTGATGCGCGGGTTGTCCGCCAGCGGACCCCCCGTCATCGAGTCGATCCGTAGGATCTTGCCGCCCAATGCGGTCAGATCCTGGGGCATGCTGCCGACCGCGTTGTCCCCGGTACTGACCATCAGAGCGCCGGTGGCATCGAAGCGCAGCCGGCATCCGCCGTGCCGGCCGGTGCTGCTGTTCACCGGGATGTCCCCAAGCAACGGATCGGCCACCCTGGTGGCCGCGGTGTAACCGGCGTCGACCGTCCACGCGATCACCTGGATCTCCCGGTCGGCTCCGGCCTGATGCCCCTGGCAGGTGTAGAAGCGGCGATTGTCGGCGAAACTCTGATCAAGCACCAGACCCATCACGCCGGTCTCTCCGGCCGCGTACAGGTCACTGAAATCAGCACTGAGAGCGGTGACCGAGCCATTCGTCCGCCGTACCCATAGCCCCCCGCCACGCTGGTCGAACAGCAGCGTTCCATCCGGCGTCTGCGCGATATCCCATGGGATGTTCAACCCGGATGCCACCTGGGTGATCGTGAACGTCGGCCGCGCCGCTGCTGCTGGCGCCGCCACAGCAGGAGCGGCCTGTACGAGCGAGCCGAGCACGCCGGCGCTCACCAGGCCGATCAGGATTCGGCGGGTCCGGAGCCGGGCACCCCGGCGCTGTGCGCTCATGACATGCCTTTCCGGCCCTGACAGTGAGTAACGGCTTGACCACGCAGAGACTAACCCTTGCCCCGTCATCGGGGCAGGTCACCGTTGCCCCGCCGTTTGCGCGCGTCGTAACGGACCGACCGATCACCCCCCGCCTACCGTCTGGATCCGTGGACAGCCGATACCCGCGGGCAACCGATCCGTTGCCGTTGGTCCATCAACGAACGCGAGGCGCTGTGATCGCCGAGATGCCCGCCGATCTCGACCTGGTGGTCGAGGAGCCGGGGTCGGACTTCTGCGGCGCTGTGGTGGCCACCGAGGCCGACGTGGTCCACCTGCAGGACCGGCACGGGCGTACCCGGGTGTTCCCGATGACCATGACGTTCCTGCACGAGGGTCGACCGGTACGGCTGATCCGGGCCCGGCCAGCGCCGCCCGATCCGCGACGACGTCGGAGTGCGTCCGGCTCCACCGTCGCGGCCGGTCCTCGGGCATCGATCGCCAGAGCCTCCCGGATCTATGTCGAAGGCGTTCACGATGCTGAACTCGTGGAGAAGGTCTGGGGTCACGACCTCCGCGTGGCGGGAATCGTCGTCGAGCCGCTGCACGGCATCGACGATCTGGCCTCGGTGGTCGAGGACTTCGCGCCGACCGAGGACCGCAGGCTCGGCGTCCTGGTCGACCACCTGGTCCCCGGCTCCAAGGAGTCCCGGATCACCTCGCGGATCACCAGCTGCCACGTCCTTGTGGTGGGCCATCCCTATGTTGACATCTGGCAGGCGATCCGGCCCGAAGTGGTCGGCATAAGAGGGTGGCCGGACGTACCGCGCGGCCGGTCGTGGAAGGACGGCGTCTGCGCGATGCTGGGCTGGAATGCCGACACCGGTGCCACCTGGCGGCACCTGCTCGGCCGGGTCCGCACCTACGCTGACCTCGATCCGGCGCTGCTCGGCCGGGTCGAGGAACTGATCGACTTCGTCACGGCCGCCCCATGACGTTCATGGGTGGATGCACTGTCGGTGCATGCTTCTAGCCTCCGCACATGACTGTTGACGCGCAATCTCCGCTCCGCGACCGGCCGGTGCTGCCCGACGGCTACGGGATCCCGACGGCCACGGAGGGGCTGCTGACCTGGGCCGAGGTCGAGCAACGGCTGATCGCCGCTCGGCATTACTGGCTGGCCACAGTTCGACCGGATGGCACACCGCACGTCGTTCCCCGTTGGGGTGTCTGGCTGGACGGCCGGTTCTTCTACGACGGCGCCCCGACGACCCGGCATGCCCGCAACCTCGTCGCGAACCCAGCGTGCTCGCTCAACCTGGAGAGTGGAACGGAGACCGTCATCGTGGAGGGGACGTCGGTGCCGACCCGAGCGCCCGCGGACGGGCTCGGGGCCCGGCTCTCGGAGGCTTTCGAGAAGTACCACGACCTCGGCTACTCGCCCGGCCCGGAGTCCTGGGTCGACGGCGGTGGGCTGTCGGTGTTGATTCCGGCGCGGGCCATCGCATGGTTCGCATTTCCCAAGGACTGCACGCGGTTCCGATTCGACGGCTGACTCTCAGCCCGAAAGGGTTGCCAACCAGTTCGCTAGCAGGGTCGCGCCGGCGTCACCGCTTTTCTCCGGGTGGAATTGGGTCGCGGACAGTGCGTCGTTCTCGACGGCGGCGACGAATGGCTCGCCATGTTCGGCCCAGGTCACCATCGTCGGGACGAACGGAGCCTGATTCTCGACCGGGAATGTCCGCGCGGCGTAACTGTGCACGAAGTAGAACCGCTCAGACTCGACGCCGGCGAACAACCGCGACCCGGGCGGGGGTCGCACCGTGTTCCAGCCCATGTGCGGCACGACCGCAGCGGTGAGCCGGTCTATGACTCCCGGCCACTGCCGGCAACCCTCGGTTTCCTGCTCGCCTTCCACGCCACATTCGAAGAGCACCTGCATGCCGACGCAGATGCCCAGGACCGGCCTGCCGCCGGCCAGCCGGCGATCGATGATCTGCGGGCCTTGGACCTCGCGCAACCCGCGCATGCAGGCGGCAAAGGCCCCGACACCGGGAACGGCGAGGCCGTCGCAGTTCAGCGCGGCGGACCGGTCGGCGGTGACCGACACCTCGGCTCCAACCCGCTCCAAGGCGCGCTGCGCCGAGCGCAGATTCCCGCTGCCGTAGTCCAGGACTACGACGTGTGGTCGGCGGGTGGACAGCACGCTCACTCCGCCGAGACCTGCAGGATGCCGGCGATGACGAGATACACAGCGGCCAGGGCAAGCGCCACGGCAACCGCCAGTTGTCCGCGGCGCCCGCGCTCACCGTCGTTGTTGAGCTTGACGACCGAGTACGCACCACCGAGCAGGAACCCGCCGGCGGCGATCAGCAGCACCCGGCGCTCACCCGGTCCGCCGGCCGGAGGTTTAGGCAGGTCATAGCCTGCCTTTGGTGCTCGGCACGTCAGCGGTGCGCGGATCCAGTGCCACCGCGATTCGAAGGGCTCGAGCGAGTGCCTTGAACTGCGCCTCGACGATGTGGTGGGCGTCGCGGCCGGCTTGCAGCACCCGGATGTGCAGGGTGACCCGGGCAGCGAAGCCGAACGACTCGAACACGTGCGCGGTGAGGCTGGTCGGGTAGTCCGGCCCGATCATCGGCGTCATGTTCTCCGGCTCGGCGTGCACCACATATGGCCGGCCGGACAGATCCACCGCCGCCTGCACGAGGACCTCGTCCATCGGGACCAGCGCGTCGCCGTAGCGAGTGATGCCGATCTTGTCCCCGAGTGCCTCCGAAAGGGCCTGTCCCAGCGCGATGGCCACGTCCTCGACCGTGTGATGGGCATCGATGTGCAGGTCGCCCTCGGCCTGCACGGTGATGTCGATGCCGCTGTGCTTGGCAAGCGCGGCCAGCATGTGGTCGTAGAAGCCGACTCCGGTCGAGATCTCAGATCGACCGACCCCGTCGAGGTCGATCTCGACGACGAGCTTGGTCTCGGATGTCGCTCGCTCGACTCGCGCAGTTCGGTTCATGGTTGCGATTCTCCCCCATCTCGAGCGGATTGCCGCGGCACCTCGTGATGGCTCGTGACGGCGGCCAGCGCGGCGAGCAGCGCATCGGTCTCGGCCGGTGTTCCGGCGGTCATCCTCAGATGGCCCTCGATCCCCAGCTCGCGCACCAGAACCCCGCGATCGAGTAGCGCCTGCCAGGCCCCGTGGGCGTCGGCAAACCCGCCAATCAGGACGAAGTTGGCATCGCTGGGAACCGCGGTGAGGCCGAATCCAGGCAGCTCGGCCATGATCCGATCGCGTTGACCGCAGATCGCCTGCACGTTGGCCAGGAGTCGATCCCGATAGGACAGTGCCACCCGTGCGACGACCTGGGTCAGCGTGGACAGGTGGTAGGGCAGCCGGACCAGTTGCAGCGCGTCGACGACCGCCGGATCTGCGGCTAGATACCCCAGCCGCAGACCGGCCATCCCGAACGCCTTGGACATCGTGCGGGTGACGACCAGGCGCTTGCGTCCTGGCAGCAGCTCGAGAGCACTCGGGGTTCCCGGGCGGGCGAACTCGGCATAGGCCTCGTCGACGATCACCATGCCGGGTGCCTGCTCGTAGACCGCGTCGATGACGTCCAGCGTCACTGCCGTGCCGGTCGGATTGTTCGGCGAGGTGACGAAAACGATGTCGGGCTGCTGTTGGCTGACAGCCGCCGCGGCGTGTCCGGGGTCGATCCCGAAGTCCGGTTCGCGGGGACCGTCGACCCATGCCGTCGCCGTGCCGAGACTGATCAGGGGGTGCATCGAGTACGACGGGGTGAAGCCCAGAGCGCTGCGTCCGGTGCCGCCGAAAGCCTGCAACAGCTGCTGCAGGACTTCGTTGGAACCGTTGCCGGCCCAGATCTGGCCGACGGCCAGGTCATGTCCCAGGTAACCGGCGAGATCAGCGCGCAGGCCAGTCGCGTCCCGGTCCGGATAGCGGTTGAGCCCGCCAGCCACGTCAGCTACCGCACTGGCCACTGCCTCGGCCAGGCCGTCGGGCAGCGGCCAGGTGTTCTCGTTCGTGTTCAGGCGTACGGCTACATCCAATTGTGGTGCCCCGTACGGAGCCAGACCGCGTAGTTCTGCTCGGACCGGTAGGTCTTCGAATGCGGGAGCCGCAATCACCGGCCGCGCTCGCGGACAGCGGCGGCATGCGCCGGTAGATCCTCGGCGTGGGCAAGGGCATCGATGTAGGTCGCCGCCTCAGCCAGCGCGGCCCGGTCGTAGTCCACGACATGGATGCCCCGGAGGAATGACTGCACGGATAGCCCGGAGGAGTGCCGGGCACAGCCGCCGGTGGGCAGCACATGGTTGGAGCCGGCGCAGTAGTCACCCAGCGAGACCGGTGACCAGCTGCCGACGAAGATCGCACCGGCATTCCGGACCCGCGCGGCGACCGCCCCGGCGTCGCGGGTGTGGATCTCGAGGTGCTCGGCTGCGTAGGCATCGACCACCGCCAGGCCGGCATCCAGATCATCGACCAGGATCATCCCCGACTGACGCCCGGAGAGGGCGGCGCTGATCCGCTGGGAATGCTTGGTGGCGGCCACGTAGTCCGGCAACAGGCTGGTCACCTCGTCGGCCAGTCGGGCGCTGGTGGTGACCAGCACGGCGCTGGCCAACGGGTCGTGCTCGGCCTGGCTGATCAGATCGGCGGCCACATGCCCGGGGTGAGCAGTGTCGTCGGCCAGGATCGCCACCTCGGTCGGTCCCGCTTCGGAGTCGATCCCGATCAACCCGCGCAACAGGCGTTTGGCCGCGGTGGTGTAGATGTTGCCCGGACCGGTGACCAGGTCGACGGGCTCACAGGGTCCCGCACCGTAGGCGAACGTGGCGATCGCCTGCGCACCGCCGATCGCGTAGACCTCGGTGATCCCGAGCATGGCGCACGCGGCGAGCACCCCGGGATCGGGCAGGCCGCCATGCTCGCGCTGCGGGGGCGTGGCTACCGCGATCGACTCGACGCCGGCGATCTGGGCAGGTACGACGTTCATCACGACGCTGGACAGCAATGGGGCCAGGCCGCCCGGCACGTAGAGCCCCACCCGTCGCACCGCGACCCAGCGTTCGGTGACGCTGCCACCCGGCACGACCTCGGTCCTCGTATCAGTCCGGCGCTGTTCGACATGCACCCGGCGGACCCGCGCGATCGCCTCGTCCAGCGCCGCGCGCAGGTCCACCGAGCAGTCGGCCAGCGCCGCGTCGAGGGCGGCTCCAGGTACGGCGATGGACTGCAGAGCCACGCCGTCCAGCCGCTGGGTGATCTCCCGTACGGCCTCCTCGCCACGGTCCCGGACGTCTGCACAGAGTGGGGCGACAACGGCCACGGCGTCGTCGACATCGATGTCGGCCCGCGGCAGCAGACCGGCCAAGGCACGTCGCGACGGCAGCGCCGCTCCTCGCAGGTCCAGCCGGTTGAGCATCGGGTGATCTCCTCGGGACGACTCGCAGACTGCGCTCAGGGTAGTGAGCCCGCGCTGTCGACTCCGCGACCGGACGCTGCGAGCAGCACTACGCTTGGTTCCATGAAGGGCGCGTACGCGCGGAGCACGTCATGACACACAGCGAGACCATTCCGCTCTTTCCGCTGGGAAGCCCACTGTTTCCCGGGATGGTGCTGCCATTGCACGTCTTCGAGGAGCGTTACCGGCTGCTGATCGAGGATCTACTGGCGTTGCCCGCCGATTCGGCCCGACGCTTCGGCGTGGTGGCCATCCGGCAGGGCTGGGAGGTCGGCAGCGGAGCCTTCGGCGACTCCGAACCAGCGCTCTATGACGTGGGTTGCATCGCGACGGTGCAGGCGATCAGCAGGCGCGGGCACGGCCGCTTCGACGTAGTGGCCATCGGCGCCGACCGATTCAATGTCCTCAAGGTGCACCGCGACTTGAGCGCCTATCTGCAGGCCGATGTCGACTGGCTTCCCGGCGCCGACACCGACGCGGCCACTCGACCGGAGGGCGCCGCCCTCGGCGAGGTGGTCGGCCAGCTGTTCCTGCGCTACATCTCGGCGGTGGCGACCTTGCAGGGCACCGAGATCGAACTACCCGACCTACCCGAGAGCCCCCGTGCCCTTTCCTACCTCGTCGCCGCCGGTGCGTTGCTCACAGCCGAGGATCGCCAGGCGTTGCTGGTCGAGGATCTGACGGCAACGAGGTTGGCGAGGCAGTCCCATCTGCTCCGCCGAGAGCTGACGTTACTGGCACATCTGCGCGCGGTTCCGGTTCCGCTGTCTCTGTTGACCGTTCCCTGGAGCCTGAATTGAGCGATACCGGCCGCCGACGAGTCAGGTCATCACTCGGTGCGAAACTGACCACGACCAGGTAGCCGAGCGTGGCGATGAAGGCGCCGATGACCAGGACCGGAATCGCTCGCAGCTGCAATGCCGGAGTCACGATCGCTCCGATCTCGGCCGCCTGCGCCTCGGACGATCCCGAGCCCAGCCACTCGCCGGTCTGCCAGGCGGTGATCGCAGCCGCCAGCATGCCGATGGCCAGGCCCAGGACGATGCTCACTCCCCGAATTCGGACGAACCACCACACCAGACCAGCCGCCAGCACGCCCAGCAATCCGGTGAGAATGAGCAGCACACCATCGGCTCCGACCAGCGCCTCGGACTGCGGCTCGACGGCTCGAAAGCCGCCGTCCACGACCTCGAATTCACGGCGCGGCGCCAGGGCCAGCCACAGCAGCCCGACCGGAATGCCTCCAGCGGCCAAGCCGAGTACCAACCCCAGCCCAGTACGGACTTCATGGCCGCTGATCCGCAGCCCTGCATACCAGGGAGGAACGGTCACAGCCGCTGGCCGGTGATCCGGCCACGACGTTGGCGACGAGGGAGCAGACACCTGAGGCACCCTACGTCCAACGCGAGAGGGGCCGAGCGCTAGCTCCGGCTGGCCGCCGGTTGCCGGCGCTGTCGCAACACGTGTTCGACCAGTTCGATCAGGGTCTGCTTGACCGCTTCCCGCTGTCGAGCATCGGTCAACACGACTGGGACGTGGGCATCGATGGACAGTGCCTCCCGGACATCCTCGGCACGGTGTCGGGCTACGCCATCGAAGCAGTTCACCGCGACGACGTAGTTCAGACCACGATCCTCGACGAAGTCGACCGCGGCGAAACAATCGGCGAGCCGGCGGGTGTCCACGAGCACGACCACACCGATGGCGCCGCGCATCAGGTCATCCCACATGAACCAGAAGCGGTGCTGCCCCGGGGTACCGAACAGGTAGAGGATGAGCTCGTCGCCCAGCGACACCCTGCCGAAGTCCATGGCCACCGTGGTCGTTCCCTTGTCGGGAGTGGAACCCAGGTCGTCCACGCCGGCCGAGGCCTCGGTCATCAGCGCTTCGGTACGCAGCGGCGTGATCTCCGAGACGGCGCCCACGAAGGTCGTCTTGCCGACTCCGAACCCTCCGGCCACGACGATCTTTGCCGACGAACGGCCGGCCGGACGAGGATTCTCGATCGGCGGGGCCACCGGAGCAGCTGAGGCCGCAGCGGGGCGCGGCCATACCGGCCCGGCCATGTCTGCGGCTGACGCGCCGCTCGGGCGCTCAGAGCTGCCGGAGTCCACTGAGCACCTTCTCCAGCAGCGCAACCTCGGGTTGGCCGGTCTCGTCACCGGCAGTGGTGTGAACGGTCACCAATCCGATCCTTGCCATGTCCCCCAACAGGACGCGGGCAACGCCCAGCGGCAGAGCAAGCCGGGCGGCCACCTCAGCCACCGACTGCACCTGGGTACACAGCGCGGCGATGGGGCGGTGTTCCGGATTCAGCCGGCCTTCCTCGGCCGCAGCGCCCACGGTCGTGACCAGCGCCTCGATCGGCAGGTCGTAGTCCGACCGCGTCCGACCGCGCGTACGCGCATAGGGGCGGACGAACGGAGTCGCGTCGTCGGAGGGCTCTTCCATCAATCACCGCTCACGGCCAACTCCTACCCGGCGATCTCACGCAGTTGTGAGCGCAGTGCCGGGGTGAGCAGTTGCCCGGCTCGATCCACGAGAAGAGCCATCTCGTACCCCACCACACCGAGGTCGCAGTCGGGCGCGGCAAGCACGGCCAAGCAGGACCCGTCGGAGATCGACATCAAGAGCATCGCACCGCGCTCCATCTCCACCGCTGTTTGGACGACCTCACCGCCATCGAAGCAGCTGGAAGCCCCCTGGGTAAGGCTGATCAATCCCGAGGTGACGGCGGCAAGCTGATCGGCACGGTCTCGCGGCAGCGCCTGCGACGAGGTCAACAACAGTCCGTCGGAGGACACGACGACGGCGTGAGCAACTCCTGGGACCCGTTCGGCGAAGTTGCTGACCATCCATCCGAACTGTCCCGGATGGGTGGCCGGCTCCTGAAATCCGATCGTCATTGTCGCTCCTGAGAGGTCGGTAACTCGCCGTGCCGGCCCACTCCCTCGCGCATCTGGTCACCAACCGAGCGCTCTGAGTCTTCCATCGGGGAGGAGTGCCGACCGCGGCGAGTTCCACGTTGGTAGTTACTGAGGTTTCCCCGGACGCGCTCGGCGTCGCGGAGCAAAGTCACATTGTTCGTCCGGACGGCAGTATTGGTCCGACCGTCGAACGAGGCGAGGGTCTCGACACCGGATCGAGCAGCACCCCCAGGTACGAGATGCGCGCGCGGCCGGCGACGCGGGAGTCCGGCATGCGTCGTGCCAGCGTCCACCGGCGTGAGCAGTTGCTCTGCTGCCTGCCAGCCCTCGTCGGCCACGGACCCAAAATCCGGCGTACTCGCCTCGATATCCCAGCTGGGCGCTGCTCGCGCGGACTCGACCGGGTAATCGCCATCCCCACTGCCCTCGCCTGCGTCGGGGAAGCCGGAAAGGCTGGGACCCTGGCGGAACCATGCCGAGCGCATCTCCTGGAAGATCGGCGTGCCCTCGCCTTGACCCTGACTCGAGGAGTCGGCCGCTGGTAGAGCGGCGAAGAAGTCCGTCGACTGCTCGTCGGGCGACACATTGGGCGCGAAGAGGTTCAAACCCGAGCCATTGCTCGCCGCCAGCGCGGCCGGCTTGAGGTCCAGCGCCTGGGTCACCGCCGCGTCGAAGAGTGACCCACTCGTCGTGCCGTTCGAGGCAGCACCCGGCGCTGTAGGAACCAGCGAGCCGTTGCGCACTGGACCGAACATCGATCCCGACGTGGCCGGGACCGGCGCCCCCTTGGGTGCGGCATCGACCACGGATCCGTTTTCAGCACTCGCCACCGCACCATTGCTGGCCGCGGCCACGACACCGGTGGCCTGACCCGGCCCCTCCGCCTCCGCCGGAATGAGAGCCCTCGGCACCGAAACGGCAGCGGTCAGGCCCCGCTCGGAGCCAGCAGCCACCATCCGTACGGAGATGCCGTGCCGGGCTGCCAATCGGCCTACCACGAACAGGCCCATGTGCCGGGAGACCGAGACATCGACCATCGGCGGCACGGCAAGGCGATTGTTGATCGCGTTCCGCTGGGCCGGCGACATGCCGACGCCGGTGTCGCGGATCTCCACGAGCAGACTTCCGTCAGGCTGCAGGGAGCTGGCCAGGACGACCTGCGCCTCTTTGGGGGAGAAGTTGGTGGCGTTGTCGAGCAGCTCGGCGGTGAGGTGGACGAGGTCGTTGACCGCCGGGCCGCGCACGGCGAGGTCGGGAACGCTCTCGATGGTGATCCGCTGGTAGTCCTCGATCTCGGAGATCGCACCGCGCAGGATGTCGAGGACCGGCCGGGAGCCTCCGGCACGCTGACGGGTCTCCGAGCCCGCGAGCACGAGCAGGTTCTCGTTGTTGCGGCGCATCCGCGTCGCGAGGTGGTCGAGTCGAAACAGTTCGCCCAGAGCTTCCGGATCGCGTTCGCCGCTTTCCAGGGCGTCGATGATCCTGAGCTGCCGCTCGACCATGCTCTGGCTGCGCCGGGACAGGTTCACGAACATGTCGTTGACCGTGCTGCGCATCATGGCCTGTTCGGTGGCCAGTCGCACCGCCTCACGGTGCACCTCGTCGAAGGCCCGGGCCACCTGACCGATGTCCTCGCCGGTATGGACGGCCATCGGCTCCGGGGCAACGTCAGCTTTCCAGCCACCCGGCTGGCGCAGCTGCTCGACAAGGGCCGGTAGCCGGCGCTGTGCGACGTCCAAGGCGCTGGTACGTAAGGCCAGCAGCGGGCGAAGGACCGAACGGGCGACCAGTACGAGCAGGATGAGGGTGAACAGGAGCAGCAGCGCGACGATCGACGCATCGCGGATGGTGTCGGTGACCGCAGCTGCACTGGCCTGCTCGCTGGCCGTCAGCAGATCTGAGCTGAGTGAGGATTCCACCGTGAGCAGCATGTCGCTCACTGCCGACGAGGTGTCGTTCCAGTTGCTGGGAATGCTGTCCAACGGCACGAAGGTCGGCCACTCCCCCAGTCCGATCAACAACAACCGTTCGCGGTCGGCGATGGCGGCTCCACGGAAGGTGCTGAAGTAGATCTGGCGCTGGGCCGAGGGAACCGACTCGGCAAAGTTACGGATGGCGGCATCGAAGGCGGCCTCGGTACTGCGCAGCTGAGATTGCTGAACCGAGGTCATGAGATTGCTCAGGCTCGCGGCCAGCAACACTGCATGTTGCACGGACAGCTGTTCCTTGGCCTCGGCCATGAACGAGATCCCGCGACCCAGGTCGCCGGAAACGGCAGAGGTCCCGGCCAGAGCCGTGCGGTTGAATCTGAGCAAAGCCGCCAGGATTTCGCTGTAGCGGCTGATGGCGACGTCGACAGCGGTTCCAGGAACGGCGACTCTTTCGCGGATTGACCCCAGAGTGCCGAGCCGGAAAAGCGCGTCGCCATAGGCCGAGCCGGAAGTCTCCGTCAAGTTGGCCTTGTCGTCCTCCAGTTCGAGCAGCGCGGCGACCTCGGCATCGACCTGTTGGACCTGTTCCTCTACCAGTGCGCGCTGCTCCACCGCTTGGGTGGCTGCTGCGGCGGCGGTCAGATGGCGCTCGATCTGCAATGCGTCGATCACCGTCGCGACCTGTTGGGTGAGGGCGACCTCGTCCTGCACCGCCGCCAGTTCCTGGATCTCGCCGACCGAGGCTGAGATGCGCAAGCCACCGAGGACGCCGGCAAGCACCAAGGGGATCACCAACAAGATGACCAGCCTGGACCTCAACCGCCAGTTTCGCAGCCTCCATCGTCCACCTTGCGCGCGAGCCGACTTCGCTGGGTCCTGAGCGTGGAATCGGGCACCCACGGGATTGCCGCTCGGATTGCCGCCGTAGATGCTGGTCCGGGCCGGACCCTTTCCGGGCGCAGCAGGGGCAACACCTTGGGCCGCGGCACCGTGCGGGAAGCGCGCACCGACCGGTCGCGGGCCGCTTGCAGCAGAACTGACAGCCGCCTGCTCCGGGCGTTGTTTCACCGCTGCTTTCTGCTTCTTGCGCTGCGAGGGTGAGCCGGGCACGGATAGAGGCTACCTATTAACCGCGGCTCACCAGAGGGTGACGCATAGTTTTCTCCGGTTCAGGCTGCCAACGCCGGCAAGCTTCGTGAAAAACGGCCGTTATTGGCGTTCCCCAGACGTCGGAAAATCGCCGTGCCGACCAACTTCGTCGGGGGCCTGGTCCGCAACCGAGCCCGCTGATGCTTCCGCCGGAGCAGAGTGCCGACCGCGGCGCGTTCCGCGTTGATAGCTACTCAGATTTCCCCGCACGCGTTCTGCGTCCCGAAGTAGAGTCAGGTTGTTGCTCCGCCCGACGGCCGGCTGCTGACCGTCGGCCGAGACGCCGGGGTCGGCAGCTCTAGACGTACCTCCCGGCACGAGGTGAGCTCGCGGTTGGCGTCGCGGCAGCCCGGCTCGGGTGGTGCCCGCGTCGACAAGTGTGAGCAATTGCTCGACCGCCTGCCAACCCTCGTCGGCCACAGATCCGAAGTCCGGGAGAACTTCCGCGGGGTCCCGACTCTGGGCAGGCTCATCGGAGCCGGCTGGCGCAGCACCGCCATGATTGGTGTCGTCAGCCTGCTCATCAGCTAAGCCTGGATGAGCGGCACCTTCTCGGAACCATGCCGATCTCAACGCATGAAAGATAGGCGTCCCCTCGCCTGGGCCCTGACTTGACGAATCAGCCGCCGGCAGCGATGCAAAGAAGTCAGTGGGGTGTCCGTCGAACAACGCGTCAGCCGGGGACATGTCCAGCCCGAAACCACCGTTCGCTGCCGGGTCCGGCCCCTCGGTGGAAGCCGGAACAATCGCAGATCGAGCACTGACACCAGTCGTGACATCGCTGCCGACTTCGGCTGATCCGACCGGCGTGGCCGGAGCCGGCGCCTCCGCGTCAACAGAAATGAGCCGGCTGGGAACGCTGACCACCGCAGTCAGACCCTGCTCGGACCCAGAGATGGTCCTGTTCCCCGCGACCCGTACGGAGATACCGTGTCGAGCTGCTAACCGGCCCACCACGAACAGCCCCATATGCCGGGATACCGAGACGTCCACCATCGGTGGGACTGCGAGGCGACTGTTGATCGCATTGCGCTGCCTGACAGACATCCCGACGCCAGCGTCGCGAATCTCGATCAGCAAACCGCCGTCAGGCTCGATCGAACTTGCGAGGATGACCTGCTCCTCAGTGGGAGAGAAGTTCGTGGCGTTGTCGAGCAATTCAGCGGTCAGGTGAACCAGGTCGCTGACCGCGATCCCGCTCACGGCAACATCGGGAACGCTCTCGATCGTGATCCGCTGATAGTCCTCGATCTCGGAGATTGCGCCACGCAACACGTCGAGGACCGGGCGAGAGCTCCCAGTCCGCCGGCGGGTCTCCGACCCGGCAAGCACAAGCAGATTCTCGCTGTTACGGCGCATCCGCGTCGCGAGGTGATCCAGGCGGAACAGCACGCCGAGAACCTCTGGATCCCGTTCGCCGCTTTCGAGGTCATCGATGATCCTGAGCTGCCGCTCGACCATGCCCTGGCTGCGCCGCGACAGGTTCACGAACATGTCGTTGACGGTGCTGCGCATCATGGCCTGCTCGGTGGCCAGCCGAACCGCCTCGCGGTGCACCTCGTCGAAGGCCCGAGCCACTTGACCGATGTCCTCCCCGGTGTCTTCCACCATCGGCTGCGGCGTGACGTCACCCTTCCAACCGCCCGGCCGCCGCAACTGCTCCACCAGCTCGGGGAGCCGACGTTGCGCGACGTCGAGGGCGCTGGTACGCAGGGCCAGCAGCGGGCGGAGCACAGAACGGGCAACCAGGACGAGCACGACGAGGGTGAACATGAGCAGCAGAGCAACGATCGAGGCATCCCGGATTGTGTCGGCAATTGCGGTAGAGCTGGCCCGCTCGGTGGCGGTCAGAAGGTCGTCACTCAGGGATCGCTCGATCGTGAGAAGTATGTCCTGCACGCCATTCGCTGCCTCGTCCCACGAAGCGGAAATGCTGCCCAGCGGAACGGCACTAGGTCCTTCTCCTAGACCCACTTGCAGCATTCGCTCCCGGTCGGCGATGGCCGTCCCACGGAACGTGTTGAAGGTGAACTGTCGCTCGGCGACCGGAACTGCCGCCGCATAGTCGCGGATCTTGAAATCGAAGGCGGCCTCGGTGATTCGCAGCTGTGAGACCTGAGTCGGGCTGATCTCCGCAGTCAGGCTCGCGCTGAGCAGCACCGCATGCTGAACCGAAAGCTGCTCCTTGGCATCTGCTATCGATGAGATTCCGACCGGCAGATCGGTGGACTCACTACGGGCTCCAGCAAATGCACTTCGATTGAAATTCAGCAGGGCGCTGATCACTTCGCTGTAGCGGCCGATGACGAGGTCGACTGCCGTGTCAGCAGTGAAGGCCCTTTCGCGCAGCGCGTCGAGGGCATCCAGCCGGGAGAGCACCTCCCCGTACGCCAGTGCAGCGCTTCCGGTCAATGATTGCGCGTCACCCTGCAGCTCTCGAAGTGCGGCGACCTCGGAGTCCACCTGTTGAATCTGTTTCGCAACGAGCACGCGCTGGCCCACGGCTTGGCTTGCGACTGCGGCGGCAGCGAGATGCCGTTCGGTTTGCAGCGCGTCGGTCACCGTCGCAACCTGCTGGCCGAGAGCGACTCCGTCCTGCGCGGCGGCAAGACTTTGGATGTCACCTACCGAGGAAGCAAGCCTCAGCCCGGCCAGCGCACCAGCAAGCACAAGTGGGATCACCAACAAGGTGACCAGCCTGGACCTCAACCGCCAGTGTCGCAGCCTCCAGCGTCTCGATTGGGCATGACCTGGCTTCGCCGGTTTGTCCGCCGAGAATCGTGCGCCCAATGTCTGGTCGTTCTCGTCAGCTGTGCCGGCGGCCTGGTCCGGGCGTTGCATCACCGCCGCAGTCCTTTGCTTTCGCTGCAGACGTATGCCGGACACGTCCAGAGGCTACCGATCGAATCCTGAAAGTGGAGCGGGAACCGGGGAAGTGGAACGGAACGCGATGGGCAGCCGGACTGCCGATGATTGGCAACCATCGGCGCTACATCAGGGCGACGCTGGCCGGACCCAGCAAGGCCTTGATCTCGCCCATGAGCGACGCCGTCGGACTCACTCGCAGGCCCTCATCCAGTCGCAGCACTGTCTCCCGGCCCCCGTTGAGCAGGCGCAGCCGTACCTCTGTCGTTCCCGGGTGGGTGCCCAGTACTTCACGCAGGCGGGCCACGACCGGGGGGGTACATCGGGCCGCGGCCATCGAGACCATCACCGGCCCACGCGCGGCCTGGGTGATGTCCGGTACGCCGATCTCCTGCACGATGATCTTCGGTGACTCCTCGCGCCGATCGACCCGGCCACGAACGGTGAGGATCGCGTCATTGGCCAGATCCAGGCTGACCTTGGCGTAGGTCTGCGGAAAGATCATGACGTCGATAGCGCCGCCCATGTCCTCCAGGCTGGCCGAGGCCATCGGCGCCCCTGCTCTGGTCGTACGCAGCGTCAGCCCGGATAGCAGGCCCGCGATCGTGACGAAGGTTCCGTCCTCGACCTGACCGGTCTGGATGTCGGCGATCTTGACCTCGGCGTGTGCGGCCAGGACGTGTTCGAGTCCCAGCAGCGGGTGATCGGAGACGTACAGGCCCAGCATGTCCCGCTCGAAGGCCAGTCGTTCGCGCTTGTCCCAGTCGGCACCGGGCACTGGTAGGTCCATCATCGCGGCGTTGGAGCCGTTCTCGTCCAGGGTGTCAGCGAACAGATCGAACTGGCCAATGGCCTCGGCGCGCTTGACGTCGAGGACCATGTCGACGGCCTGCGCGTGCACGGTCAGCAGTCCCTGCCGGGAGTGGCCGAGGGAGTCGAAGGCGCCACCTTTGATCAGCGACTCGAGGACCTTCTTGTTGCACACGACGGCGTCGACCTTGCGCAGGAAGTCGAAGAAGTCGGTAAAGGCTCCGGACTCCGCACGGGCTCGCTCGATGCAGGCGACCACGTTACGGCCAACGTTGCGGATCGCGCCGAGCCCGAACCGGATGTCCCCGTCGACCGGCGCGAAATCTGCGGCCGAGGAGTTGACGTCCGGGGGTAGCACGGTGATGCCCATCCGGCGGCACTCCCCCAGATAGACCGCCATCCGGTCCTTGTCGTCGCGCATCGAGGTGAGCAGCGCGGCCATGTAGGCGGCCGGGTGGTTGGCCTTGAGGTAGGCCGTCCAGTAGGAGACCAGTCCGTACGCGGCGGTGTGTGACTTGTTGAAGGCGTAGTCGGAGAAGGGCAGGAGGATGTCCCACAGTGCATGGATGGCTGCTTCGGAGTAGCCGCTGGCGATGCCACCGGAGAAGAACTTGTCCTTCTGGGCATCCAGCTCGGCCTTCTTCTTCTTGCCCATCGCCCGGCGGAGCAGATCGGCCTCGCCGAGGGTGAAGCCGGAGATCTGCTGGGCGATCGCCAAGACCTGCTCCTGGAAGACGATCAGCCCGTAGGTCTCGCCGAGGATCTCGGCCAGCGGCGCCTCCAGCTCGGGATGGATGCCACCGACCTCCTGGCGCTGGTTCTTGCGATCGGCGTAGTCGTTGTGCGCGTTGGCGCCCATCGGCCCGGGGCGGTAGAGGGCGAGAACGGCGGCGATGTCGACGAAGGAGTCCGGGCGCAGGGAGCGCAGTAACGCCCGCATCGGGCCACCGTCGAGCTGGAACACTCCGAGGGTGTCTCCGGCGCTGAGCAGCTCATAGGTTGCCGTGTCGTCCAGGTCCAGCGTGGACAGGTCGAGGGTCTGGCCGTCTTCGGCGGAGATCGCATTGACGGCGTCATCGAGGATGGTCAGATTTCGCAGCCCCAGGAAGTCCATCTTGAGCAGGCCGAGGGTCTCGCAGGTCGGGTAGTCGAACTGGGTGATCACCGCGCCGTCGGCCTCCCGGCGCATGATCGGGATCAGGTCGATCAGCGGCTGGCTGCCGATCAGGACCCCCGCGGCGTGGACTCCCCATTGCCGCTTGAGCCCCTCCAGGCCGCGGGCCTGATCCACGATCTCCTTGGCGTCGGTGTCCTCCTCGCAGCGCTTGCGGAAGTCGGCCGCCTCGCGGTAGCGCGGGTCAGCAGGATCGAAGACTCCGGCCAGGGACATGTCCTTGCCCATGACCGGCGCAGGCATCAGCTTGGTCAGCTGCTCGCCGAGGGCGAAGGGCTTGTCCATCACCCGGCAGGCGTCCTTGATCGCAGCCTTTGCCTTGATCGTGCCGTAGGTGACTATCTGGGCGACCCGGTCCTCGCCGTACTTCTCCGAGACGTACCGGATGACCTCGCCGCGCCGGCGCTCGTCGAAGTCGATGTCGATGTCGGGCATCGAGACGCGTTCGGGGTTGAGGAAGCGCTCGAAGAGCAGTCCGTGCACCAGCGGGTCGAGGTCGGTGATCCACAGCGCGTAGGCCACGATCGAGCCGGCCGCCGAACCACGTCCGGGCCCCACCCGGATCCCGCCCTCGCGGGCGAAGCGGATGAAGTCGGCCACGACCAGGAAGTACGCGGGAAAGCCCATCTGGCAGATGACGCCCAGCTCGTAGTCGGCCCGGGCGCGGGCCTGGTCGGTGATGCCGTTCGGGTACCGCCGGTGCAGACCGGCCTCGACCTCTTTGACCAGCCAGGACTCCTGGGACTCCCCGTCGGGTACGTCGAAGCGCGGCATCAGGTCCGCGCCCTCGGTGAACTGGACCGAGCTGCACTTCTCGGCGACGACGAGGGTGTTGTCGCAGGCCTGGGGGTGCTCGGTGAACAGCGCCCGCATCTCGCTTGGGGACTTGAGGTAGTAGCCGTCGCCGTTGAAGCGCAACCGCTTGGTCTCGGACAACTTCGCACCGGTCTGGATGCAGAGCAGGGCATCGTGCGAGCCGGCTTCGTGCTGGTGGGTGTAGTGCAGGTCATTGGTGGCCAGCAGGGGTAGGGCCAGCTCCTGCGCGATCCGGAGCAGATCTGTACGTGTGGCCCGCTCGATCTGCAGGCCATGCTCCATCAGCTCGACATAGAAGTTGTCCCTGCCGAAGATGTCCCGGAAATCTGCCGCGGCGGCCAGCGCCTTGTCGTACTTGCCGGCTCGCAGCCACATGTTCACTTCCCCCGAGGGGCAGCCGGTGGTGGCGATCAGACCTTCGCCGTAGCGCTCCAGCAGATCCCGGTCGAAGCGCGGCTTGCGGTACTGCCCCTCGAGGCTGGCCAGCGAGGAGATGCGGAACAGGTTGTGCATGCCCATCGTGCTGGTGGCCAGCATCGTCATGTGGCAGAACGCCGACTTGCCGCGGTTGGAACCGCCGTCGCCGGGTTCGTCGATCATCGAGTCCCCGAAGTCGAAAGGCTGCCGGTCGAACCGGCTCCCGGGTGTGTAGTAGCCCTCCATGCCGATGATCGGCTTGATCCCGGCCTTGGTGGCCTGGCGGTGGAAGTCGTAGGCGCCGAAGACGTTGCCGTGATCGGTCATGGCGATCGCGGGCATGCCCATCCGCTTGGTCTCGGCGAACAGCTCCGGCAGCTTGGCTGCGCCGTCGAGCATGGAGTACTCGGTATGCACATGCAGGTGCACGAACTGGTCCGAGTGACCCATCGCGGTCTGCGGCCTCCGTTCTCGATCGGACCGAGAGGGGAAGGTGCTCGGTGTAGGGCGGACAGTGATTGTCGCGCTCTGCCTTTCTAGTCCACGCGACCGACACCCGCGCGAAGCGCCCGGATTCCTGTCCGAACCCGCAGCCCTGGCCTCGGTGGGAAAACTAACCCAGCTCCGGGGTCCTGACCGCTAGAGCGGCTTGCTGAAGCCGTACTCGACCGAGTCGGACGGGTCGTGCAGCGCCCGCTGCTGGCCGGTTCGCCGGTATCCGAGGTCCTCGTAGAGTCGATGGGCGTCGAGGAATCGCGTATCGCTCCACAGAACGACCGCGGTCGCGTTCTGCTCACGTGCGGCGGACTCGACCACTGCCACCAGACGCCTGCCCAGACCCTGGCGGCGAGCCCGGGCGCTGACGTAGAGATTCTTCAACTCGACCATCCCTGCCCCGGCCGGCGCCCAGCCGACGCAGGCCAGCAACTCGCCACCGGCTTGGACGAGCACCCAGAAGGCTCCGCCCTTGTCCGCGTACGAACTCGCCGGCGCGGCCATCCAGGCGTCGATGCCGTCCGGATCGAGTACGCATCCCTCGTACTCCGCGAAACAGTCGCCGATCAACC
>JAABUR0100003090.1_pt1 | contig 23893 bp, 29 predicted proteins | sample 5560091 | NCBI WGS metagenome assembly JAABUR01 (sample SAMN10711879, study PRJNA513375) | rock metagenome | isolation source: Antarctica rocks | place: Antarctica: Victoria Land, University Valley sud
GCCCGGCTGTAGACACACGGGCCCGTTCCCCCGAACACACAAAAAGCCCTGCTCACAACCACTACTCAGCGTGCCCGTGTGCCCATCATCTGCGGAACTCCGGAACTGGGTGGGCGACATCTCCTTCAGCACCCAGCGTGGGCTGCCCGCCGGTGGGCCCGTGACGGCACTGGCTTCCGTCGACCGGTCGCTGCGCAGCGCCAACCTGGTCATGGGCAACCTCGAGGGTCAGCTCTCCAGCGGTGGCCCGTCCAAGTGTGGGTCGGGCGCGGGTGGGGGCAACTGCTTCGCCTTTCAGGCGCCCCCGGCGTTCGCCCGCGGCCTGCGCGGCGCGGGGTTCGACCTGATGAACCTGGCCAATAACCACGCCCTGGACTTTGGCCCCGCCGGTCAGGCCCAGACCATCACGGCGCTGAGCTCGGCCGGGATCGCTCACGCGGGGCTGCCGGGCGAGATCACGCTCCGTCGCGTGCACGGGCTCCGCGTGGCCGTGCTCGGCTTCGCGCCGTACCCGTGGGCGAGCCCGCTGCTCGATCTGCGCGCCGCCGGCGCCCAGGTCCGCCGCGCCCGGCGCCGGGCCGATGTCGTCGTGGTCGTCATCCACGCTGGCGCCGAGGGCGCCAATCAGGCCCACACCCCGCACGGCGAGGAGTTCGCCTTCGGCGAGGACCGCGGTCACGCCCGCGCCTTCGCCCACGCCGCCATCAACGCCGGCGCCTCGATCGTCGTCGGGTCCGGCCCCCACGTCCTGCGCGGCATCGAGCGTTACCGCCGGCGCCTCATCGCCTACTCGCTGGGCAACTTTGCCGGACCCAACACGCTCGGCCTGGGCGGCGTGCTCTCGCTCACCGCGATCCTCCACGTTCGCCTCGCCGCCGGCGGGCGGGTACTCGGGGGCCGGCTCATTCCCTTGGTGCTCGAGCCCCCCGGCCTACCCCACCCTGATTCCTCAGGCGCCGCCGTCGGCCTGGTCAGGACGCTGTCGCGCGAGGACTTCGGCGCCCGGCGCTTTCCCCTCGTCGGACGCGGCACGATCCGGCCTGGGTAAGGTTCCGCGCCCGATGCGCGCACTACAGATCACCGACCTCTCCGGCCCCGACGCGGTGCGGGTCGTTGACGTGGCCGAGCCCGAGGCCAGCCACCCGTTCACGCCCGGCAGGGGGTGCTGATCGACGTGAGAGCCGCGGCCGTATTCTTCCCTGATCTCCTGCAGACCCGGGGCCTGTACCAGTTCAAGCCCGAGCTGCCCTTCGTCCCCGGGGCCGAGGTGGCCGGAGAGGTGATCCAGGCACCCGCCGACTCCGGGCTGGCCCCCGGTCAGCGGGTGGCGGCGTTCACCGCGCTGGGCGGGATGGCCGAGCGGGCGGTAGCGCCCCCGTTCACGACCTTCGCCCTTTCCGCTGCGCTGGACTTCGGTCAGGGCGCCGCGCTGATCCTCAACCACCACACCGCCTACTTCGCGCTGCGCCTCCGCGGCCGGCTCGCATCCGGCGAGCAGGTGCTAGTCCACGGCGCCGCTGGGGGGTGGGGACCGCCGCGCTGCAGGTGGCCCGCGGCCTCGGTGCGCGCACCATCGCCGTCGTCTAGGTGCGCGTCAACCGGCTGTTGCTGCGCAACAACGAGGTGGTGGGCGCCCGGGGCGCCTATGCAATGGCCAAGCCCCAGCTCAACCGCGAGATCGGTCTCGAGCTGGACGGCATGATCGACGCGGGGGTGCTGCGACCCGTGGTCGGGGCCCGCCTGACGCTGGAGCACGGCGCCGAGGCCCCGCGCCTCATCGACGAGCGCCTGGCCACCGGCAAGGTCGTCCTCGAGCCCACGCCCTAGTGGTTCCCCTGGCGCCGATGCTCACCCCGTCGGCCACCGCGCGCGGCGCGCGGCGCGCGGGCCGGGCGGTGCTTACCCGTTTCCGCGAGCGGGTGGACGCGGCCGGACCGGACGACAGGCGTGCCGTCGCCGGCGTGCGGGGACGGCTGTTGATCGCGGCCATCTTCCGCCTCGCCGGCGCCCTGGCCTTCGACCGCGAGCGCGCCCGCGAGGTGCAGACCAGCGTCGAGTGGCGGGTCGGCCAGCCCGATGGCGGAGCCGTGCTGCACACCATGGTCATCGACGAGGGGCGTTGCCGGATCCGCGGCCGGCCGCTGGCCGAACCCGATCTGGTCATCGAGCTTGCGGCCGAGGATCTGCTGCGGCTGGTGGCTGGTCTGGAGGACGGCGTCACCCTGTTTGGCCGGGGCCGGCTCAAGCTCAACGGGGATCTTGGGGTGGCCATGAAGCTGCCGCGGCTCTTCCGACCTGGCCGCCGCAGTCGCTAGCCGAGGAGGGCTACGATCGATCGATGACCGACCCCGTCCCCATGACCTCCGACGCGCACGCCCGTCTGGAGGCGGAGATCGCCCGTTTGGAGACGGACGACCGCCTCGAGATGGCCGAGCGCATCCGGATCGCCCGCGAGTGGGGCGACCTCAAGGAGAACGGCGAGTACCACGCGGCCAAGGAGGCCCAGGCCCACCTGGAGACCCGGATCCTCGTCCTCCGCGATCGCCTGCGCCGCGCCGAGATCGTCGAGCCGGGCTCGGGCGACGTGGTCGGCATGGGTTCGCGGGTCCGCGTGCGTGACGAGGGAGGCCGCGAGAGTGACTACACGGTGGCCGCCTCCCACGAAGCCGATGCGACGCGTGGCCTGATCTCCAGCGAGAGCCCGGTGGGCCGGGCGCTGATGGGACGGCGGCCGGGCGAGGAGACGGCGATCGAGACCCCCCGGGGGACGCGGGTCCTGAGCATTCTGTCGGTCGGCTGAGCCGCCCGGGCGCGTCGCTGATCGGCGGCGATCGGCGAGGATCTCGCGGATCAGCACCGCTCTGGCGCGGCACCGGTGTCCCGGCCCGTCGCGCCCGGTTCGCCGCCCGGCAGGTGTCGGGTAGGCGCCCGGAGGCGGGACGTCGAGCCGACCTCGGCGGGGGCGTGGCGCCTGCTCGAGGCCCGCACCGCTCCCGGGAGCGCAACGGGGCACCGGTTAGGGTGTCGGCATGCGCGCCACCGTCATGTACCAGGCCGGCGATGTCCGGGTCCAGGATGTCCCCGACGCCCGGATCCGGGAGCCGACCGACGCCCTCGTCCGCGTGACCCGGGCCTGCGTGTGCGGAAGCGACCTGTGGCCCTACCGGACGATGGAGGCTGAGCCCGACGGCCGCCGGATGGGCCACGAGTTCATCGGGGTCGTCGAGGACATTGGACCGGAGGTCGCCTCGATCGCTCGGGGCGACGTCGTCGTCGCGCCCTTCGTCTTCTCCGACGGCACCTGTGAGTTCTGCACCGAGGGCCTACCCACCTCGTGCCGGCACGGCGGGTTCTGGGGCGTTGGCGATGTCGACGGCGGTCAGGGCGAGGCAGTGCGGGTTCCGCTGGCCGACGGGACGCTGGTGGCCCTGCCGGTCGGCGAGGACGACGCGCTGATGCCCTCGCTCCTGACGCTCTCCGACGTCTTCGCCACCGGTCATCACGCCGCGGAGAGCGCGCGCGTGCGGGAGGGGGCCACTGTCGCGGTCGTCGGCGACGGAGCTGTCGGCCTGTGTGGAGTGCTCGCCGCCCACCGGCTCGGGGCCGAGCAGATCATCATCCTCGGCCGCCATCGTGCCCGGACCGACATCGCCCAGGACTTCGGCGCCACCGATGTCGTCGCCGAGCGCGGCGGCGAGGCGGTCGAGCGCGTCCACGAGCTGACCGGGGGTGCTGGGGTGCACTCGGTACTCGAGTGCGTTGGGCTGGAGGAGGCGTTCGGCACCGCCCTGCGCATCGCCCGACCCGGTGGCGCCGTGGGCCGGGTTGGGGTGCCGCAGTACGACGCGCTGCCCGGGGCGCAGTCGTCGTTCCTGCGCAACGTCACCGTCAGCGGAGGCATCGCCCCGGCCCGTGCCTACATCCCCGAACTGCTGCCCGACGTGCTCGAGGGGCGCCTGGAGCCCGGGAGGGTGTTCGACAGAACGGTGGGGCTGGAGGGCGTCCCCGACGGCTACCGGGCCATGGAGGACCGCGAGGCCATCAAGGTGCTCATCCAACCTTGAGCGCGCCGGGGTCGGTGCCCCGATCTGGGATGCGATTCGATCAAGGTCGGTCACCGTGTACGACGACCAGGCTGGAGCCGAAGAATCCAATCGAGCCGCCGCCGAGTGGATCGCGGCAAATCTGCCTGACCTTTCGGTGAGTCCGCCACAGGTCCTTGCCGGAGAGGTGGTCATCGACGGCTAGCCGCTCGGCGCGCTTGCACGCGTAACCGTAGGGCTTGTAGGCGGCCGGCATCGCTGACCCCGGCGCCAGGCACTCGATGCGGGGGCCGATCCGCGCCCGCGTGCAAGCGTTACTCGCCAAGCACTCTAGCGGATCCCTTGAGGGGCCTGCGCGAGTAGCCTGACCATGTGCGCGGCGAGCGCTCAGGTCGCTCGCCGCGCGGACAGGATCAGCGTTGACCATCGCTCCACAGGCACCGAGGCTCTCGTTCACCAGCCTGGACGACGCGATCAGCACCATGCGCGCGCGGGGGCTGCGCCTGTCAACCCCGAGGCGCCTGGTCTTGCAAGCGCTCTTCGCGGCCGACGGTCCGGTCTCAGCGGTCTACCTCGCCGATGCCCTCACCGTCGATGTCGCCTCGGTGTATCGCAACCTGGAGATCCTCGAGCGCCACGGCCTGGTCCGCCACGTCCATCTCGGGCACGGTGCGGGCCTCTACGCGCTGGCGGGGCAGGGCGAGATGGAATACCTCTACTGCGACCGCTGCGCCCGGGTCACCCAGCTCACGCCCGAGCAGCTCGACCCGCTGCGCCAGCACCTCAAAGACGCCTTCGGCTACGAGGCGCGCTTCACGCACTTCGCCATCGTCGGGCTCTGCCCGCAGTGCGCCGCGCAGCCCGACGCCACACCTGGCCCAGCCCGTGGCCCTTCCGACGACCCGATGGGCCACGACCAGCGCCATAGCCATGGCGATCACATCCACTCGCACCCGCACGCGGACCGCCACCACCACGAGCCCTCGACGCCGCTGAGCGACAACGGCGACAGCTGACGCGGCGGAGGCGGCGCCGGCCGGGACGCCCGGCTACCGGCTCGACGGCGCCCGAGCCGTTGCGTCTTGTCCAGGTGGACTCGGGCGTAGCGTCGGCACCTGAGTGCGCGCCCCGCTAGTCCTGGCGCGGGGCCGGGCGAAAGAGGATCCGCTGCAGCTCGGATGCGCTGGTGCCGCCGAGCCGCAGTGCTGTCTGGATTCCCTGCTCGCCGAGCTCGCTGGCGTCCAGCGCTCGGCGCAGCTCGTTCAGCGCCGGGCGGTCCTCGTCTGCGACCTGATCGTTGGCGGTCTCGACCAGGATCAGATGGCGCGGGCGGCGTGAGGCGTGGGCGGCCCGTAGGAAGGGGTCACGCTCGGCCTGCTCCAGGCCCTCGAGCAGGACCACGACGCTCTCGCCAGCGTCGAGGCGCCTGCGCGCGGCAGCATGCAACAGCTCCCCGGCGCGCTGCTCCAGCTCACCCTCGTTCACGCGGCCAGCGAGCAGCCCCCGCACCTTGCCCACGGAAAGCAGCGAGGAGCGGTCCTCGATGAGCCGTTCGGCGAAGCGATCGCGCTCGGCGTGGGCGGCGGACGCGATCAGCAGCAGGCTGCCGGGCGAGTAGCGCATCCGGTCCGACGGCTTGAGCACGCTGCAGCGGCCGGAGATGTCGGTCGGCCGCGGGGGCCCTCGGCGGGGTCGGTCCGAGGACCAACCGCCGCGCTCGTCGTCGGAGATCCTGACGCTGCGCGAGGAAGGGGGAGAGGGCATGGGGACATCATGTCCTATCGCGGTGCGCGAGCCTGCTCCTTCGCGAGTCCGGGGACGCGGACCAGCGCTGGCGTTGCGTCGCCCGGCGGCGCCGTAGCCTTCGCCGTGAAGCTGCTACGTCGTCACCGATTGGAGGTTGTCAGATGAATGCGCCCGTGAACAGTCGTGAACGTTTGGCCCACGCTGCGCGCTTCGCACCTCGGGAAATCAGGAAGGCGCTCAGCGAGGTGGAGGGATTCAACGCGAAGGTCGCGCTGGTGATCACGCGCAGCGTCGGCACAATGGCGTGCGCGTATGTGTTCGGCCTCATCGCCCTGATCAGCCTGCCGGACGCGATCAACGCGGGCAGGCCAGCGATCATTTCGGGGATCGCGCAGACCTTTCTGCAACTCGTGCTGCTGTCGATCATCATGGTTGGCCAGTCGGTGCAGTCCGCCGCGTCGGACGCGCGCGCCGAAAAGTCGTTCACGGACACCGAGACGATCCTGGACCGCTTGGACACGCACACTGCAGGTGGCCTCCAGGAGGTGCTCGATGCCATCCACGCTCTGGCGACGCCGACCAGCGCACCCTCCCCGGAGGACCGCGATCCGCGCTGACGCGGTCGTCGGCTGTGTCGCGTCCAGGCATACGCCGCGAGGTCACCGATACCGTGCCACCATGCGCGCGTTCCGGGTCATTCTGCCCGTCGAGGACATCGACCGGGCGACGAGGTTCTACGCGACTTTGCTTGCCCTCGACGGCGAACGCGTCACCAGCGGCCGCCACTACTTCGACTGCGACGGCGTCCTGCTCGCCTGCTGGGACCCACTCGCCGACGGAGACCCGGCGTTCTCCGGGCCCAACCCCGGACGCGTCTACCTGAGCACCAGCGAACCCCTCGAAATCGTTCGGCAACGCGCCGTCGAGGCCGGCGCCGTTCCCGACGCGGCGCGAGGGTCAATCGCCCGCCAGCCCTGGGGAGAGCGCTCCTTCTACGCCCGCGATCCATGGGGCAATCCCTTCTGCATCGTCCAATCCGGCACCGAGTACCGTGGCGGCTCCTTCGCCTGAGCCGCATCGGCGGACAGTCACCCGCGTGCGGTGGCGTTACCCCCCGAACGGCGCTGGCTGGTCGAACAGGGCGCGGACCGCGCCCGCCGCGTCGCCTTCGGCGCTGATCTCGAGGATGAGGTCGGCCTCCTCGCTTCTCAGCGACCAGGCAGCGAACGAGCAGCACTCGCGCTCGAGCGCGGCGAGCTCGCGCAGCTCGCTCTCCACGCCCGGCAGCCGCCGAAAGCGCAGCCGCACGCCGGCGTTGGTCGGCGCCTTGTCCGACAGCGCGCGATCGCCCAGGCGCAGCCACCGCTCGCGCCGCTCGGCGCTGTCCACCCGCGAGAGAGAGCACGCTGCCGGATTGCCGCGACCGTCGAGTCCCATCTGTTGCCTCCGAGCGTTGAGTTGCTTGCCGGCGTCTATGTTTGCTCCTCAACCCGACTTTAAGTCAAGTGGTGATGGGGTGGCGGAGAAAGCTGGAGAGCTCACGATCGGCGAGTTGGCCCGGCGCACCGGCCGGGCGGCGTCAACGATCCGATACTACGAGTCGGCGGGCGTCTTGCCCGAGCCCGAGCGTGTCGGCGGCCGACGGCGTTATCCGCGGGACGCGGTGCGTCGCCTTGGCGTGATCGACACGGCTCAGCGCGCCGGCCTGTCGCTGCAGGAGATCACCGAGCTGCTCGGTGCCTGGCCTGGCGATCCGGCCGCGACCGAGCGCCTCCGTCAGATCGCCGAGCGCAAGCTGCCCGAGCTGGCGGGGCTCATCGAGCGTGCCGAGGTCGTGAAGCGGTGGCTGCAGGCGGCTGCGGCCTGTCAATGCCCAAACCTCGAGGACTGCCCGCTCTTCGACGACGGCGGGCACATCGAGCGGGTCGCGCCATGATCCTCCGCTGGGCCGAGAGGCCCCGGTGGTCGATCTCCGATCGGAACGGGCGCGGCCCCAGGGACACGTCCCACCGGGTTCTCGGCGACGTCCAGACTCAGCGCGAGAGGGGCTGCTCGTCCGGCCCTTCGACTTCCCGGTGGGCGACATGTCGAGAGAGCGTGGTCAGCGTGTCCGCGACCTGGCCCCGGATGGTGGGGTCGCCGATGGTCCCATCGGCATCGACGGCGGCGCGCGCCACTGGGATCCGCACACAGGCGGGTTCGACGATGTCAGCGCCGACGTAGCCCATCACCTTGCGCAGCGATGCGTGGGCGTCAGCCGCACCCGTGGGCGCCGCGGGACCGGACGCGTTGATCCAGGCCACCGGTTTGCCGTAGGTCCCAGCGTCACCGACGGTCCACTCCAGCAGGTTCTTCAACGCCCCGGGCAGCGCCCCGGCATACTCGGGCGTGCAGAACAAGAGCGCGTCGGCCGTCGTGATCTGCGCTCGTAGGCCGGCGACGGCGGCGTGGACCGGTTCGCCCTCGGAGTCATCGTCGGGATTGAAGTGCGGCAGTCCGGCCATGCCGCCGTAGAGCACCGTAGTGACGCCGCCGGGCGCGACCGCACGCGCTGTCTGAAGCAGCGCGGTGTTTGTCGACCCCGCACGCAGGCTCCCGGAGACCAAGAGGATCTGCCAGGACCTCTCCACGCGCGACGCGAGGCTATGGACGGTGTCGGACGCGCTGCTCACGATGCCTGCTGGGCAAACCTCGTTACCGAGTACATCGTCACCGGGACCGGCGGCGGCCCAGGACCTCCCGGGACAGACGGTGACGCCATACCGGCGACGGACCGCAGGGTCGCTGGCCGCCGCCAGGCGGCCTGTTGACTTGGCGGTGACCACAACTCCGGCCACTGCGAGCAAGGCACCCAACCCGGTGCCGGCGGCCAGAGGAACGACCAGCCACGACGGCGCGGCGGCCTGGCCCCACGGCGGTCAAGGAAGGTGCGAGGATGCGGGGCCGCCCTGCTCGCCGGCCTGGGTCCTCCTCCGAGCCTGGGCACCAGGCGCGTCGGCGCCGGCGACAAGGACTGCTGCGCCTGATGTCCAACCACCACAACCAAGAGCACGGCAGCCGCGCCTGCGCTGGTCACTCCTGCGGGGTCTCGGGCGACCCGGGCATCGGCCAGGTGACGATTGGGCCGTACCACGGGCATCGCGCTAGCTGGGTGCGGCGGGGCTTGTTGGTGGCGGCGAGTATTGCGTGCGCGGTGTTGGTCGCTGGTTGTGGGGGTGGGGGTTCGCCGGCTTCGTCGAGCGCTGCAGCGTCGGAGGCGCCCGGGGCGCCGGCCGGTTTCTTCGCCAACGGGACACTGACCCCGCGAAAGCCCGCTCCCCCGCTGGCGCTCACCGATTCACTGGGTCACCCGGTCGATCTGAGGTCCTTTCGGGGCCGGGCGGTGCTGGTGACCTTCATCTACACCCACTGCCCCGATGTCTGCCCATTGATCGTGGGCAACCTCAAGACCGCCCAAGCCCAGTTGGGCGCGCAGGCCAGCAAGCTGCAGATCGTCGCCGTGTCGACTGACCCGCGCGGCGACACCCCGGCCGCCGTCGCGAAGTTTCTGGGCCAGCGGGGCATGACCGGCCGGATGGAATATCTGGTCGGCGACGGGCCCGCCTTGGCCCCCGTCTGGAAGGCGTGGCACATCGAGGCGCGCCCCGATCAGCAGACTCGGGCGTTCGTCGAGCACTCCGCGCTGATCTACGGCATCAGCGCCAGCGGCCAGCTCGTCACGATCTACCCGTCGAACTTCAGGCCCGACGACGTGTCCCACGACGTGCCCGAGCTCGCCGCGCTGTGAGAGCACGTTGGCCACTGGCGCTGCTCGCCGCCGCCGCGGTGGTCATCGTGGGCGGTGCGGCCCTCGCCGGGTCGGGCTCGGCCGACCGCCGCGCCGGCCGCCTCGCGCCCGCCCTTCCGAGCTCGGTGCTGGTCGGCCCGCCGCTGACGATCGCGGCGCTGCGCGGGCGGCCGGCGGCGATCAACTTCTGGGCCAGCTGGTGTGACCCGTGTCGCCGGGAGGCACCGGAGCTGGCGCGCCTGGCGGCCCGGCTCGGCGACCGCGCGACGCTGGTCGGGGTGGATTGGAACGACAACGCCAGCGATGCCCGCAGCTTCTTGCGCAGCTACCAATGGACGTTCACCAACCTGCGCGACGCCGACGGTCTGGTCGGCAACCGCTTCGGCCTGCAGGGCCTGCCGACCACGTTCATCCTCGACGCCGACGGTCGGGTCCGGACCGTGCTCACTGGCCCCCAGCGCGCCCGCGACATCGAACACGCCCTCGCCCCGCTCACCCACGGAACGGTCTGACGTTGGAAGTCAGAACCTGATGGCTGGGTCGGTGGTCGCGTTCATCCCGAGCCCGTCCTCCAGTGGCTTTCACGTGGGGCCGCTGCTGGTCCATGCCTACGGGTTGGCCTACGTGGTGGCGGTGGTCGCGGCCGTCGCGCTGACCACGCGCCGGTGGGAGGCCTTGGGGGGCGGCCGTGAGCTGGTGCGCGAGGTCGCGCTGTGGGGGTTTGTCGCTGGTTTGGTGGGCGGGCGGCTCTACCACGACATCACGAGCTGGAACGAGGTTCCGCCGCATTGGTGGGGGGTGTTTGCCATCTGGAAGGGCGGGCTGGGCATCTGGGGCGGGATTGCCGGCGGCACCCTGGCGGGACTGGTGGTCCTGCGGCGGCGAGGAGCCGACATCCCGGCCTTCATGGATGCTGCCGCCCCCGGGTTGCTGGTCGGCCAGGCGATCGGTCGGGTCGGCAACTACTTCAACCAGGAGCTGTTCGGCGGGCCGACGTCGCTGCCGTGGGGCCTGCGGATCGATCCGGCGCACCGACCGGCTGGCTATGAGCAGTTCGCGACGTTTCATCCGACGTTTCTGTATGAGCTGTTGTGGAATCTGGCGCTGGCCGGGTTTCTGGTCTGGCTAGGCCGGCGTCGGGTGGTCCGGGCTCCGGGGTTGTTTGCGCTGTATGTCGCGGGCTATTCGCTGGCGCGCATCGGTGAGGAGCTGCTGCGCGTCGATCCGGCCCACCGGATCCTTGGTCTGCGCCTGAACTTCTATGTCGCGTGCCTGCTGTGCGCCGCCGGGGCTGTGTGGTTCTTTCGTATCCAGCGTCCACGCCGGGCAGATGGCCTGCCCGCGCGATAGGCTCGCCGCGAAGGCGGCTTGGTCGCCGGACCGGCGGTCAGAGTCGACGGACAACGGAGACGGCGCGCGTGATGGCCCTGGTGGACGTACGTCAGCAGTTTCAGCATCTGGTGGGGCTCTACGCCCTGGTCGGCCTAGGCGTGTTCGTGATCGTGGTGGGCCTGATGGGGTTCGTCGTGATGCGCTTTGGTGCCCGGCCGGGCCGGGTGCCGTCCTCGCGCAGCGATGCTCCGCGGCTTGAGCTGCTTTACATCGCCGTGATTGCGGTGATCGTGGTGCTGCTGCTCGGCGCCAACTACCGGACCGAGTCGCGTGTGGACGCGCTGGCGGCACATCCGGCATTGCGCATCAACGCCGTGGCCTCGGACTGGCGCTGGCGCTTTGACTACCCCCAGCAGGGGATCTCCGAGGTCGGCCCGGGCCAGTCGCCGACCGACCTGTACGTGCCGGCGGGCGAGACGGTCGAGTTTGACCTCAGCTCCCTTGACGTGCTGCACGCGTTCTTCATTCCCTCCGAGCGCTTCCAGCGCCAGGCGACGCCGGGGCTCACCAGCCGCTTTGACCTCGCCTTCCCGACGCCGGGCGTCCAGACCAGCGGCTACTGCAATGAGTTCTGCGGCCTGGGCCACACGCAGATGCGCTTTGAGGTCCACGTCTTGGGTGCGCCGGCGTTCGCCGCGTGGGTGGCCCAGCGCCAGCGGTCCGGAAGCAGCCGATGAGCACGACGGCAGTTCGAGCTCCGTCGCTTGACCTTGTCGGCCTGGTCGGCTCGACCGATCACAAGCGCGTGGCCAAGCGCACCGCGGCGGCGGCGTTTGCCTTCTTCATCGCCGGTGGGGTCCTTGCGCTCCTGGTGCGCACCCAGCTGGCCACCCCGAACACCCACCTGGTTGGCGCTGACGCCTACGACGCGCTGTTCACCATGCACGGCTCGACGATGGTCTATCTGTTCGTCGTGCCGATGGCGATCGCCCTCGGGGTGTACTTCGTGCCGCTGCAGGTGGGTGCCGCCGAGATCGCGGCACCGCGCGTTTCGCTGCTGGGCTTCTGGCTGTACGTGTCGGGGGGGTTGATCATGTGGTCGGGCTATTTGACCGACAACGGCCCGGGCAAGGCGGGTTGGACGGCCTTTGACCCGCTGTCCGACGCACCCCACAGCCCGGGCATCGGGATGGACTTCTGGATCTTCGGGGTGATGCTCGCGACGCTCGGGTGCCTTCTGCTGACGTACTCCGTGCTCGCGACGATCGTCGCGCGGCGGGCGCCTGGGATGACGATGCTGCGCCTGGCCCCGTTCACGTGGACGATGCTCGTCACCTGTCTGATGGTCATCGCGAGCTTCCCGGTGCTCGTCGTGGCCATGGGGCTGCTGTGGGTTCAGCGCGAGCTCGGCGGTGTCTTCAGCGGGGCGGGCGGCCCGATCGCCTATCAGAACCTGTTCTGGTTCTACGGCCACCCGGTCGTCTACGTGATGTTCTTTCCGTTTGTGGGGGCGGTGGCCGAGGTCGTCTCGGTGCATGCCCGGCGGCGTTTCTTTGGTTACCGCGCGTTCGCCGTGTCCCTGCTTGCCTTCACGGCGCTGTCGACGAGCGTCTGGGCCCACCACATGTTCACCACCGGACGGGTGGCCAACCGCTACTTCGCCCTGACCTCGACGTTGTTGGCCATTCCGGCCGGCATCGAGTACTTCGACCTGGTCGCCACCCTGTGGGGGGGCACCATCTTCCTGCGCACGGCGATGCTGTTCGCTCTGGCCTTCATGGTCCAATTCTTGATCGGCGGGTTGACTGGCATTCTGCTGGGCTCCCCGCCGCTGAACTACGACGTTCATAACACATACTTCATCGTCGGTCACTTTCACTACACACTGCTCGCGGGAAGCGTGTTCGCGTTCTTCGCCGGCGTCTATCACTGGTTTCCCAAGGTCACGGGGGCGATGCTGCGAGAGCGCCTGGGCAAGCTGCACTTCTGGGTGATGGCGATCGGCACGAACCTCGCGTTTCTGCCCATGCTGATCCTCGGCTATGACGGTATGCGCCGGAGGGTCGACTCCTATCCGGCCTCGACGGGCTGGCAGCTGCTGAACGACCTGTCCACGGTGGGCGCCGTGCTGATCGCGGTGTCGGTGCTGGTGTTCATCGTCAACGTCGTCGTGTCGCTGCGCGATCGCGTGGCGGCCGGTCCGGACCCCTGGGGGGGACACACCCTCGAGTGGGCGACCAGCTCACCGCCCGCGCGGCACAACTTCGACGCGCTGCCCCCGATCCGCTCTCATGCCCCGCTGCTTGACGAGCACGAGTCAGCTCGCCGCGCGCCCGCCGCGGAGACGGCGCCGTGAACGATCGACCGCCGAGGACCGAGCCCGAGGTGCGGTCGAGCAGCGGAAACGCCTGCTGGCGCCCGGCTGCGACGCCGCTCGGGTTCTGGGCGCTGTTGCTCGGCGTGCTGGCCGGGGTACAGGCCGGTTTCGGCGGCGATCTGCTGCCGGTGCTCGTGCAGGGCGGGTCGGCGGCGGTAGTGGCGCTGATCGCCGTGGTGATCGTGCTGGCCACGCGGATCGAGCGCCGGCGCGTCGCCGGTCTGCGCACCGTGCCCGATCTGAGCATGGCCAGCGCGCTGGCGGCCGTTTCGCTGGCGGCGATGCTCAGTGGAGTGGGGGTGGGGGGCTGGCTGATCATCGGCGGGGGGCTGGGGCTGGCGGCGGCTCTCGGTGGGCTGGCGCGCGAGTGGCGCGCTGAGCGCCGCTCCCGGGACGCGGCGGCGGCGACGAGAAGCGACCGGGAAGCGCGCGGCGGTGTGATGTGAGACCGCCGAGCTGGCTGGACGTGCTTGAGCGCTGGCGGGTGGATCCAGGGCTCGTGCTCGCGCTGGCCCTCACCGCCACGGTGTACCTGGGGGCGGTGCGCCGCGCGGGGCGGTTCAGCCCCCGAGCTGCCTGGCCGCTGAGCCGGACTGTCGCGTTCCTGGGGGGGCTGGCGGGCGTGGCGGTGGCGCTCGAGTCGGGGCTCGACGGCTACGCCGAGGAGCTGCTGTCGATCCACATGGTCGGTCACCTGGTGCTGGTGCTCGTGGCCGCACCGCTGCTGCTGGCCGGCGCTCCCGTCACCCTGGCGCTGCGAGCCCTGCCGCCGGACTCCCGCCGCGGGCTGGCGCGCGCGCTGAAGGGTCGCGCGGCGCGCGTGCTCTCCCACCCGTCAATCGGACTGCTGGCCCTGGGCGTGGCGATGGTGCTCACGCATCTCACTCCGCTCTATGGCTGGGCGCTGGCCCACCCGCTGACCCATGATGCCGAGCACCTGCTCTACCTGGGCTGCGGGCTGCTGTTCTGGGCGGTGCTGGTGGCTCCCGGACCGCCGGTGCGGCGTCTGGGTGCCATGGGGCAGGTTCTCTACCTGACGGTGGGCATGCCGCTGATGAGCGCCGCGGGCGTGGTGTTGGAGGCTGACCCCACGGCGCGCTATCACCAGTACCTTGGCCCCGCGCGGCGCCTGGGCATCTCGGCGCTCGCTGATCAGCGTCTGGCGGGCGCGCTCATGTGGATAGCGGGCGCGCTGGCGATGGGCGTCATCGGGTTGACCATGGCGTGGCGTGCGCTGGTGGCCGAAGAGCGCCGCGCCGTCGCCCGCGAGGCGTACTCCGGGCGCGGGGAGGACACCCCGCTGACGCTCGATGGGGCGGCGGGAGGCCGCGCATGAGACGGTCGCTGGTGATGGCGCTCGCCGTGGTCCTCGGCGCCGTCGGACTTACCGAGATGGCCGGCGGCAACCCCCCGGCCGGCTCGCCCGCGCCGTCGGGCGTCGCCGCTTCCGCTACCCCCAGCGCGGGCCGCGACCTCTTCGTCGCGAGCTGCTCCTACTGCCACGGTCTCAGTGCCCAGGGCATTCCCGGCCGCGCTCCGTCGCTCATTGGCGTCGGCGCCCAGGCAGCCGAGTTCTACCTCTCGACCGGTCGCATGCCCCTGCCCAATCCCCACGCCTACCCCGAGCGGGCCAAGCCGGCATTCGCCCGGGCGCAGATCAACGCTCTGGACGCCTACGTCGGCAGCCTCGGCGGGCCCGGTGTCCCTTCAGTGGACCCGGCACAGGGCAACCTTTCCCAGGGCGAGCAGGCGTTCGCGCTGAACTGCGCAGGATGCCATCAGATCGTCGCTCGCGGGGGCATAGTGACCGGCAGCGCCGTGCCGGCGTTGCAGCAGGCGACGGCCGCCGAAATCGCCGAGGCGGTACGCGTCGGCCCGTATCTGATGCCCCGGTTCTCTACCGGGCAGATCGACGCGCAGACCCTGAACTCGATCGCCCGTTACATCCTCTACACGCGCCACCCCGCTGATCGCGGCGGCTGGGGCATCGGGCACATCGGTCCGATCCCCGAGGGGATGATCGCCTGGCTGTTGGCGCTGACCTCGCTGCTGCTCGTCGCTCGGGTGATCGGGAAGCGCACGGCATGACCGAGGTGGGAGGTGGGGACGCGGGCAACGGCGGCGGCGCGGAGTCCGAAACGCCCACGCTGACCGTCCCCGGTGACAGCGATCCCGAGCGCACCGGCCGCGCCGAGCGTCAGGTCGCGGCGCTGCTGGTCGTTGCGGGCGGGATGGGCGTCGTCTTCTGCCTGCTCTACGCCTTCCTCGCCAGCAACACCCAGCTGCTCGGCCTGGCGCTCGGACTGGCCCTGCTGGCGCTCGCCGGCGCTCTGCTCCTGGCCGCCGAGCGCGTCGTTGTCCAGGAGACCGACGTCGAGCCGCGACCGAGCCTGGCCGAGAACCGCGAACCCGAGGAGCAACAGGTCTCCCAAACGATGGCCGCCGCCGGACGGGGCGTCTCTCGGCGGCGCTTGTTGGTCGGGGCGGCGAGCGTCGCCGGCGCGGGACTCGGCGCCGCCGCCATCGTCCCGCTTGACTCGCTGGGCCCCAACGTCGGCCGGACGATTGACAGTGCGCCCTGGCGGAAGGGCACAGCCCTGGTCGACGACCAGGGCAACCTCATCGCGGCCGAGGACGTCATCGCGCGCTCCTACACGACCGCCTTCCCCCAGGGCGCGGACCCGCGTGAGCTCGGGTCTCCCGTCGTGGTCGTGCGCATGGACCCGGGCACGCTGCAGTTGCCCGCCGGGCGCGCGAGTTGGGCGCCCGAGGGAATCCTTGCCTACTCAAAGATCTGCACCCACGCCGGCTGCGCGGTGTCGCTGTATCGCTCGCCGCTGGACGCATCCACCTCTCAACAGAGTCCGGCGCTTGTCTGTCCGTGTCACTACTCGACATTCAACGTACGCCGCGGTGCCGCGGTCGAGTTCGGTCCCGCTGCGCGCCCGCTGCCGCAGCTTCCACTGACCATCCGCTCCGACCGCGTGCTCGTCGCCGACGGCGGCTTCTCCGGGCCGATCGGCCCGTCCTGGTGGAGCGTGCGCCGCGAGGGCCCCACCAGGTACGCGCCATGAGCGACCAGCGCAGCGGCGCTCGGGAGGCGCCCGGCGTCGACGCGGTTCGCCTCATCGATGAGCGTCTGGGTGCCGCGGGGTTGCTGCACAAGGCGATGCGCTACCTGTTTCCCGACCACTGGTCGTTTCTGATCGGCGAGATCGTGCTCTACTCGTTCATGGTGCTGATCGGCACCGGCATCTATCTCGCCCTGTTCTTCGATGCCAGCACCGGGACCACCGTCTACCACGGCGCGTTCGCTCCCCTGCAGGGGCAAACGGTCTCCCGGGCGTTCGCCTCGACGGTGAACATCTCCTTCAACGTGCCGGCCGGGCTGCTCATGCGCCAAACCCACCACTGGGCGGCACTGGTGTTCGCCGCCGCGATTGTCGTGCACATGATGCGTATCTTCTTCACCGGCGCGTTTCGCAAGCCGCGCGACATCAACTGGTTGATCGGCGTGACCCTGCTCACCCTGGCCCTGCTCGAGGGGTTCTTCGGCTACTCGCTACCCGACGACCTGCTCTCGGGCATCGGCCTGGTCATCGGCTACGGCGTGGCGTTGTCGATCCCCGTCGTTGGTGCCAACCTGGCCTTTCTGATCTGGGGCGGGCAGTTCCCCGGCTCAGCGAGCTTCGAGCCTCGCCTGTACATCGCCCACGTGTTCCTGCTCCCCGCCGCCCTGGCCCTGTTGATCACCGTTCACCTGGGGATCATCATGCGCCAAAAGCACTCGCAGTTCCGCGGCCCCGGGCACCGCGAGAGCAATGTCGTCGGGACGCCCATGTGGCCCGGGTATGCACTGCGCGCCACCGGCCTGCTCTTCGCCGTCGCCGGCGTCCTCGTCCTGCTCGGGGGCCTGGTCCAGATCAACCCGGTCTGGCAGTACGGACCGTTTCAGATTTGGATCGGCACCAACGGCGCCCAGCCCGACTGGTACCTCGGTTGGCTGATCGGGGCGCTGCGCCTCATGCAACCCTTGGAGATCCACGTGTTGGGCTACACCCTGTTCCCCAACCCGTTCTTCGGTGGCATCCTGTTCCCAGGCATTGTCTTCACCGTGCTCTACGCATGGCCGGCACTGGAGCGTCGCGTCACCGGCGACCACGCACGCCACGATCTGATCGACCGGCCCCGCGACAACCCCGTGCGCACCGCCATCGGAGCCGCCTTCTTCAGCTGGGTGGCGATCATCTTCGTCGCCGGCGCCGCCGACCGGATCCTCGTCAGCGTCGGGATCCCTTACGTCACGCAGCTGTGGTTCTTCCGCGTCGCCGCCGTCCTCGTCCCGGCCGGCGCCTTCTTCGTGACCCGCAACATATGCCGTGAGCTCAGACGGCGTGAAACCCACCCGCTGCGGGAATGGAGCGGCACGGTCCTGCGCCGCGGCGCCAGTGGCGGGTTCGAGACTGCGCCCGCCGACGATCCCTCGACCGAGGCGGCGAGAGAATCCGCGCCACCGCGAGCCCGGTAGCGCCCGCCGCACGTGCTCAGCAGCGCGCCGCTGGTGGCGTCGTAGCGGCCCTCAGGGGATGCGGGCGAGAGAGTCGAAACCCGACAGTTAGGTGTCGGTGGTATGCGGCGTTCCATCATCAGGATCAACAGTCTCGGCACCGGCTCCCACCGTGCCGCGCTTGTGATCACGCCTCCGCGGGCTTCGACCGAACGCCTTGATGACCCCGAAGCAGACGGTGGCGATAACGGCCAAGACTCCCAGCGCGTAACCTACTCCCACCGCGATCTCGCCAATACCGGCTAGGTGCAGGAAGCCCACCTGTCGCATCCTAGTACCTGGCCCGACGTCGCCTACCACCGATTCGACGCCGGGTCGTGACCGTCGATGACTGACAGACCTCGCGCAGTGGGTTATGCACGACCTTCCTGCTGGGGCGCGGAGCGATCCGCGGGCGGAAGAGGCGATCGAGATCGCGCGGTGTTGGTGGCAGCACGAGCGCAGCAGCAAGTGAGCCTGGCGCGTTGCCCGGCACCGACGGCTATAGCGCCATGGACAACTCGGCAAGTCCCGCCCACCGGACCCGACGGCGCGAATCAAGTTCGCGTCCCGCCTGGGTCACCCGATCCGTGCTCTACATCTGAACCGTGCCCTACTGCGACCCGTGCCCCTAGATGCGCGCGCGAAGCACCGCGAGGAGGGCGGCGTCGGGCTCGATGCCCTCGCGCTGGAGGGCGACGGCGGGATCCTCGCGTAAGGCCCGGCGGAGGTCGCCGTCGGCCTGCGCCCGGTCGAGGGTGGCCTCCAGTCGCCTCATCGCCCCCGGCATTTGGGCTGCCGCCTGCACCCATGCGTCGGGTACCGGCGGCAGAGCGCCGAGCAGGTCGGCGATGCGCTCCTCTGGCTGTGGGTCGGGCTGTGACGGTCGTTGACTCATGGGCTTGTCTCTCCTCACGACGGCCCAGCAACCGGATTCTTCCCGGCTCGCGCCGAGCCTCGCGCGCCAGCGCCGGGCGAGCCGCGCCGGTCCCCGCCTTTGGGCGCCGTCGCGGGGTCTTCGAGTGCTGCGCGGAGCCGGGCCAGGCAGCGGCTGATGCGGCTGGCCACGGTACCCATGCCGATGCCCAGCGCGTCGGCGATGGTGCTGTAGCTCTCGTCGCGTGCGAAGAAGCGGTCGAGGATCTCCTGACAACGACCGTCCAGGTGGCGCATGGCCTCGCGGACATCGATGGCCTCCTCGATCCGGGCGAGGCGTTGGTCGATCTCCACCGAGTCGGGGACAACGTCGACCAGCTCCTCGCGACGGGCGCGGCGGTAGCGGTCGATCGACGCCCTGCGCGTCACCTGGGCGATCCACGGGCGCACGGCACTGTCGTCGCGGAGGGTGCCGTGCTGGCGATGCAGCCGTGCGAACACTTCCTGGAAGACCTCCTCCACGTCGGCCGGGGGCACGATGCTCGACGCGATGGCCTTCACGTAACGAGCGTAACGAGTCACCAGCTCCGTCCACGCCTCCTCGTTGCCCTCTCGACATTTCCTCACCAGCGCCGCGTCGTCGCACTCATGCCAAGCGCTCCCGGCCGGGCTCACCCCGTGTCCTCGCCGGTTGCCCGGCACCGGAGCGCGCTCTGATGGCGTAGGGCCTGGGCCCGCTCCAAGCGCTCGTCGTTCTGGGTTACGCCGAGGTTGGCCTCGACAAGATCTGCAGCTGCGCTCACGCACGCGTCGGCCAGTCGAGCGGCGATCAGCGCATCGGGGCGCATGTCGTACTGCGCGTGCCCAGCGGCTGTGGCGGCGAGCTCGACGATGTCGGCGGCGACCTCGGCGATGTGGAGTGGCACTGCGGCGGCCTCGTCCAGGGACGCGCCGAGATCGCTCGCCGGCACCGGCGAGCCGGCCCCAGCAGGGTTGGCGTCGTGACGATCCGACACCGCGGTGAGAGCCCCGCAAGCCCGCTCGTAGGCCTGCGCGTTGGCCTCGGCCATCGGGGCTGCGCGCTGACGAAGGCGCTCGGCCTGGGCGACGACGGCTCCGGCCTCTGGCCAGGCGCCGATCGAGCGGCGCGACACCTTCACCATCAGCGCTGCCGCAAGCGTCGTCACCAGCGCCGCGGTCGCTCCCGCCCCGGGATTCGGCGCCGGCGAGGCGATGCGTTCGACCAGCTCGCAGAAGCTGTCGGACACCAACACTGCGGGCGCGTCAACGGGCGCCGAGGGCCGTGGCTGCACGTGCGCAGTGTGCCATCATCGACGGGCGGGGATCGCGGTCCGTGGCCGCCGGAGCCCGAGGGCTTCTTCCTCCGACCCGGGAAGAGCGTCGTGCTGCTCACCGTCCAATGGTTGTCGCTCATGCGTCCGACGATTCTTCCCTTAGACCTTCCGCGCCGGCACCGCCTCCCCCTGGTGCTCGTGCTCTGCCTTGCCCTCAGCGGCACCGCAGCGGCGCTGGCGGCGGGAGGTCCGACGTCGGTCGCGCTCAACGCTCCGGTCGTGGGCATCGCGGCGACGCCGGACGGAGGAGGCTACTGGCTCGTCGCCGCCGACGGTGGGGTCTTCGCGCACGGCGATGCGCCGTTCCGCGGCTCCGAAGGTGCCCAGCACCTCAACAAGCCCGTGGTGGGGATGGCCGCCACGCCCGACGGGCAGGGCTACTGGCTCGTCGGCGCCGACGGCGGGGTGTTCGCCTTCGGTGACGCGCAGTTTCACGGGTCGTTGAGCGGAATGCCGCTCAACGCGTCCATCGCCGCGATCGCTGCCACCCCGGATGGGCGCGGCTACTGGCTCGTCGGCGCCGACGGCGGCGTGTTCGCGTTCGGTGACGCGCACTTCGAGGGCTCCCTCGCCGCGATGCGGCTCAACCAGCCGATCGTGGGGATGGCGCCCACTCCGACGGGGGCCGGCTACTGGCTGGTCGGCGCCGACGGCGGCGTGTTTGCCTTCGGTGACGCCGGCTTTCATGGCTCTCTGGGCGGACGCACGCTCAACGCGTCGATCGTCGGGATGACGGCGACGCCGACGGGCCAGGGCTATCTGCTCGTGGGCGGCGACGGAGGCGTCTTCACCTTCGGTGACGCCCGCTTCTATGGCTCTACGGTCGGGCAGCGCCTCAACGCTCCGGTGGTGGGGATCGCTGTTACCCCGACCGGTAGCGGCTACACCCTGGCCGCCTCCGACGGGGGGGTGTTCACCTACGGAGACGCCCAGTTCTACGGTACGGGCAACATCGTTACCCCCGCGCCGCCACACCCACCGAAGCCGCCCGGTCCCGCGCCACCGGTCGCCGGGCGCACCGTCGACGTTACGACGACGACCGGCGCGACGCTGATCAGGACGCCCGGGACCAAGAGCCTCGTTCCCGTGGTCACGCCGGTCTCCGTCCGGGTGGGCACCGAGATCGACACGACGGCGGGCCAGGTCAAGCTCACCGCGGCGGGCAACGCTGGCCAGCCGGCCCAGAGCGTGCTGCTCGACAGCGGCGTGTTCACGGTGACCCAGGAGAGCCAGGCCGCCCCCTCGGCCGCGCCGACGGTCGTGCTCGTCCTCCAGGACGTCTCTCGCTGCAGGCGCCGCCGCCACGGACGCTGCTCGCACGGACCGCCGAGGCTATGGGGCAACGGTCAGGGCAACTTCAGAACTAACGGAAACGACAGTTCCACCACGGTCCGAGGAACCCACTGGCTTGTCGAGGACCTACGCGCCGGCACCCTCACCGTCGTGCTGCGCGGCGTGGTCACCGTCCATGACCGCGCCCGCCACCGGACAGTCACCGTCCGGGCGGGCCAGCGGTACCTGGCCCGTCGCGTGGCCCGTCGCCCACGGCGCCGCTGACGCCTCATCCTCGTCGCTGAGAGCGCCGAGCGACGAGTTCGCGGCTGCCGCGAGCGTCCACAGGCGCAGGGGCCGGCTGTGGCCCCTCACCTGGTGCACACCGATCTCTCGTAGGACGGGAGAGCGGGCGACGAGGCAAGCGCTTGTGGCCTCCGCGACGAGGACCTGGACGCCGAGCTCCTTGGTCATGGCCTCGAGGCGCGAGGCGAGGTTGGTCGTGGCGCCCAGGGCGGTGTACTCGACGCGACGCGAGGAGCCGACCTGTCCCGACATGACCGGTCCTGAGGCGACGCCGACGCCCATCCGAAACGCGGTGGCATGGCCCCGGTCGGCGAGCCACGAGTTGAAGGAGCCCAAGCGCTCGAGCATCGCCACCGCCGCGGTGAGGGCGCGGTCAGCGTGATCGCGTTGGGGCAGCGGAGCACCGAAGACCGCCATGATCCCGTCGCCCATGTAGCTGACGAGCGTGCCCCCGGTGTCGAGGATCGTGTCGCTCATCATCGTGAGGTAGTGGTTGAGGGCTTCGAGCACGACCCCGGGCTCGAGCTGTTCGGCAAACGCCGTGAAGCCCCGCAGGTCGGCGAAGAGCACGGTCCCCTCGCGGGTCACCGCGCCCAGGCGCAGGTCCGGACCGGCGGCGGCCAGGACCTCTCCCACCACGGCCTCGGGGACGAAGCGGGAGAACACGTCGCGCGTCCGCACCTCCTGCACGGCGGCGAGCAGCAGCTCAGCGCCCAGGACGCCGGCCGTGGCGAGCGCGAGGGCCAGCAGCGGAGGGGCGAGGTCGAGGACCCGCCCGCCGTCGAACGCGAGCTGGGCGACGAGCAGGTAGACGCCGGCGAGCAGGACGCCGCTGGCGAGCGACACGACCGCCCTCGCCCGCAGGGCGATCAGCGGTACGAGCAGCGCGAGCACGATGATAAGAGCGATGTTCACCGGGGTGGGAGACCGGCGCAGGGGAACGCCGGCGAGCAGCGTCGCGATCGCGTTGGCCTGGATCTCCGGGCCGGACATCTGCTCGCGCGCGGACGTCGAGGTCGGGTGCACGTCGCCGAGAGTCGGCGCCGTCGCCCCCACCACGACCACGCGTCCTCGCACCGTGGTGGGGTCGAACCGACCCTCGAGGACCCGCGAGTACGGCAGCTCTGAGATCGTGCCCGGCGGCCCGCGGTAATCGATGAGGGCGCCCGAGCCGCCGAGCAGGCGGGTGGGCACGTGGACCCCGTCGAGCGCGGCGGCAGTGACAGCAAGCGTCGGCAACTGCAGCGCCTCAGCGGGAAGGCGGCGCAGGACCGCGCCGGGATCGTTGGGCAGCACGCTGCTGGCCACGTGCACGCCGGTCTCCCGCTGGACTGCGGTGCCGCCGAAGACGCGGCTGCGGCCTCCCGGAGCGGTCTCCGTCGTGGCCAGCACGAGACGTGGGGTGCGCGCCGCGGCCTGGATGAGCGCGTCGTCCTCCGCGGGAGCCGTCTGCTCGGTGAACTGAACGTCGAAGGCGATCACGCCCGCCCCCGCCGCGCGCAGACGAGTGAGGATCCTCGCGTCAAGGTGGCGCGGATAGGGCCAGCGGAGGTTGGGCAGGTCGTTGAACGTCGTCTCATCGACGCCGACCACCACCACCGCGCGTGACGGTCCGAGCGATCCCCGCAGCGCGAAGCGGGCGTCGAGAGATGAGCGTTCCAGCCCCGACAGCGCTCCGGTGGCCCTCAAACCGAGCGCGCCGATCAGCGCCACCACTGCGAACGCGAGCAGGAGCCGCCGGCGCAGCGGGCGCAGCGAGGCGGCCCCAGCGGGCCGAAGCAACCAGCGGCTCATCGCGTCATCTTGCCTGAGCCACGAAAGGTTGGCGAACAAGCGGAAGATGCCGGGGGGGTGGTGCGTCTCGTGGGTGTCGGGTGGCCGGCGGTCGATCCGTCATCCAAAGTCCTGTAGTCGTCCCGCTTGAGTGAAAGAGAGCTGCCATGACGAGCGTTGGTGTTGATCGTGTGCGATGGGTTCGCCGGGGGCGGGGCGTGGTGGTGGGTGTGGCGCTGGCGGCTGGGGGGCTGCTGGGCGCTGTCATGGCCCCGGCGTCGGCGTCGGCGGCGGCGTTGAATGCCCCGGTCGTGGGTAGTGCGCTGACCCCTGATGGTGGTGGCTACTGGCTGGCGGCTGGTGATGGTGGCGTGTTTGCCGAGGGCGACGCCGGCTTTTACGGCAGCATGGGTGGCAAGCCGCTGAACCAGCCGGTGGTGGGGATCAGCCCCACCCCCGGCGGCAGGGGCTATGTGCTGG
>JAABUR0100003093.1_pt1 | contig 23882 bp, 24 predicted proteins | sample 5560091 | NCBI WGS metagenome assembly JAABUR01 (sample SAMN10711879, study PRJNA513375) | rock metagenome | isolation source: Antarctica rocks | place: Antarctica: Victoria Land, University Valley sud
GCCCCTCCTCCACCGGCTCGAAGCGCCCCGGCACCCGCCCCGCGTGGGGCAGCGCCCCGGCGATCTGGTCCATCGAGACCCCGAGCGCCCGCGCGGCGGCCACCGCGCCGAGGACGTTCAGCACGTTGAAGCGCCCGGGGAGCGGAGAGGTGATCCGCCGCGCGCCGTCGGGCCCCTCGAGCACGAGCTCCGAGCCGGTCAGCCCCGTGCTGAGCTCGCGCGCGCGGTAGCTCGCCTCGCGCTCGATCGCGACGGTCAGGGCACCTGGGTGCTCGGCGGCGAGCCGCCGTCCGTAGGCGTCGTCGACGTTGATCACCGCGGCGCGCGGAGCGGCCTCGAACAGGCGGCGCTTGGCGGCGAAGTACTCCTCCATCGTGGGATGGAAGTCGAGGTGGTCCTGGGTCAGGTTGGTGAAGATGGCCACGGCGAAGTGGATCGCCTCGGCGCGGTGCAGCGCGAGCGCGTGGGAGGAGACCTCCATCGCGCAGGCGGCGTCGCCGCCGTCGCGCATCGCGCGGAAGTCGCGCTGCAGGTCGATCGCCTCGGGGGTCGTGCGCGCGGCCTCCACCTCGCGGCCGGCGATCACCGAGCCGACCGTCCCGAGGAGCCCGCAGGGACGGCCGGCGGCCTCGAGCAGGGCCCGCACGAGGAAGGCCGTGGTGGTCTTGCCGTTCGTGCCCGTCACGCCGACGACGTCGAGCCGCGCCGTCGGGTCATCGTGAAAGCGCGCGGCGGCCGGGGCCATCGCCTCGCGCACAGAGGAGACGAGCACCTCGGGCACGCCGAGTCCCAGCGGGCGTTGCACCACGAGCGCCGCGGCGCCCCGCGCCACCGCGTCGGGCGCGAAGTCGTGGCCGTCGCGCGTGAAGCCGGGAACGCAGAAGAAGAGCGTGCCCGGGCCGACGAGCCGGTTGTCGAACGCGAGGTCGGCGATCGCGAGCTCCGCCGCGGAGCGCGGCACACCGTCCAGGAGCTCTCCGAGCCTCATCGCGGCGCGAGTTTAGAGCGGGGCGCTCCCGGGCCGTGGAGGCCGCGTTTGCCCACCTCCGCGAGGGGTAGGGCGCCGCCATGAGCCCGAACGAGCCTCCCCACCACAAGCCCCTGCGCCCCGAGCCCCCGCATCACTCCCTGGCCAATCCAGTCGGCGAGCCCGACCCCACGGAGTACCCCGATCCGTACGAGCAGCGCGAGGATCCCCGCGGTCCGACCGACACCGCCGCCGTCCCTACCGACGACCCTGAGCCCGACCCCGCGGCCGGCGCCGAGCCGAGCACGAGCGAGCCGCATCCGCCGCGCAACCGCGAGGAGCTGCTCGGCCGCGCGCCGGAGTAGCCGGCGCTCACGCGCTACTTCGGCGCGATGTTGAGGTAGGGCAGCGCGAAGCCGATGATCTTCTGGAACGCCGGCGCGGCGACCACGCCGCCGTAGATCGCGCCCTGGGGCTCGTCGACCATCACGGCCACGAGCAACCGCGGGTGGCGCGCCGGGGCGAAGCCGACGAACGACGCCACGTACTTCGAGGTCGAGTAGGTGCCCGTGCGCGGGTCGGGCTTGCTCGCGGTGCCCGTCTTGCCGGCGAGGTCGTAGCCGGGGATCGCCGCCTCGCTCGCGGTGCCGCCCGGGGCGAGCACTCCCTTGAGCATGTGGCGCACGCTCGCGGCGATGTCGGGCGAGATCACCCGCCGCCCCGGCGGGAGAAGAGGGCGACGGCCGCCGATCGACCCCACTACGTGCGCCGGGCGCAGGATCCCGCCGTTGGCGATGGCGGCGTAGGCGGTGGCCATCTGCATGGGGGTGACCGACTCGCCCTGGCCGATCGGAAGGTTGCCCATCGAGGAGCCCGAGTAGGAGGCGAGCGGCGGGACGAGCCCGCGCTCCTCGCCGGGAAGGTCGGTGCCCGTCGTGTGCCCGAAGCCGAAGCGCCGCACCCAGCCGTCGAAGCGCTTGGCGCCGAGTCGCTGCCCGATCTCGACCGCGCCCACGTTGCTCGACTGCGCGAGGATCTGCGCCACCGTGCGCGTCTCGGGCCCGCGCGGCTCGGCGTCGTGGATCTGTCGATCGGCGACCTGGAGGTTGACGGGGAGGTTGAACTGGCTGGACGGGGTGACGAGCCGGTCCTCGAGCGCGCCCGCCACGGTGAAGGCCTTGAAGGTCGATCCGGGCTCGTAGGTGAAGCCCACCGCCCGGTTCTGGCGCGCGTAGGCCGGCGCGCCGCTGACGTCGCCCGCGTCGACCCGCGGCCAGTTGGCCAGCGCGAGCACCTCGCTCGTGCGCGGGTCCATGACGACCGCCGTCGCGCCCTTGGGCCGGTAGGTCCGGCCCACGTTCTGGAGCACCTGCTCGACCTGGTCCTGGATCGCCGCGTCGATCGTCAGGCGCACGGTCTGCCCCGGCGCCATCGTCTGCACGTCGCGCATGTCGATCGGCTGGCCGAGCGCGTCGCCCACCACGCGGCGGCGTCCGTCGCGCCCGCGCAGAGCGGAGTTCTGGGCGTACTCGAGCCCCGAGAGCCCGGCGCCGTCGGTGCCGACCGTCCCCAGCAGCTGGGAGGCGAGCCACGCGCGCGGGTAGCTGCGGTGGCTGCGCGGGATGAGCTCGAGGCCGTCCTGGCGCAGGGCGGCGATCCGCACGCCGTCGGCGGCCGGGACCGCGCGCGCGAGGTAGACGAAGCCGCGCCGGCGGTCGGCGAGCTTCGCGAGCACCTCGGGAGCGGGCCGGTGCAGGAGCGGGGCGAGCCGCGCGGCCACGCGCGCGGGGTCCTTGACGACGCGGGGGTTGGCCGCGACGTCGTCGGCGGGCTCGGAGACCGCGAGCTCGATCCCGTGGCGGTCGGTGATCGCGCCGCGGGCGGCGGGCACGGCGACCGTCGAGACCTGCTGGGTGGCCGCGGCGCGACGCAGGGAGGATCCCTGGATCGTGCCGAGGTAGGTCGCCTTGAGGAGCGCGGCGCCGAGGAGGAGGACGAAGCCGACGAAGAGCAGCCCGATGCGCCGCTCGATGAGCTCCACCTAGGGGTGGGCCGTCGTGGTCGTCGTCGCCGTGATGGCCGGCGTGGCCGACGAGGCCGCCGGGGCGCGTGACGTGGTCGGCGTGCTCGCCGTCGCGCCCAGCGGCGGGCGGATACGGCTCGCGGCCTGCGCCGCGCTCCCGGCGCGCGGCACGACGAAGCGCACGGTGCCGGGCGTCGGGACCGCCAGCCCCATCCGGTTGGCCAGGCGCTGCACGCGATCCCCCGAGGAGAGCCGCGAGACGCTGTCGCGCAGGTCGGCGTTCTCACGCTGGAGCAGCGCGGAGTGCTGCACCGCGCGCCCGATGCCGGCGTTCAGCTTGAGCAGGGAGACCTGGAGGAAGACGATGCCGAGCAGCGAGACCGCGAGGATCGCGATCCAGGCGCGGCCGCGGATCAGGCGGTCGAGCAGGCGGTGGTCGGGCAGCGCCCGCAGCAGCTCGAGCAGGCGCTCGAGGAGCGGAGCCGCCCGCAGCGCGGGCCGCGGCACCGCGACCGGCCGTCCGCCCACCCCCGGGCCGGCGGGGCGCGGCTGCGGCGCGCGCAGCGGGCCTGAGACCCGCCGGGCGGGCCGGGCCGTCGCAGCGCTGCGACCGGAGGGTGCATGGAGCGGGCGACCGGCGGCGTTGGCGGCGGGCGGGGTCATGAGTCCTCCAGCTTGCGGGCGGCGCGCAGGCGCGCCGACTTCGATCGCGGGTTGGCAGCGACCTCCCCGGGCGTGGGCGCGAGCGCCCTGCGCGCGAGGAGCTCCGCCTCCGGCTCTCGACCGCAGACGCAGATTGGCAAGCCGGGCGGACAGACGCAGCCGCGCGCGCGCTCGGCGAGGAAGCGCTTGACGCGTCGGTCCTCGAGGGAGTGGAAGGAGATAGCTGCAAGCCGGCCGCCCGGACGCAGCAGCGCCCACGCGCGCGGCAGAGCGGCGTCGAGCTGCTCGAGCTCGTCGTTGACCGCGATGCGGATCGCCTGGAAGACGCGCTTGGCCGGGTGCCCGCCGGCGAAGCGGGCGGGGGCGGGCACCGCGGCGGCGATGGTCTCGGCGAGCTCCTGGGTGCTCTCGAGCTCGGCGTGGCGGCGGCGGCGCGCGATGGCGCGCGCGATCGGCCCCGCATAGCGCTCCTCCCCGTAGGCCCGGAAGAGCCGTGCGAGGCGCCGCTCGTCCCAGCCGTTGACCACCGCGCGGGCGCTCAGCTCCTGGTCGGGATCCATCCGCATGTCGAGCGGCGCGTCGTAGGAGTAGGAGAACCCGCGCTGCCAGGTGTCCACCTGCATGGAGGACATCCCGAGGTCGAGGTAGGCGAGATCGGCGCGCACCCCCTCCTCGAGCAGGGTGTCCAGGCCGTCGGCGAAGGCCGCGCGCAGGAAGCGCGTGTGGCACGGCACGTCGGCGGCGAGCTCGGCGAAGCGCTCCTCGGCCACGGGATCGCGGTCGATCCCGATCAGCGTGCCCGACGGACCCAGGCGCTCGGCGAGCAGGCGCGCGTGCCCGCCGCCGCCGACCGTGCAGTCGATCGCCACCTCGCCGGACCTCGGGCCGAGGAGCTCGATGAGCTCCCCGGCGAGAACCGGGACGTGTTCGACGCTCATGTCAAGCAGTGTCGCCAAGACGAGCCGTGATGTCGGGGAGGTCGGCGAGCGAGCGCTCGTTGTAGGCGATCCAGGCCTCGCGGTCCCAGATCTCGAGGCATCTCCGGGTGCCGGCCAGCAGCACGTCCTTGGAGAGCCCCGCGTGCTGCACGAGCCGCGGCGGCAGCATCACGCGCCCCGCTCCGTCGAGCTCGGTGTCCCACGAGTTGTGGCTGAAGGTCCGGTCGAGGCGCCGGTAGTCCTCCGAGAGCGGTCTCAGGCCCGCGAGCGCCTCGGCGGTGTAGGCCTCGTAGTCCTCCGGGCGCCAGACGCCGGCGGTCCCGTCGAGCCCGATCGCCAGCACCACCCCGTCGGCGAAGGCGGCGCGGAAGCGTGAGGGAACCGTCAGCCGGTTCTTCGCGTCGAGGGTGAATTCGAAGGTGCCGCGGAAGGCCAAGGGTCATCGGAGGGGAAGGAGTTTCGAGCTGGAACCGAGGTGGCCGGGTGGGAGGAGCCCGGCCACCTTGGTCCATGAGCTGTGGGGAAACCTAGCCCACATCGCCCCACTATGCAACATATCTATCGGTCAACGCCCCACAAGACTTGAGTGGCGGGGTTTCGAAGTCGCGAAAGTGCATCTGCAACGGGCGATCCGGGACGCTCCGGAAGCGCCGCCGGCGGGCGCTGCGGACGCAAGGGCCGCTGCATCCGTGTCGCGCGGGCGAGAACTTGCAGTTTCGGAGCCATTCCGCCGCCGCGTGTGCATGGCCGGCGGTGCGCAACCACCGCGCACGCCGACGCGCCCCTACCGCACCAGCGAGTGCACGAGCGCCGCGGCCACGAGCAGCATGACCGAAGGCACGAGCAGGAGGGCGACGACGAGCTGGATCTTGGGAGCCGCGCGCGCCGCCTCCTCGCGCACGCGTCGCGCGCGCGCCGCCCGTGCCTCGCGCGCCTGGGCGGCGAGCGCCTCGGCGGGCGGAGCTCCGTAGCGACCGGCGCGGCGCAGCACGCCGACGAGGGCCGGAGTACCCGCCGCCGGGCAGCGCCCCGCGAAGCGCTCGAGCACGCCGTCGCTCGGGAGGCCGAGCTCGAGCTCGGTCACCGCGCGGCGCACCTCGCGCGCGAGCGCGCCGGGCGTTCGCCGGGCGGCCTCGGCGAGCGCTCGGCGCAGGGGCAGGTTCGCCTCGAGGCCGACGCGGAGCAGGTCGAGCAGGTCGGGGAGCTCCTCCTCCATCGCCCGCGCCCGCGCCCGCACACGCCGCGAGAGCCATAGGTCGGGGGCGAAGAAACCAAGCGCCGGGAGCGCCACCGCCGCCACCGCCGGAAGCCGTCCCGGCAACACGGCGCCCAACGGGATCGCCGCCACGAGCGCGACGAGCGCCGCTCCACCCTTGACCGCCATGACGTCGCCGGTGGAGAGCCCGAGCGGGGAGCCGGCGGCCACCCGGCGGGCCGGCAGCCCGCCGGGTGCGGCGGGGGCGCCCGCCCGCCGCCCGAGGCGGCGCAGGGCGTCCACGGCGGCGGCGAAGAGCGCGGGCGCCCGCCGCCGGTGCCCGCGCCGGGGCCTCGACGCGCGCCCGGCGAGGAGCTCCACTCCTCCGGCGGCGGCGAGGAACGCGGCGATCACCGCCGCGAGCACGTCACGGCTCATCCCCGGACCCGGGCCAGGCGCCGGATCGCGAGCGCGCCGCCGCACTGGAAGACGAGCGCCAGGCCGCCGAGGGTCGCCGAGAGCGGCGAGCGCACCAGATCCTCGAGGTACCCGGGGCTCGCGAGCTCGGCGAGCGCGGCGGCCCCGAGCGGCAACCCGCATACGAGCAGTCCGGTGAAGCGCGCCTGCGCGGTGGCGCCGCGCGCGTCGTGCTCGATGCGCAGCGTCTCCTCGTGCGAGCTCGCGATGCCGCGGAGCAGCCGCGCGAGGTCGCCCCCGGCCTGGCGCTGGAGCAGGATCGCGGCGACGATGACGCTCCACGCCCGCCCGCCGGAGCGGGCCGCGAGGCGCTCGAGCACGGGCTCGGTCTCCTCCCCCACCGCGAGCGAGGCCGCCGCGGCGCGCAGCTCGGCCGCCGCCGGCCCTTCGAGCGCGCCGGCCGCCTCGGCCACGGAGCCGCGGATGGAGTGTCCGGCCGACAGCGCGTCGGCGAGCGCCCGCGCGACGGCCGGCGCCTCGCGCGCGAGGCGCGCGGCGTAGCGGCGCCGGCGAGCGCGGACGACCGCCAGAAGCGCCGACGGGCCGGCGAGCGCGCACGCCACCCCGGCGAGCGGAGAGACGAGCAGCCAGCCCGCGACGAGCAGGGAGCCCGCGGCGACCCGCACGAGCCGGCGGCGCTCGGGAGCGCTCGGCGCCTGCCCGTCGCGTCCGAGCCGGGCGAGCGGGAGGAGCGAGCGAGCGGCCGCGCGACTCGCTCCGAGCGCCTCGGCGGCGGCGAGCGCCTCCCAGGCGCCGAGCACCCCGGCGGCGCCGGCCCCGGCGGCGAGCAGCGGCGCGGCGCTCATCCCGCCGCCGCCAGGCGCGCGGCGAGCGAGTCGGCCAGCGGAGCGCGCCAGCACGGGCGCTCGCCGCGCAGCGTGAAGACCTCACGCGTCGCCGCCCCGCCGGCCACGCGCGTCACCTCGCTCACGCCCACCACCCGCCGCGCGCCGTCGCGGGTGCGGGCCTGCTGGACGACGAGGTCGAGCGCGCCCGCCACCTGCTCGCGCACGGCCGCATGGGGCAGGGCGACGTCGGCCATGAGCGCGAGGGTCTCGAGCCGCCGCAGCGCCTCCTCGGCGGAGCCGGCGTGGATGGTCCCGAGCGAGCCGTCGTGGCCGCTGCCCATCGCCATCAGCATGTCGAGCGCCTCGGCGCCCCGCACCTCCCCGACGACGATGCGGTCGGGGCACATCCGCAGCGCGTTGCGCACGAGGCGGCGGATCGTCACCTCTCCCCCGCCGTCGAGTCCCGCCGGCCGCGCCTCGAGGCGCACGACGTGGGGCTGCTGGAGGCGCAGCTCGGCCGCGTCCTCCACCGTGACGATCCGCTCCTCGGCCGCGATGAAGCTCGAGAGCGCGTTCAGCGTCGTCGTCTTGCCCGAGCCCGTGCCGCCCGAGACGAGGATGTTCAGCCGCGCGCGCACGCAGGAGGCGAGGAAGTCGCGCAGCGGGGCCGACAGCGTGCCGGCGGCGACGAGCTCATCGGGCGAGAAGCCACGGCGGCGGAAGCGCCGGATGGTCAGCACCGGGCCGTCGAGGGCGAGCGGGGGGATCACCACGTTGACCCGCGAGCCGTCGGGCAGGCGGGCGTCCACGAGCGGCGTGGCCTCGTCCACCCGCCGCCCGAGCGGCGCGAGGATCCGCTCGATCGCGTGGCGCAGCTCGCGCTCGGAGTCGAAGGAGACTTCGGTGGGGACGATCCGTCCGGCCCGCTCGACCCAGACCGTACCCGGGCCGTTGACCATCACCTCCTCGACCGCGGGGTCGCCCAGCAGCGGCTCGAGCGGACCCAGTCCGACGGCGCGCTCGCCCAGCCGGCGCACGAGCTCGCTGCGCTCGCCCTCGGCGAGCAGGGCCGCCTCGGAGCGCACGAGCTCCTCGATGCGCTCGCTCAGCGCCGCGCCGTCGTGCGCGCCGGCGCCCGCGTCGCGGACGAGCCGCGCGTGCAGCGCCTCGGCCAGCTCATCGAGGGTTCCCGCGTTCGACTCCACGCCTGCGATAGGCGCCCAAGGCGAGCGATTCGCCCCCCTCCAGCTCCCCGGAGGGAGACTCAGCTCAGGGCTTCGTGGTCGCCGGGCAGCCGAGCGAGGCCGGCTTGGAGGGAGTGGCGGTGCAGCGGGGCCAGGCGAGCGGCGGCTGCTCCGTCCAGCCCGACTTGAAGGGCTCCCAGGGGTTGTCGAGCGGCGGATGCTTGGAGCAGACGGGAGACGTCGGGTCGGGCAGGCAGGGGTTGAAGGGCTGCACCCAGAGGCCGCCGGTGCGCTCGCCGTCCATCATCTCGCGCCCGTCGGTGTAGCCGTCGTGGTCGGTGTCGTCGGCGCCGTCCTTGAGGCCGTCGCCGTCCGTGTCGGGGTCGAGCCAGTCCGTGCCCGCGAAGGCGCGGAGGGTGTACGGCGCCTCGTTCTTGTAACGGGCCTGCCACCAGGCCGGCTGGCCCGGCCCGTGGACCTCGACCCAGTTCCCGAGCCCGTCGCCGTCGATGTCCTTCTCGTCGTCGGTGAGCATCCCGTCGTGGTTGTAGTCGAGGTAGGCGGTGTCGCTCGTCACGGACATCGGTCCGCCCGAGCTCTGCGTGCCGTCGGAGTAGTTCAGCGGGAAGCGGTGGCCGCCGTACTTGACCCAGGCGTGGAACTCGTCGGCCAGCGTGAGGCCGTCGCCGTCGTGGTCGGCGTTCGCGTCGGAGGGATCGAGCGCGTTGGGGTAGGGCCGCTTGCCGGGGTAGGGCAGGGCGCGCGAGTTGAAATCGAGGGCCGACTCGTACTCATAGCCGTCGGAGATCCCGTCGCCGTCGGTGTCGGCGTTGCACGGATCGGTGTGGATGCGGGCCTCGAGGGCGTTGGAGAGAAGATCGCCGTCGGCGTCTCCGTTGGGGTCGCTCGTGTTGCAGCGATCCACTGTCGGGGCGCTGGTCGGACCTCCCTCGTTCGGCGTCACCGTGGGAGACATGCTCGACGGAGTGAAGCTCAGGCCGAAGCGACGAGCGAGCACGCGGAGCTTGAACTTCGTGGGCACGGGCGCGCCGTTGTTGAGGCTGAGGAAGCGCAGGAGCTTGCTCGGCAGCCTGACCTGCATGGTGCGCGAGGTGGAACGGCCGGCGCGCACGAACACCGCGCGCCCTCCCGAGCGCACGAAGACGACCGTGTTGCGTCCCGTGCCCGTGAGAAAGTTGCTGCCGCGCACCGTGAGGGTCTGACCGATCGCCAGGCGCATGGGCGAGACGCGGGTGACGCGCGGGTAGAGCGTCGAGCTCGAGGCGCCCGCGACCGCCGCCGTTCCGAGCAGGGCGAGCACGGCGGTGCAGAGGAGTGTGAGGAGGGCGAGAGGACGGCGCGACATGATGCTCTGCCGCAGAGATCGGACGGTGGGGCCCGGACCTTGAGCGCCGAGATACCGCCGGCCCGCGCGCCGCGTCGCCGCGCGCTCAGCCTCCGGCCACGAGCGCCTCCCCGAGGTGGGCCCGGTCGCCCGGTGCGCGGGGCAGGAGCCGGATCTCCTTGGCGAAGCTCTGCGCGGCGGCGAGGAAGACCGCCTGGCGCAGGGTGACCCGCAGCGAGGCGGCCACGAGCGGACCACCACCGTTCTCTCCCGAGCCGCTCCCGCCGCCTGCGCCGCCTCCGCCGCCTCCCCCACCCTCCGGCGCCGGGGCGCCCGCGAGCACCTCGACGTCCTGCAGCGCGAGCTCGGTGCGACCGCGTCCCCCGCTGCTCCCCTCCCGGGTCACGAGCACGTCGACCCGGGCGCCCGGACTCACGAGCTCCGGCGTACCGCGCGCCACGACGTCGGCCACCCGCTCACCCGACCGGATGGGAGCGCCCGGGCGCGGCTCAGCCGCCGGGTCGCGCAGCTCGGCGGCCGAGAGGAAGGCTCCGGCGGGCAGGGCGCGTGCGGCGCGCAGGCCGGTCAGCGCGGTTGCCGTCCGAAACGTGCCGGGCGGGACGTAGCGGGCGGGCAGGAGGCGGACGGCGAGCCGGTCGGGCCGCAGCATCGCGCCGGAGGCCAGCGCGCCGCGGGCGACGATGACGGGCACGGGCGGCCCGAGCTCTCCGGCCACCGCCGCCTCGCGGCGCGCGACGTCGGAGGCGGCCAGGCCGCCGAGCGCGAGCGCCAGGCCGAGCAGCAGGATCGCGCGCCGGCGCCGGCTCACGCCGCGACCCAGATCGCGGGCAGCTCGAGCGCGAGCCGCGCGCCGCACGGCGCGGGCGCCGCCGCCAGCCGGCCGCCGTGGCGCCCGGCGATCTCGGCGGCGATGGCCAGGCCGCGCCCGCGCCGTCCGCGCCCGGCGCGCGGGCGCGCGGTGAGGGCGGAGATGGAGGAGGGCAGGCCGGGCCCGAGGTCGCAGACCTCGACGCGAACGGAGTCCATCGTCGCCCGCCAGCGCAGCTCGACCACCCCGCCGCCGTGCTCGATTGCGTTGGCCAGCAGGTTGCCGCACGCCTGTGCGAGCCGTAGGCGGTCTCCGCGCACGAGCGCGGCCCCGTCGGGCGCCTCGAGGCGCAGGACGCCGCCCGCCGCCTCGGCCACCGGCCGCCACGCCGCGGCGGCTTGCCGCAGCAGCTCGCCGAGGTCGAAGGCCTCGGGTCGGTCGGCCGCCCGCGCCCCGTGACGTGCGGCGGCCAGATCCTCGAGCGCGAGGCCTGCGCGCCGGAGCTCGAGCTCGACCGCGGAGAGCGGTGGAGCAGACCCCATGCGCACCTCGGGCCGGGAGGCGAGATGAATGCCCAGGCGCGCGGCGGTGAGCGGCCCGCGCAGCTCGTGGCAGGCGCGCGCCACGAGCTCCATCCGGCGCGCCAGGCGCTGGCGCCACGCGAGCGCGAGCGCCAGGGCGGCGAGCGCGACGCTCCACCCACCCAGCAGCGCGAGGTCGGCGCTCATGTGCCCACCGGCCCCTCGATGAGTCGGTAGCCGACCCCCCACACGTTGACCACGAAGCGGTCACCGTGCGCCCCGAGCTTGTGGCGCAGCCGGCAGGCGTGCGAGTCGAGCGTTCGTGTCGAGCCGAGCGCCCGGAATCCCCACACGCCGCGCAGCAGCTCCTCCTTGGTGAAGACGCGCGTGGGGTCGCTGACGAGCGTGCGCAGGAGGGAGAACTCCTTCTGGGAGAGCTCCACGCGGACGCCGCGGACGCTCACCTCGCGCGAGGGTGGGTCGAGCTCGAGCGGACCGGCCCGCAGGCGGCCGAGGCCCTGGCGCCGCTGGGTGCGGCGCAGCAGCGCGGCCACGCGCGCCCGGAGCTCGGGGTACTCGAAGGGCTTCCCTCTCGACTCTCATCGTCTCAGCGCCCTGTTCGCGCCGATCGGGGTGGATGACCAGGCGGAGTGTGAGACGTGCGGCAGCCCGATGGACCCGTCCTACCTGCGGCGGTTCTGCTCAAACGCTTGTCGGCTGAAAGCCCGATACGAGCGGGAGACCACCAAACGCGCCACCTGAGCCGGACCGGTCCGGACTTGCCCGCATTTCTTACATCATCTCTCGAGGCTACTCTCAACGTCAGGTTGAGGGTGAGGGTATCCTGGAAGGCGTCCAGTTCGAGAGGAGCTTGCATGCCACTGACGGAAGACACGCTGCTTGAGGCCCATTTCGGGGGAGCCACGCTGACCGACATCGCCGAGGCTGAAGGCGTCCGTAGTCCCGAGACAGCACGGAAGCGGCTGGCGGAGGCGAAGCGGGAGCACGTGATCCGTGTCGCTGGTGAGCTTCTTTTGGCGCGTCGGAGCGGCGAGGTCTTGTGGTTCGTGCTGCCGGCCATGTCGGGCGACGAAGGGCTGCAGGCCGGCCTCCGGTACTTCGCCTGGGTCGTTTCAGAGTTGGAGGACCTGGCGGTCCGTTGCTGGGTCCGCGTGAAGGATTTGCCCGATGGCAGTTTCGCTCTAGGGATCGAAGAAGCCGCCCAAGGAGGCGACCAAGCATGAGCATCCAGACAGCCAGCCCCGAAGCCCGGAAGCAGGGTGAGAGCTTCTCCGCGCAGGCCAAGGAGCTGCGTCAAAAGCTGAACAAGGCTCGCGAACGGGTTGAAAAAGTCCGCAGCGACTACGCCGCGGATAACGCGAGCGCCGCTGAGGTAGCCGAGGCGCACAACCAGCGGGACCGCGTCCAGGCCCAGCTCGAGGACGTGGAAGCGGGCAGACGCTCGCTGCTTGGCCAGCTTGCCGGTGGTCACGCCGGCTACGGCGGCGAGTCGTTCCTGGGCGACCCGAACGTCGTGGCAACCCTGGAGCAGCTCGGCCACTCGAGTTCGCCGATCGGCTCGGTGATGCTCGGACACTTGGCCAGTCGAGAGGATCTGATGGCGAGGATGCGTGGCGGGGTCATTGACCCGGCGATGCAGGCAGCCGACAGCGTCGGCGGCACGGTCGACGTCGGTTTTGGATCCCGCCAGGGCCCGTGGTATGGGATGGTGCCGCAGCTTCGCCGGCGTCTGCAGGTTTTGGCGGCGATCCCGACGCAGACGATGGACTCGGCCAGTTTCGTGTACACGCAGGAGACGGGGTCGTTCGACTTCGCCCAGGAAACGGTCGAGCTCGCGGTGAAGCCAGCCGGCGCGGTGGGCTTTGCGGATGCCTCGGTGATTGCCCGGACGATCCCGGCGTGGGTGAAGGTGCCGCGCCAGCAGTTGGCGGACGTGCCTCAGCTCCTGCAGAGCCTTGAGAACCGCTTGATGTACAGCGTGATGAGAAGGATCGAGAATCAGATTCTCTCCGGCGATGGCGTGGGCCAGAACCTGCGGGGGATCCTGAACACGACAGGGATCGCCAATATTGCGTTCGCCGCTGGCACCCCGTTGAGCGACTTGGCGCTGGATGCGATCACGACGGTGTTGGTCAGCGATGCTGTGCCGGATCTCGCGATCTTCAATCCGCTCGACTTGGCGGTCATGCTGAAAACGAAGACCAGCGGCTCGGGCGACCGCCTGGATTCCGAGGGCGCGTTTGCTCCGACTGCAAACACGATCTGGGACCTGCCTCGGGTGGCCTCGACCTCGATGCCGCGGGGTATCGCGCTGGTGGGTGACTTCGCGTTGGGCGCCACGCTATTCATCCGTGATGCCGTGTCAGTTCGCATCAGCGATTCAGATCAGGATGATTTCGTTAAAAACAGATCTACGTTGCTCGGTGAGGCGCGTGTGGGCCTTGCTGTCTGGAACCCAACGGCCTTCTGTGAAGTGCACTTGGCCTGAGGATCCTCGGACGTAAGGGGGTGGCCTGGCCTGGGGGCTGCGCCTCCTTCGCCCCGCCAGCACAGGCCGGGCCACGCCCCTACGTCTGTGTTCGCCAACGACACGCTGGGCCTGCGAACGACCTAAGGGAGCTCGGGAACCCGAACATCGTCGCGTCCTGGCGCCTGAGGCCTGCTCAGGAGGGCTGATCGGCCCTGCTTGACCGCCCCAGGGTATGTTCGACGTCCTGCAGGCGTAGTGCGTAGCGTTTGTGTCCTCACGGCCGATTCAACCGTTGGCGTTGGAGGAACGGGAAGCGACAAGGGAGCAGCGCCTAGATCCAGAATGCAGTTGCAGGAGCGAAACGGCGATCAACACGAGTTACGGACGGCTTTGGCCGTCTACCGGTACTGGATGGGCACGAGATCCTCACGAAGACGGTGAAGATCGCGGGGCTCAGGTGGAGGATGTCGGTCAAACGTGATCCGTGTACTGGACGGACTTCAGCTCACGCAGCGCGGTCGTTGAGATCTAGTCGCGACCGTACGCGTGCCCGAGGGTGGACCAGACTCAAGACCCAATGAGGAAGGAAGCACGGCGATGAAGATGAAAAAGCTGCTCAAGGCGACGTCGCCCGTCGGCTACGTCGCGGTCAAAGCGACCGAGCGCAAGAATGATCCAGCCCGGCAGGCTGAGGCGGAAGCTAAGGCCGCGGCCAAGGCTGACAGTGACCGAGACAAGGCCGCGGCGAAGGCTGAGGCCAACCTAGACAAAGCTGAGGCCACGGCGCAGGCCGCCCGAGACAAGGCAGAGGCCGACCGAGCTGAGGCCGAGGCGAAGGCGCAGCGGCGGGAGGAGGTCCACGCGCTGATGGAGCAGAAGCGCGAAGACAGGCGCGCGGCGAAGATTGATGCAGTCGATAGCGGCCAGAAGCCCATCGCCCGCCACGGTCTGCTGGCGAAGCTCTACGTTGACCGCGTGGAGGGCGGCAAGACGGTCTATCTCGACGGGGCGGCGGTGGATTTCAGCACCGTGGGCAAGTCGCTGACGGCACGGAATCAGGCGGTGCTAACGATTACCGGACCGCGCGAGCAAATCCAGCTCCGGGCGAAAGGCTCGATGGAGGTCAAGAACCTCCAGGCGTTTGCTGCCCGGGTCGAGGCCGCGAAACGAGCGCGCACCTGACGATCTCGCTTTCGTAGCTCTCGTACAACGCGGCCGTGGTGCTCGATCAGATCTGCCCGCTGCTCGGCGGTGCAGTCGTCAGCGCCATCGCCCATATGGCTCCGGTTCCTTGGATCGCTTCGATCGTCCGCGTTGTCGAGGACGAGCAGGCGCGACACGCGTTCGAGTATGCGTTGGCTCCAGGACACCACCCAAGGCCCGGATAGGCCGCGACTCAGGGTGCTCACGCGTCGCCTCAGGGCCACCACGGGACTTCCGTTCGGGTAGTCACACCAGACCAACATCGACTAGGCCGAGGTGGTCGTTGGCGAACACGGCTCTCGTTGGTCGGCGACCAGTAAGGACTGATCCTGTGGCGTCCAAGTACGGCACAGGAGCGCTCAGGGCAGCACCGCCTAGGCCGACCCCCGCTGCTGGTTAGGGGGGTGCGAGTTCAGGCCAAACCAAACCCTCAACGGTGAAAAAAACCGCAAAAAATGGCCTTGAGCCTAAAGCGGGTCTCCAGCGCGACCCAGGCGGCGGACAAGGGGTGGACCGGCGCGTTCAGCTACGCCAGGCCCAGTCGGCAGTCTGTGGGTTCACACGCGCTCAAAAGAGGCCACAGGTCAAGGGGCTCATACGGGCTCATACGAGTCAGGCCAAAGGCCCGAGACCCGGGGTAAGACGCCCCGATCACGGTAGCGGTAAACCGTCTCAACGTTGAGACAAGAACCTGCCCGAAACCACATCGGCGCCTGCGCACCGCGTGGTCCGCCGCCGCCGTGGCTAAGGTCCTCGGTGGCGAAGGGAGCATCCCGCGAGCTTCGCTGAACGCCTCGGCTCGTCGATCTGCGCTTGGTGTCACGACCTCAGCAGTCCGCCGGGGCGTTCTGCTGTCCGGACGCGGTGGGAACCTTAATGCGTGACACCAAGAAGGCAGTTCGACAGTGTCCTCGCTGGCTGAAGCGCCGCCGGCATCGCGCAGCAGGGTTTCCGCTCGTATCGAGCGGCGTCAGCGTGCCGAGATCGGGGTCGTCTTCGAGATCGCCCGCGAGCATGTGCGCAAGGGACACTCCCAGGAGCTGGCGTTCAACAGCCTGGCTATCGGGGCAGCCGATATGCAGCGTCGGCTACGCCACCGCGGAATCCATGCCAGCGAAAACACGATCCGCTCAGACCTAGGCGAAGCCGCAGGCCAGCTCCCAAGGGCCGCTTTCGGCGAGCTTCATTTCAAGAGGGCGCTCACCTACAGCCTGGTTGCGCTCGCCCAGCGCTTCGGCACCTATGGCGTTCGGCTCCTAGGAGACTTTGCCGGGTGGGCGTTCGGTTTCGGTTCGACGCCTCCCTCTCCTATGAATAGTGCTCTTAGCGCAAGTTCGAATTTACGAGTGCGTGGATACCTGAAATGGGCGGTCGAGCACGCGTGCGAAGGCGTGAGAAGTGCGATTGGGAACCGATTGGCCTGGGCGTGTGCGACCCAGTTTGGGTTACCGGAGTCTGAGACCGCGAAGGTGATGACCGAGTACCAAACATGCGTACCCCGGGGCAGGCACCCATACGCCCCGCGGGAGGCGATTGCGACGCTGCGGAGTGTCTACCGACGTTCAGCAGCGCTCGACGCTTCTGCGCCCCCATCCACGGACTGACAGATGAGATGGAAGCGAGCCTGCAACGAGGGATGACGCGGCGGCAGCAGCAAGTGGGGTTCCCACCGGCGATCAGCACTTCGGGCTAGTCGAAGCGGTCATCTCGACGATGCCCGTTGCGTCGCCTTGAGGCGGCACGACCACGTAGCCGGTGGTGTACGGCTTGCCGGTCGCCTTCTGAAGCGCTGCGCTCCTCCAGACGGCGCAGGTGCTCTGGTCGACAAGCTGCTTCGCGTCGGTGGGGAGGTAGATCCCCTGCACCAGGAAGAGGAGGTCCCGAGAGCTTTGCGTGGGGGTCGTTGCCATGGTGATCGTGTAATCCGTGACGCAGCCTCTGGCCGTCCCTTTGATCTCGTAGAAGGCGATCCCATCTTGATAATTGCTCGGGGGCCCGTTCGCCGCGGTGGGGTTCCCGTTCTTGAAGGCTGCAACGCTCGCGCCGATTCCACCGTACTGGCCGCTGCCAACGCACTCGCGAGCCCGCTTCGGAGCGGGAGCCGCTGCCGGTCTGGCCGGTGCGGTCGAGGTCGGCGTCGAGGTCGAGGTCGAGGCCGGCGTCGAGGTCGGGGTCGGCGTCGAGGTCGACGAGCGCTTCGCTGGAGACGTGTGTGCTGTTGTCGAGGTGTCCGACGTCGACGTCTGGCCCCCGGCGGACGTGCCTGTCGTCGTGCCTGCCGATCGGTGCTTCGCCGGACCGACTATGGCCCCCAAAACGACCATCATCACGACCAGAGCGCCCACTGAGGCTAAAACGCGGTGACGGCGGACCCAGCGCACTGCGAGAGCGTATGGGCCCAGCAGACCTAAATCAAGCCTTCCGCGGGCGCGAAGTACCTTCGGCCGAAGCGCTCTGCGGCCGCGGTCTTGGCGCTCCAGGGGTGTCGCCGCGAGCGTCTATAGGCGTGTAGTTCGATCGAACTTGTCCAAAACGCGCGATAGACGTCATAAGGGCAACTTCTTAGAAGGGGTTGCGACGAAGCTGTCCACACGCTGAAGCGCCTGATTTGCAGGCATTTTCTGCACACGGAGAGTACGCTCTATGCAATAATTAGTCATGGACTTCACCACCCCCAGCGGAGGAGGCAGTGGCCGCGAGAGGGACTGTCCGGGCAGCAGGTTCCGGCTAGCACCTATCAGTCGGACAGCCGAGGGGCTGGACGGCATCTCGATGGCAGCAGAGTCGAAGTGCCCAGGGTGCCCGGCGACGTTCGACCTCCTGCCCCTGGCTCACACGTTCGCCGGTTGCCCGGTGGACCCGTGGTCGCAGATCCCGGTGCACGAGCGCCAATGACCGATCGAAGCGGACCTCCGCCGACCCACAGGGGCAATGACGCCTACCAGGTGGTGAGTGCCGTCCAGAAAATGATCAGGCGCGGACTGGAGGAGGAGGCGCTCTTCTTCGCTCTGGAACTCGACCAGAGCGGCTACAGCGCCTGGCTTTGGCGGAGAATTTTGATCTGCGCGTCAGAGGATGTAGGCATCGGGGATCCGCTGGCCGTGCTCACCGTCAGGGCGTTGTTCGAGAACTGGCAGGACGAGCGCAAGCGTGACAAGAAGGCCCAGGGTGCGCTGTTCCTGACCCACGCCGTCATCGTGCTCGCCAGGGCGAAGAAGTCGCGGATCGCCGACAGCGCCTACATAGCGCTCGGAGATGCTGCCCCACCGCGGCCGATCCCGGACTGTGCGATGGATGGGCACACGAGGGCGGGTCGGCAGATGGGGCGCTCGTGGGAGTTCTTCTTCACCGATTCTGGCCTGCTGGCTGATCCGGAGACGGGAGAGCTGACCGAGGACGGGTCAACGCCCGACCTGTATCGGGAACGCGCACGCCAGGTCCTTGAGCGAGGTCGGAGAGCGTCCCAGCACGCTCCCCCGGCTGTGGCCGAGAAGGTTGAGCAGGATCCGTACCGCGAAAGCGCGGAGACCGCGCTGCGTGTCTCAGCGCTGAGACACGACCGGCCGGAGCAACTGACACACGACAAGCAGGAGCAATTGACGATCGAGGAGGAGCAATGAGGGCAGCCGGCTACGTCAGGGTTTCGACCCAGGAGCAGGCCGACAAGGGCTGGAACCTGGGCGAGGACAAGCGCCTGATCGAGGAGCGCTGCCAGCGTGAAGGCTGGAACCTGATCGAGGTCTACGACGATGGAGGCCGACAAGGCGACGATCCTGATCGACCGGGCCTGCGAGCGCTGCTCGACCACCTGGACCAGATCGACGTCGTGATCATGCGTTCCCAGGACCGGATCAGCCGCGACATCGGGATCTGGGCGATGGTCTCGACTGCGCTCCGAACGGCAGGCATCAGGGTCGAGACGTTCACCGGCCCGATCGACTTGGAGAGCGCGTCTGGGGAGTTCATGGCGAACGTGATGGCCGCCGTGGGCAAGTTCGAGAAGCGAAGGACCGGAGAGCGCGTCAAACAGGCGGCGGGGGCCCGGGCCCACGCTGGCCGGCACCACGGCCGGGCGCCGTTCGGCTACCGCTCCAAAGAGGGCAAGCTGGTGATCGTGCCTGCAGAGGCCGCTGTCGTCCGCCGGATCTTCCGCGAGTGCACGGAGGCGGGCCTAAGCCAGCGGGAGACTGCGCGTGGACTGAACTGCGACGGCATCCGAGCCCAGCGCGGCGACTGGACCCAGGGGACCGTGTCGAAGCTGCTCTGCTCTCCGGTGTATGTGGGCAAGCTGACGTTCCACGGTGAAGTGCTCGATGGCATACACGAGCCGATCATCGACCTCGACCTGTGGAGCAAGGCGGAGCAGCTACGCGAGGCGAACACGCGCACACCCAGAGGCCGGACGCCGACCGCGAACCACCTGCTGGCAGGCGGCACGCTCAGGTGTCGCTGTGGGGCCGCCATGTACGCGGCGACCAGGCCATCGCGCGGTAACGGCGTCAGCTGGGAGGCGTACACGTGCGCTCGCCGCCAGCGTGAAGGACTGGACGCCTGCGACCAGCCTCCGGTCAAGCGCCAGCCGATCGACGAGGCGATCTGGCGGTTCGTTACGGAGACGGCGCTCGACCTTGAGGCGACGAAGCGAGCGATCACCGAACATGCCACCGGGCAGGCCACCGAGGTCGCGGTGTTGAGAGACCAGGCGGAGCGAGACGTAGCGACGGTGGATCGGGCGCTCGCCAAGATCGAACGCGACTACCTGTACGGCGACCTGGCCGCGGACAGCCATCGGGCCTTCAGTGAGCGGTTGACCGCCGAGCACACAGCAGCGACCGCGAAGGTTGCCGCCCTCAGCGCCCGCTACGACAGGTTGATTGCCGAGGTCGAGGGCATCGACGCGGAGAGCGCGGTTCTAACGGAGTTGTCGGTCGTCCGGGCAGAGATCCTTGGCCAGGCCAGAGAAGGCGGACACGCGGGCGCTCAGGCGTTCAGGACAGCGCTCAGGCGCCTGTTCACCGGCTTCGAGCTAGTCCCGCCGGGGAGTTTCGGTGTGGGTGGGCGGCTGGACGGGATCATGTGGGGCTACGACGACCGCGATGTGATGGTCGGCGCCTACAGGCTGTTCCCGTACGTCAGACCGCAGGCGCTCGAGTGGGATCCGCAAAAGCCGTGGGCAATCCGCAGAGAGCCGCTGCCCTTGCGCGGATCTGACGACAAAACCTTGACCACGTAGTCGTCGCAGCCCCGTTCCCAGCCGCGCATGCGCTCGAGCCCGCCATCGCGGCCGCTCACGATCAGCAGCGGCAGCTCGGGATCGACCCGGCCGGCGATCCCGTCCGCCGTGCGGACGTGGCGCACCAGATCGAGTCCGTCGCGGTCGGGCAGCCCGAGGTCGACGAGCGCGAGATCCGGAGACTTCGTCTCGAGCAGGCGCAGCGCGTCGCTCACGCAGTCGGCGGTGAGCAGCTCGTAGCCGTCGGCGGTGAGGTTGTCGGCCAGGAAGGTGCGGGTGGCCGCATCGTCCTCGACGAGGAGGATCGTCGCTCGTTCGTCGTCCATGACCGCCTAAGGCCGCGGGCGCCGCGAACTCGCCCCTCCCCGCCTGCAAGTTCTCCTGCAGCGCTCGGAGAGAGGCAGGAAGCGAGCCTAAGATGCCGACGGTCCGGCCCCGGTCGGACCTCCTTCCCATGACCCCGCGCGGCAACTACTCCTCCGGTGATGACTTCGTGCTCGAGTACGGGGAGCTCCGCTTCACCTTCAACGAGCGCGACTTCTCCGAGCGCTGCGAGCAGGCGGCGATCAAGCTCGGGTTCGTGGGGGGACGGCTCGAGAGCCCCGAGGCCGAGGACCTCGTGAACCTCGTGGTCAACGGCGAGGTCTGCGATCCCGCCTCCGAGCTCGGCGAGCATGTCAACGAGTGCTGGCCCGAGCTCGTCGGTCCGGCGGAGCGCTCACTCGTGCACTGGCTGCGGCGGCTGATCTTCCGCGGCGCGTGGCTCGACCAACGGGTCAAGGAGAACGAACTCGACGTCGCTTGGCTGCCGGAGTCGGGCACGTTCGCCTACGTGCAACCCGACCGCGACGGCGAGGCGATCGAGCTCGCCTCCGAGCCCTCCTGGAACCGCGTGGCCTACACGCCGCGCTGAGCGCCTGCGGCGCCCGCCGCTCCTACGAGCTCGACTCCCGCGGCACCTCGCCCCGCCACGCGCCGCTCTCCGAGCCGCGACTCTCGATCATCTCCTTGAAGCGCTCGAGGTCGGCCTTGACCCGCCGCTCGGCCATTCCGAGCGCGTCTCCCGCCTTCTCGACGACGCCTTCGGGCTCGTAGTCCATCTGGAGCATCACCCGGGTCCGGTCTTCCTCGATCTGGTGGAAGGTCACCACGCCCGCGTTCGGGCTGCCGTCCGTGCTCGACCAGGCCACGCGCTCGTCGGGGAGCTGCTCGGTGATCTTGGCCTGAAAGGACTTCTCGCGGCCGCCGACCTTGGTGGTCCACTCCGTGGTGGTGTCGTCAAGCTGGCGGACCCGCTCGACGCCCTCCATGAACTGCGGGAACTCCTCGAACTGAGTCCACTGGTTGTAGGCGGTGCGCACGGGGACGTGCACCTCGACGGACTGCTCGATGTTGGCCACGGGAGCTCCTCTCGGATCGTTTGTCGTACCCGGGGATGCCCGGTAGCCCCCTCGGCAAACATCGTGTGTGGCTTGGTTCAACGCTTTGTGTACAAGCGTGCGCTCGCTCAGTCCGCGGCCTCGGCGCGCGCGCTGGCGATCGCCTCGGCGCCGGCCTCGCCGACCAGTAGCTCGGGACGGATCGTCCCGCTTGCGGTCAGGTCGAGGGCGGGGAAGCGGCGCGTGCCGGCGAGCTCGGCGTCGAGCGCGATCACGGTGCTCTCTCCGCCCAGGGGCTCGGGCGCCGTGGCCACGATCGTCAACGACCCGCCGCCGGCGATGCTCCTCGCGGCGGCGAGCGCCTTGCGCGCGGCGGCGAGGGGCAGGTGGGCGAGGGTGTCGATGAGGAGCACCGCGTCGCCGCCGCGCGCGGCCACGCGCCGGGCGGGCTCGAGGACGCGCTCGAGCGCCTGGCCCTGCGCGTCGGGCGAGGCGGCGAAGGAGATCGCCGCCATCGGCTCGACGCCCTCGGGCGCCCAGTCCGCGAGCTCCTCGGGGCGCACTCCGACGAGGGCGACGGAGAGCTCGAGCCCCTGCTGCTCGGAGAGCGCCCGGGCGATGCGGCGCAACGCCTCGGTCTTGCCCGCCCGCGAGGGGCCGACGATGAGCACCCGCGAGCCCTTGCCGAACGGGGTGAGCCACTCGATCGCCTTGACCGTCGGGTCCTCGGAGCCCAGCGCGAGGCGCTCGTCGGCAAACGCGGCGGGAAGGTCGTCGAAGCGCGGGCCTTCGGCCACCTCGTCGGCCGGGGCGCCGTTGATCGTGTCGACGCGGACGAGCGAGGCGTAGCGCTCCGAGCGCCGCGGCGACCTGACGGGCCCGGAGACCTCGTCGCCGGAGACGAGCTCGCAACGGCGGATCTGGGCCGCGGAGACGTAGACGTCCTCGTCGGAGGGATCCGGCGGCGATACCCGCACGAAGCCCGACCCGTTGGCCAGCAGCTCGACGGTGCCCTTCACCGCGCGCTCCTCCGAGGCTTCCGCGGGAGCGGATTCGCCTCCCGCCTCCTCGACGCCACGGCTGCGTCCCCGGCCACCCCGTCCGCCGCGGGAGCGCCCGCGCGATGGCGTCGGCTCGGAGGCATCGTCGGCCGCAGGGGCCTCCTCGGGGTCCTCGGCGCCCGAGGCGCCGGTCTCGACAGGTGCTTCGGAGTCTGCGCCGGTCGGGCGCCGGCGCCGGCCTCCGCGCCGGCGGGGGCGCTGCGGCTCCTCCTCCCCGCTCGCCTCGGCGGAGGAGGAGCCGGCTTCGGAGGAGCCGCCCTGGCGGGTGAGGATCGCGTCGATGAGCTCCTCCTTGCGCAGGCGGCGAAAGCCGTCCATGCCGAGCTCAGAGGCGATGAGATGCAGGTCGGCGAGCGGGCTGGCGGCCAGCTCGGAGCGATCGAGTACGGACATGAGGACCTCCGGAGTGGGAATGAGTGGTCGGTCGGCGCCCGGCCGCGTTGGAATCAGCGGCCGGCAACCATGGCCTCGAGGAGCTCGAGGCCGGCGAGCCGACTCTACCGCGCCGCGCGGGCGAAAGGGCGCAGCCTCTCCGGCGCCGTCCGCGCCGGCTCAGGCGAGGAGCGCCGAGCCGGCGACCTCGAGGAGCGCGTCTTCGTCCGGCGGCGGGGGCGCCCCGAGCGCCGCCCGCTCCTCGTCGCCGCCCCAGTTGAAGAACGCTAGATCGAGCGCTTCGAGCGGCACCTCGCACGCTTCGGCGAGCGAGGTGGCGCGACGCTCGAGCAGCAGCTTGTCGGCGATGCCGAACACGCGCTTGGCCGCCACGGAGACGGGATCGTCGCCGCCCAGGAAGAGCTCGCCCGCGCGCACGTCGTAGCGCCCGAGGCGGCCCAGCGTCACGAGCAGGTCGAAGCGCGCGCCGCGATGCAGCCCCGGCAGCGCGAGTCGCTCGAAGACCCGGGAGAACCGCCGCTCGGCGCTCCACGACGGCTCGCCCGCGAACGCCGCGGCCTGTCCGCCGGCGCGCGCGGCCCACGCGCGGTAGGTCGAAGGGGTCTGCACGCCGCGGTCGGGCTCGTGAGCGGCGCGGGGACCGAGCGCCACGCCCGCGAGCTCGGGCGCCTCGTCGCTCGCCCAGGGCACCCGCGCAGCGCGCACGCTCGCGAAGGGATCCTCGCCGCGGAGGGGCGAGAGGTAGGCGATGAGAAAGGCGAGCCAGGTCGCCTCCTCGACGTCGGGCTCGCTTGCCACCTCGGCGTAGAGACCCGGGGGCGCCGCGGCGAGCACGCCCAGGCGACCGGCGGAGAACGCGATCTCCTCGGCCAGCCGGCGCGCCGCCGTGCTCGACTTGAGCCCCGGCACCAGCCCATTCGCGTAGCCGTCGTCGGCCGCCCGGGGCGCATGGCGCACGCGGAGGTCTCCCGGGCGCGGCCGTCCACCGCGGGCCGAGCGCCGCGCGGGCGCTGCGCGCTTGGAAGCCGAGCTCCTCGCCGGGGCCGGCGCCGGCGCCTGCGCCGTCGCCTGCTCGCGCGCGCAGATCGGGCAGTTCTGCACGAAGCGGTTGTGGCGGCAGAACGTCGGCACCGGAGGCTCGGAGTGTACGGGCCGGCTCCGGAGTCCCAACGCGCCACGTTCGCGCTGAAAT
>JAABUR0100003094.1_pt1 | contig 23878 bp, 25 predicted proteins | sample 5560091 | NCBI WGS metagenome assembly JAABUR01 (sample SAMN10711879, study PRJNA513375) | rock metagenome | isolation source: Antarctica rocks | place: Antarctica: Victoria Land, University Valley sud
TATTCACCGACCTGCACAAAGGGCATACCGGCGCGGACGTACTGCGGTTCTTCAAACAGATCGATGCCAGCGTCCCTCGCGGCCTGGGCGTCCACGTCATCCTGGACAACCTGTCCGCGCACTGGACACCGGAGATCACAAAGTGGTTGGCCCACAAGAACCGCCGGCGTTGGCACCTGCACTTCACTCCGACCTGCAGTTCCTGGCTCAACCTCATCGAACGATGGTTCAAGGAACTCACCGATAAACGGCTACGCCGCGGCGTCTTCACCAGCGTCGCGGACCTGACCACCGCGATCACCATGTGGGCTCAACACTGGAACGAAAACCCGAAGCCATTCATCTGGAAAGCCAACGCCGACGACATCATCACCAAAGTCCGCCGAGGACGCGCTGCCCTAAACCAGATCAATTCACAGACAGACCACTAGGGGGACTGCCCTGCGCCCCAGCCGCAGTACACCGCACCAAGCGGCGACTCATGGTCAAGTTAACAGACGGCTGATGATACTAGGGGAAATTGCCCATTTGGTGGTGGCACTGGTCACAAACAACCCCGTAAGAGCCCTGAATTGGCGACAATATTGACTGTAACCACGATCCTAAATGGGTCAGCTGTAACCACGATGCTCAATGGGTCACGTGTGCAAATCTGCGCCCTTTACCGGTCCGCCGCCGTTTACCCGCCTTGGCTCAGGCTAGCTGGTGTCGGTAAAAGTTCATCGAATGCTGGTGGCCATGAGTGGTTTCACGAACAGAAGGGATCGCCTGTGAGGCTGTTGATCTTCGGACCGCAAGGAGCCGGTAAGGGAACGCAGGCCGCGCTACTGGCACCGTATTGGGGCATTCCGCATATCTCGACCGGAGATATCTTCCGCGCGAACATCACCAACAAAACGCCGATGGGTAGGCAAGTCGCCGCCGCCCTGGCCGCCGGGGAACTCGTACCCGACTCCGTTACCCAGAACATGCTGGCCGCTCGGCTCCTTGAACCCGATGCTCGAGGGGGCTTCGTTCTGGACGGCTTTCCCCGAACTCCGCAGCAGGCGGAGTGGCTCGACGCCCAGGTTGAGGGTCAGGGTTTGGACGCGGTCCTCCTGCTGACGGTGTCCGATGAGGAGTTGCTGCACCGAACCCTGCATCGGGGCAGGGACGATGACACGGCAGAAACCATCGCGCGACGACTGGCCATCTATCACCAGACCACCGAGCCGCTGCTGCGGTTCTACGGCCCACTGGTCATTTCTATCGACGGCAACCGCCCCGTGGCGCTGGTATACCAGGAGAGCATCGCCGCCATCGCCAACCTCACCGCATCGGACTGAACATGACCACCGAAGCCGGAGATGGCCTGGTGGCAGCGGCCCGTCGCGGCAGCGCGGCGCCGTCGGTCGTGCCGGTGTTCTTCCTGTCCGACAGCACCGGTATCAGCGCCGAGACCATGGGTAACGCGCTGCTCATCCAGTTCCCGGACCTGCTGTTCGACCGCCGGTTGATCCCGTTCATCTCCACGGTGGAGGAGGCCCGTCGGGTTGTGGGGATCTTGGATGCGGCGATGGACGGGCCAGTGACGCCGTTGGTGTTCACCACTGCCGCGGTCGATGAGATCCGCGCCGAGCTGCACCGGTCGCGTTGCCCGATGATCGATTTTTTCGGCATGCACATGACTCAGGTCGAATCGATCCTGGGCATTAAGGGTTTGCGGGTGCCGGCCCGGCTGCACGGCGTCGGCGACATCAAGCGGTACAACTCGCGGATGGCGGCGGTGGAGTACGCCATCGAGCACGACGACGGGCAGAGTATGCGGGCGCTGAACAAGGCCGATGTCATCCTGGTCGCCCCGTCCCGCTGCGGCAAGACACCGACGACCATGTATTTGGCGTTGCAGCACGGTGTATTCGTAGCGAATTATCCGCTGGTCGATGAAGACCTGACCAGCTCCGACCTTCCGGGACCCATCCGGGCGCTGGGGCAGCGGTGCTTCGGGATGGTAAGCACCCCGGCTCGGTTGAGCCAAGTCCGCCAGGAACGGCGACCCCACTCGCGGTACGCCTCGCTGGAGCAGTGCACCTATGAGCTGCGCCGCGCCGAGGCGATGTTTACTGCGCACCGCATCCCGGTGATCAACTCGTCGGCAAAATCCGTCGAAGAGATGTCGACCGTCATCCTGCAAAAGATGGCCACGTTCCCTGTCAACGTCGAAAGGACCTCGCTATGACCGCAGTTCCCCCAAATCCCACGGTGAAGTGGTTCGCTGAGATCGGTTTGGCCGATCTGGAGCAGGTCGGCGGGAAGAACGCCTCCCTCGGTGAGATGGTCAGCAACCTGGCCTCGGCTGGGATAGCGGTTCCGGGCGGGTTCGCCACCACCGCCGATGCCTACCGGCGGTTCCTGAACCAGACCGATCTGGCGCAGATCATCAAGACCGCGCTGGACGGTTTGGACACCGACGACGTCCAGGAACTCGCGGCAGTGGGTCAACGGCTCCGGGCGGCTGTCGTGGCGCAGCCGTTCCCGGCCGACCTGGAAGCAGACATCCGGTCGGCCTACGACCAACTTTCCGGCGGCGACCTAGAGCGGTCCTTCGCTGTCCGGTCCAGCGCCACCGCCGAAGATCTCCCTGACGCCTCGTTCGCCGGGCAGCAGGAAACGTTCCTCAACATCCGCGGCATCGACACCATACTGCTGGCCATCAAGGAGGTGTTCGCCTCCCTCTATAATGATCGGGCCATCGCCTACCGCGTGCACCACGGCTTCGAACACGACACGGTTGCGCTGTCCGCGGGGGTACAGCAGATGGTCCGCTCCGACATCGCCGCCTCCGGCGTCATGTTCACCATGGACACCGAATCCGGCTTCGACGACGCCGTGTTCCTCACCTCCGCCTACGGCCTGGGCGAAGGGGTCGTCCAGGGCGCCGTCAACCCCGACGAGTTCTACGTCTACAAACCCGCACTGCGGGCCGGGCGGCCGGCGATCCTCAAACGCGGCGTCGGCGGTAAAGCCACCAAAATGGTGTACACCGCCGACACCACCGTCGGACACACCACCGAATTCGTCGACGTACCCGCCGACCAACAAGGCCAGCTCAGTCTCACCGACGACGAAGTCACCGAGTTGGCCCGTCAGGCCCTGACCATCGAGCAACACTACGGCCGCCCCATGGACATCGAATGGGGCAAGGACGGCGTCGACGGCCGGCTGTACATCCTGCAGGCCCGACCGGAAACGGTGAAGTCCCGGCAGGCCGCCGGCACTCTCGTCCGTTACCGCCTCGCCCAGCCGGGACCCGCCCCGCTGATCGAAGGCCGAGCCATCGGGCAGAAGATCGGCGCCGGCCAGGTCCGCATCCTGTCTTCCATCCAACAGATGCACACCTTCACCCCGGGTGACGTGCTGGTCGCCGACATGACCGACCCGGACTGGGAACCCATCATGAAAAGGGCCTCGGCGATCGTCACCAACCGCGGCGGGCGGACCTGCCACGCCGCGATCATCGCCCGGGAACTGGGCATCCCCGCCGTCGTCGGCACCGGCGACGCCACCCGGCAACTGTCCGATGGGCAGCCCGTTACGGTGTCCTGCGCGGAAGGGGACACCGGCTACATCTACCCGGACATCCTGGAGTTCGCGGTCGAAGAGACCACGATGGAAGCGATGCCGGACATTCCGGTCAAGATCATGATGAACGTCGGCACCCCGGAGCAGGCGTTCGCCTTCTCCCGGCTACCCCATCACGGGGTCGGATTGGCCCGGCTGGAATTCATCATCAACCGGCAGATCGGCATCCACCCCAAAGCCCTGTTGGACTTCGATTCCCTGACCGGCCCGGTCCGTGAACAGATCGCGGAGACCACCGCCGCGTATGACAGTCCGCGGGCGTTCTTTGTGCAACGCGTCGCCGAAGGGGTGTCCACCATCGCGGCGGCCTTCGCGCCGCAGCCGGTGATCGTGCGGATGTCGGATTTCAAGTCCAACGAATACGCGAACATGGTGGGCGGGGAACTGTATGAGCCGCATGAAGAGAATCCGATGATCGGGTACCGCGGCGCCTCCCGCTACCTGTCCCCGGACTTCGCCGACTGCTTCGCCATGGAATGTGAAGCGCTGCTGTACGTCCGCGATCAGATGGGGCTGACCAACGTCAAGATCATGATCCCGTTTGTCCGCACCCTCACCGAAGCAGCCGGCGTCATCGACCTTCTCGCCCAGCACGGGCTGCGCCGAGGCGACAACGACCTACAGGTCATGATGATGTGCGAAGTGCCATCCAACGCCGTCATCGCCGATCAATTCCTGGACTACTTCGACGGATTCTCCATCGGCTCCAACGACATGACCCAGCTCACCCTCGGGCTGGACCGGGACTCCGCGCTCGTGGCCGCCGGGTTCGACGAGCGTGACCCCGCGGTCAAATACATGCTCGCCGCGGCCATCACCGCATGCAAAGTCCGCGGCAAATATGTCGGCATCTGCGGTCAAGGCCCCAGCGACCATCCCGACCTCGCCCAATGGCTGCTCGAACAACACATCGACACCATGTCCCTCAACCCCGACACCGTCGTCGAAACCTGGACCGCCCTGGCCAAACACATCGAGACCGGCGGGGCCGAACTCCCATCTTGCGGCCGACCCCGGCCACCAGCTCCCTATAACTTTTCTTGAGGTGTGCATTCGTGTAGAAACCGGGCCCAGCTGGGGCCATCACAGGTGACCACACCCAGCTGGTATCCCAGGACGGGGCCGGGGCCGCGCCCCGCTACCCTGGCGAGCGACAGCGTCGCCTTGCCGTGGACCGCCCCACACATTCTGACAACGAAACCCTGCTCCCGATCGAGGACCTGATGCCCACCTCTGCTGCTCCCGTCATAGTTGCCGCCACCCCACTGACCGGGCATACCCGCCCGATGCTTTCCTTAGCCCGGGGGCTGATCGCCGCCGGGCGTCGGGTCACCGTTGTTGCCGCCAGCCGTTTCGCCGACGATGCTCGCGCGACCGGTGCCGACTTCGTACCGCTGACCGGCTTGGCCGATTACGATGATCGGCGGCTCGCCCACGACCACCCGCAACGCGCTCAACTGCCCCCCGGTCCCGCACAGCTCGATTACGACCAGCGTCACCTGTTCGGTGACACGATCCCGGACCAGAACACCGTCCTGCAGACCTTGCTCAAAGCCGAGCCGGCCGCGGTCGTCCTGCACGACGCCACGTTCCTCGGCGACTTCCCGCAGCTGCTGGGCGCACCCGGTATTCGCCCCCGGCGAAGCGTGGGTGTCGGGGTTAACCCGGTCGCGCTGCCCGGGAGGGAGTTGACAGCGTTCGGCCCCCCTCCGCCGATCGAAGGCATGGATATTCGCGGCGTGGCCGCCAAGCTCAACGCCGAGATGGATACTGCGTTCGAGCCCGCGACGGACTATCTCAACCGGGTCCTTTCTGGCCTGGGCGCCTTGCGTCGAATACCGTTGATGCTTCGCGCTATGTACGAGGTCCCTGACGCCATCGCTCAGCTCACCGTCCCGTCCTTTGAGTTTGCTCGGATCGACGCGCCGTCCTGGCTGCACCTGGTGGGCCCACTGCCCGCCGAGCCAGCGGCTGGATGGACACCTCCAGAATGGTGGCCCGAGCTTGACCGGCGACGCGTCATTGTGGTCAGCCAGGGCACGATGGCAAACGGCGACCTCACCGAATTGATCCAACCCACCCTCGACGGCCTGGCCGACCAGGACGTACTGGTCATCGCTGCCCTCGGCCGCAGCCCTCGGCCTGGTGAGCTGCGAGTCCCCGACAACGCTCGACTGGCCGACTACGTGCCGTTCGACCAACTGCTCCCCAAAGTCGACGCATTGGTCACCAACGGGGGGTACGGCGCAACTCAGCTGGCTATCGGATACGGTATTCCCGTCGTCGTCGCAGGCACGACTGAGGACAAGCCCATGGTTGCGGCTCGAGTCGCCGCGTTCGGCGTGGGCCTGGACCTGGGTACCCAGCACCCGACTCCTACCGCGGTGGCAGGCGCCGTGACTCGACTACTCGCCGAGCCCGTATTCCGACAGCGAACCAAGATCATGGCGGCAGAGCACTTGGTAGCCGACCCGATCAGCGACATTGTCGAGCTGCTCGATCAGGTTTGAACGGGACCAAGCCCGGAGATGTTGTGGGCAACGGCTGCGAGTTAGTTTATCGCTGAGCCTATATCCGTCCTAAAATGCCAGCCAGATCTCCCGGGTCTTCATACTTAATCAGGGGTGGAGCGAAGTTACGGCCGCTCGGGATTCCGGTGATCGCGGACAGATCCATCAGGGCGCGGTCCGCGTTGCGCTGGAGCCCGAGTGGGAGGCCAGGTTAGAACCCAGTCGATCTGTAGTCACGGATGAACCCGGCCGCAAGGCAAGCAGGAGAACTCATCAGGTCACGGGCGATCGGGCGCATCCTCGGCACCACCGTGTACTCAACCACCGCGGGTTTCGGCCGAACGATCCCGGCCGCCGCGCGCTACCTGGAGGATCCCGCTGTCGGGATGAACCTGACGACGATCCAGACCGCCCACACAATCGACTTCGCGCTTCGGCTGACCGGTCCGCTGTCGTCACTTTCGGCGTTAACGACCGTTCAGTACCCCGGGCTGACGGTCGCCGACATGGGCACGTGTTCATCGCACGGTCCCCGACCACGTCCTCGTACAGGGCCGCTTCGAGGGTGGGAGCACCCTCCCCGTGCAGGTAGTCGGCGGCCGACCCCCCCGGGGACACCCGTCCGGATGGACATCGTCGGGACTGACGGAACCCTCACGCTGATCGGCGGGGCGCCCGCGGATTTCAGGCCGGGCCGCCGAGCCTCACCTCAACGGCGAGGCGGTCTAGACGAAGCACAGTCGCCCCGAGCTGTCCGAGTCGGCGACCAACGTTTCACACCGTCTATGCCGCGCTGCGCGACGACATCGCCAACCGAACCAGCACCGCACCGAACTTCACCCACGCCGTACACGTGTCGCACGTCATCGACGACCTCCTGACCTCGGCAGGTCAGCAGCGCACCGTCTACCCGGCCGCGACCTAGCTCACTGACCGACATCGGCGACCGGCCGCGACCACAGAAACGAAGTGTTAATGCCCGGCCCCGCATGACCCGTCAATCACCCATGTCCGGATCGAACTCGACGACGCGAAGATGCACTCTCGCATCGCACGAGCCGGCAGACCGCTCGTCCGCCTGCACGAGTTGCCGTCCGCGATGGTGCTCGGCAGATGCTGGAGGCGGCGGTCGCTGCGTACGTCGATCAGTTCGCCGATGTGGTGGATGAGGACGGGCACCGGTTGGTGGTCCGCAACGGCTATCACCACGAGCGGGACGTTCGACAACGCCAGATACCCGCATCCAGCACGCAGATAGTGGGACCTTCAGATCATGGTGCACGTCGTGGACAACCCTATGGACTCCAGATAACGCTGCACGATTTTGGCAGGATCTGGCTGGCCGTCGTCCAGCTGGCGACGGAACTGACCGCCTGGATGCAGTACTCGCCCTGGCCGGCACCGATGGGCGGCGGTGGGAACCCAAAACGTCTCCGGCTGCGGCTGCTGTGTTTCGCCGGAAAACTGGCTCGCAAGTCGCGGCAGACCTGGCTGTCGCTGTCCACAGATGCGCCGTGGGTGGCCATGCTTACCGATGCGCCTGCAAACCCCACTGGCACCCGCCTGATCTGCACAGATGGCCTCATCCCGACGACGAAGCTCCACCCTGCGGACAGTGGAATCTGCCGCCCAACCCAGCGACCTGGGTCGAACGCCATACCCCGCAACACAAATGCCGTCGTCCGACTCGCAAAAACCAATTCATCTGGTCGATCAGACGAAGTCCGCCACCTTACGAAACTTCGAGGCCAGTGCGATGTGGGGCCCGTGTTCGGGCTGAGCGACGGTGACTGCCGGCGGGTGGTAAAGGTATTTCCTGCCGTGTCGGAGATGGCCGGCGAGGAGCGAAGCGGTGGCGCCGTGTTTTGGCGGCCTCCGACGGGGCGCCCAGTCCCGGTGCTGATCCTCGACGGAGTCCTGCGCAGCCACGACCGGCCGTGTCAACGCGCCGCCGGCCCGTGGCTCACCAACCTCTGCTCGAACCCGCCGGCAGCAGGATCGCCGGACTCACAGCCCGGGAGCGGGAAGTGTTCGACTTGCTGGCGCGTGGCTTGCCCAACCGCGGATCGCTGCCACGCTGTTCGTCGAAGAGTCGACCCCACGTGACGCACGTGAAACGCGTGCTGGCCAAGCTCGGACTACGGGACCGCATTCAAGCCGTGGTCCTCGCGTACGAGGCCGGTATTCGGCGGTGATTCACAAGACAGCGAAAGTTGTGCCGGGACAAGGCAGGCGCAGGCATCCCTACGTGCCACCAGGCTGCGGGCTCGTGTCGAAGAGGCCGTCACGGCCGGGGCTGCCCCCCGGGCCGCATCACGGTGAGCTGTTCGGTCCCGTACGACGCCTCGAGCTGCTTGATCGCGGCGGGGTCGGGGTGGCCGTCGCTGTCGCCCAAGAGAGCGCCGAGTTCGGTGAAGTAGTTCTCGTGCCCGCCGGCGACCGAGGACTGGAAGAACAGCGTGACGGGCCGGTCGGTGCGGTTGGCGAAGGCATGCGGCACGCCCGGCGGGACGTACAGGAACGAGCCGGGCAGCCCGTGCAGGAACTTCTGTCCGGACGGGGAGGTCCAGGCGTGCCAGTCCGGGAGGGAGCGGTCCGCTGGTTCGAAGCACAGGACGTCGAGTTCACCGTCGATGACGTAGAACATCTCCTCTCCGTTGCCGTGGACGTGCGCCCCGACGTCGAAGCCGGGGGCGACAGTCATCTCGAACGTCGACGCGTAGGAGGGGTGGTCGTACGCGACCAACAGTCGAGCGTGCACCGCCCCGCCGGCGATCAGTTGTCCGCCCTCGGGCGGGAGCATGACCGGACTGCCGGAGTTCACCATGGGGCTGTCCTTTCCTCTGGCAGACACAGCGGAGTTGTTGTGGTCATCGGGCGGGCTCGACGCGGCCGTCGCGGGTGACCCGCTCGTGTGCACTGTCCGCGGGTACGCCGTTCACTCGATCGGCGAGCCAGTCGGCGATCTCGGTGCGGAAGTACGGGCCCACAACAGCGGCCGGCGACCCGCCGAGGGCATGTGTGGCGCCCTCGTAGAGCAGGGAGGAGGCCGGTGCCGGACTCAGGTCGGCCAGCTCGTATACCCACGCCTTGTCGCACACCTCGTCGGCCTCGCCGCCGAACACCTTCCACGGGACGGTCATCCCGGCGATGGGGCCGCGCAGGTCGTAGCCGGTGACCATGCGGTCGAAGGCGTCCTCGTCGCGTTCGAGCCCGGCCATCCACATGTGCCGTGCCTTGTAGCTCGGCGCCTGCTGCTCGAAGATCGCGTGGCCGCCGGGTTCGAAGCACTGCAGCGCCACCGCGCAGCCCTTGAACTCTGGGTGGGTCGCGGCCACCAGCGACATGAAGTACGACCCGAAGCTGACACCGGTGGCCACGATCCGGTCGGAGTCCAGTTCCGGACGGCCGTTGATCCATGCCAGGATCGCTGTTCCGGCCTGGACCCAGCTCTCCGGGGAGGTGAACAGGCCGCGGACGGCGGCCTCCGATTGGCCGGGCCCGTCGATCGCGAGCACCGCGAGGCCGTTTTGAAGGTACTCGTCGCCGACCCGGTTGACCAGCGACTCCTTCCCGCCGTCCATACCATCGCTGGCCACCACCACCGGCACCGGTGTTCCGTCGAAGCCCCGCGGCAGGTGCAGGTACGCAGGCAGGGCGCCGCCGGCGAACGGCACGTCGACAGCCTCGACCCGGTGATCCGCCACCGCGGCCCACCGCAGGAAAGCCGCCCCGGTCCGCCCGTGCAGCTCGACCAGTTCCTGGGTGGTCTCCCAGATCGGGTAGCAGCTCAGCAGCCACAGCTGCGCAGCCGCGAACCAGTGCACCCCGGCGGTCGTCGGGTGGCCGCGGTCCTCCAGGCGTTGGGCGAGCCGCTCGTGCCGCGCGGCGTGGGCCGACGCGACGGGGGTCAGGTCCGCGAGCTTGCTGACCGATGCCTGCAGCATGGCGATGTCGGCGCCGGACGTCTCGTCGCGTACCGGGCCGAGCGAGTAGTGCAGCCGGTTCTGGTCGAACTCGATTCCCAGCGAGGCGATGCTGCTGTCGAACAGCCAGCGTTGCTCGTGCCAACGACGCGGGCCGCTCGCGGTCGGTACGGACATGAACGTTCCTCCGGGAGATAGTTATTTTTGTTGTGCACCGACACCGTGCCCCCCATCGGGTCCGCGACACCAACGACCGTTCTGCATACTGGGCATCACCATCATCGATGGCAGGAGGCCGGTGGAGCTTCGGGACCTCAAATATTTCCTCGCGGTGGCGGAGGAACGGAGCTTCACCCTGGGAGCGCATCGGGCCGGGATCGTGCAATCGGCCGCGTCCGCGGCCGTCCACCGGCTGGAACACCAGCTCGGCCAGCGCCTGTTGGACCGGGGCACACGAGGCGTCGAACTCACCGACGCCGGGCGCCTGGTCCTGGACCGGGCAAGGACCCTGCTCGCGCAAGCCCGCGCCATCCGAGATGACCTCGATGAACTCGCCGGAGGAGTGCGCGGCACCGTCACCCTCGGGACGGTCCTGTTCACCGGCGAACTCGACATGGTCGCGATCCTGACCCGCTTCCACCGTCGGCATCCTAGGATCTCGGTGCGCCTCCGCCTTTCCGCAGGTCCGGAGAACCAGCACCTACAACGACTACTGAACGGCGAGTTCGACCTGTCGCTCGTCCCGCAGCCGGATCAGCCCCCGGCCGGCGTCACGATCACCCCGGTCGCGCAGATGCGCCTCGCCCTCATCTGCCGCCGGGACGACGCGCTCGCCCACTCCCGGGACGTGCGCTACCACGACATCGCCACCCGCGACTTCATCGATTTCCCCTCCCCGTGGGGTAACCGGGCGCTGGTCGACGGACTGTTCCAAGCCGAGGGCATCACCCGGCAGGTGGCCTTCGAAGTCGTCGACGTCGACAGCGCGATCGCGCTGATCCGCGGCGGCCTCGGGATCGGCTTCCTCCCTGACCACGTCACCGACAGCCAGCCCGACCTCGTCGCCGTCGATCTGCGCCAACCACCGCCGCGGCGACGGCTCGGCCGCGCCGCCCCCGCGGACCGCCCCATCAGCGCAGCGACCACAGCCCTGCGTCGGGCCATCATCCAGGCGGCCGCCGCCGGCTGACAGGGGCCCGCATGTGCCTCGTCAGTTGGCCATCACAGGCAGAGTGAGGTAGGACGCGCGGGATCCGCCCGTGTGGATGATGACTCGTCCGTCGTGCCGCCCGTCGTAGAAGTCATTGCCGGGAAAGATCCCGCCCAGCGGATTCCTGGCGCTGATCACGAGCCGGAGCTGCTCACCGGGGTGGAACACCAGCCCAATGGGGAACAAATCGATCTCGACGTCCACGATTTCGCTGGGCTGCAGTTTCTCCACGCGGTCGAAGGTGTGCACGGGCACTGCGTCGGTGGACCCGGTCTCGTCCAGATGCCGCATGGAAACGCGCAGGCGACCGGGCGAGCCCTTGTACCGCAGCACCGATCCGCTGCGCTCTGTCACGTCCTGGATCATCGCGCCCTGGTTCGGAGTGTTGAACTGCTGCAGGGGCGTGCCGTTGACCGTCAGCTTCTGCACGAGGACGAAAAGATCCGCGTCGTCCGCGTCCCCCGTCTGCACCCACAGACGCGCCTTGGGATAGCCGACCAGGGTCGCCTCCTGCTCGAACCGCACCACGAACGACACCTGCCCGGGAAGCGCCGCAGCGTCGTACGACGCCGTCGCCGCGCCCAGGGTCGCATCGGGGCTCAACGTCCGGCTGCGCCCGTCGAGGTAGTACTTCGTGTCGGCGACGCCGTCGGGCGGGAACTGGGCCGCCGGAAGACCGGTGCGGTCGCCGCCCTCGAGGTCGAGCAGGGCGTACCTGACTTTCGGGGTCTGATCCCAACCGTTGTCCTCGCCCTTGAGGTAGTGGTCGAAGAACCGGCGCAGGTCCTCCACGTTCGCCTCGTCGTAGTAATCGGGCCATTCCAGGCTGGCGTGGATGCGCAGCCACTTCTCCTTCGAGGCAATCCCCCGCCAGGCGCGGAACGTCCCGGCCGTGTGCAGAGTGTGGGAGTAGCTCGCGACGACGTAGGCAGGCACCGTGATCCGGTCCAACCGCGGGATCTTGCCCGACCACACCGAATTCATCAGCGGGTAGCGCTCCGCCTCCGCGAGCACGTCCTCACGACGGTTCTTACCCGCAAATTTGTGCTGCAACATGTCGGCGAAACCGAGGTCCGGCATGCCGCCGCGCAGAACGAGATCGCGGTAGACGTCGCTGACGCCCTCCCACGGGTTGATCGCCGCCAGATGCGGAGGCCGCTCGGCCGCGGTGAACCACTGCGAAACCGCCAGATAAGAGGTCCCGCTCATCGCAACCTTGCCCGTGCACCAGTCCTGCCCGGCCAGCCACTCGATCAGGTCATGGCAATCCCGGCCCTCCTGGCGGTCCCACACGACGCTGTCACCGCCGGATTCGCCGACACCCCGGGCATCGGGGTTGCAGATCGCGTAGCCCTGCGCGCACCAGTACGCCGGGTCGGGACCCTCGAACTTCGCCAGACCGGACACCACGCCGTTGTCCAGGCCAACCAGGTCGAAGATGCCGGTCACGCTGGGCGCGGTGCCCTCACTCTTTCCGTACGGGCTCCACGCGATGATCACCGGGACCTTTTCAGCCCCGACCGGGCGGAAGACGTCGACATAGATCGTCACACCGTCCCGGAGCCGCACCGGGACGTCCTTGTCCAACACGATGTCTGTCGAGATGGACCGGAACCTCGGATCGATCCGGTAGCCGGCCGGCAACGTCCGCGTGCCCGGCTCGAACGGGCTCAACACCCCGCGCTCCGGGCCCGCCTCGTAGGGGTAGGACGTGACAAACACCCTGTCGTCATCGCTCATGTTCATGTCGCACCTCGTGTCTGGGGCCCGGGACTCAGCGGCTTGTACCGCACGCTCACCATGACTCACCCCGGTCCACGACACCAACGACGATCGTGCATGCTCACCATCACCCATATCGATGGCCGGGCTGGGGAGGCGACGGCTCGCGGCCCCGCGTAACGGTGCGGAGCTTCATCACGGTCGACGGGGCGCCGACGTGGGAGGCACGCTGCGGCGGGTAGTGGGTGATTGCGGCCTTGACCTGTCGCAGGACCGGCGCGGTCTCGACTTCTCCTACGCCGAGGAAGGCGGCTACCGTCGGCGTCAGGTATTGGTAGAGGGCCGTCAGGTCGCGGGTCAACACGCCGGTCAAGATGTCGGCGGGGCCGGTGGCCGCCACAGCAAACGCCACCTCGTCGTGACCGGCGAGGGTGTCGCAGGCCGAAGTTCTGGAAGACGATCCCGAAGTGCCGCAGCGGATCCGGGACAGTTCGTCGTCGGTGGCGGCCGTGATGTCCGGTCGATTCGCCGACCTACGCCGATGCCGAAACCGTCGCCGAGTTACGGCCGAGATTTGCTGGCGAAGCCGTCAACATGGGCCTTACCGATCTTGATGCCGCCCTACTCAAGCTGCAAGCCCCGCGGCGGCTCACCCAGCTCATCGCCGGATGGCTCTACCAACTCCCCGCGCCGCCGGACGGTGTCGCCTTCGGATCACGGCACGACGACAGCATGCAGATGTGGGCGATATTTGAACAACCAGGAGAAGACGGCAGTCAGGTCCCCCACGCCGGGCGACCAGTTGAACTCACCGAACGCAGGCCCGAACTTCTCGAAGCACTCCGCATTTCGGGCTGAAGTGGACCTGAGCCTGGACCACGTGCACCGTGAGGCGCTGCTTGTTTGAGTGGAAGTGAGAGACCACCACCGCTGACCCTGTCGCAGCAGGGCGGTGAAGCTGAGGGCAGCCGTGCGACGTGAGGTGCCGGGTGCGGGTGGGAGCAGCCCTGACAAACCCGGGACGTGTCAGCACTGCCAGATGGTGCGGGTCCGGCGAGCGTGACGGAAAGGAATACGGACAGGAACCAGCTTCTACATCCCTTAAAGGCTTGCCGGCCCCAAACCTGGCGGATATGGGCCGGTTGCGGTGCGCAATCCTGTCGGCTGCATTTTGGCTGGTGGGATAACTCCTGGGTGGTCTTGTGGATGTCTGCCGGGAGGCCACGGTGAAGTGCTGCGGGGTAGCCGTGGCGATGCCGCAGGGACACATCTGGGCTCCTCCTTCGTCGAGCGAACAGCAGTGAACACGGGGACCTTCCCGGTCTCACCCCACATCCGTGCTGCCAGCACGGATTCGGGGTTGGGTCCACCGGCGACCGATCGGGCCGGTAAGGGGCGGAGCCACCGTAGTACTCCGGGGCCGGGAGAGCCGGTCACATTGGGGAAGGGCGGCAGCGGTGACGAGAAGGGAAGGACACAGTGATGCCGAAAGATCCATCAGTCGATGCTGGCGGTGCTGATCTGGGGCGCGAACCTTGGGTCAGGGCATCGGGTATGCAGACCAAGCTTCACAGTTGTGGCGGCGGATCGTGTCGGACAGGAATTTCCGGCGCCCCGCGCCGAGTTCACACCACCCTTGCGGGGCCGGTGCCCGACGATGACCGGGGCGCTGGCCGTCGTGGACACGATGCCCGGCAACGCGTTCAGCCCCTTGACCTTGTTTTACCCGTACCCACACCCTGTTCGCGTACCTGTGGATTGTCGTCTTCCACGATAATTGGAACAGTGGGACCGCGCTAAGTGGCCGCATGGCCGCATGGCCACTGCGACGGCATCGCCGTGCAGCTGGCTGAACTGCGAAGATAACCCCAATTGGGTGGCTTGGTCGAGCGTACGCTCGCCGCGACCTGTGCCATTTAGCGTGGTCAGATGATGCCAGATAACGTAACGTTGCGATTCACACGAGATTGGACTAGTAGTCGCCCGGACAGAGCCGTTGAGGAAGGCGGTTGCCACCTCCCGAGCGGTCGCTTGTTGCAAGGCTCGCGCGCCGTACGAGGCGGGTCCTTCGGTGTAGCGCTGCAGTACCTGCTGAAACAGCTGCTCTTTGTTGCCGAATGCTGCATACATGCTCGTGCGGTTGATCTTCATGGCGCCGGTCAGGTCAGCCAGACTTGCGCCCTCGTAGCCGCGTTCCCAGAAGATCCGCATCGCGCTATCAAGGGCCTCGTCGGCGTCGAAGCCCCTCGGTCCGACCCGTGCTTCGGTGTGGCTGATCACCGTTTGATCATACTCGGTTCCGTACCGGTCGGTGCAGATGTGTTACGCTGACTTCAGTACCGAACGATACGGAACCACACCGGAACTGGAGAACTTTGACATGGGACAGAGCGAAGAGACGCGAGTCGTTGTTGACAGGTTGCTGCGAGTCATCGCGGCAGGGGAGCCCACGCAGATCGCCGGGGTATACGCCGAGCACGTCAGTTGGCAGCTTGCTTGGCCCGAGGACGAATATGACGGCGCCGTACCGTGGATTCGTCATCGATCGACTCGTGCCGACGTCGAAGACCATTACCGCACGGTCGCCGAATTTACGGTGCCCGAAGAGTCGGACGCCGAGATAACAGCCGTCCTTGTGGACGGCCCCGACGCCGCCGTCGTCGGCTCGCTGGGTCAGAAGCTGCGCGCAACAGGGGTCAGCTACCGAGTCCCGTTCATCCTCAATCTCACCGTCTCCGACGGACTGATCACGAAACACAACATCGTGGAGGACAACCTCACGATCAAGCGCGCGTTCGAATCCGTCGGATAGCGAGGGCTTCCTTTGTTCACCACGAGAACGTCGGACCCTCGAACGACGCGCGCGCAGTTCATCGATGCCTTCGGTGGCCCGGAGCACTTCCGGTCCGCGGAGGTGCCACTTGCCGCGCCCGGGGCCGGCGAGGTTCAAATACGGGTAGCCGCCGCGGCGGTCAGACCTTTCGACGCGTGCCGGGATCATCATCGCCGACGACGCGGCGCGCTTGCCGATGGTGATCGGCTGGGATGCGGCGGGTACCATCGAGGCGGTCGGAGCTGGTGTCGCGAACTGGCGGATCGGCGATCGCGTCGCCGCGATGACCGTCCAGCCCGGCGATCAGAACGGTGCCTACACCGAGCACGTCAACCTGGCGGCGGACCTAGTACTACAGCAGCACTTAGGGTTGGTGTCCGCGGATCCGGTAGTGGCAGTGGCGGGCGCGTTGTTGGTGGCGGCGTCGCCAGGTTGATCGGGTGAGTGTGGCGTCCGGGTCCAGGGGATCGATCCAGATCAGTTGGATCAGGAGTCGCCGGATTTCTGGGACGGTGAGGGCGATGAGGGTGTCGGTGCCTGATTTCGGGCCCCCTTTTTTGATCGGGTGACGGTCAGGAATGCGTGGGCGAGCATGGATAGGGTGATGTGTCGGTACCAGCCGGTGTATTGCCGGACCTGGTAGTGATCCAGGCCGGTCTGGCCTTTGGAGGTTTGGAAGGTTTCTTCGATGGCGGGGCGGGTTCCGGCGACGGTGACCAGTTCGGTCAGGCCGGTGCGGGCGGGTGCGTGGCACAGGTAGTAGGCAAGGTCGGTTGGGTCGGGAATGCTGCGGCGGGCCAGCAGCCAATAGTTGGAGTCGGGGAAGTTGATGCCGTGGATCGGTGTTCTGGCCCAGTCGTAGAGTCGGTCCCCTTTGGCTCCCTTACCCGCTGATCGTCGCCGCCAGGCCTGCGCCGGCAGGGCGGCGATCAACGCATCGGCCCGGAGTTCCTGGCCCTCCCGCGGGCCGGCGGCGATGACATGCTGATTGACCGGAACGGCCAGAACGTAGGACAGGTGCAGTTCTTCGATCTTCACGCGGAGTTTGAAGTGCTGTCCGTAGACTTCGTCGGCGGTGACCCAGCGGGCCGGCACCCCATGGGTGACGGCTCGCTCCAGCATCACCATGGCCTGCTCGGGTTTGGTGGCAAAAGTGACGTCCTCGCCGATCCCGGCGGTGGCGCAGCGGTCGGGGTCCTGTGTCCATGCCTTGGGCAGGTACAACTCTCGATCCAGGAACGTCCGCCCGGCTGGGGTGGCGTAGGTCAGGAACACCCCGATCTGGCAGTTCTCGATCCGCCCCGCCGTACCGGAATACTGCCGGGAAACACCAGCCGATCGGGTGCCCTTCTTCAAAAAACCTGTTTCGTCGATGATCAACACACCGTTCGGATCGCCCAACTTGGCCACCACGTAGGTCTGCAGGTCATCACGAACCAGATCGCCGATCCCCAATCAGTGGTCGACAGCAACCGCTGCATCCCGTCCGGGGTGGCATCCCCAGCCCGCTCCGACAGCGTCCAAGAGTTCTTCCGTTCCTCACCTGAGAGCAACCCCCGCACATACGCCACCGCATGCTCACGAGGCTCTAGCGAGTAGCCGGGGGGAGTTTCACCCCCCGGCTCTCTCAGAACCGTGCGTGACAGTCTCCCGTCACACGGCTCCCATCGTCCGGTCGTGCGGTCGTCACGGATGGACGATGCGCCAGTGGGCGAACAGGGTCGGACGGTCGAGGGCCGCCTTGTGCAGTGCCGCCCAGGCACGTCGTTGGCTACCGTAGAACCGCTTGTATTTCTGCAGGAGCCATCGCACCAAGTAGTGATCCAGGCCGTGCAGGGTGAACCGCAACTCCGACGGCCGAAACGCACCGTAGTAGTTGAGCCAACCCCGCACGGTGAGGTTCACTTGTGCGGCGAGCTGCTCGAGGGTCGAGCCGCTGCGGTGGTGCAACCGCCAGGAACGGATCTCCCGGCGGAGGCGCTTGGCCGCGTCCTTACTGATGGCCGGGTTGAAGCTGAACAGGTATCTGCCCGTCTTCGTCCGGACCCGACGGACGCGGAACTCGTAGCCCAAGAACGTGAACGAGGTGTGCTCAGCAGAGCCTTGCCTGCGCGCGTCCTTGCAGTAAACGATGCGGGTCTTGACCGGGTGCAGCTTCAAGTCGCCGCACTCGGCCAACCGATCCGCGATCGCTTCCCGAACCCGGTGGGCCATCGCCTGCGTTCGGCAGTGGACCACCACATCATCGCAGTACCGCTCGAACTTGATGGCCGGGAACTCCCGGACCATCCAAGCGTCGAACGCGTAATGCATGAAAAGGTTCGCCAGCAACGGCGAGATCGCCGAGCCCTGCGGGCTACCACGATCCCGGCTGATTCCAGTGCCGTCGTGCCGCTGCACGGGGGCGGTCAGCCACCGCCTGATGTACAGCAGCACCCACGGCAGGTCGGTGTGGTGGGCGACCGCCCGGAGTACAAGATCATGATCAAGATTGTCGAAAAACCCCTGGATGTCCAAATCGATCACCCAGTCGGTGTTCCAACACCGTTCCCGGCACACCCCGACCGCGTCCAACGCGCTACGGCCCGGCCGGTACCCGTAGGAATCGGGATGGAATACCTTCTCCACGCCCGGCTCCAGGTACATGGCCACCACCGTCTGTGCGATTCTGTCCGCGACAGTAGGTACCCCGAGAACCCTGACCCCACTTCCTCCCGGCTTCGGTATTTCCACCATCCGCACCGGCGGCGGGTGATAACTACCGGCCGACATCCGATACCACAGCTTGTAAAGGTTGCCTTTGAGGTCCTCTTCGAACTGTTCAATCGATACGCCGTCCACCCCCGCCGCGCCCTTATTGGCCTTCACCCTTCGATAGGCATCGAAGACGACCTGCTTCGAAATATCGAACGACTTCGATCCGCTTACCTGGCTCATCCCGGCAACGCCGGTTGGCCACCAGGCAGATCAGGACGATCCGTCCCCTTCGCTCCACCCGCATTACCGGGCTTCATCGCTACTACGAGACGGTCTGCCCCCGTGCCCCGCGACGGTACTCGACCTCTCACGGTGTTATCCGCTTGAAGCACTCCCTCTCGTGACCAGCCCGAAGGGCCGGTCACAGTGTCGGGGCGACAGGTTCCCACGTTCCCTGCAAGCGCCAGGGCCAGGCTCGCGCCGTCTACATGCCGGGTGCCATCTGGGCAGTCGGCAGGCTCCCCCCAGACTCGTCCCGGGGACCAGATCATGCCCCGGTTTCGACACCACTGGAATTTCTTACGACACTTCATCGACGGTTCGCTCCCGCTCGCCTTCCTGACCCACACCTGACGCGATCACGCCGCGCCTTTTCCGTATCGCTCACCACGACCGGCACTTAACCGGCGCAGCACACGGTGGTTTGGAACCATCCCCTGCAGGACGATTCCGGAGGACCTACCTCGATCACTTGCACAGCATTGACTCCAGCTCCGCAGATACATACATCGACGGCTCCCTCGTCATTCGTGGCACACGACCTGGCAAAACGCTGCCCGATCAGGGCGTGCAGATCCGCCAACCCGTCCGCCCACTCCTGCATCTGCGCCACACAAAGATCATCACCCATCACCGCAGGATCGGCCCAACCCGCCACTCACCTGCGAGGACACGCCGACAACATCAAAATAAACGCGGCTGTAGTACTAGTCGGCGGAGCAGCCGCCCAGGCAGCCCTGGCGTCAGTCCGAGACGCGGGCGCCTACATCACTTCAGTTCCGCCCTTTCAAGACGGAACTGGCCCGTTCTCGGTCCCCTTGACACGTCACAAGGCCCCCATTTTCACCGGTGCGGAGCGTTGATTAATCAGGATTCGAGGGCATGGTGGTTGGACGAGTGGACTTTGCGCCGGGGCGGCTGGAGCACTGCGATGGTGGTCTGCTCCACGAGCCACGTTTCGGCGTCTTCAGGTGCCCAGCCGAGCTGGTCGACCAGGTGCAAGTAGCTGTCCGGGCGAAAATAAAACTGCAGGATGTCGGTCGCGCGTTCGGTGGTGATTTCGGACCGGAGCTCTCGAATGCCGCGTAGATGCTCGGCTACCAGGGACAGGTTGTGACGGATCCGGGCACTCGTGTGTTCCACCGCGGACGCAGCCACTTCGTCCTGTCTCACGGCGTCGGTGACGAGATGGATGACGTCGCGCAACTGCTCGCAGAGCTGACGCACCGTGGCACCAAGCAGTCCGACCACGGCCGAGCCCGATTGCATCGTCTCCATCCTCGCCAAACTGTCATCGACCTCTGCCGCCTCGGACCACGGCCTGATGACGGTGTTCAGCAGCCCCCGTTTGCCGCCGGCGACCGCGTAGACCGTCTTGGGCGCGACCCGCGCGTCCTCAGCGATCTGATCGATGGTGGTGGCGACGTAGCCCTGCTCGGCGAAGCGGCGGCGCGCGGCATCCACGATGGATTGTCGAGTGATCTCGGCGTACTCGGCCCGTCGCGACACGGGGGGAGCATAGCAATTCCCGCCACCGGCGCGGCACCGATTGCATGAGTGGTAACCTCAAGTGAGTGTTACTAACTTGGAAGGAAGTGTGGGTATGAGCAGCGTCTCGCCAGGCCATTTTGTCTTTGTCCACGGTGCATGGCACCACTCGTCACAATGGGACGCCGTCCGCCGCGAACTGACTGATTCGCCGACCTCGACCGTTGACCTGCGATCGACCGGTCAGGACCCCGCCCGACTCGGCGACCTGTACGCCGATGCCGATGCGGTGCGAATACACGTCACTCGGGTACGGGAGGCGGACCCTGCCGCGCAGATCACCGTCGTGGCTCACTCCTACGCAGGAATACCCGTCGCGCAGGGCCTGTGCCCGGACGGGTCTCAGGTGTTGGCCGATCGCCTCGTCTTCCTCGGAGCGTTCCTGCTCGACGTCGGGGAGTCGCTGTGGTCAGCCGTGGGAGCGGTTGCACCCGACTGGTGGGCTTATCGACCCCGAACGTGACCTCGTCGATCCCGTTGACCCCGTCAGGCACTTCTACGGTGACTTACCCGCCGAGCGGGCCCTGCCGGCAAGCGCGCGACTGCGTCATCAGCGGTTGTCTTCCTTCACCCAAGAGTTGACCCGCGCCTCCTGGCGCGACGTGCCAACGGACTACATCGTGCTGGACCAAGACTGCGCGATCCCGCCGGTCGCGCAACAGGCGATGGCAGCCCGAGCATCACGCGTGCATCATCTGGAAACGTCGCATTCACCGTTCCTGAGCAAACCCGCCGAACTCGCTGAGTTACTACGCTCACACCAACCTTGACGACCCTGGTCGGGACTGTCGGTTCAACGGTGGATCTGGGTCTGGTCTGACCGAGAGGTAAGAAGATCATGACTGACACGATTGAAGCTGTGACGGCTGATGAGGTGGTGGACCAGCGGCAGCTGGCGGAGCAACTGTTGGCCCAGGCGAAGGCGCAGGGTGTGGATCTGGTCGGCCTGGGAGGGCTGTTGAACCAGATCACCAAACGCGTGCTTGAGACTGCTCTGGAGGCGGAGATCGGGCCGGAACGGAGAGAATTCCCGCAACGGCGTCCGGACCAAGACGGTGTTGACGGAGACCGGTCCTGTGCAGATCGACGTGCCCATGGACACCGACGCCTCGTTCGATCCGCAGATCATCCGCAAGCGGCAACGCCGGCTCACGTGGGTCGATCAGATCGTGTTGTCGCTGACTGCAAGGGGTTTGACCACCGGCGAGATCTCCGCGCACTTCGCGAAGTGTACGGGGCGTCGATCTCCAGGGACACGATCTCCAAGATCACCGACAAGGTGGTGGAGGAGATGACGGAGTGGTTCAACCGGCCATGGACCGGGTCTATCCGGTGATCTTCATCGACGCGATCGTGGTGAAGGTTCGCGATGGTCAGGTCCGGAACAAGCCGATGTATGTGGTCATCGGCGTCACCGTCAACGGTGAGCGGGACATCCTGGGCATCTAGGCTGGCGACGGCGGTGAAGGCGCCAAGTTCTGGCTCGGCGTGCTGACGGAGGTGAAGAACCGCGGCGTCGCCGACGTCTGCATCGCCGTCTGCGACGGCTTGAAAGGTCTGCCGGATGCGATCAACACCGTGTGGGCGTTGGCCACGGTGCAGCAGTGCATCATCCACCTGATCCGCAATGTGCGCCATGAGGCGCCTGTTTTACCGATCGGAGGTAAAAGACCTGCGGCGTTGGGCCGTCGCAGCGCGAACCTCGGCCGCGAGCGAATCGTCGGCGCAGCTCACGCTCACCCCGATCACGGTGGTACCTGATATGTGGCGGCTCACGCCGCTGGCGAGCCCGGCCAGGGTGCCGCCGGTCCCGGCCGCGGTGACGATCGCCGTCGGCCACGCTCGGCGCACTGCTCGTGCAGTTCACGGACGGCCTCCTCGTAACCGCGGATACCGACGCTGTTAGTTCCCCCAGGGGTGTGAATCGCCAAATTAAGTGGCCGACTTTCGCCACTTGGGTTCCAGCGGTCGTCGCAACACCTGACCTTTCAGGAGTTGCGATGTCGGAACCGAAGAAGCGTCCCCAGCCCGGGCCCGGCGCGCCGTTGACGGCCGAGCGGGAGCAATACCGTCGGCTGATGGCCCAGGGACTGAACAACCATCAGGCGTGTCTACTCATCGGCGTGCACCCCACTACCGGGATTCGGTGGAGCAAGGGCCGCAACATGGTCGACCACACAGGCAAGGCCCGCTACTACCCACCGATCCACGCCGAGCCCGTCGCGATCTCTGCGCGGTATCTGTCGGAGGAGGAACGGATCCTGATCGGTGACCTGCTCGCAGCCGGCCACAGCCAACGGTCGGTTGCTGTCCAGCTGGGCCGGAGCCCCTCGACGATCAGCCGGGAAATCCGCCGCAACACCAGCGGCGCCGGGAACTACCGGCCGTTCGGCGCGCACCGCAAAGCCCTCGCCCGACGACCCCGGCCCAGATCGGGCAAACTGGCCCACGACAACGACTTGCGGGACTTCGTGCAGTCCAGGTTGGAGCAGCGGTGGAGCCCGCAGCAGATCTGCCACGCACTGCCGATCGAGTTCCCCGGCCAGAACGAGAGGCACCTGGTGCACGAAACCATCTACCAGGCCCTCTACGTGCTCCGGACGCGGTGAACTGCGACGAGAACTGGTCCGGGCGTTGCGGACCGGCCGGGCCAGGCGCAAACCGCACCGCCGCGGTGACGCCCGGCGGCAGGGCTGCATCGTCGACCCATCGGTGATGATCAGCGAGCGGCCCGCCGAGGCCGACGACCGCGCGGTCCCCGGCCACTGGGAGGGAGACCGTGTGCGCCACGAGGCGCTGTGTGACCGGGCGGAGGTGGAAGACCTTCGCCGTTGTGCTGTCGCAGCAGCATAACGAAGCTGGGGGCAGCCTGATCCGGGAGATGACGGTGAGGGTGGCAAGCAGCCCCGACAACGCCGGGACGGACCAGCACTACCGGATGGTCCGGGTCCGGCAAGCAAGGCAGGACGGTGTACGAGAGGAACCAGTGCTAAAGCTTCTTAAGTCTCCCGCCAGCTCTAACCCGGTGGATTCGGGCTGGTATGCGTTGCGCACCAACATGATCGGTTTGTGTTGGGAACTTCGGTGCGGGTTAAGGTCGCTCGCCTCGGAGGCCACGACGAAGGTCTGCGGCGTAGTCGTGGCGATGCCGCAGGGGCATAGCTGGGCACCACCCCTGCCGACCGGTTCGCAGTGAACGTGGGAACCACCGTGAGGTTCCCGATCGGCTGTCCCAGCCAGGGGCGGCAGGTCGGGTTGGCGCGTCGTCAGCCGATGGCCTTGCGGTGGGGCGGAGGGGCCGTAGTAGTCCGGGCGGGGGAAAGCCTCGCACATGGCGAAGGGCTCCAGCGGATTGATGCAGCTGCAAGTCATGATCGGAGTCGCTGGTGAATATCGGTGATCAGCCGTGGCCGGACCCGGTGGGTGCGGCGCGGCGGGTACGAGACATGCAGGTCAAGCTGCACCACTGGGCGGTCAGTGATGCTGACCGTCGGTTTGATGATGTGTTCAACCTCGTCGCGCACCCAGATTT
>JAABUR0100003096.1_pt1 | contig 23876 bp, 22 predicted proteins | sample 5560091 | NCBI WGS metagenome assembly JAABUR01 (sample SAMN10711879, study PRJNA513375) | rock metagenome | isolation source: Antarctica rocks | place: Antarctica: Victoria Land, University Valley sud
GGTGCGGGTCGGATCACCAGTGCCCGGTCGCCGCGTCGAGTGACGTGCTGGGTGGACCGCAGCAAGGCCGGTACCGGCCCCAGCCGGGGGGTGAAGCGGAACGTGACCTGGCGATTGTCGAGGGAGCGCTCTATCCAGTGGATTCTGCCGATCTTGGCGTCGACCTCGCGGTAGCGCTCGACGTCCATGACGAACTCGATCACGCGGGGAGCTGTCGTGGCCATGACCATCTCGGCCTCGCCGACCACGTCTGGTTCCCGCGAGGGCCGCTCGCTGCTGCCGGTCATCGCTCGCGGCCTGGGCCGGGGCGCAGGGTGGCGGTCGCCGTGTCTACCCATGCCCGCAGGTACGCCGCCGGGTCCACCTCCCCGGGCCGGCGCCCGATCAGGGCGTCGAGGACGGTGGGGTAGGTCAGCGACGCCACCAGGACCGCGGCGGTCGCAGCCGGGTCGGTGGCGGTGACCCGCCCCAGGGCCGCCTGAGCGCCTACCCAGTCGGTGAGCTCCTGGTAAAGGGCGCCGAGCAGGCCCTGCCAGAGCGTCTCGAGCAGTTCCGGGAATGCCTCCAGGTCGCGCATCGTGATCCGAATGATCGACCGGTCGCCCGCCATGGCGTCGATGACTGCCACGGCGATCTGCTGTAGGGCCTCTCCGGGGTCATCCGGGAGGGCTTGGACGAACCCGACGCTTCGCGCCTGCAGGTCGGTGACGTAGCGGCGCACCCCGGCCTCGAGCAGGGCCTGCTTGGACGTGAAGTGCTTGTACAGTGCCCCCGAGCCGGCGGTGAGGCCACACTCAGTCTGGATGTCGGCGACCGTCGTCGCGCCGTAGCCGCGTTCGGCGAACAGGCGCATACCGGTTTCGATGATCTCGTCGCGCCGCTCCGTCATGGTGAGAGAGTACTCTCTCACCATGACGGCTAGACGCATCAGCCTTCGCCTCCTCCAGGGCGTCCTGGTATCGATCGGCGCTGGCGCGACAGTTACCGGCCTCAGCGTCGTCGCCCGGGGAGCCGCTGCCGTGCCGGGTGGTGGTCCCGTAACGCCGAGTGTCGACAGCGTTCTGCGCTTCTATGCGGTCTGGTGGGCATCGCTCGGGCCGGTCCTGTGCCACCTCGCTCCTCGCGTGGACGAGGATCGCTCTGGCTTGGCAACCGTCTGCGGCGCCACCTTTCTCGGCGGCCTGGCCAGGACCCTCGCCGCGGCGCAAAGCGGGCCGCCACACCCGCTGTTCTCGGGCCTGACGATTGCGGAGCTGACTGCCCCGCCAGCCCTCCTGCTCTGGCGACACAGCCTGCGACAGCGGCCAACCTGACGCAGGCGAAATCGTCCCCGCTGGCCGTGATGAATACGCAGCCCACTGCGGTCGCTGCAGGGGTTCCGGACGCTGGCGACGAGGTCGGCGCATGCGTGCAACAGGCGGCGGCAGGCTGGAATCAGGGTCATCGCTTTGACGCCGCCACCCGTTCCCGCAAGGCAATCGGCGAATTCAGGCGGTCGTCATCGGCTATCGGGACGATCCGGCCAGGCGCTACTGGGGTCCGGGACCGCCCGCTGGAGGTTCAGCTAGCTGTACTGACCACGGACGTTGGTGACGGCGTGGTGGCGTGACGTGGGGAAGACCTCCGAGTGAAGTGCGAGCTGTCGAGGAACGCCCTTCACCGGAGGTCTTCATGTCCCACGCTAATGCCCTGCTCACCCCTCGTGGCCGGTTGGCGCTGGCCCGGTGCGTCGTGGAGGACGGTTGGCCGCTGCGTCGGGCCGCCGAGCGGTTCCAGGTCTCGGCGACCACCGCGGCCCGCTGGTCGGCCCGGTACCGCCAGGGCGGGGAGGCCGGCATGGTCGATCGTTCCAGCCGCCCGCACCACAGCCCGTCGAGGACACCGACGCGCACCGAGCGTCGGATCATCAAGGTGCGGGTCATCCGCCGGTGGGGCCCGGCCCGCATCGGCTACCTGCTGGGCTTGCACCCCTCCACCGTGCACCGGGTCCTGACGCGTTTCGGGCTGGCCCGGCTGCGGTGGCTGGACCGTGCCACCGGGCGGGTGATCCGCCGTTACGAGCACCCCGCACCGGACGACATGGTGCACGTGGACATCAAGAAGCTCGGACGCATCCCCGACGGTGGCGGCTGGAAGATCCACGGACGCACCATCGGCAACCAGAACAACAACCGGTCCCGCCCCGGCTACGCCTACCTGCACAACGCCGTCGACGACCACTCCCGCCTGGCCTACTCCGAGATCCTCGGCGACGAGCGCAAGGAGACCGCCGCCGAGTTCTGGGCCCGCGCGAACACCTACTTCACTGAAGCCGGGATCACCGTGCGCCGAGTCCTGACCGACAACGGATCCTGCTACCGCTCCAAAGATTTCGCGGCGGCCCTGCACAGCACCGGTGTCGTCCACAAGCGGACCCGGCCCTACCGACCCCAGACCAACGGCAAGGTTGAACGATTCAACCGCACCCTGCTCGAAGAATGGGCCTACGCCCGCCCCTACAACAGCGACACCGAACGGTGCGACGCTTACCCTGCCTGGCTCCACACCTACAACCACCACCGCGGCCACACCGCACTCGGCGGACAACCCCCCGCCTCCCGCGTCACCAACCTCTCAGGTCAGTACAGCTAGCGGAACCGGTCTGCCGATGGTGACAGGATCAGGTCGAGCAGTTGGGCTGGCTCTTCCTGCAGTAGCCCGAGTGCCTGAGGACGCGCGTACCAAGGAGGGTCTTGACAAGCGGGGACGAGATCTCGGAGCTGGACATCGTGAGCCAGTGGTGCGCGGCCGGAGAGCAGGGGGATGCGGACAGGGCTGCCCGCTGCCTGGCTCCCGGCGTGGAGTTGATCTCCCCCCTGACCGAGCAGTTCCGGTTCGTGGGCCGTCAGCAGGTGCGGGAGTTGCTGCACGCGGCCTTCGCCGTCATCGACGACATTCAGTTCCACACCCGGGTGGGGGTTGGGGAGACACAGGCTGTGTTCTACCGAGCTCACCTCGGCCAGCAGGTGCTCGAGGAGGCGCAGTTGCTGCGCCTCGACTCCGCCGGACTGATCCGCGAGATCACCCTGTTCCTGCGGCCTCTGCCTGCACTTACCGGGCTCATGTCGACGCTCGGCCCAGCGCTCGCCCGCCAGCAGGACCGCCCCGGGCTCGCCAGGTTCCTCGCCGCCAGCACCGCCCCCCTCCACGTCTTGACGCGTTTGGGTGAGAACCACGTCGTGCCCTTGGCTGCTCCGCCCGCGACCACCCTCGATTCCACCTAAGATCGACTACCGGCACAACGGGCCCATGTGGAGAGCGCTTGACAAGGTAGCCTGTCGTGGTGGAGATTGCGCAGAGCGCTCGTCGGCACGGAGTCCCCGACCAGGACATCCTGGCAGCGGTCTCGGTCCCTCTCCGCGTCGTACGGCAGGGTGGCGACCGGGTCCTGGTGATCGGCGCTGATTCCGCCGGGCGCCTGCTCGAAGTCGTCGTGCTCGATCCCGATGACGACCCCGTCGCCATCCACGCCATGCCGCTCCGTCCGAAGTTCTACCGCTACCTCTGAAGGTGATGCAGATGCCACGGACCCGGGAAGAGTTAGAGCAGGCCGCCACCGACGCCGAGACGTGGCTGGATTCCCTGGATCCCGCGGCCACGCCAGCCGAGGATCCGACAGACCTGCGGCGCATCGGTCTGGCCCTGCGAGACCTCGCTGACGATCAGCGTGAGGTCGACGAGGCTGTTGCCGCAGCCCGCGGGAACGGTCGGAGCTGGGGCGAGATCGGTCTCGTGCTGGGGACCTCCCGGCAAGCCGCCCGCGAGCGGTACGGCCAGCCCGCCGCTCAGTCCTGACGGCGCCTACTTGTCCCGTAGGACGATCGTCTTACGGGGAGCTCGTCAGTGCGTCGGTGCGGATGTCGAGGCGTGTGGTCATGTCGAGTTTGACTTCGCCGTAGGGCAGGATGTGCTGCCAGAACAGTGGGGTCAGCCCGCGCCGGTCATGGTCGGTGAGCAGGTCCGCCCATTCCGGCGCGGCGAGGACGTCTTGCAGTAGCAGGGTGTTGACGTAGACCAGGGCGGCTTGCAGGATCCGCAGGCAGGCCACGCTCATCTCCTGCTCGTCGGCACGGTTGGAGGCGATCTCGGCGCCCTTGCCGTAGTAGATGACCGCGTTGGCCCCGTTGAAGGCTTCGACCACGTTCAGGCCCTCGGTGATCTCTCGTTGGAGCTGCCGGTCGCGCAGGTACCTGGCCACGAAGATGGTGCGTTGGGCGCGCCCGACCTCGAGCATCGCCTGGTAGGTGGGGTGTGAGGCGTTGCGGGTGAAGCGGCGCAGGATCGCCTCGGTGGACGCGGTCCCGGTCCGAATGGCGGTGGCGTACTTGATCATCTGGTCATAGCTCTGCGCGATCAGGTCCCACCGGATCGGTCGAGTCAACGCCGGGGTCAGCAGCGGGTACGCATCCGGCGCGCCAGCGGCCGGCCGGTACAGGCGGACCCTGTTGATTTGCTTGATCCTCGGCAGCAGGTCGAACCCGAGCAGCCGGGTGATCCCGAAGCCGATCTCGGACTGGCCGTGGGAGTCGACGTAGTTTCCCTCCACGGTCATGGTGGTGCCGTGCCGGATGGCGCCCTCGACCATCGCGTGCACTTCCGAGGCCGAGGCCCTCAGCCGTTGGGAATGCACCACCATGGACCCGCGCTCGACGTGCCAGTAAATCAAGATCCCGCGACCTCCGTAGCGGGAGTGCCACTCGGTGAAGATGTTCTGGTCCCAGGACCGGAAGTGGGTGGAGTCAGAGGCAACCGCGGTCGACCCGGCGCCCCACAGGGACTGGCGCCGGATGGCGAAGGTGGCGTTCGCGATCTCGATCGCGACCTCTTGGGCGGCCTCGCGGGACAGGTAACGGCGCCGGGCGTAGCGCAGCTGCTCCTCGCTGTGGGCGTGCCCACCGCCGGCGGCCACCGCGCGGATGCCGGTGTTCGTGCCGTAGGCGTAGATCGCCAACATCAGCCGCTCGGCCAGCACCTCAACCGGCAGGGCGCCGCCACCGGCGACGGCGCTGACCTGGTTCAGGCACCCGGTGCGCAGCACCGTCTCCTTCAACACATCGATCAACGCGACCGTGCCCCACCGCCGACCGACCTCGGCCTTGACCCGGCGCAGGCTGACCGGTTCGGGTGCCGCCTCGTGCTTGGACAGGGTGATCGGCCCGGCGGCCCGGTCGGTGATGTTCAGCCAGTCCAGGCCCGGCAGCGCGGTGTCCAGCTGCTGGAGGGCGGCGGTCATGTCGGCACACAGGTTGGCGATGAACACGCCCGGATCCAACGGTTTGCGCAGCTCCCGGTAATTCTCTTCACGGCGGTCTTCGAAGTCGGCCGGCAGATCCTGTTCGGGGTTGCGCCAGGAGTCGGCCCCCACGACCCAGATCTCCTTGCACCGCAGCTGCTCTCGTAGCGCCTGGAAGGTCGCGACCTCGTACACCATCCGGGTCACCCGCTCCCGGCCCCGGGTGTCGGTGCGGTAGATCAGCTGCGACCAGTCACCGCTCGTGCCCCGGTGGGTCGGGACGGCCTCGCCGAGCGGGTAGTAGGTCAGGTTCCCGGCCGTGGCGTACCGGCGGACCAGCGCCAGCGCGTCGATCACCGGCTGGTGCGCGGTGTTGTTGCTGCGGAACTCCAACACCTGAAGGAGCGCGACCAGGCCGCGCCGGTAGTGCCCGGTGTAGGAGGCGCGTAGCGTGGTCTGCACGGTGCGCCGGTAGACCGGGCCCTTCGTCGTGAACTCATGCACCAACTCCCGCAGGGTCTCCTCGCCACCGGTCCTGGCTGGGAACACCACCTCCCGGACCGCCTCGTCGGGGTGCGCCAACGCGGCCTGCGCGACCTGGAAGAGGATGTTCTCCTTACCGCTCACCTTCTTAAACGCGTTGATCAGCTCGTTGGTGACTCGCCGTTCGGCGCGGGCGCCGATGCGGTGCACCGTGGCGACCAGCAGCTCCACCAACGTGTCGGTGACCTCCAACTCCCGCTGATGAACCAGCGCGGCCAGCAACGTCACCGCCAATGGTTCGCCATGCCGGCGTAGATGCGAGGGCGCCTCAACCGAGGCCCTGGCCCGCCACCCCTGCACCACCCGCGGTGCGGCATCGACGAACAGATCCTGTGGGAGGCCGATCGCCCGGACCGCTTCGAGCTTGCCGATCTCGGTCATCATCGACTCCAGGCTGACGTTGCCCGGCTCGGACTTGATCATCCCCAGAACCGTTGCCGCCGAGGCCGCACCGTCTTGGTCACCCTCGCCCTCCCACGCAGTGCTCCAGGGGTCGGACCAGGATCGACCGCAGGGAGAGGCGCGGGGGTTCCGGGTCGGCCGATCGGGTGGTCTCCCCCGCAGGGGGATTGAGCGCAGCGAGGCTCGGATCACCCGATCGGCTGGCCCGGGTTCCTCGGGCCCCTGTCCTGGTCCGGCGCCCACCCTGGGCGAAGCCGGGCGGCCGGAAGATGTGAAGCCGGCGGCGGCCGCGAGCCCTGGCGAGTGGCCGGCGCCGGTCACAGCAGCGGCCCGCGAGTGCAGTTCTCGCGGGCCGCTTCGACCAGGTCGGGCACCACAGGTGGCCGTCCCGCTGCCCGGCCCTCGATGGGCCGGGCAGCGGTGCCCGCGGTCACCCGTCGAGCTGGCGCAGCGCGCGGCGCAGAAGATCTCCCAGCTGCTCGGCGCTGCCCTCGATGACGACCAGCTCGTCGGCGGCGAGGGTGAGTGCGCGGGGGGCGTCGACGCGCTGTCCGTCGGGCATCTCCTCGCCGGGGCCGACGACCACGGCCGTGGTGTACCCGGCGTCGAGCCACTCGACGTGAACGCTCATGGTGGGTGTCTCCGTTCCTGTTGTGGGCGTGACTGATCCGGGTGTGTGGGTGGGCTAGGCGGCGTCCTCCCCCGCCTCGTCGTGGCCTGTCTCGTCGCGGTCCTCGTCGAGGGCGGTCAGGATGGTGTGGGCGACCCGGGTCACGGTCTCGGCGGTGGCGAGGACCTGGTCGGTGTGCCCGCGCGCCCACTCGGCGACGTAGCCGAACGTGGAGCCGCTGGTGTCCAGGCCGTGGGCCCCGGCCACGACGTAGGCGACGGACTCGGCCTCGATCTCGCAGCGTCCCCGGCATGTCCGGTAGGTGGGGGCGTCCTCGACGTACCCGCACACGATGTGCGCCAGCTCTTTCCTGCACCAACCCCATGCGCTGCTTCCCGAGCGGCGCGGGGCGACCCGAGGCGCGACACCTCGCTCGTCACCGTATGGGGATCCGGTTGCGGGACGGTCATGACGAAGCACTCGCCCGCCCCGCGCTGCACCGGTGACCGTTCCCTCTTGCGGGAACCACGCCGAGATCGTGGCCGAGGATGCTCCTGATCCGCGGCGACCTGCCCGGCCCCCGCCTCAAGTAGAGGCGAAGGTGACCTTTGGCTCGTCGTCGCCGGTCGAGGTCGCGACCGCAGCGGCGCTCTTCGTCGCTGTCTTCTGCTGCCCGGCGTCCAGGGAGTCGAACGCCTCGATGGTGACCTCGCTGTCCGAGCGCCGATAGCGCCAAGTGCCGGCGATCTCGCCGTCCACGAGCAGCGCACCCGGGCCGGCCAGCGCCTTGAATACCTTCCGTCGCCGTACGGAGTCCGGCACCAACAGCCCGCGGTCGGTCTGCCGCAGGTATGGGTCGTTCGGCGGGACGAGTGCGACCCCCTTGGCCGGACGGGCCTTGCGCAGGGCGTCGAGTTGAGACTCGGGGAGGTCGTAGCGCTTCATGCCGATCTCGACGCGGACGAGGTCGTCGCCCAGCCCCTCCCACAGCTCGGCTACACCGGTGGTGCCGACCTCCTGCCACACGCGGTACAAGGTGCGCGTGCTGGGACCGTTGACCCGGAAGAAAGCCTCCAGCAACCGCTCGCGAGGGTTGCGAACTCGCTGCTGCTTCACCCGGGGGGCGGGGTAGAGCATCGTGGAGCGGTCCTCCGCAGGGCCGATCACGATCTCGGCCTGGCGCCCAGCCGCCCGGAACATGCCGTCCGCGACGTGGTTGGCGTTGCACCGCTGGCAGTGCTGCACCAGCGAGCCGCTGACGGTGTCGGCGACCTCGCGGCTGGCGTCGCCTTTCGCGGTCTTGCCCTTGACGATCTTCTTCAGGACGGCCGCGACCTCGTCCACTGCCTCCACGTACTTCGTACCGCCGTCGTCGGAGTCGAGCGTGGCGAGCGCGTCCCGGACGAAGTCAAGCTGCTCTGCCCGGTGTGCGTGCGGTGCGCCTCGCACCGACCACATGCACACGAGCGGCCCGTCCGGTGTGATCGCCCTCGCCACGCTCGTCGAGCCGATCCGGGAGGTGCGCTGCGAGAGCGCCTGCTCGCCGTTCGACTGCCGACTGCCCTGTAACCCCAGGACAAGCAGGTCGGCCAGGGCGTCGTTGCCCGACGAGCCGCCGAGACATTGTCCGCGCCAGCGGTAGCCGAGCCAGTTCTCCCTGTCTACGGTGATGGTGTTAGCCATGTGATCTACCTTAAGAAGAGCGGGTAGTTCACGCGGTCGCCACACACGCTCCTCTGCCACCGTCCAGGTCGGACGACGCCCGCGCCACCGGGGACCGACATCGGCACCGTGCTGAACACCACCCGCCAAGCCGCACAACAGCGCTTCAGCCCGCCTTGACATCCATAGGAGCATCGATCGCCTACCGACGCTTCCCACCACCGGCCAGAACATCTCTCTTCGGGACATACTTGGCACATGCGTGCCGCTCTCGCTGTCGCCCCCCGATGGGCCCAGTCGGTGGCGGCCGGCGTGTTCTTCGCGCTGATGTTCGCCTTGATGTACCGGGCGTGGGGCGAGGACTGGGGAACTGTGATCGCCTCCGGGGTTGTCACCTCGGTGATCTACAGCGCGTTTGCCTACCGGACAGGCCTGACCCGAGACCGAGAGCTACGCGAAACCCTGACCCCTCTGAACCCCGCCCGACGTCGGATCGCCGTTCGGGCCGCCCACCGCGGTCCGGTTCCCAGCGACCCAGCCGTGCTGGGCGCCGCGCTTGACATCGCCGGCTACGACCTGGCTCATACCAAGGAAAACCGCGTGTTCGCCCGAATCGTGATGGCCGCGCTGACCGTGGCCGCTGGCGTCGCCGCCATCGTCCAGTCCTCCCCATGGTGGGCGATCGCGGCAGTGCTGCTCGCAGGCAGCCTCACAGTCCACCTGATCCGCGGTTACACCCTGCCGGGCCGTATAGACCGGCTTCAAGCCGCCGAGCCGCGGGCTTCAGCTCTAGACGACATCTGATCCTTGCTGTCGGTGCGGTCCGCAAGGCGAACGGCAACTGGGAACGTCGCAGGTCGGCGATTGGACACCTGTTCGAGTCGCCGTAAGCCCCGCCCGAGAGAAAGTCCGACGAAGGGGGGCTAGGTGAAGATCAACGGTGTCGGAAACCCCAGAGGTCCAATGGGTCAACGCAGCACCTCGGTCTCGTGGAGGTGCGATGCGGTCGTTCGGGATGTCCGGAACAGCAGGTCGAGCGGGTTGGGCCGTGCCTCGTACGCTGGAGTGGTGCCACAGCTGACCGCTTCGCAGGCCCTGACCCGGGCGTCCCTGACCGCCGCCGCAATGGGAGTGGCCGGTGTCGGCTACGCCGCTGGCATCGAGCGCAACGCCTTCGTCCTTCGGGAGCACACCCTGGCCGTGTTGGCGCCCGGGTCGGCGTCGGTGCGGGTGCTGCACCTGAGCGACCTGCACATGACACCTGGGCAGCGTCGCAAACAGGGCTGGATACGCGAGCTGGGCCGCCTCGAGCCCGACTTGGTGGTGAACACCGGTGACAACTTGGCGCACCCGCGGGCGGTTCCGGCGGTAGTGCAGGCCTTGGGACCGTTGCTGGAGCGCCCGGGCCTGTTCGTCTTCGGCAGCAATGACTACTTCGCGCCGCAGCCGAAGAACCCGCTGCACTACGTGACGAGTGCGCACCGGCGGGTGCATCGGGTGCCACTGCCCTGGCACGACCTCCGCGCGGCGTTCAGCGAACGAGGCTGGCTGGATGCCACCCATCGCCACCACCGGCTGGTGCTGGGCGGGGTGCGGGTGGCGGCGATCGGGGTGGATGACCCGCACCTGCACCGGGAGCGGCTGGGCACGGTGTCCGGGCCAGCACCTGGTGACGCCGACCTCCGCCTCGCCCTCACCCACTCCCCCGAGCCGCGGGTCCTTGACCAGTTCGCCGCCGACGACTACGACCTGGTGCTGGCCGGGCATACCCACGGCGGCCAGTTGTGCCTACCGTTCGTCGGTGCCCTGGTCACCAATTGCGACCTGGACCGCAGCCGGGCGAAGGGACCATCCCGGTGGGGTTCCCGCACCTGGCTGCACGTCTCAGCCGGGTTGGGCACGTCGCCGTACGCACCGGTCCGGTTCGCCTGCCGTCCGGAGGCCACCCTGCTCACCCTCGTGGCCGGGCGGCGGCACGCCCCATCGGCGCCACCGGTGCTCGCGGCAGCGGTTGCGCGGTGATCGTCGGGCTGGTCTGCGGCGCTCGCCGCGTTCGCTAGACTGCACGGTGCTCCACGGGGTGTGGCGCAGCTTGGTAGCGCGCTTCGTTCGGGACGAAGAGGCCGCAGGTTCAAATCCTGTCACCCCGACCGGCATCACCGGAGGTAGAGGCACTTTCCGGGAAATCGGGGGTTGGCTCTACTGCTCTTCGGTACGCAGTGAGTACGCAGCAGCTGCGAGCGCCGCCGCGTTTAGTGCCTCCGCGACCGCTTCCAGGTCGTCCGGGAACAGGTCTGCGTACGTGTCCAACGTGAGCGCCGCCGACTTGTGCCCGAGCATCAGTTGCACGCCCTTGACGTTCGCCCCCGCACTGATCGCCAGCGAGGCCGCTGTGTGCCGGAGATCGTGAGGTGTCACCTTCGGGAAGTCCTCGCTCTGGCCCTGGCACGCCTTCACGGCATCGTTGAACACCCGCGGCCGGTAGGACGACACCCGCAACACATGACTCTCCGGCGAGGTGAACACCAGATCCCCGCGGGCCTTGCCGACCATCAGTGCCGCCAGCTGCTCAGTGAGGAACGCCGGGAACGGCACCGAGCGGCGCTCGTGGTTCTTGGCCGTCGACCAGACGAGCGTGCCCTTCACCTCCGCGACGCCCTGCATGACGTTGACGCGCCTGCGGAGCATGTCGATGTTTTCGACCTTCAAGGCCGCCATCTCACCCCAGCGCAGCCCGGTATAGGCCAGGAACCGGATCACCTCCGGGTTGCTCCGCACCGCTTGCGCGAGATCTTCGACCTGCTGGTGAGTGAGGTAGCCGCGCTGCCGGTGCTGCCGGCGCGGTGCCTTCACTCCGGTGCACGGATTCCGGGGGAGTCGGCGATCCTCCACGGCCAGGTCCAGCGTCATCCGCAAGACCCCGAGCGCGTTCTCGACGGTGGCCGGGTTTGCCCCGTGGTTGACCAGCTCGGCCACCCATGCCCGTACCGCCGAGGTCTGCACCTGCGCTACCGCCACGGCGCCCCAGCGGTCCCGTACGTGCGTCTTCCACGTCACCGCCCGCGTTGCTGCCGTCGTGGCCTTGATGTGGCCCTGAGCGGCCGACCACTGCCCGTGGATCACCTCGACCGTCGCCAACCCCGCTTTCGGCGCGACATAGGTGCCGGTGACTTGGGACGTCGTAATCTCTTCGAGGTACCTGGCCGCTTCTGGCTTGGTGCGGAACCGGCGAGTGTGCTCCCGGTTCTCGTCGTCTACGTATCGGGCGCGCCAGCGTAGGCCGGTACCGTTCAGCTTCGACGGTGACCCGTCCGACTTCCGCCACAGGTCCTCGACACCAGCGCGTCGGTTACGTCTGGCAGTCATCTCTAGAACGGAACCTGGCTGCGGAGATAATCCACCGCGTCAACGCGAGCAGCATTGCGCGCTTGTTCTAACTCTCGCTTGTCCAGCATTTCGACTACCGCAGGCTGGTAACTCCCGCCCCACGGGTCACCGTCTTCGTCCAACTTCGCCAGCAGCCGTAGACGTACCTCCTCGTACAGACGGTAGAGCAGGTCGGCCAAGGCGATCTCCTGGGCCTGCGACCGGGCCATCCGCATCCGACCCACGTGCTCCAGGTAGGTCTCCCCCACCGGGGCGGGCCCGGCGATCTGGTCCTCGCTCTGCTGTACCTGCTCCTCGATCTGCGCCCCCAGGTACCGGAAAAAGTCCTCCGTCTCCTGCGGGGTAACCAGCGCCTCCATGGCCAGCGGCCGGTGCTCGGTGAAGTAGCGGCGCACCGTCTCGGTGTAGATCACGCTCATGGGTCTCTCCTGTCTGTGTCCCGACCACCGGGGGTCCCGGCCGCCTGCTGCTCGTGCTCGGGTGCGCTGTCGGCGCGCCCACCGTCTAGGTCGTGCTCGGCCCGGTCGTCGTCGGGGCTGTCGTCGGCTCCCCACAGGAAGTCCAGCGACATCTGGTCGGCACCGGGCGGGGTGGTGCGGCCTCGATGGGCCATGCGGGGCTCCTTGCTGTGCGGGACCCCGCTCTACGTCCCACCAACACCCCGGTTAGCCACCCACGGCTGTTCACGGCGCTAGTAACCCATGCCGGACCCACGGTTCCGCTCGGCGGCGTTGTACCCGGTGTCATGGCCGTAGCCGTGCTCGTCGGTGATCCCGTCCTGCGAGGTCACGGTGTCCTTGGCGTGGTCGCGGCGGGCCTCACGCCGCTCCCGCAGATGCGCCAGGCGACGCTCGACCTCGGCCAGGCGTGCGGTGACAGCACTCGGGGGCTCCCCCACCCCGGGGTTGGTGTCGGGGCTGGTCATGGTGGTCCTCCACTGCTTGGTGACGGCCCGGTAGATGAGCGCCTCGTCGGAGCCCATGGTCGGTGCCGACCCCAGGGGGGTCAGCGGATTGGTGCTGGTGACGTTGTAGGTCGCCCGGTAGGTGGTGACCGCGGCCACCGTCTGCTCCCACCGCGCTGCCCGCGCCGGCTCGGTGGGTCGGGGGCCGAGCAGTCGCCGCCACCCCGGCTCGGCCGGTGCGGCCACCGTCGCACCAGGCACCGCGGTGCGGGCATCGGGAGTGGCGTCGGGCAGGACTGCGGTGTCCGGTGCGACCGCGGTGGCGGCGCGACTTGGCTGCGTGGCGGTGTCGGTGGCCACGGCCGAGGTGGCTGCCCCCACAGGGAGCGCGAGCTCGGCGCGGGCGTGCTCGTGGGCGGCTCGGTTCTCCGCCCGGACCAGGGCCCCTTCCAGGGCTCGGACGGTCTCCCGGCGCCCGGTCAGGGCCTGGGTGTCGAGGGCGTCGGCGATGAGACGGGCCTGGTCGACGTCGGTGCCGGTGATGACGCCCTCGGGGCCGGCGGCAGCGAGCAGTGCACCGTGGGCGGTGGCCCACTCGGCGCGGCGGGTGGTCACCTCCTGTCGGGTGTAGGCCACGAGGTCCAGGGCGGAGGCCAGCTGCGGGCCCGGGTCGTCCGCAGCGCCCGCGCCGGCGTCGCCGTCTGTGAGCGCGCGCTGCAGCGTGGCCACGGTGTGCTCGGCGGCTTCCACCGCGTGCTCGGCTTCGATCCACAGCTCGTGCGCGGCCGCGTCCAGGGCGGCCACCGGGCGGAGCTCGTCGGCCCGGGTCCGCATCGCGATGAGCATCGGCATCACCGCCTGCAGGTGCGGGGAGGTGTCGGTGAGCAGCTGGTGGCGGGCGCTGCGCACCATGTCCCGCGCGGCCTGCAGGTCTGCGCTGATCTGGGTGACCTGCTCGCCTGCGGGGAGGTCGGTGTAGGGCAGCTCCAACAGCAACGCCCCATCCCAGTCCGCCCCGGCCTCGAGGATCGTGTCCTGCCCGGACGGCCCGCCGGGCAACCCTGTCCCGAACCCGGTGCGCGTGAACGCAATGTCGTCGAGGTCATCAGCCGTTGGCCCTGTGCCGAGCAGGGACAGCAGGTCCTCATCGGTGCCGGCGGCGGCCAGGCCCTCGACCTGGTCGATGACACCGTCGGCGCCATCGGGGAGTTCGACGTCGAGGACGGTGTCGGCGTCGTCCGGGGCAGCGTTCTCCGGGGCGATGTCGTAGCCGCTGTCGGCGTCGTTCTCCTCGGGCGCGACCAGGTACTCGGTGCCGCCGTCGTCGGCGGTCGTGGAGGCTGTGGCCAGGAGGGCTTCAACCCGCCACACGAGTGCGGTGGTGAGCTCGTCGGCGCGCACGCGGGGGGTGTCGGTGTCGGTGGCCGAGCGGAGCAGCTCGGTGGCGGTGGCCAGGACGTCGGGGGCGGTCCACCCGTGGTGGGTGGCGGTGTCGACGGCGGTGACCAACGCCGGCCACGCCGGGTCGGCGAGGACCCGCTGAGCCAGGTTCTGCCCCAGGATCGTGGTGAGGGTGGGGGTCCAGTCCGGGCGCAGGGTTCGGGCGGGGCTGCTCGTAGCGGCCTCGATGACCGAAGGGGTCAGGTGCTGGGCCAGGCGCCACCACAGGGCGGCGGCGGTCAGCTCGTCGGGCAGCGGTCGCAGCCCGGTCGCGGTGACGGCCAGGGCCCCGATGTTGATCCCGGCTCGTTCCGCGGCGGCCATCCGGTCAGCGAGCACCGGCCAGTACGGGTCGGTGAGCACCCGCGGTTCCACGGTGCGCAACAGGGGCGCCCACCGGGCGGCGGCACCGTTCGGGTCCCCGAGCACCGCCTGCACCCGATCATCCAGGGTGCGCTGCTGGCGTTTCTCGGCGACCCGGTACGCCTCAGGGCCGGTGGGCCGGCGGTCGGCAACGTCGACCCCGGTCGCGGCCCGCCACACCGCCACCTCGGCGAGCAGGGCCCGGTCCTCCCCGACGTCCTCCCCGACCAGGGGCCGCGCCCACAGTGGGGCGGTGGTGGGGGTGAGGGCCGCGGCGGCCGCGGCCACCTGCGCAGCGCTGGTGCTCACCTGCAGGCGGCGGGCAGCCAGGTAGGGACCCCACGTCGGGTTCGCGGTGAGCGCGGCCGGAACCGGGGGCAGCCACGGCAGCGGACCGGGACCCGTTGTGGTGCGGACGTGGTCAGCGCTGTGCCGCCCGGTGGAGTCCAGGCGCCAGTCCAGGGCGGCTGCGGGGTCGGTGGCCGAGCCCAGCTCACGCTTGCCGGCGGCGGACAGCACCCGCTCGGGGTCGGCGCCGTTGAGGGTGAGCACCGCGAGATGCGCGCGCAGCGTCGGGTACGCGGGCGCTCGTGTGAGCCCGGGGTGCACCCGCTCGGCGGCAGTGTCGATCGCCTGTAGGGCGGGGGCCCCGATCACGGTCACGGCGGCGACGCCGAGGGCGTCGCCGTAGGCGCCGGCGGCGTGCGCCAGGATTTGGGTGGGGTCGGTGAGGGTGCGGGCGGTGGTGGTCGCCGACTGCTGCGACCCGTCGTAGCCAACCATCCGGGCCAGCACGTCCACCGCGGTCGGTGGGCGCAGCACGTCGGGGGTGATCTGGGTGTGCGGGTCACCATCCCCGACGGTTTGCACGTATAGGTGGTTGTGGGTGCGCCCCCGGGTCATCGCCACATACAGCAGCTGCCGGGACTCCGCCCCGGTGGCCACCGTGTGCGCGGCGTCCGCGGTGAGGCCCTGGGCTGCGTGGATGGTGCGGGCGTAACCCAGGTCGACATGATGGGCGACGTAGCCGGTGGGCAGGATAATGACCCGGCCGGTGCCCAGGTGACGCACCCGCAGCGACCCGTCACCGCGGACGTCCTGGAGGTGCCAGCGGTCCCCGTTACGCACCCAGTCATTCGTCGTCAGCACGAGGCGGCGGTCGTTGCGGCGGGTGGTGATGAGGTCCCCCGCGCTCGCGGTGGCACCCTCCCGCAGTGTCACTTCCCGACCGGTGGGGGTGGCCTGGGCGTCGACCCGATCCGCGCGGGCACGGGCGTTCAGGGCGGCCACGGTGTCCCGGGTGGGGGCGAGCATCACCGCGTCCAACCCATTGGCGCGGTCAGCGGCCCAGGCTTGGTAAGCGCCGTCGATCACCGTGGCCGGGTCACCCACGTGGACCCGATGGTGGTCAAGGTAGAACCCGATGCCGGCGGTGTCCCCGATGCGCAACGCCAACGACGCCGACCCCTCGACGGGGTCCGCGAAACGCACCACGTGAGACAGGGTCACCGCCCCACAGGTGTCGGCGATGTCCCGGACCACACCACCCGCGGAGACCGAGGCGAGCTGCTGGTCATCGCCCACCAGGCGCACGCTGCCCCCACGCCCAAGGACGAAGTCCACGCCGACGTCCAGGGCCCCGGTGGCGGCCATCCCCGCCTCGTCCACCACCACCAAGGTGTGGGGGCCGATGTCCGCGACCCAGCGGGGGACCCGGACGGCCTTGTCCGCGTTGGCCGGGTCCCGCATCGCGGTGATGGCGTGCACCAGCTTGTCGAGGGTGTCCGTCGGGGCGGCGAGGTCCTCACCCAGCACCGCCGCCGCCGCGGCGGTGGGGGCGAGACCGAGGACACTGCCCCCACCCTCGGCCCACGCCCGGGCCAGCACACCCAGCGCGGTCGTCTTCCCGGTCCCGGCCGGGGCGAGGGCCACCTGCACCCGGGCCCCGGAGGTGGCGAGCTCACGCACCAGGGCAACCTGCCCGGGGTTCAGCTCACGGTTATTAGCGGCGGACTCCAACAGGGCCATCCCCACCGCTTCCACGGTGATCGTGCGTCCGTCGGTGCGGTGCGCCGCGGTCAGCAGCCGGGACTCGGCGTCGATCACGGCCTGGGAGGTGAACAACTGGGTGCGGGCCACCGTGTACACCGACTGCCCATCAGTACGGCGCAACATCTGCGGCTCGGCCACATTGACGTCGGTGGCCCGGGTCAGCCGCACCGAGGACCCGGTGGCCAGGGCCGCGGACACCACCGCATCCACCGCCTGATCCACGGCGGCGAGGTCCACCCCAGCCGCCCGGGCCGCGCGTTCGGCTTCGGCCCGGACGTGGTCGACCTGCCACGTGGCCCGCGACCGGGACACCACGGCCAGCACCCCCGCCGCAGTGTCCTGCACCCACTGAGCGGTGACCTGCGTACCCGCCTCAGGCCGGGTCCCGGGCACGGCCTGGTGCACCATCGCCGCCAACGCGGGTTCCCCCCCGAGCACCGCCATGGCCTCGGTGTGCCACTGCTGGCGTTGCTCGGCGTGCGAGCGGGGCTCATGCTTGGCGGCCCGGGTTTCCAGGGTCGCCTGCTGGGACAGCGCCAACGTTTCCACCGCCGACGGTGCCCGCCCGTGGCGGGCCTGGAAGCCGGTGACCAGCTCGGCCCGGCGGACCTCGATGCTGGCCCGCCGCGAGGACCACGCGGTGTTCAGGGCAGGGTCGACCCCCACGATCTCCCGCACGGCTCGTTTGCCGCTGCTGTCCCCGGTCTCACGGTCGGTGAAGCGCACCCCGAGCCGTGCCACGAGCTGGGCTTCCAGGCGGGTGTTGTACCGCTCGGAGGCGGCGACCGCAGCCTTGTGCAGGACCCGACCGTCCAGGGCCAACCACCGCCCCGGCTGCCCGGCGTGTCCGCGGGTCTGCACCTTGTTGCTGATCGCGACGTGGGTGTGCAGGTCAGGGTCCCCGGCGCGGGAGTCGCGGTGGGTGAACACCGCCCCGATCAGACCCCCAGTGTCGACCTGGCGCACCCCCCCGGCGCCGAGGCGGGTGAACGCCGCATTGTTCTCCAACCAGGCCACGGTGTCGGCGACGGCGGCGTGGTGGGCGGCCTCAACCTGTGCGGCGATCTCCCGGGGGGCGCTCGCCCACAGGGCGGAGACGGACTTCACCGGGGAGAACGTCAAGTCGTAGCCGGCGACAGCTGTGGTGGCCTGCCGGGAGCCCCGGGCGATGAACCCGGACAGCTCCCGCCCGTCGACCGGGGCACGGCCGAACTCGGCGGTAAACATGTCCCGGGCGACGTCGGTGCGGATGCCGGCCCGCACGTCCTCGGGGATGGGGGTGTCGCCCCTCATGCCTTGGGCCACGTTGTGGGCGACGAACCGCTGCGCCACCGTCTGCCGGTACGGGGTGGACCCCTCAAAAACCAGGTAGGGGTTGCCCAGGCGTGTGATGGCCAACGCCTCCGACGGGTGCGCACCCCCGGCGATCACTTGCTCCTCGATCGCGCTGGCGTCGGGGTGTCGGCCCTCCCCGAACAGGGCCAGCATCTGCGCCTCAGACACCCGGCTCCCCGCCGCAGCGACACCCACCCCGTCGGGGCCGACGCTCAACCCGGCCAGGCCGGACCCCATCCAGTGCCCGGGGGACTCCCCCTTCTCGGTGTAGTAATCCCCCAGGCTCCCCGTACCCCGCTCCGTCGCGTCCAAGGCGGCCACCTGCCGGGTCAGGTACGTGTACCCGTCCCCCGCGGTCAGCTTGTGAAGCGACATCACCGGCACGACGGTAGCAGTCGTGATGGACTTGTGACCACAGTGCAAGAGGTGTGGGATCCGAGTTGTGGGATTGGGTGGTTGAGCAGTGATGCTGCCGCGCCAGGGGGCGTGCTCCGGGACAGGCCGGTTGGGGCCGCCGTGGTGCGGTAGCGTGCATGCATGTCGGGGGACGTTCGCGGGGAGCCAGGACATTCCGAGACGCGGGTGTGGCTGGACGTTCCTTACGCCGACAAGGACGCGGCGAAGTCGCTCGGTGCCCGCTGGGACGGGGCTGCTCGCCGCTGGTTCGCCCTACCTGGCCGAGTCGACCAGGCTGAACGTGTGGGCGGCGGCCCCGGCGCTGCCCGATCCATACCTGGGGAGGACCGCCGCTTCGAGGCCGGGCTGTTCGTAAACCTGATCCCGACGTCGTGCTGGTTCACCAACGTGCGCACCTGTGTATCACCGCCGGACTGGGCGCGGGTGAAGGCCCTCGTGGGGGCACCGTCTATCGCTGCGAGGTGTGCGGTACCGGGGCCGAACCGTCGCAAGGGTTGTGGCTGGAGGCGCACGAACGCTGGTACTACGACGAATCGACCTGGGTGCAGACCCTACAGTGGCTGGTGTGTCTGTGCACCCGCTGCCACCGCACGACGCACTTCGGGTTCGCTGAGGTCACCGGACACCGCCCGCAGGCGCACGCGCACCTGCGGTCGGTCAACCAGCGGAGTGACGCCGACACGGACGCCACCTCGCCATGGCCGCCCGGGTGTGGCTGGCCCGGTCGGCGGTGGACTGGTCGTTGGACCTGGGCATCCTCACCACCGCCGGTCTCGTCCCCTCCCCCGCCCCGGCCGCCGCCGACCGGCGTGCCATCGCCGAGGACACCCCCGACCGCACCAGCTACACACCCTGAGGATCATGAACATGGCCAGGACCAGCACAACGAAGGTGACCGCACGGGAACGCGCCCGCGCCGCGAAGGCTGTGCTCGACGCCGAACGCCGCGACCACGACAAGGCGGTCGAGGACGCGACCACCACCTACTACGAGGCGCAGGACGCCCGGGACACCGCGATCACCACCCTGGAGGCGGCGGACACCGCCCGCAGTGCGGCGGTGCAGACCCTGCTCGACCTCGGGGAGCCACCTGCCCGCGTCGCTGTTCTCGTCGGGCTGACCACCACCGAGGTCCGCAAACTCAAGCGCGCCACCGCCGCCGAGAACAGCAACGACAACAGCGAGCAGGAGGTCGAAGCGACCAACCCCAACGCCAGCCCGGCCGCGCGGGCACGCTGACAGGCTGGCAGTGGGCGTCCGAGGTGAACCGCTGCCGGAGACGGCGGTGCTGCGGGTCGATGCGACTGTGCACGCCGCGGAGGTCGCGCGCTTCATCCGGTTCGACGTCCGCGGGGCCCGGCCCACGGAACTGCTGGCTGTGGGTCGGTGCCACCGCCGATGACGGGTACGGACGGTTCTGGCTCAACCGCCCCGTCTGGCGTGCTGGAAACGACGGCTCTCGGGGCCATCGAGGCCGCCCACACCCTCGCCGACGAAGGCCTCGCTTCGCAGAAGTACTTTTTTGCCGTTCTCGAAGAGCTGTGGCGGTCCTGCTTGCCGGGGTCGGCATGGTCGACCTGGTCGACCGGGTCGACCGGGTCGACGAGCTCACCCGCATTAACCGCGCCCTGGGCCTGGGCCAGGCCATGATCTCCCACTCGATGGACGACCTCGAAGCACTGGCCTGCGACGCAGAACCGGGCCAAGGCGAGGGGCTTCGTCGCGCGCGCCGGTGCCGTCGTCTGCGGTGGGCTGCCCACCCGGGAGATCGAGGCCCTGGCGAAGATCGTCGGCTTCACCGAGGTCGACCAGGAGATGATCACCTCCTGGTCCTCCCCGTCGCCCCTGTCGACGTCGGGGGAGCCGCTGCCCCCACCCGGGCAGGGCAACCTCCTCATCAAGATCGGCTCCCGCACCGGCATCCCCGTGCACGTCGACCTGGTTGAGGCCGAGCGCCGCTCGGATGTCCACAACACCAACAAACGCTGGCAGCCCGCAGACCCCGCCCTTTTCGACGCCGCCGCCCTCGACACCGCCACGGTGCAGGCGGTCGCCGCCGGGGTGGCTTCCGCCGCACCCGAGCTGCCGGCACCGCCGATCCCCGCCTGCGACGGCCAGGGTGACAGCGACGGGGACGGGGCCGCCGACCGCACCCGGGTCATCAGCGCCGATCTCATCCGCGCTGCCTCCCACCGGGCCGGGGACGACTCGTGAGCGGCCCGCAGAGCTCCAGGGGGCACTCCGCCACCCTCACTCTCGGCGGCATCGGTGTCGCCGCGGTGGGCCTCGGTGGGCTGTGGGTCGCCATCCGCGCCGGCACCCCCGCCCCCGGTGACGGCCCAATCCCCGCCAACCCCATCGCCCTGGTCCTCGAGCTGGTTAGCGGGCGGCGCACCTGGCCCGGTGGGCGCTCCACCCTCGTCGCCGCCGGCTTCGGGGTGCTGCTGCTGTTGGCGTTCGTGCTCGGGCTGCTGGTGGTGTTCTCCCGGATGAGCGGCGGCAGCCGCATCGACCGCAAGGCCCGGTTGCTGGCCCCACCCGGGCGCCTGGTCGGCATCACCCCAAAGGAGGTGGCCCGCTCCGCCGCCGTCCTGCGCCCCAGGGTCGACCTGCGCAACCCCGCCTCCCACGGGGTGGCCCTGGGGGTCACCGTGCGAGGTAAGACCCCGCTGCGGATGGACTGGGAGGGTGTGGGTCTGGTCCTCGCCGGGCCCCGCGTCGGTAAGTCGACCAGCTTCGCCGTCCCGGCCATCGTCGACGCCCCCGGGGTGTGCGTGGTGACCTCCAACAAGGCCGACCTGCACGACGCCACCAAAGGTGTCCGCGAGCAGGTCGGCACCACCTGGGTTTTCGACCCCCAGCGCCTGGCCACCCCCGCCGGGGGCGACGAGTGGTGGGTCAACATCCTCGCCCCCGTCACCTCCACCTCCTCGGCCCGCACGGTGGCCGAGTACTTCTCTTCCGCCGCCACCGGTGGGGCCAAGCAGACCACCGGGGACACCTACTTCCCCACCGAGGCCACCAACGCCCTCGCCGGTTACTTCCTCGCCGCCGCCGTCTCCGGCGGTGACCTGCTGCACGTCATGGGTTGGCTGCGCACCCCCGAGGACCCCACCCCCGTGCAGCTGCTGCGGCAGGCCGGGCAGTACGAGGGCGCGGAGATGGCCCAGGCCCTGGCCCGCCTCACCCCCAAGCAGCGTGACGGGGTCATCGGCACCGCCCGCTCCTGGATCACCGTGCTCACCGACGCCGCCTACGCCCAGTGGGTCACCCCACCAGTCCGGGTGCGGTTCGTCGACCACCACGGGCACGTGTCGGCCGAGAAAATCCCCGGCACCCGCCGCGGGGTGCAGGAGTTCACCACCGCCGAGTTCGTGGCCTCCGCCGGCGACACCCTCTACGCCCTGTCCAAGGAAGGCACCGCCTCCGCCGGACCGCTCACCACCGCCCTCGTGGCGCAGGTCTTCGCCGCAGGCGAGACCCGGGCCGCTCTGGCACCGACCCGCCGGTTGCCCACCCCGATGCTGTTCATCCTCGACGAGGTCGCCAACGTCGTCCGCTTCAAGGACCTCCCCGACCTCTACTCCCACTACGGGTCCCGCGGGATGCCGATCCTCAGCTTCCTGCAGTCCTGGTCGCAGGGGGTGGAGGTGTGGGGCGAGACCGGCATGTCGAAGCTGTGGTCGGCGTCCAACGTCGCCATCTACGGCGGCGGAGCCCGCGACGACAAGTTCACCACCAGCGTCTCCAACATGATCGGCACCTACGACGTCGAGAAGTGGTCCACCAGTAAGTCCCGGACCGGGTCCACCCGGTCGCAGTCCTGGACCAAGGAGCCCATCTTCAGCGTGGCCGAGCTCGTCGCCTTTCCCCGGCGGCGGGCGATCGTGCTCTCCAGCGGGCAACGAGGCCACCCTCATCCGCACCGTGCCGTGGATGAACGGGCCGCACGCCGCCGAGATCAAAGCCTCCCTGGCGACGTACCAGCCCGTCAGCGACGCCGCGCGGAGCGAGCTGCACACCACCCAGGCCCGCATCGTCGCCACCCTGGCCACCGACCCGGTCAGCGACACCCGCCGCATTGCTGCGGCGCGTCCCGCCCCGGAGCAGTCGCCACCACCTGCGGGCGTAGCCACCGCACCACCCGTTCTACCGGCGCGTCTTCCTGACCCGTGGGCGGCTTCCGCCGTCCCGGCCAACCCCACTCAGGGAGGTCCCCGGTGAGCGGCTTCGACGGCGTCCTGCCCGACACCCGCCCCGCCGCCGGTGGTGGTGCTGGGGAAGAAACCCCGCCGGAGTGGGTGGCCCTGTTGCTCGACGGCCTCACCGCCGCCCTTCGCCGCCCCGCCGGCTACCCTGCACCCGGGGTGGTGGAGGAGCCCGAGGACATCCCCGAGCCGCTCTTCGACGGACCCGAGCAGTGGGTCACCGGGTGGCTCGCCCCGATCATCGTGCGCCAACCCACCCAGGACTTCCTCTGGTGCGCCCACTGGTGGGACCACCCCGAGGTCCTCACCCGCATCACCGGCCTCTGGGAGTCCTGGGAAGCCGCCCGCCTCGGCGGCGCCACCGCCATCAACGACTGGATGGCCACCCAGCTCGACCACCACCTCGCGGTCATCACCACCGCCAGCGGGCCCTTCTACCGGTGCAAGCCCACCATCGGTGACACACCCGGCGAGCACCACACCCCCGCCGGCCTCGGCATCACCCCAGCCCCCGCCGAGTTCTTCGAACCCCACACCACCTAAGACCCGAGACCGCCGGCAGCTCAACCCCCCGGCCAGCGATCTCCACCCCGGTCCGGGGTGTGAGTAGCAACCGACGGACTCATCACCAACACCGGGGTCTGAATCCAGGCCCAACCCGGTGTGGGCAAGTCCACGATCAGCAAGCGCGTCGCCCAGGGTGGCCGCCTGCCCGTCCCCCTGGTGATGGTGTTGGACGAGGCCGCGAACGTGTGCCGCATCCGGGAGCTCCCCGACCTGTACTCCCACCTCGGCTCGCGAGGGGTCGTCGTGCAGACCGTGCTGCAGTCCTAGTCACAAGGGGTGCGGGTGTGGGGGGAGGAGGGCATGGCGTCCCTGTGGACCGCGGCCAATATCAAGATCTACGCCGGCAACAACAGCGAGGACCGCTTTCTGTAGCTCCTGTCCAACCTCGTCGGCCCCCACGAGGTCCGACGCCGCTCCACCAGCAACTCCCGCACCGGGTCCTCCACCAGCCACTCCACCACCCCCGAGCCGATCTTCACCGTGGCCGACCTGCAGCCTTGAGCAACCATGGCGGTAGGCGGAACTCCGCATTCGCGTACGGCGCTGGCGAGAGGATCCGGTGCCTTCGGTCCTGGATTTGAAAAACGAGATGGGCTTGGCCGAGTGACGCGTCCCTTGTCAGGTCCGGGTAGGCAAGGTTCGCTTGGCCGGGGCTGGACAGGTGGTAGGCGCCGTTGACCCCTCGATGCACGAGCGTCCTTAGTTGCTCGCTGA
>JAABUR0100003101.1_pt1 | contig 23846 bp, 25 predicted proteins | sample 5560091 | NCBI WGS metagenome assembly JAABUR01 (sample SAMN10711879, study PRJNA513375) | rock metagenome | isolation source: Antarctica rocks | place: Antarctica: Victoria Land, University Valley sud
GGTCGCTGGGCCGGGCCATCGACTACGAGGCCCGCCGCCAGGTGGAGCTGCTCCTCGCCGGCGACAAGGTGGTCCAGCAGACGCGCCACTGGGACGAGACCGACGGTCGCACCCACGCCATGCGCTCGAAGGAGGAGGCCGAGGACTACCGCTACTTCCCCGAGCCCGACCTCGTCCCCCTCGCCCCCGACGCCGAGTGGATCGAGCGGGTGCGGGCCTCGATGCCGGTCCTCCCGGCCGAGCGCCGGGCCATCCTGGCCGCCGCCGCCGGGGTCAACCTGCCCCACGATGGGGTGGCCCTCCTCGTCGAGCGGGCCCAGGACACCCAGGCGCTGACCGCCATCGGAGCCGGCGCCGACCCGGCCCGGGTGCTCGTGCACGTCGAGCAGAACCTCACGGGCCCCGACGGGGCCCGGCTGGACGCCGGCCGGCTGGTGGAGCTCATCGCCCTGGAGACGGCCGGCCGCCTGACCGCAACCCAGGCCAAGGCCGTCCTCGCCGAGATGCTGACCTCGGATCTCGATCCGGCCGAGATAGCGGCGGCTCGGGGCTTCGAGGCCATGGGCGCCGGCGCCCTCGAGAAGGCGGTGGACGACGTGATCGCCGCCCACCCCGGCGAGTGGGATGCCTACCGCGGCGGCGACGACAAGGCGCGGGGCAAGCTGGCCGGGTTCTTCGTGGGCCAGGTGATGCGGGCCACCTCCGGGCAGGCCGACGGGCGGGCGGTCAAGGAGCTGCTGAACCAGCGGGCGACCTGACCGACGTCGCCTCCGGCGCCGGCCCTACCACGTCCGCCGACCCCACCCGCCACCCTGAACGACGTCGCCTCCGGCGCCGCCGGTACATTCGGCGACATGGAGATCCCGGGCTACGAGATCGAGCGTGAGCTCGGTCGGGGCGGCTTCTCCATCGTCTACCTCGCCCGCCAGCCCAAGCTCCACCGCACCGTCGCGGTCAAGGTGCTGACCACCATCGACCCGGCCGACGACGAGGCCAAGCGCCGCTTCGAGGCCGAGTGCCAGGCCATCGGCTCGCTGTCGTGGCACCCCCACGTGGTCACCGTGCACGACACCGGGACCACCGCCGACGGACGGCCGTTCCTCGCCATGGAGCACCTGCCCGACGGTTCGCTTCAGATGAAGCTCGACGCGCACGGCCCCGCTCCGTGGACCGAGGTGGTGAAGGCGGGCGTGCAGATGGCCGACGCCCTCGCCGCCGCCCACGCCGCGGGGATCCTGCACCGCGACCTGAAGCCGGCCAACGTGCTGACCGATCGCATCGGTGACTACCAGCTGGCCGACTTCGGGATCGCCCGCTTCGGCGATCCCGGCCGCACCGCGGCCGGCGTCATCACCGGCACGGTCAGCTACACCGCCCCCGAACAGCTGCGGGGGGAGCGGGCCAGCCCGGCCAGCGACCTCTACGGCCTCGGCGCCACGCTCTACGCCATCGCGGCCGGACGGGCGCCCTACACCACCGGTGGGGAGGACTCGGTGGCGGCGATCCTGTACCGGATCGCCACCGAGCCCACCCCTGCTCCGGACCGGTTGGGCCTCCCGCCCGACGTGGTCCGGCTGATCGCCGCGCTGATGGCACCCGAGCGCGCCGACCGCCCGGCCTCGGCGGTCGAGGTGGGCCAGTGGTTCCAGCAGATCCAGCGGGACCACGGCCTGGCCGTCACCCCCCTGCGCGCCGCGCCGGCGTCGGGGCCGGCCGTGCCCGCCCGCTTCTCCGGGTCCCCCGTCGGTCCTCCCCACGCGTCGACGGGACCTCCGCCTCCGGCTGTAGCGAAGGCGCCTGGGCCCGCCGGTCGTGGCCGTCGTGCCGCGCTGGCGGCGGCCGTGGTCATCGTCGTGGCGCTGCTGGCCGGCGCCGGCCTGCTGGTCGCGCTCGGCACCATCGGCGGGGAGCCCGAAGCGTCGTCCCGAACCACCACCACCACCCGGGCGCCCGCCACCACCCGGGCGCCTACCACCGGGACGCCCACCACGGCGCCGTCGTCGAGCTCCTCGCCGACCACGAGCGACCTCGGCGGGTACTCACCAGCGGCCCGCCGGGACTTCGTCGACGGCTGCACCGGCACCGGCGGGACCACCGAGTTGTGCGGGTGCATCTACGACCGTATCGAGGCCACCGTGCCCTTCGACGCGTTCGCCCGCTGGGCCCGGAGCCTCGACGTCACCAACATCCCAGCCCCCATCCAGGCCGCCTTCACCGAGTGCATCGCCTCCACGGGCGACTGATCCCGCCGCAGAATCCGTTCGCCCCGGGGCTCAGGGGCAGTGGGAGACTCCGGGCATGGTCGAGCTGCGCGTCCCCCGCGAAGACGAGTTCGTCGACTTCATGCGCCCGGTGTGGCGCGGCTTCGGGGACCCCGAGCCGACCGACGCGCACGTGGACGACACCCGCCTGCTGTGGGAGCTCGACCGCAGCATCGGCGCCCTCGACGGCACCGAGTGGGTGGGTGCGGCCGGGGCCTTCACCTTCGACGTGACCCTGCCTGGTGGCACCACCGCCCCGGTGGCCGGCGTCACCATGGTGGGGGTGGCGGCCACGCACCGCCGCCAGGGGATCCTCCGGACCCTGATGGCCCGCCAGCTCGACGACATCGTCGACCGGGGCGAGCCGCTGGCCGCCCTGACCGCGTCGGAGACCGGCATCTACGGCCGCTTCGGCTACGGCTGGGCCGCCGAGATGGCGGGGGTGGAGATCGAGACCACTCGCAGCGCGTTCCGCACGGCGCCGTCGGCTCCCGGCCGCGTCCGCAGCGTGCGACTGGCCGAGGCGGCCGGTCCGATGGCGGCCGCCTACGAGCGGTCCCGGCTCGGGCGGGCGGGCACGTTGACCCGCGCCGACCAGTACTGGGAGCTGGTGCAGCGCGACCGCGACTGGTGGCGTCACGGGGCCAGCGCCCTGTTCGTGGTGGTCCACGACGACGCCGATGGGGAGCCCGACGGGTACGCGACGTACCGGGTCAGGTTCCGCTGGGAGAGCGGCCTGCCGAACAGCACCGTGGTGGTCGAGGACCTCGTGGGCACCGACGCCGAGGTGGAGGCCACGCTGTGGCGCTTCCTGTGCGACATCGATCTCGCGGCCAAGGTCGAGGGGACGTGCCGCCCGGTCGACGACCCCGTGCGTTGGCGGCTGGTGGAGCCACGCCGCCTGCGCACCACCGAGGTGTCGGACTACCTGTGGGTTCGGGTGCTCGACGTGCCCACCGCCCTCGCCGCCCGACGCTACGGCCGCGTCGACGGCCTCGTGGTCGAGGTGGTCGACGAGTTCCGGCCGGCCTCGGGCGGCCGGTTCCGGTTGGACGGCGGCCCCGACGGCGCCGAGTGCACCCGCACCGACTCCTCTCCTGACCTCGTGCTGGGCGCGGAGGAGCTGGGCAGCATCTTCCTCGGTGGCGTGGCCCCCGGTGCGATGGCCGCCGCCAGGCGCATCGAGGAGTGCACCCCCGGGGCCGTCGCCCGCGCCGACGCCCTCTTCATGACGACGCCAGCCCCCTTCAACGGCACCATGTTCTGACCCCGACGGGGACAGCCGCTCCGAACCACGTCGAGAGAGCCCGAGGCAGCTCTGGGTCGGTGAGGCCTCCTGCCCAGGCCACATGTCCGTCGGGTCGGATCAACACGGCCGGGGGAGCAGCGATCTCGCCCAGGACCGGGAGCTCCCAGACGCCGGCATGCTCGGCGTCGACGAGCCGGACCCGATCCGCCCAAGGAGAGATGTCGAAACCGTCGCGCTCACCGAGGTTGAGGATCGGGCATGCGCAGCCCGAGCAGCGGGTGTCCCTCGCCGAGGTCGTAGTGGATGTCGAGACCGGAGAGCATCGCGGCGATGAGCCGGCGCGGCTCGTCCATGCTCAGCAGCTCGGTCATGGTGTCGCGGAGGGCCCGGTGGCGGTCGTCGGGGACGCTGAGCGCGACCTGCGCCATGGTGTTGTGCAACACCCGGGCACCGACCGGATGCCGTTCGGCGCGGTAGGTGTCCAGAAGGCTGTCGGGCGATGTCCGGTTGACCACCTGGGCCAGCTTCCATCCCAGGTTCACGGCATCCTGCACGCCGGTGTTGAGGCCCTGGCCTCCTTGCGGCGGATGCACGTGCGCGGCGTCCCCGGCCAGCAGGACACGGCCGTGGCGGTAGGACGCTGCCTGCCGCGCCATGTCCGTGAACCGGGAGATCCAGTTGGCGCGGCAGAGCCCGAAGTCCGACCCGTACACGGCGACGAGTGCCTCGCGGAGCTCGCCCATGCTGGGATCGCCGGTGGGTCGGACGTGTCGTTCGGTCGCTGATGTTTAAGGCGACCTGGGAGAACCCCAGAGCCGGCTGAACTTGCCCCGCCGAGATGAACCGCTCGGCGATGCCACGCTGATCGAGCACCTCGATGGTGCGGGAGTGAAGCCCGCCCGCTCGCGATCCGTCGACATCCTGGCTGGTCCGTCGTTCGACGATGACGACGTCGATCCCCGCCAACGCCAACTCGCCCGCCAACATCAGCCCGGTCGGACCTCCTCCTGCGATCACCACCGCATGGTCGGTCATGGCCGCTCCCCGGCGAACGCCGCACCGCACGCTCCCGCTCGACCCATCGGCCGGAGACGACGCATCCGCTCCTCGCCTCAGAGTTCCGGCCGTGATCGGCTCAGCGAACGAGTCATGGTCAGCACGTTCGGTCGCTTGCAGCAAGCCCCCTGCCTCGCGGTATGTTCTCAATGGCGGCGAAGGTTCACGGCAATGCTGGTCTCAGGCATCAACTACGTCGCCGTGTCGACGTCTGACACCGACCGCCTCGTCGCCTTCTACACGACATGTTTGAGGCGCAGATGGACGGGATCCTGCGAGGTGACGCTCGCGGGCGGAATCGGGAGGACGGATGACGGAGGGGGGGACCACATCTCGGCTCGTCGCTCTCGGCTTCGATGCGAACAATCCGGTCGGTCTGGCGCGCTTCTGGGCCGCTGCGCTTCGCTGGGAGGTCGACGACCAGACCCAGGATGAGATCGTTCTCGTACCGACGGACGGCACCCGATTCCAGATCGAGTTCTCGTCGGTCCCCGAAAAGAACGCGGGCAAGCCCCGTCTCCATCTCGATCTCACGACCACGTCCATCGACGATCAGCAGGAATCGGTCGCGAGGTTGGTCGAGCTCGGCGGCCGCCACATCGACATCGGTCAGGGTCCAGACGAAGGCCATGTCGTGCTGGCCGATCCCGAAGGCAACGAGTTCTGCATCATCGAGCCGGACAACGAGTTCCTGGCGGGATGCGGACGCCTGGGATCGATCACCTGCGACGGCACGCGGGAAGTCGGGTACTTCTGGAGCGCGGCGCTCGGATGGCCGTTGGTCTGGGATCAGGACGAGGAAACCGCGATCCGCGCGCCCGACGGCACCGGTCCCTTCATCACCTGGGGTCCGCCGCTCATGCCCAAGGTCGGGAAGAACAGACTTCATCTCGACATCGCCCCGCCGGGTCAGGGCGATCAGCGAGCGGAGGTGGACCGTCTGATCTCGCTCGGGGCGACTCGAATCGACATCGGCCAAGGCGATGTCGATTGGGTGGTGATGGCCGATCCAGATGGCAACGAGTTCTGTGTGCTGACCCCTCGGTAGCGCTCACCAGCGCCAGCGGGTGGCCCGCAGCGCGAACTCGTCCTCGTGTTCGATGATCCCGAACGCGAGCTCCGGCGTGACCTCGACGATCGCCTGGCTGCGGACGAACGTCTCCATCTCGGGGTGAACGGCTGGATCATCCCAGTACTTCGTCAGGTAGCTGGCGACGGCGCGGTCGATGGCGTCACCGTCACGGGCCTGGTCGGCGACGCGGGCTTCTCCTTCGACGGAGACGCACTCGACGGTGTCGTCGATCGTGACGACGCATCGTTGGTTCTCGGCGATGTTGCGGGCCTTGCGCGCCGTCGGCGCGCACGAGAACCAGAACCGGTCGTTCTCGGGGAGCCAGACTCCCCACACGGGCATCGCGTGCGGCCGCGCTGAAGCGGACGCCGTCACCACCCAGTAGTTCTTGTTGCCGACGAGGCGTTCCTGCGCCCACGCCCACGGCAGGGTGCCCGCCGGGTCGGCTGGGACGCCGTAGGCAGACATGGCGGGGCGTTCGACCGTCGGCACCCCGGCGACGCTATCCAGCTACACATCTACGTGTGCCCCGAGGCGAGGTAAGGGTCTCCGACTTCCAACCAGGTGACCAGGACGCGATCCGCTCCCTGATCCTCGAAGGTCTCGGTGAGCATTGGGGGCACATCGATGAGACCCTCAATCCCGACCTCACAGACATCGGTGCGTCGTACGGTCACGCACGGACCCTGGTCGTGCGGCGTGCGGGCCTGATCGTCGCTACTGGGACCATCGTCCCCCGCGATCCCCTCACGGCCGAGATCGTCAGGATGTCGGTCGCCTCGGATCAACGCAGGGCCGGGCTCGGTCGTCTTGTCGTCGGGGAGCTCCTGACGACGGCCAAGGGCTGGGGAGCGACCGCCGTGGTGCTCGAAACCTCAGCGCACTGGCTTGAGGTCGTGACGTTCTATCGATCCTGCGGTTTCGCGATCACCCACCACGAGGCCGGACCCTTCGGTCAGGACGCATGGTTCCGTCGGGAGCTCTGAGGAGCTCGTCCTCAAGGGGTCCAGCGACTCCCAGGTCGTCGTTCGAAAGGCGCCGGCGGCGCAAGCCACTGGCCACCTAGGTCGCCCGCCTCACCGCACTGCCCCTTGACGTTGGCTCGCCCCGTCGAGAATTCAGAGGACGGCGGCGGCGAACTGGTCCTGGTGGTTGGTCCACCAGCGGCGCCGGCGGGCGTACTTCTCGATACCCCCGGTCCGGTTCAACATCGCGATGGCGTTCGGGTCACCGGCGTCGACGCTGCGCCGGACGGCTGCTTCGATGCGGTCGATGGCATCGTTCATCGCGGTGGGCAGCTCTGCCCGGCCGTCCCGGTCCAGCCCGTAGGCGTCGGCGATGAGTCGTAGCCGTCTCGGCCGGTCGGCGGGCCGCCAGCCGAGCCGGGCCTGGTCGAAGTCGTCGTCGATCGGTACGCAGAGCCGGGCGAGGTGGGCGAGGTCGTAGACGGGGCGGCCAGGGGCCGCGAACTCGAAGTCGATCAGCGCAACGGCGATGCCGTCACGGAAGACGACGTTCGAAGGCTCCACGTCGTTGTGGCACACGAGCGTCCCGCCCGCAGGGTCGGCCAGAGCGTCGTTCCAGGTGAGACCCTGAGGGTCGAACCCGCGGGCGGCGTCGTGCAGCCCCCGCAGCAGCCTGGCGACGGACGCCAGCGCGGTGTCGGACTGGCTCCAGTCCGGATAGGGCGTCACGGGGACGTCGCCGTCGATGAACCCGAGGCGCTCGCGTCCGTCCTCGTCGATGCCGACTGGTGACGGGGCGCCCTCGAAGCCGGCGTGCCTCACCGACCGCAGGAAGGCGTGGATCGAACCTGAGTGCGGGCTCGAGGGGCGAAGGACATGCGTACCGACGCGGACCACCTGGCCTGCGTTCGTGATCCCGCCGACGAATTGCTGCTCAGCCACACCGTCACTTTGACAGAGGCCCTCAGCGGGCGGCGCCGGTGACGGCCCAGGCGCCGGTGCGGAAGCGGGCGAGGAGGGTGGCCACGCGCGCGCCCATGAGCACGGCGAGGGCGGCCCACAGCCAACCGATGCCGGCGCCGGTGAGCACGACGGCACCAGCGGCAGCGAGGAACGCCATCATCGACGCCACCATGGCGGCGGCCAGGTAGCGCAGGTCGCCGGCGCCGATGAGGATGCCGTCGAGGACGAACGCCACCCCGTTCACCGGTTGGAGCACGGCCACCCACCACAGCAGGAAGCCGGCCAGGGCCCGCACTCCGGGGTCATCGGTGAAGATGCCGGGCAGCCACGGCCGGAGGGCCACGACCACCGCGGCGAAGGCCACGCCGGCGATGAGGCCCCACTGGAGCATCCGCTGGCCGACGGCCCTGGCCCCTTCGGCGTCGCCGGCGCCGAGGGCGTAGCCGGTGAGGCTCTGGCCGGCGATGGCCACGGCGTCGAGGGCCAGGGCGAGGAAGCTCCACAGCTCGAAGGCGATCTGGTGGGCGGCCAGGTCGATGGTGCCGATGCGGGTGGCCACCGCCGTGGCCGCCAGCAGCGACACCCTCAGGGCGGCGGTGCGGACGAGGAGGTCCCGGCCCACCACGGCCAGCCGCCGGACGCGGGCGAGGTCGGGTCGGAGCGGCACGGCGAGGGCGCGAGCCGAGGACACCACCCGCCACAGGTACACCGCCGCGCCGCCGGTCTGGGCCAGCACCGTGGCGAGGGCCGACGCGCCGATGCCCTGATCGAAGCCCTCGATGAGCACGAGCTGGACCACCAGGTTGAAGACCGCGGTGGCCACCGCCACCACCACCGGCGTGCGGGTGTCCTGCTGGCCCCGCAGGTACCCGGTGCCGGCCATGGTGACGAACAGGGCCGGGAGCCCAAGCACGCTGATGCGCAGGTACACCAGGGCGTTCGTGCGGACCGCCCCCTCGGCGCCGAGCGCGCCGACCAGTCCCGGTGCCGACGCGAACAGCAGGATGGCCACCGCGACGGCCAGCGCCAGGGCCAGCCACAGGCCCTGCACCGCCTGGCGGGCGGCCTCGGCCCGGTCTCCCGAACCGAGCAGCCGGGCCACCGTCCCGGTGGTGCCGTAGGCCAGGAAGACGAACAGCGAGTAGCCGGTCAACAGGATGCTCGACGCCACCCCCAGGCCGGCCAGCTGGGGCGTGCCGAGGTGGCCGACCACGGCGGTGTCGGCCAGGACGTACAGCGGCTCGGCCACCAGGGCCAGGAACGCCGGGAACGCCAGCCGCAGGATGCGGCGGTCCGTGCTGGCTTTGCTCCTTCTCCGCTGCGCTGCTCCGGAGCGGCTTCGCCATCCGGGTCTCATGCTGGGGGCTCCGGGTCCCCTCACTCAGTCGATGTCGCTGGAGTGGAGCCGGCGGGCGGTGAGGAGCACCATCACCGTTCCCACCACGAGGGGGACGGCGATGGCGACCGCCAGCGAGAGGTTGGCCTGGTCCAGGCCGATGCCGGTGTACTCCGACATCACCGACCGGGTGTAGGCCCGCAGCGACAGGCGGCTGGCGGTGCGGGAGGCATTGGCCACGAACCCCTCCCAGAGCAGGATGTACACGAGCCCCCACACCAGCGCCCGGCGGAAGCGGATCCCGAGCGCGGTGAACATGCCCACGTAGCCGACCACGCCGACGGCGGCGGCCACCGCGGTGCCGCCGATGAGCGCGGCGCCGCCACCGGTGAGGCTGGCCGCCACCACCAATGGCACCGCTACCGCCGGCAGGACGACGGTGAACGCGGCGAGCGCAGCGGCGCCGGCCATCACCAACCGGTTGACCGGGCGTAGCCACAGGTACACGAGGGTGCGGTCGTCCACCAGGTCGCCGAGCGCCGACGACGCGAACACCAGGGCCACCACCGGCACGAGCACCTGTAACCCGTAGTGGTCGATGAGGTTCGTCCCCGCGTCGACCGGGTCCACCGGGTCGCTGACGCCGACGGCCAGCCCGAGGAGGACGCCCAGCACGCTCAGGGCGACGACGGCGGCGATGCGCCCCCCGGTGATCTGGTTGCGCAGGATCAGCTGGTAGATGGCGACGAAGGAGCCGCGGGGACGGGCCCGGCGTTCGCCGGTGGTCGGCGGTGCGGTGGACGGCTCGGCGCCGGCGGTCGGAGCGGTCACGAGCGGCCCACCAGGTAGCGGAACACCGAGTCGAGGTCGTCATCGAGGGGCACGACCTCCCACAGGTGGGCGTCGACCTCGCGGGCGACGCCGGCCACGGATCGGCGGAAGGTGGCGACGTCGGTCGTCTCCACCAGCACGGTGTCGGCGTCGACCATCTCGATGCCCATGATCGTGCCCGCCGCCAGCAGGTGACCGGCCACCCGGTGGGGCTGGTCGGTGCGGATCCGTAGCCGGTGGGGCCGGTCGTCCATGAGGTCGCGGATGGCCCGGAAGTCGCCCTCGGCGGCCAGGCGGCCCTGAGCGATCACCAGCACGTCGGAGCCGAACCGCTCCACCTCCTCCAAGACGTGGCTGGACACGACGACGCAGCGACCCTGGTCCCCGAGGGCGTGGAACAGCTCGGTCATGTGGCGGCGCTGGCGGGGGTCGAGGCCGGTGAGGGGCTCGTCCAGCACGATGACCGACGGGTCGTGCACGATGGCCTGGGCCACCTTCACCCGCTGGCGCATGCCCCGGGAGTAGGTGCTCAGGCGCCGGTGGTCGTCGGCGTCGAGCTCCACGGTGGCGAGCGCCCGGCGGGCGGCGGCGTCGGCCCCGTCGACACCGTGGAGCACGGCGGCCAGGCGCACGAACTCGACCGCGTCCTGGGAGTCGAACACCGTCTCCTGCTGGGGCACCAGGCCGATGTGGCGCAGCACGTCCAGGTCCGACCGGGGGTCGCGCCCCAGGACCCGCAGCTGTCCCCGATCGGGGGGCACGAGGCCGCAGAGCAGGCGCAGCATGGTCGACTTGCCCGCTCCGTTGGGCCCGAGCAGCGCGGTGACCCCGGGTCCGAGGCGAAAGGAGACCTCCGAGACCGCGACCACGTCGCCGAACCACTTCGAGACGCCGTCGACCTCGATCATCGAACCGCTCACCCGGTCACCTCGTCACCTGGAGGTGGGCGTAGCGGACGCGGCAGACCGTGGCCCACACCGCCGTCCAGGCCAACGTGCCGAGCACGCAGGCGGTGGTGGTGACGCTGCTGAAGTCGGTGGATTCACCGTGGATCTTCTCCACCAGGGCGAAGGGCAGCACGAAGATGTTCAGCGCCACGGCGTCGTCGCCCACCTGGAGGACGCCGACGAGCACGCCGGTGACCACGTTGCTCATCAAGAAGAAGAGGATGAGCCCGGCGGTGGCGAAGGCCTTGCGGTCGGTGAGGCTGGAGATCCCCATGGAGAAGGCGGTGTAGAGGATCGAGATGGCGAGGCCGGCCCCGGCGATGCGGGCGAGGGTGGAGGCCACCTCCGCCGGCCCGTCCGGGCCTTCGCCCTGGATGATGAAGGCCACCAGCATGACCAACGGGGGCCCGATGGTGACCAGGGCCAGGACGGCGGCGGTGGCCAGGGCCTTGGCCGCCAGGTAGGTGTCCCGGGTGAGCGGCGAGGCCAGGTAGACGCCGAGCATGCCCGTGCGCCGGTCGGTGCACAGGATCTCGGGGGCGACGAAGGCCACGAACAGCACGACCAGCAGCAGCATGTAGCTGAAGTACGACGAGTAGCTGGGGAGCGCGAAGTCGGTGAGGTCGCTGTCGGGGACCAGGGACACCACACCCACGAACACGATGGCAGGCACGTAGGCCAGGGCGACGATGCCGAAGGGGAGGAGCTTGGCCCACGCGCTGCGACGCAGGCCGAGGGCCCGCTGCACCGAGTGGAGCACCAGGGTGCGGATCGCCCCGCGCGCGCCCCGGCGGTCGCCCGAGTAGCGCCGGTAGCCCCGGTCGAGGATCCGCGCCGTCACCGGCGGGCCATGTCCACGTCCACGTCCATGGCCTCGGCGGCCTGGCCGCCGGTCCGACCGGCGCCGAGGAACACCTCTTCGAGGGTCAGGGTGCGCGGTTGGAGTCGGCGCACCGGAGCCGAGAGGTCGGCCAGCACGTCGCGGACCAGATCGGCCACGTCGAGCTCGGCGCCGTCGACCGGGCCGGTGACGTGGAGCCGGGTGCCGTCCCAGTGCAGGGTGGCGCCCCGGGCCGCCAACGTGTCGGCGACGGTGCGAACGTCGCCGTCGACCTCGACGACCACGCCCCCACCCCCCGAGCGCAGCTCGTCGAGCCGTCCCGCCGCCACCACCTGGCCGGCGTGGAGGATCACGGCGTTGTCGCACACCCGTTCCACCTCGTCGAGCACGTGCGAGCTGAGCAGCACGTGGATCCCGAACTCGGTGCCGATGCGGCCGATGAGGCGCAGCATGTCGTCCCGTTGCACCGGATCGAGGCCCTCGGTGGGTTCGTCGAGCAGCACCAGCCGCGGGTCGTGGACGATGGCCTGGGCCAGCTTCACCCGCTGGCGCTGCCCGGTGGACATGGTGCCGAGGGGCCGGACCCGCTCCTCGCCCAGACCGACCTGCCAGAGCATGTCGCTGGCCCGGCCGGTCGCCTCCCGCCGGGACAGTCCGTGGAGCTCGGCGATGTGGCGGACGAAGTCGACCGCCTTCACGTCAGGCGGCAGGGAGTGGTGCTCGGGGGAGTAGCCGACCCGCTCGCGCACCTCGGGACCGGCTCGGGTGGGGTCGAGGCCGAGCACCTCGAGCCGACCCTGGTCCGGCGGGTGCAGGCCGAGCAGCAACCCGAGGAGGGTGGTCTTGCCGGAGCCGTTGGCGCCGAGCAGCCCGGTGACGCCGCCGCCGATCACCAGGGTGGCCCCGGCCAGCGCCAGGGTGGAGCCCCAGCGCTTCACCACCCCCTCCGCCCGCACCACCGGCGCTGCCGGAGCGGGGAAGGCGGCGGTCACGGAGCAGAGGCTACGGGCTCACCTGCCCGCCCCGGGGCTCACTGGTAGGTGATGAGGTCCGGGGCGGGGACCAGGCCCAGCACCTCGGCGGGGGTGAAGATGTCGATGTCCTCGTCGAAGAACAGCTTGAGGCCGTTGGCGAAGGGGGCGACGGCGTGGAGCTGTTCGTACTTGGCCAGCTTGTCGGCCCGGCTGCCGAAGCCGTCCACGTGCACCACCGTAGCCAGCCCCGGCCGGTCGACCACGGCGGCGCGGTCCGGGAGCATGCCGGCGGTGAACTGGTGCAGCACGAAGAGCTTCTCGGGCAGGTTCTCGTCGGCCACCAGGACCGAGAGCCACGCCGACACCTCGTTCACCTCGGCTGCGGAGACCTGACCGATCACCTCGCCCGGCACCTCGCCGGGGCCCATGCGCCACTCCGCGTCCAGGGCCAGGCCGACGTCGGGCTCTCGCAGCAGCCCCTCGTAGCGCTTGACCTCGTCCACGAAGGAGGCTCGGCCGGGCTGGACGTCGAGCAGGAGCAGCATCCCGTGGGCCCGGGCCGCCGCCAACCAAGGCAGGATCACGGCGGCGTCGGTGGGGCTGCTGAAGTCGCCGTCAGGCCCGGGGGAGCGGTGGGCCACCGACACGATGAGCTCGAACGCGCCCAGCACCGGTCGGTCGGGCTGGGCGAAGGGCAGGGCGGCGACGGCCACGCGGGCGGCCGCCTCCTCGGGGCCGGTCTCGCCCAGCACGCCGAGGGCGGGCGAGGTGGCGTTGCCGTAGTAGGCCACCACCCGGCGGCCCGGGAAGATCTCCCGCCCTCCGCCGGGCAGCTCCCGGGGGGCGGTGGTCGTGGTGGTCGACGGCTCGGTGGTCGTGGTGGTCGACGGCTCGGTGGTCGAGGTCGTGGACGATTGCCGGTCCCCGGGCCGCCGAGCGGCGTCGTCACCGTCACCGTCGCCCGAGCCGCAGGCGGCGACGAGCGTGAGCGTCACGGCGACACCGAGCGCACGGACCCGGGAGACTCGAGGCATCCGACGAGAGTAGGGGCCGGCGCGTCGTACCCTGTGACGCCATGACGAACGACGGCCGACCGGTGGACCTCCGGCCCCGATCCCGGGAGGTGACCGACGGCCCCTCGCGGGCGCCGGCTCGGGCCATGTTGCGGGCCATCGGCATGACCGACGACGACTGGGAGAAGCCCCAGGTGGGGGTGGCGTCGTCGTGGAACGAGGTCACACCGTGCAACATGCCCCTGGCGCGCCTGGCCCAGCGGTCGAAGGCGGGCGTGCGGGCCGCCGGTGGGTTCCCGATCGAGTTCACCACCATCGCCGTCAGCGACGGCATCTCCATGGGTCACGAGGGCATGCGGGCGTCGCTGGTCAGCCGGGAGGTCATCGCCGACTCGGTGGAGACGATGATGCACGCCGAGCGCTTCGACGCCCTCGTCACCCTCGCCGGCTGCGACAAGTCGCTGCCCGGCATGTTGATGGCGGCGGCTCGGGTCGACCTGCCCTCGGTGTTCGTCTACGGCGGGTCGATCCTGCCCGGTCAGCACAACGGCGTCGCCCTCGATGTCGTGAGCGTCTTCGAGGCATACGGCGCCCATGCCACCGGGGCGCTCGACGACGCCGGGTTCGAGGCCATCGAGCGCAACGCCTGTCCCACCGAGGGGAGCTGCGCCGGCATGTTCACGGCCAACACCATGGCGTCGGCGGCCGAGGCCCTGGGCATGGCGTTGCCGGGCAGCTCGTCCCCGCCGGCGGTGGACCGCCGTCGCGACGACGACGCCTACGAGTCGGGCCGCGCCGTGATCGGCCTGCTCGAACAGGACCTGCGGCCCCGGCGCATCCTCACCAGGGAGGCCTTCGAGAACGCCATCGCCGTGGTGATGGCCCTCGGGGGCTCCACCAACGCCGTGCTCCACCTGCTCGCCATCGCCGCCGAGGCGAGGGTCGACCTCGCCCTCGAGGACTTCAACCGGGTGGCGGCGAGGGTGCCCCACATCGCCGACACCCGGCCCCACGGCCGTTACCACATGGCCGACATCGACCGCATCGGCGGCGTGCCGGTGGTGATGCGCGAGCTCCTCGACGCCGGCCTCCTCCACGGCGACTGCATCACCGTCACCGGCCGCACCGTCGCCGAGAACCTGGCCGCGCTCGACCCCCCCGCCCCCGACGGGGAAGTGATCCGGCCCCTCTCCCGCCCCATCCACGAGGTCGGCGGCATCGCCGTGCTCACCGGGTCGCTGGCCCCCCGGGGCTCGGTGGTGAAGGTGGCGGGCATCGACGTCGATCGCTTCGAGGGCCCAGCCCGGGTCTTCGACGGCGAGGACGGGGCCATGGACGCCATCCTGGCCGGACAGATCTCGGCCGGCGACGTGGTGGTCATCCGCTACGAGGGGCCCAAGGGGGGACCGGGCATGCGGGAGATGTTGGCCGTCACCGGGGCCATGAAGGGCGCCGGCCGGGGCGGCGACGCCGCCCTCGTCACCGACGGGCGCTTCTCGGGTGGCACCCACGGGTTCTGCGTCGGCCACGTCGCCCCCGAGGCCGTCGACGGCGGACCCATCGCCTTCGTCCGCGACGGCGACCGCGTCGTCATCGACACCGTGGGCCACACCATCGACCTCGACGTGGCCCCCGCCGAGCTCGAGGCGCGCCGGACCGACTGGAAGCGTCCGCCGCCCCGCTACACCACCGGGGTCCTGGCCAAGTACGCCCGCCTGGCCTCCGGAGCCGAGCGGGGGGCGATCACCGAGGCCTGATCAGCGGGCGACGGCCGTCTCCACCGACCGCAGCTCGGGCTTGGTGAGCACGTGGTCGACCAGCCCGTAGGCGATGGCGGCCTCGCCCCGCACGATGTAGTCCCGGTCGATGTCGGTGCGGATGCGCTCCACGGTCTGGCCGGTGTGGTGGGCCAGCGCCTCCACCATCCGCTCCCGCAGCAGCACCATCTCCCGGGCCTGCAGCTCGATGTCAGCCGACTGGCCCTGGGCGCCGCCGTGAGGCTGGTGGATGAGGACGCGGGCGTTCGGGAGGGCGAACCGCTTCCCGGCCGCCCCGCCGGCCAGGATCACCGCCCCGGCCGAGGCGGCCTGGCCGATGCACACCGTGGACACGTCGGCCCGCAGCACCTGCATGGTGTCGTAGATGGCGAACAGGGCGGTCATGTCGCCGCCGGGGGAGTTGATGTAGAGGCGCACGTCCTTGTCGGGGTTCTCAGCTTCGAGGTGGAGGAGCTGGGCGATGATGAGGTTGGCCACGGCGTCGTCGAGGGGTCCGGTGAGGAAGACGATCCGCTCGGTGAGCAGCCGGGAGTAGATGTCGAACGCCCGCTCACCACGGGGGCTCTGCTCGATGACGGTGGGGATCAGCAACTGGGTCACGGTCGTGCTCCTTGTGCAACCGGGTGGTTGCGGAAGCTACCGTGGCCGCTCGTCATGTGCAACCCTGTGGTTGCGACGAAGGGACAGGACCCGATGATCGAACTGGTCGTGCGGCGCTCGGTGGACCTGCCTGCGCCCGTGGAGGACATCTGGTCGATGCTGACCGACCCCGCCCGCCTCGCCGAGTGGCTCGGCGCCGAGGTCGACCTGGCCTCGGCCGAGCCCGGCGCCGACGGCCGTGTGGTCGACGCCGGCGGCCTCGTCCGCCGGCTGGTGGTCGACACCGTCGAGCCTGGCCGGCGGTTCGCCTTCACTTGGTGGCCGGCAGAGCGCCCGGAGGACGCCACGACCGTCGCCTTCACATTGGCGGCCGACGGCCAAGGCACCCGCTTGGACGTGGAGGAGGCTCCGGTGGCCCGCGCCGGCGGCCGCGCCTGCACGCTGGCCCTTGCGGGGGACCCGTGGGGCGAGCGCCTGCTCGGCCTCGAGCTGGCCGTCCTGTCGCCGCTGGCCGTCCTCGCCTGACCGTGGCGACCCCATCGGCCGGGCGAGGGCCGGACCCGGGCCCGGTGTTCACCGCCCTGTCCGATCCCACGCGGCGGGCGGTGCTGGAGGCGGTGGCGTCCAGGGGATCGGCGACCGCCACCGAGCTGGCCGGAGACGTCCCGGTCACCCGCCAGGCCGTGGCCAAGCACCTCGCCGTCCTGACCGACGCCGGGCTGGTGGCTCCCGAGCGGGCCGGTCGCGAGCAGCGCTACCGGGTGACGCCGGCCCCCTTCACCGAGGCGGTGGCTTGGATGGCCGAGGTGGGCGCCGAGTGGGACGTGCGCCTCGCCCGCCTCCGCCGGGCTGTCTCGGGCCGGAGGTGACGCTGCGCAGCCGCCAGGCATCACTTCACGGTTGGCCTCGACCGGCGACGTTGACCGTGGAGGGCGACGACCGGTCGCGTACCGTCGTCGGCATGACGCCGGAGGAGATCGCCGACCTCGTGCACCTGCGCCGGGCGCGCGACCTGATGGACCGCGACTACGCGCAGCCCCTCAACGTCCCGGCCATGGCTCGTGCCGCGCTCATGTCGCCCGCGCACTTCTCACGCAAGTTTCGTGCGACGTACGGCGAGACGCCTTACTCGTATCTCATGACGCGGCGCATCGAGCGGGCAAAGGCGCTTCTGCGGCAGGGGATGTTGGTCACCGACACCTGTGTCACCGTCGGTTGCACGTCGCTCGGCTCCTTCAGCTCGCGCTTCACCGAGATCGTCGGCGAGACGCCGTCGCAGTACCGCGCCCGCGATCACCGCCACGGCGAGGTCATCCCGTCGTGCGTGAGCATGGTCGCGACGCGACCGCGGCGGGCCACGGTCACGGCCTGAGCGCAACCCGCCCTACACCGAGCAGGATCGGAGAAGCACTCGCTGGGCCGGTGCTCCTACGGTCGCCGCATGGCAGTCACCATCTCCAAGATGTTCATCCCCGTCCACGACCCCGACGCCGCGCTCGGCTTCTACCGCGACGCGCTCGGCCTCGAGGTCCGCCTCGACGTCCCGTCCGACGGCTTCCGTTGGGTCACCGTCGGCGCCCCGGGGCAGGACGTCGACATCGTCCTGTTCCAGCCGCACGGCGGTCGTTCTCAGGCCGAGGGCGACGCCCTCCTGACGCTCGTGACGCAGGGGTCGCTGCAGGCGGCGATCTTCAGTTCCGACGATCTCGACGCCACGTTCGAGAAGGTCCGTGCGTCGGGCGCCGAGGTGCTCGAGGAGCCGACATCTCAGCCCTGGGGTGCACGCGACTGCGCGTTCCGCGACCCCTCGGGCAACCTCGTCCGCATCGCCCAGGCCTGACCCTCGTGGAGGCCGTCGACCGGGCCGGCGGCACCCCTCACCACGTCTCTCCGACCGCCGAACCCCCCGAACGGAAGCGAGACGAATGAAGACCATGACGTGTGCTCAATTGGGTGGTCCATGCGACTTCCCGCTCCGTGGAACCACCGCTGATGAGGTGATCAAGGCGCAAGACCGGCATCTCAAAGAAGTCGTCGCGGGGGGTGATGAGGCCCACGAGGGTGCCTTGAAGGAGATGAAGGGTCGCTGGAAGCACCCGATATCAGGAATGGCGTGGTACAAGAACGCCAAGCGCGACTTCGCGGCGCGTCCCGAAGACTGATCGCGACCCCCTCCACCGGCGCCTTCTCAGCGCTCGTAGACGGCTTGCCGGCGGCCGAGGGCGAGGCGGGCGCCCGGCTCCACCAGGACCGCCTCGTCGGGCGGGAGCGCCCGCCACTCGGCGGCGTCGGCGTCCCAGAGGAAGGACCCGTTGGTCGTGCTGAGGTTCGTGAAGTGCACGTCCCACCCCGACAGGTGGATCTTGGCGTGGGCCCGCGACAGCGACCGCTCCGGGTCGTCGACCGGGAGGGCCAGGGCGTCACCGTGGCGGACCGCGTCGCTCACCTCGGGCTGGCGGCCGACGACGAAGTCGGCCAGAAGCGCCCACGTGGTGCCGTCGTCGAGGACGAGCACCCCGAGGGGCGGGCGAACGCCGGCGACGGTCGGGGTCGACGATGCGATGGCGGCCCGGCAGATGGCGCAGAAGCGGACGCGAGGGTCGTTGAAGTGCCCGCGCGGACAGGCCCGGCCCTGCACCTCCACCGGCACCGCCGCCGGGCCGACCGCCGGCTCGGCGCGGCGCAGGCCCTCGGCGGCCGGTCTCACCGCCAGGGGCTCGGCCGGCACCGGGCGGTCGGCCTCGAGAGGAACCACGTCGCGGGTGGCGGCGCCGACCGGCACGGTCTCGGGCGGCGGGGGCTCGACGACGATGGGGGGCTCCGCCGGGGGTGGAGGGGTGGGGTCGTACCCCGGCGAGACCAGCGCCGCCCCGCGGCCGGGGACCACTCCTGCGCCGAGGTGGACCACGCCGTCGGGAACGACCATGGGGGCCGGCCCGCCGTCGGCGAACGAGATGGTGATCGCTCCGATCGGACCGGCCCAGCGGGCCTCGACGGTGCCCACCCGGCCGGCCCCGGTGACCGGTTCGGCCACTGAAGCGCCGCCATGGGCGTGCACCTCCATCGGGCCGAAGGCCACCACCGCGACGTCGCCGTCGCCCGGCGCGACCGAGGCGAACGGCGGCACCCGGGAGTGGTCGCGCGTGGCCACCAGAGCGCCCAGCGACCGGCACACGGCCGACCCCGGAGCGGGGTCGCCGGCGGCCACCCGGCAGCGGTCGACCAGCTCGGCGACGGCGTCGAGGTCGCCGCTCGTCCCGCACACGAGCACCACCGCGCCGAACCGGGCCACCAGGCCGGTGTCGCCGGGGAAGGGGACGAGCCGGGCGTGGTCGATGATCACGATGGCCCTCCGAGGGCGTCGATCCGGTCGGCCAGCTCGGCGGCGGTGGCGAGGCGGGCGCCCGGATCGGGCTCGAGGCAGGCCCGCACCACCTCGGCCTCCGCCGGCGAGAGCCCGGAGTGGAGGACCGGCGGCGTGGTGAGGACGCGGCGGACGCACGGCACCGGATCGGGCGGCAGCTCGCCGTAGATCCCGGAACCGGTGAGGCCCCGGTGCAGGACGGCGCCGAGCGACCAGATGTCGGATCGGCGACCGCCCCGCTCGCCCCGGAGCAGCGCCGGGTCGACGAACTCGACCACCCCGGCGGCGGCCGCGGCGGTGAGCGTGCGCCCAGCAGCCAGGAGGTGCAGCAGGCGGGGCGGTCCCAGGCGGATGCCGTCGGGGTGCAGGAGCACGGCGCCCGGGGCGATGCCCCGGTGGGCGAGGCCGGCCTCGTGGAGGGCGTGGACGGCCCGGGCGGCGCCGGCCACGGCGAGGAGGACCTTGGCCCGGTCGAGGGCGACGACAGGAGCGGCCAGCGATCCGAGCGGGAGGTGCTCGCGGACGTGGAACACGGCGCCCTCGTCGCGGCCCACCTCGTGCAGGCGGGCGAGGTGCGGTGGGCCGAGGGCGCCGGCGGTCGCCAGCACGGCGTTGACCCGGCCGTAGGCGTCGTCGTCGGCCGGTCCGGACAGGACCGTGACCACCACCGGGTCGCCGCCCACCCGCAGGCGCCCGGCCGGCACGGCCAGGTAGGCCATGCCGTCGGCGCCTGCGCCCAGCACCCCGGTGACCTCGTGGTCGGCGACCCGCTCCCTCACGCCGGCTCGTCCTCGGCCCGCCAGACCAGCTCGACCGGGATGGCATCGGAGGTCGCCACGCCGTCGTTCCAGACCACCATGGGGTTGTACCTGCCCCCCGGCAGCAGCCGGAGCGAACCGAAGCGGGGGGGCAGCGTGAACGACACCCGCACCCACTTGGTGCTGGCGAAGGGCACGACGTACCGGAGGAGCACGACCCGCATGGGTGGATCGGGGCCGGCCAGAAAGATGGGCTCGCCGGCGGTGGAGACGTCGCTGGCCTCGCGCGGCAGGTAGACGGCGAGCACCACCCGGTGCTGGCCAAGCTCGAGTGCGCCCTTGAACGACCGCTCGACGTAGGACTCCTCGAGCTTCCGCTTCGGGTTGGTGACGGCCACGCTCAGGGTGACCTTGCTGGTACCGGCCGGACCCCGCCGGGTCTGCAGGACCATGGTCGGCTGCACGAACCAGTCGAGCTTGCTGCCGCTGTTTCCGTCCACCGGGCCGAGAGCGGGCGTGCGGGCGGCCATGGCCGCCACCAGGGGCGCCGTTCGGGGGAAGTTCGGGGAGGCGGTGGCGTTCCGGTACTCGCGGCCGATGCCGAAGAAGCCGTACAGGCGTTCGAGGTCGGCGGGGGCGGGTACGCCCCTCGGGCCGAGGTGAGGTCACCGGTCTGGGTGAAGTCCCCGGGGTCGATTTCGCCGTCGGAGACCTCGGCCACGCCGGCCGACAGGGGCATGCCGCCACCGGCCCGCATCTCGGCGTTGTTGGCGGCCAGGACGAGGTACCGGCGGGGCCCGGTCAGGAACCGCCGCAGCGAGCCGGTGATGGCGATGCCGCGGCCGAGGTCGCGATCGGCCTCGGCCAGCTTCTCGGTGAGCTGGCGGCGCGCGTCGACCAGCGGGGGGGCCACGAGCGATCCAGCGGAGGGTCCCAGACCCCGAAGCTGCATGCGCACGGCGTTCCCTGACTCCATCGGCTCCGCGTCGATGGGAGATTCGACGGAAGTGACCGCTTTCCTCCCCGGTGCGCAGCTTGCCACAGGGTGACGACCTGTACCTATACTCGTCCCGATGCCGGTCCCCTCCCTCCTCGTACTGCTCCACTAGCGCACCTCACTCACCTCCGCGTGCGCCTCAGACCTCCCAGCCGGGAGGTCGTCGTCGTTTTCGGGCCCGGTTCCGCCGGGCCACCCCGCCCCGAAAGGCAACCCCGATGGAACTGAACGGTGGACAGGCCCTCATCAAGGCCCTCGAGATGGAGGGCGTGGAGGTGATGTTCGGGCTGCCCGGCGGCGCCATCCTCCCCGTGTACGACCCGATCATCGACTCGCCGATCCGCCACATCCTCGTGCGCCACGAGCAGGGCGCCGGCCACATGGCCGAGGGCTACGCCCACGCCACCGGCCGGCCGGGCGTGGCCATCGTCACCAGTGGCCCGGCGGCCACGAACATCGTCACGCCCCTCTGCGACGCCTACATGGACTCGATCCCGATGGTCGTCATCACCGGGCAGGTGCCGCGGTCGGCCATCGGCACCGACGCCTTCCAGGAGTGCGACACCACCGGCATCACCCAGTCGGTCACCAAGCACAACTTCCTCGTCACCTCCGCCGCCGACATCCCCCTCGTGGTGCGCGAGGCGTTCCACCTGGCCACCACCGGCCGCCCGGGCCCGGTGCTCATCGACGTGCCCAAGGACATCGTCGACCCTTCGAACCCGGCGTCGGCCATGGACTGGCACTGGCCCTCCGACGCCGAGGTGGCCGACGCCCTTCCGGGCTACCGGCCGAACACCGTGGGCGACCCGGCCCGCATCCGGGAGGCGGCCGAGCTGATCCTCGCCTCGTCGCGGCCGGTCATCTACGCCGGCGGCGGCATCCTCAAGGCCAGGGCAGCCGAAGCGCTCCGGGAGCTGGCCGAGCTCACCGGCATCCACGTGGTGACCACCCTCATGGCCCGGGGGGCCTTCCCCGACGACCACCCCCTCTGCCTCGGCATGCCCGGCATGCACGGCAACTACACCGCGGTCACCTCGATGCAGCGCAGCGACCTGCTGATCGCCCTCGGGTCGAGGTTCGACGACCGCATCACCGGCAAGGTGAGCGGCTTCGCCCCCGACGCCAAGGTGATCCACGTCGACATCGACCCGGCCGAGCTCGGCAAGGTGCGGGTGCCCGACGTGGCCGTCAACGGTGACTGCCGCCTGGTGATCATCGAGCTGGTGAAGGCGGTCCGAGCCCTGCTCGACGGCGGCACCCAGGCTCCCGACCGCACGCCCTGGCGGTCCACGATCAGCGGCTGGCTGGAGCAGTACCCGCTGGCCTACGAGCCCCATGTGGAGGGCGACTCGCTCAAGCCGCAGATGGTGCTGGAGCACTTGCGGGAGTCGGTGCCCGAGGACACCATCTTGTGCTCGGGCGTGGGCCAGCACCAGATGTGGGCCAGCCAGTACTGGAGGTTCCGCCACCCCTACACGTGGGTGAACTCGGGCGGCCTCGGCACCATGGGCTTCTCGGTGCCGGCGGCCATCGGCGCCAAGGTGGGCCGCCCGGACCGCATGGTCTGGGCCGTCGACGGCGACGGCTGCTTCCAGATGACGGCCCAGGAGCTGGTCACGGCCACCGCCGAGCGCATCCCGATCAAGGTGGCCATCCTCAACAACGCCTACCTCGGCATGGTGCGCCAGTGGCAGGAGATGTTCTACGACGAGCGCTACTCCGAGGTGTACCTGTCCCCGGACCTGCCCGACTACGTGAAGTGGGCCGAGGCCATGGGGTGCGTCGGCCTGCGGGCGGAGTCCCCCGAGGAGATCCAGCCGGTGATCGACAAGGCCAACGAGATCGACGACCGCCCGGTGGTGGTGGAGTTCCGCACCGACAGCCGGGAGAAGGTCTTCCCGATGGTCGCCGCCGGCCACTCGAACGACGACATCCAGGTGCCCGACTTCCAGTCGGCCCCGACCCGGCCGGGGCTCTGATGGCGCCCGAGGCCGGGGTCGCCCACCACACCCTCTCGGTCCTGGTGGAGAACAAGGCCGGCGTGCTCAGCCGGGTGGCCAACCTGTTCTCCCGCCGGGGCTACAACATCTTCTCCCTGGCGGTTGCGCCCACCGACGACGAGCGCTTCAGCCGCATCACCATCGTCGTCGACGTGGAGTCGTCGCCGCTCGAGCAGATCGTCAAACAGCTCGACAAGCTCGTCAACGTGGTGCGCATCAGCGAGCTCGACCCTCGCGAGGCGGTCGAGCGCGAGCTGCTCCTGGCCACGGTGGAGGCCGGCCCGGACGACCGCCGCCAGGTCGTCGAGCTGGTGCAGATCTTCGAAGGCCGCATCCTCGCCGTCAGCCGCGACCGCCTGACCGTCTCCCTCGAGGGCCACCCGGCGAAGGTCGACGACTTCGAGGAGCTGCTCTCGGCGCTAGGCATCGTCGAGCTCCAGCGCAGCGGCCGGGTCGCCCTGCCGAAGCTCGAGCGCGAGGCGTCCCGGCCCCGCACCATCCGTGGAAAGGTCTCCTGATGGCCAACGTGTACTACGAGAAGGACGCCGACCGGTCGATCATCGCCGGCCGCAAGGTGGCGGTGCTGGGCTACGGCTCCCAGGGCCACGCCCACGCCCTCAACCTGAAGGAGTCCGGGGTGGACGTGCGGGTCGGCCTGCGGGAGGGCTCGTCGTCGCGGGCCAAGGCCACCGAGGCGGGCCTGGCGGTAAGGTCGCCGGCCGACGCCGCGGCCGAGGCCGACGTGGTGATGATGCTGCTGCCCGACACCGACATCGCGGACGTGTACACCGACGCCGTCGCCCCCAACCTGGCCGACGGCGACGCCCTCTTCTTCGCC
>JAABUR0100003103.1_pt1 | contig 23828 bp, 19 predicted proteins | sample 5560091 | NCBI WGS metagenome assembly JAABUR01 (sample SAMN10711879, study PRJNA513375) | rock metagenome | isolation source: Antarctica rocks | place: Antarctica: Victoria Land, University Valley sud
GTTCCGAAGCCGATCTCCACGACCTCCCCGCTCAGGCCAGCACACACCCGCGAGCGGATCTCTCGGGTCTGCTTCGTGTTCATGGCGAGGTTGATGATGCGGGGCAGAACGTGTTCGCCGTAGAACCTCATGCTGAATCTCAGATCAGCTCGAAGCGGACTGAGCGGTTCTTGGTATCAGCCTCCACCAGGCGCACCTGCACTTCTTCACCAAGCGGCAGCTTGCCCGAGGTCGCCACGACGGGCGCCTCGACCGCCGGGTCACGCAACATGACGGAGCCCTTGCTTGAGTCCTTTTCGCTTATCTCGGTGATCACGCCGGAGAAAATTTGGCCGATCGCCTTTCCCAGCACGCCCGCCTCCACCAGGTCGAGCACGGCTCGTTCGAACTGGTGCGCCCGACGATCTGACTCCTGCATCTCTTTCGGGAGGTCCCGCAGCCGGGCACGCACCCAGTCGGGGATGTCGCGGTCGGCGCACAAGGCAACGGCCACCTCGCCGGCGTACCGATCTGCTAGGCGCCGCAGTGGAGCCGTGACATGGGCATACTCCGAGGCGATCGCCGCATGCTCGATGTGCTCCGGCACGCCTCCGTCGAAGGCGACGTACCCGGCCCCACGCAGCAACGAGGTGCACGCGTTGAGCATGGCAGCGCCCTCGCCGGTGTTGGGGTCGATCGACCGGACGAAATCGGGGTAGTCGACGTCGAGGTGCCACTCGAGGTGTAGAGCAGTAGCTGTACGCCGGAGCTTGGCGACCGCGGCTTCGGGGGACGGCGGCAAGGTTCGGACGAGCCCCACCTCGCCGTACAGCATGATCTCGGCGGCGCCCATGCCGGTGAGCAGCGAGATCTGCGCGTTCCACTCCTCGACCGCGAGGAGCTGGCGATAGCGCAGCGACCAACCGTCGTCGCCCACGACGACCTCTTGCTCGGGCAACGGCAGACTGACGCCACCGCGCTCGCGCTCGCGGGCAAGCCGCAGCTCGCCCACCTCCCGCAGCAGCATCAGGGCATCGTCGGCAGACCCGGCGTCGAGCTGCCGCTGCACTCCCGCGTAGTCAAGCCGCGCCCTGCTCCTCACACTTGCGCGCTCAACGACAACCTTGCTGGCCTCACCCCTCTCGTCGAGGTCGATGGTCCACAACAGCGCCGGCCGCACCTGGTCAGGAAGCAGACTGGCAGCCGCCTCCGACAGAACTGGCGGGTGCAGCGGGATCCGGTGGTCCGGGGCATACAACGTCTGGCCTCGCCGATGGGCCTCGGCGTCGATCGCACCCCCCGGCTCGACGAACGCAGCAACATCGGCGATTGCGTACTGCACGCGGTAGCCAGCTGTCGCGCGCTCGATGTGCAGCGCCTGGTCGAGGTCCATCGAGCCTTCGGGGTCGATCGTGACGAAGGGGATGTCGGTTCGGTCGAGGCCTGGAAGCCTGGGGTGGTCGGCAGCCTGCTCGGCCTCGGCGAGCACGTCGGGCGCAAAGCCGGTCGGTACGTCGAGCTGCTGGTCGATCGTGCGTAGTCCCGCGGTCAGGTCGGTGCCGTCGTGACCTTGCAGCTTGATGGTTCGTCGCGGCACGACGGCTCCTTACGTTCGACCTCGGGTAGCGCTCCACCTTAACCGGCAGCCCAGATCAGCGTGGTTGCTCGCAACTCCTGAGTTGCTCAGCCGGTCTCCGCCTCTTCGGGGCGGGTCAAGGGACGGCGGAGAACTGGTGCAGCGCCGAGGCGCCGGATTCGTAGAAAGACACCGTCGTGACCGACGCGGGGGCAACCAGCATGCGGTGGATCGAGTGCAGCGGGGCGTCCAGGCACAGACGCACGACGAGCTTGATGGGGTTGACGTGGCTGACCACCACGATCGTTTTTCCGGCGTACGTCGACAGGGTCCGACTCAGCGCCTCCTCGACCCGTCGCTGCAGCCCGGTCATCGACTCACCACCCGGAGGACACGCCTCGTGCGACGTCAACCAGGCGTCGACCTCGGCCGGCCACCGCTCTCGTACTTCCTGCAGCGTGTAGCCGTCCCACTCGCCGAACGCACACTCACGGAAACCGTCGACCACCTCCACCTGAAGGCCCAGCGCCGACGCGACGACATCGGCCGTCTCCATCGTCCGGAGCATCGGGGAGGCGAGCAGCGCATCAACCCGCAGTTCAGCCGCCAACGCGCCAGCCGCGCGAAGCGCTTGCTCGCGTCCGGTGTCGTTGAGCCCTGGGTCATCGCCGCCCGGCCCGGAGAACCTACGCGAAACGGTGGCGTCGGTCTCCCCATGTCGCAACAGGATCAAGGTGGTCTCGGCCCCGAGAGTGTCACTCCAGCCGAGCATCGGATTGGTCGGGGCGGGTTGCCCCGCTATGCCTGCCGAGGGTGGCTCGAGGGCGTCAGGTGTCGGATCACCGGGCCGGTTGGCACCTCCCCTACCGGTCGTGTCGAGATCGGCGGACGTGGTTGGGTCCGCTGACGTGTCGCCGACGACGTACACCTCGCCTCGAGCGGCGGCGTCAAGCGCGAGGTTGACTAGCCGGTCGGCATGCGCGTTCTGCGCCCGGGGCACCCACGTCCACGTGACACCGGCCGGCGCCAGCCGCCGGGCGGCCAATGCGAGAGGACGCATGTTGGGATGCTTGACCTTCCAGCGTCCAGCCATCTGCTCGACGACCAACTTGGAGTCCATCCGCACCTCGAGTGAAGCGCCCGCCGCCGCGTGCTCGGCGTACAGCTTCAGACCGGCGATCAGGCCGCGGTACTCCGCAACGTTGTTGCTGGCTCGACCGATGGCTTCGGCCGCTTCGGCGATCACCGCGCCGGTGACAGCGTCCTTGAGCACGGCGCCGTACCCGGCCGGCCCCGGGTTCCCCCGAGAGCCACCGTCGGCCTCGATGACAACGCGTGGCTGCTCAGCCATCTCAGCCCGCGCGCGCCGTCTGGGTGTTGAAGGCCGCCACGTCAGGACTTCGCCAGCCCTGACTCCGGCGTGCGGACGAGGATCCTGTCGCACTCCTCGCAGCGCAGCACCTCGTCAGGAGGAGCGGCGGTCATGCGGGCCAGGTCCGCCGCGCCGACCTCGAGCTGGCACCCGCCGCAGCGCTTTTGACGCAGCGCCCCGACGCCGACCCCGTTGAGCTGCCCGCGCAGCCGGTCATACAACGTGAGCAGGTTCGCCGGCATGTCGCCGACAAGCCTCTCCCGCTCGGCCCGAGCGTCGGTCTGCCTGTGCGAGATGTCCTCGGCCACCTCGTCCCGCTCTTTCTCCTTGCTGACCAGCTGCTCGTCGAGCTCAGCCAGCTCACGAGTCAACCGGTCGAGCTCGCTCTGCGCGCCCTCGAGGCGCTCCATCACCTCGAACTCGGCGTCCTCGAGATCGCTGATGCGCCGGCCGAGTGACTGGGTTTCATGTTCCATTGCTTGCAGCTGCTTCGGGTCGCTGACCAGCCCGGCTTCGATGCGCTCTCGGTTTCGGGTCCGCCGCGTCTTAACCTGCTCGACGTCGGCGTCGGCCTTGCGCTGCTCGCGGCTCAGGTCGGCGACCTCAGTCTCCTCCCGTCCCCGCCGAGCGCTGACGTCGGTACGCCGTTCGGCCAGCTCAGTGAGCGCCACCTGCTCGGGCATCATCTTGAGCCGATGAGCCAGCTGGTCAAGCGTCGCGTCGACCTCTTGGAGGTCGAGCAGCCTCAGCTGCGCGGTCGGGTCGGCTTTCAGAGTCGGCTCCTAAGCAGAAGTAGCAGCACCGAAGGAACGATAGTTCCACGGATCGGTGCAGAGTCGCGACACGGCTACCTCGACCCGAGAGCCGCGGCTCTCCAACGCTTCAGCCAGGGAGCTGCTCACGACAGGTAACCACGTCCACTCCGCCGCCCAGTGCGGTACGTCGACAAGCGCCGGCGCCTCGTCGTCCTCGCGGAACTCTGATGCCGGGTGGTGGCGCAGGTCAGACGTGACGTAGACGTCGACGCCGGCGGCCCGGGCGTCGCCCAGGAGGAAGTCGCCGGCGCCACCAGCCACGGCCACCGTTCGGACCTGCTTGTCGAGGTCTCCGGACACGCGGGCGCCGACAGCAGTCGCGGGCAGCGCGGTCGCGGCAGAGTCGGCGAACTGCTTCAGGGTCATCGACTGGGCGAGCGTGCCGATGCGTCCGGCTCCGCGCTCAGCAGACCAGCCGGCCAGCTCGAGCACGTCAAACGCGGCCTCCTCATACGGGTGAGCCGCCCGCAGAGCCGACACGATGTCGTCCCGACGACCCCGCGGCGCCACCATCTCGACCCTGGTTTCCTCAACCACCTCGACCTCGCCGGGCGTGCCGATCGCGGGGTTGGCGTCCACACCCGCTCTGAACGTGCCTCGTCCTGACGAAACGAAGGCACACCGGTCGTAGTCGCCGATCGCGCCGGCTCCTGCTGCGGCCAACGCGTCCACCATTGCATCGGCGGCGTCCCGGGGGACGAACGTCACGACCTTGTCGAGCGGGTCGACCGGGTGTGGCCGCAGTGGCCGGATGTCGTGCAGCCCGAGCGCCAGCGCAAGCGACTCGGAGACGCCGCCCGGTGGGGAGTCGGCGTTCGTGTGAGCGACGTACAACGCGACCGAATGCGAGATCAGGTCGTGGATGACGCGGCCCTTTGGCGACGTCGCGGCGACGGAGGACACTGGGCGGTAGAGCAGCGGGTGGTGCGCGACGATCAGGTCGGCCTGCATCGAGATCGCCTCGTCGACCACAGCCTGCACCGGGTCGACGGCGAAAAGCACCCGCCGTACGCCGGCTGAAGGGCGACCCACGACCAGCCCGACGGCGTCACCCTCGTCTGCCCAGCGGGGCGGGTAGACCTGCTCGAGGGCTGCGACGGCAGCCTCCAGCGTCGCAGCGGTCGTCACCCAAGTCAGCGTATCTGCCTGGGCATGGGCAGCGGGCTGGCGATTGGCGGTGGCTGCGCCCGAGGGCGAGGCTTGAGATACGTTCGGACTTCACGCTTCCGCACCGAGGGGGATCGCGTTGGCAAAGGCGTACAGCAGCACCTGGTCCTACGCCCAGACCAACCCGCTGCCAGTCAATCCGGGTGAGGATGCCCCCCGCCCGGAGCTGGCTGACGTGGGCCGCTTGGTACGACGCGCCGTCCGCGGCGTGGTCGGAGCCGCCCGGGCGGAGGAGCAAGTGACCCTCTCGTCGTTGCTGCGCGACCATCTCGGCGCAGACAGCGCCGACCGAGCTGTCGTGCAGGAGGTGTGGCCGCAATACGAGCACATCAACGTCCAGGCGGGAGTCGACGCCTGGCTGCGCGACTCCCCGGTGACGCACGAACTGGTCGGGGTGATCGGATTCCAGCATCACGAGTTCGGGCTGGCGGAGCTGCTCGCCGGACACACGAGCTATGGGATGCGACCCGGCAACGTGGCCCGCATCAATCTGGCCTGCGGACCAGACGGGCAGGTGCGCGCGTGCGTTCGCTGCGGTCTCTATCTGATCACCGCGGGTGAGCGCCGGGCGGCGGCCTTGTTGCGTGGCGGTGAACCGCATATGCCGTTGACCGTGCACGTTGTCAGCTCAGATGATGCCTTCGCGCTTCGGATAGCGGCTGAGATCCGAGAGCTGGCCGTCGTCCACAACGTGTTCCGCAAGCAGGTGTTGTCGTTCGGCGGTGAGGTGTTCGGTCATGGGGAAACGCTGCTGCACTTCCACCGTCGGCCGGTCATGGACATCGATCAGCTCATCTTGCCGGCCGCGACGCTGACAGCGGTGCAGCACCAGGTCGTCGAGGTGGCCCGTCACAAGCAGCGCCTGCTGGCGGCTGGTCAGCATCTCAAGCGGGGGCTGCTGTTGTACGGGCCGCCTGGTGTTGGCAAGACCCACACGGTGCGCTACCTCATTGGCAGTCTCACCGAGACGACGGTCATCCAACTGACCGGCGGCGCGCTGCACCTGATCGCCCAGGCGTGCTCGGTGGCGAGAACTCTCGCACCCGCGATGCTGGTCGTGGAAGACGTTGACTTGATCGCGGAAGATCGCGGCATGCATCCCGGTCACCATCCGATGCTGTTTCAGCTGCTCAACGAGATGGACGGGCTCGCCGAGGACTCCGACGTCGTCTTCGTGCTGACGACGAACCGTGCGGACTTGCTCGAACCAGCGTTAGCGGCTCGCCCCGGGCGGGTCGACCGGGCAGTAGAGCTGACGCTCCCCGACAGCGAGGCGCGGCGGCGGCTGTTTGACCTGTACCGCGGTGGGCTCGACGTCGACATCAGCCGCCTCGACCGCGTGCTCGAGCGGACGGAAGGAGTCACCGCATCGTTCCTGAAGGAACTGGTACGTCGAGCCGCCCTACTTGCTGCTGCGCGAGACGGCGCGGACGGCGAAGACCGGCCGCTCTCGGTGTCGGCTGCAGACCTTGATGCGGCACTCGACGAACTGCTCGACACCCGGAACGCGATGACCCGAGTCCTCCTCGGCGCTGGGCGCAACGCAAGCCCCACCGAACGCATAGGTCTTGGCTGAGGTTGTCACCGCCCGACAGGCACGGGGCTCATTCCTCCGACTTGTAGACGGGAGGTAACGGTTTCGTCGCGTCGTGGCTTCGCCCGTTGATCGAGCTGGCGCTAGCGAGGACAGTCAAGAGTGAGGCAGGAGATACTTCCCGGCCAGGGCTGGAAAGGGGTGGTCCGTGGCCAAGAGTCGGTCGATTCCAGTGCGCTGCACGGTGGTCGTCACGGCCGCCTGCTTGGCTGGTCCAGCCGCAGTCGGGGGCGGCAGTGCTGCGGCTTCCCCGGTGGATCCCGGGTCGCCAGTGACGACCCGCGTGTCGATGAGTTCGGTTGAAGTCCAGAGCAGCAACCATTCCGGCCTCGACTCAGACATCTCCGCCGACGGCCGGTACGTCGTGTTCTCTACCAAGGCATCGAACCTGGTGCGAGGGGACACGAACGGGACTGGGACGTGTTCGTGCGGGACCGACGTACCAACGCGACCTGGCGGGCCTCAGTCGCCACTGATGGCAGCCAGGCCAACGGGTCGAGCGACGACGCGGTCATATCGGCGGACGGCCGGTACGTCGCGTTCACCTCTGAGGCCTCGCACCTCATCGGCTGGGACAACAACGGGTGCAGTGACGTGTTCGTGCACGACCGAGTGACGGGGGCGACCCGGCGGGTGTCGATCGGTCGTGGGCTACAGGGCAACCGCGACAGCTATCAGCCGGCGATCTCCGCCCACGGCAGATACGTGGCGTTCACGTCGATGGCGTCGAACCTGGTCGCTGCGGATACCAGGCCCGGCGGGTCTGATGTGTTCCTGCGCGATCGGGTGGCGCAGGTGACCCGACGGGTATCCGTCGGGCCGGACGGCACCGAACTCAACCGCCGTGCGGACAGTTCCGAGCCCGCCCTCTCCGCGGACGGGAGGTATATCGCGTTCTCTTCGTTGGCACCCAACCTGGTGACCGGGGACACCAACCGGTCCAGCGACGTGTTCGTGTTCGACCGGGTGGCCAAGGTGACCCGACGGATCTCGCTGGCCCGTGGCGGCGCCCAAGGCAACGATGAGAGCTACCAGCCGTCAATCTCCGCCCACGGGCGGTACGTGGCGTTCGCTTCGGTCGCCTCCAACCTGGTCGCCGACGACACCAACGACGCGTTCGACGTGTTCGTGCGCACCCGTGGTACGGGATAAGTCGACCGCGGCGGGCCGAGCCGCAGTGCCCTGGTGGGAAACGGTGATATCCTGAGATATCGAAAGGGTACGCTCATGTCTAACCTCCTAGTTCGAGATCTCCCAGAAGCGGTCATGGCAGCCTTGGACGCCCAGGCGGCCCGATTGGGACTTTCCCGGAGCGAATTCGTTCGTCGCCGGCTAACCAACGAAGCCCGTCGAACCAGTGGCCGGGTCACGATGGGGGATCTTGACCGCTTCGCGCGAACCTTCGACGACTTGGCCGATGACGACTTGATGCGACAGGCCTGGAGTTGACGGAGTGGCTCGTCGACAAGTCGGCGCTGGTAAGGCTCCACCAATGCACTGACGCGGCGAAGTGGGTCAGGCGCATCGAGCGCGGGCTGGTGCGCATCTCTAACATCACCCGCCTCGAAGTGGGGTACTCGGCGCGATCCGCCAACGACTTGCGGCGGGAGCTGCGATCGTCTCCGCTTTCCAACATGCCGGTGGAGTACCTGTCGCCGGCCATCGAGGAGCGAGCTCTCAGTTCTCACTCTGTTGGCCGACCGGGGTCAGCATCGGGCACCGTCCATCCCCGACTTGCTGGTCGCGGCAACAGCGGAACTGAACAGTCTCACGGTGCTGCACCTTGACAAGGATTTCGACCTCATCGCCGAGATCACTCAGCAGGCTGTCGAGAGGGTATCGATCAACGGCGCTTGAGGTTGCGTAAAGCAGTCGACGGAAACTTGAGGCTCACCGTCGAGGCAACCAAGGAGGCAACTGCCGCGTCTTAGGCGTACCAGACCCAGAGGAGAAGTCATGCGAAAGACCGCCGCAGGTGCCATTTCAGCAGTTCTGACAGTGTTCCTTGGCGGCCTGCCCGCTGCGGCTCAGACGCAGACCTACTTCGACAGGGACGGCGGTCCGGGCACCGCGATCGTGAGCGTTACCGTGGACAACGGTTCCAAAGCCTTGCGGGTGACGATGCAGCACAAGCGTGTGTTGCACGAAGACGTGGTGTGGATTGACACTCGCGCCGGCGACCCTGGCCCTGAATACCGGGTGAGCTTCCTGGCCAACAGCGACGCCCTGTCGTTCCGCCGAGTTGAATCGTTCAAGACGGGAGCCGGTAAGCCGTGGGCATGCTCGAACGCGGTGGCCCGTTCAGACAACTTCGCACCCGGTGCCAACTCCTGGATCAAGATTCCGCAAGGCTGCCTGAACGGCCCGGGGAAGGTGCGGGTGCAGACCAGGTCGTCCAACGCCAACAACGTCCGCGATATGGCTCCGAACAAGGGCAAGTACGGGCCCGCTTGGTTCACCCCGTGGGTGGCCCAAGGCTGACGTTTTGCATCGAGGCCGGCGCGGCAGCAGCGAACGCCGCTGTCCCGAGACATCACAGCGGTGGGCGCAGCAGGGATCGAACCTGCGACCACCTCCTTGTAAGGGAGGTGCTCTACCGCTGAGCTATACGCCCCGAGCCGGCACTTAGCCTAAACGACGCGCTCGGGCGATGGCTCTTGAGCGCAAACGCTTCAGTCGAGCGAGGCGAGCACCTTACGGTAGTCGTCAATGTTGCGCGCCTGGGGCAGCTCGTTCTCCACGTACCAGCGCAGTATGCCCTCGCGGTCGATGATGAACGTCGCTCGCTGCGAGCAACCGCGCGCCGCGTTGAAGACGCCGTACGCCGTCGACACCGCGCCGTGCGGCCAGAAGTCGCTCAACAGCGCAAACCCAATGCCCTCGCGATCGGCGAACACGCGCAGCGCGTACATCGGGTCGCACGACACCGCCAGAATCGTGGCCCCCTCGTCGGCGAAGTCGGTGATCGAGTCCCGGATCTCTCGCAACTCAACCGTGCATACCCCGCTGAAGGCAAAGGGGTAGAACACCACCGCGACGTGCTGCTTGCCGGCGAAGCCGGCCAGCGAAATCGACTCCCCGTGCTGGTTCCGCAGCGTGAAGTCAGGGGCCGACCGGCCGATCTCCAACGCCATCCAGTCCCCTCAAAGCGGCTGCGGTAGCTCCGACTCGTCAGCGCTTGCCCGAACGGGCCGCCTTTGGCGCCACCAGCTTGGTGGCTGACCACTCAGGTCCGGCCGCGATACTCGTCGTCGTCGAGAGGCCGGCGGTGGGCGCGGCTTCGGAGATGTCGCTGGCATCGACATAGTTGTCGCGGCCAACCTTCGGGGTGAGCAGCCAGATCATGCCGCCATCGGCAAGATCTGTCAGCGAGTCGACCAGGCCGTCGACGAGGTCACCGTCGTCGTTGCGCCACCACAGCACGATGGCGTCGACAACGTCGCCGTACTGGTCATCGACGAGCGGGGCGCCAAGCTGAGTCTCGATGTCGGCTCGCAGGCCGTCGTCGACATCGTCGTCCCAACCCAGTTCCTGAACCACCATGCCGGGCTGGAAGCCGAACCGACTCGCCCGTCCGTGCTCCGCGCCGCCAGCGGTCGCGCTCACGCCTGCCTCCTCGCTTGCCGATGCAGACTCATGCCTGCCCTTTTGACGGAGGGTAGTCCACCTTGCAGCCGGGCGCTTTGTGAGCCCCTTCGGAATAGTGGCCGCCATTACTAGGCTGGTTACAGGAGCGCACGCCTGACGCGAGGTACTCGTGCCCGCGACCTGGCTATCGCGCTGCCCGATTGCCTGTCCACCGACGAAGAGGACACGATGGCCTCCCCCGACGACCACCCTCCTGTTATCCACGAGGGTCTGCCGACCCAGTTGCCCGACATCGACCCCGATGAGACCCAGGACTGGCTGGACTCCCTCGACGCGTTGATCGGCGAGCGGGGCAAGACGCGCGCCCGCTACGTCATGCTCAAGCTGCTCGAGCGCGCCCGCGAGAACCAGGTAGGCGTCCCGGCGCTGCGCAGCACCGACTACATCAACACAATTCCACCCGAGCGCGAGCCCTGGTTTCCCGGCGACGAGATGATCGAGCGTCGGATCCGGGCGTTCATCCGGTGGAACGCCGCTGTGATGGTGTCGCGCGCCAACCGCAAGGGCCTGGAGGTCGGCGGTCACATCGCGACGTACCAGTCGGCGGCGAGCCTGTACGAGGTCGGCTTCAACCACTTCTTCCGCGGCAAGGACCACCCCGGCGGCGGCGACCAGGTGTTCATCCAGGGCCACGGCTCTCCGGGCATCTACTCCCGCGCCTTCCTCGAGGGCCGGTTGACCGAGGAGCAGCTCGACGGATTCCGTCAGGAGGTGTCGCGCGGGCCGGGCAAGGGGCTTTCGTCATACCCGCACCCGCGCCTCATGCCGGACTTCTGGGAGTTCCCGACCGTTTCGATGGGGCTGACCGCGCTGAGCGCGATCTACCAGGCGCGGTTCAACCGCTACCTCGACAACCGCGGCATCACCGACACGACCCAACAGCACGTGTGGGCGTTTCTCGGCGACGGCGAGATGGGCGAGCCCGAGTCGCTCGGCGCGATCGGGCTGGCGGCGCGCGAGGAGCTCGACAACCTGACGTTCGTCGTCAACTGCAACCTGCAGCAGCTCGACGGCCCGGTGCGCGGCAACGGCAAGATCATCCAGGAGCTCGAGTCGACGTTCCGGGGGGCGGGGTGGAACGTCATCAAGGTGGTGTGGGGACGCGAGTGGGACGATCTGCTCGCGCGCGATGTCGACGGCGTACTCGTCAACCAGATGAACGCGACCCCCGACGGGCAGTTCCAGACGTACTCCGTCGAGACCGGCGCCTACATCCGCGAGAAGTTCTTCGGGAGCGACCCCCGCCTGCGGGCCATGGTCGAAGGTCTGTCGGACGAGGACCTGCGCAAGCTGCCGCGCGGCGGGCACGACTACCGCAAGGTGTACGCCGCGTTCAAGGCCGCCACCGAGCACGTGGGTCAGCCGACCGTCATCCTCGCCAAGACGATCAAGGGGTGGACCATCGACGCGCTGGAGGGCCGCAACGCCACCCACCAGATGAAGAAGCTCACCAAGGACGACCTCAAGAAGTTCCGGGACCGCCTCTACCTTCCGATCACCGACGAGGAGATCGACCGCGACGAGATCGCGCCCTTCTACCACCCCGGCAAGGACTCACCCGAGATCCAGTACATGCTCGAGCGCCGCCGGCAGCTTGGAGGGCCGCTGCCCCAGCGTCGCGTCAACCCGGCACCGGTCAAACTGCCCGGCGACGAGATGTACGCCGAGCTGAAGCAGGGGTCGGGCAAGCAGGCGATCGCCACGACGATGGCGTTCGTGCGCCTGCTGCGCGACCTGGTCAAGGATCCCGAGATCGGTCACCGGATCGTGCCGATCGCGCCCGACGAGTTCCGTACGTTCGGCATGGACTCCATGTTCCCGACGGCCAAGATCTACTCACCGCACGGCCAGCGTTACGAAGGCGTCGACCGCAAGATGCTGCTGACATACAAGGAGTCAGAGCAGGGGCAGATGCTGCACGAGGGCATCAGCGAAGCGGGTGCGATGGCCTCCACGATCGCCGCCGGTACGGCCTATGCCACCCACGGCGAGCACATGATCCCGGTCTACATCTTCTACTCGATGTTCGGCTTCCAACGAACGGGCGACTCGATCTGGGCGTACGCCGACCAGCTCGGCCGGGGCTTCCTCATCGGGGCGACAGCCGGGCGCACGACGCTGACCGGCGAGGGCCTCCAGCACGCCGACGGGCACTCACCGCTTCTCGCGGCGACCAACCCCGCGTGTGTCTACTACGACCCCGCGTTCGCCTACGAGGTCAGCCATGTCGTCCAGGACGGTTTGCGCCGGATGTACGGCTCCACCGACGAGCACCCGCACGGTGAGAACGTCTTCTTCTACCTGACCGTCTACAACGAGCCGACCGTGCAGCTGCCCGAACCCGCAGACGTCGACGTCGACGGCATCCTGCGGGGCATCCATCTGGCCGCCCCCGCCGAGACTGGTGAGGGCGATTCGCGCCCCCACCTGCAGTTGCTCGCCTCTGGCGTGGCGGTGCCGTGGGCGCTGAGGGCGCAGCGGTTGCTTTCCGATGAGTGGCAGGTGCGAGCCGACGTCTGGTCGGTGACCTCGTGGAACGAGCTGAGCCGGGAGGCATTGGCGGCCGATGAGTGGAACCTGCTGCATCCGAGTGAGGAGCACCGGACGCCGTACATCACGTCAAAGCTCGCCGACGCCTCCGGGCCGGTGCTGGCGGTGAGCGACTTCATGCGGGCGGTGCCCGACCAGGTGGCGCAGTGGGTGCCGACGGACTGGCACTCCCTTGGCACCGACGGGTTCGGCTTCGCCGACACCCGAGCCGCTGCCAGGCGGTTCTTCCACGTCGACGCCGAGTCGATCGTGGTGGGCGCCCTGGAGGCGTTGGCTCAGCGCGGCGAGGTCGACGCCGCGCGGGCGGTCGAGGCGCTGGCGAAGTACCGCATCGACGACCCCACGGCGGTGGCCGGCGTCAAGCAAGAGGGCGCCGGCGCCTAGCCACCGCTCGGCACTACGCGACTCTGTGCTGTCTCGAGTGGCGCAAGGATGCTGTTCAAACCAGCCTGAAACAGCATTCGTGCGCCACTCGACGTACCGGAGCCGGATGGGGCCGGTACGTCGAGTGGCCGTCGAGGTCCCCAGTGCCCCGGTGGTTACGCGAGCTCAGTCTGGTTCTCCAGCCACCATCCTGGCGCCGCAAGCGTCCAGCGATCCCGCCTGCGGTCGCGCTGCATGCCGCGGCGGTAGCCTGAGTCCAGCCTCCGGGTGAGCCGTCGCTCGTGTTCGTTCATGTCCAGGCTGTCAGCGCGTACGACGGTCAGCCCGGCGTCTTCAAAGCCTTCCTCTCGCTCGTTGTCCGCCCGATGCTGTTGCCGCAGGCGATGTTGCGACCCGTCGAACTCGGTGACGAGGCCCGCTTCCGGGTCAAGGAGGTCGGCGATCCCGAGGAGCCGCCCGTCGAGGTCGAAGACCGGTACGTTCACAAGTGGTCGGGGGAGCCGCGCCACCGTGATATAGAAGACCCGAAGGCGGCTCTCCCAGGTACTGCGCGCCGCGCCGTCGGCCAGACCGAGCGCCTGCCTCACGAAAGCGATCCGCCGCGCGCCCGCGCGGGTCGAGAGGTAGTTGGTCAGCGAGTTGAGCGAGATCCATCCGGCGTTCGCGCAGGCATCGATGAAGGCCACCGCTTCGCCGAGGTCCCTCGCGGCGCGAGCACCGTCGAAGGCGGCGCGATCAGGCTTGGTCGCCCGCAACTGCAGCGGGACATCCTGGCCGAGCAGAGGCTCCCCGGCGCGTAACTTCACGGTCTGCACATCCTCAACCGGAAGACCATCGCGCATGAAGACCCACTCGCCCTTGCGTTTGCGGCCGACGTCGCGTCCCAGACAAATCGGCACGGCGAGTTCCTTCCTCGTCTCGGAGTCGAGTCCGTCGAGGGAGGTCACGCCAGCCAAGTAGGCCGAGGCCCATCCAGTCAGCGCACCAGACGCGGGGACGAGCGGGCTCGCCTCGATGATGCGTTGCAGCGGTGTGCGGACGCCGTCCACTGTTCCGACATCTGTCGGCACGAAGCAGCCGTACGACGTACGCCGCCACTTCGGTCCGCGCACGACCGCACGGCTCACACCCCGTTTCTCGAGTTCGACGACCGACAACGGCTCACATCCGAGCCGGGCCTCCCTGGCGAGCCGGGCGTGATCTTGAGGCATCTCTCGAGCCTGCCCTGTTTGCTCTGCTGCGCGTCTGGCTTATCCACAGGTCTGGCGGACCGGCTGCGGCTTGGCAGTGTGCTGTGGACAGACCCACCTTGACCGGCGGCGCTGAGCCCTGGCCGCCTCGAGTGGCGCACGGATGCTGTTTCAGGTGCGCCAAAGGAGCATCCGCGCGCCACTCGGCCAGGCTGACGGCCGAGGAGTTCGCTAACGTCCGGAGCGACCTGTAGACGCGCGCGTGGTGGCGCGAATATCCGGCGCGGTGGCAGATCCGGGCCGTTGGTGACGTCTCGGCAAGAAGAGGGGCCAGCGTTTGGCGTGGGTCCATTCGAGGAGGCGGTCAAGTGGCCAGGTGTTGACGATCCGCTCAGGAGGTACGCCGGCCTCGACCGCCCGCGCGCAGCCGTAGTCCAGGAAGTCGAGCTGTCCCGGGGCGTGGGAGTCGGTGTCGATGCTGAACAGGCAGCCGGTCTCGAGGGCCAGCGCGATGAGCCGCGACGGAGGATCGCGCCGCTCTGGTCGGGAGTTGATCTCCACGGCTACGTCGAACTGCACGCATGCGGCAAACACCACCTCCGCGTCGAACTGCGACTCCGGCCGGGTGCCACGCCCGCCCTCAACCAAGCGGCCGGTGCAGTGGCCAAGCACGTTGGTGAACGGGTTCGAGATTCCTCCGACCATCCGCAGCGTCATCGTCTCGGCGTCGGCCCGCAGCTTGGAGTGCACGCTGGAGACAACGACGTCGAGTCGCTCCAGCAGGGCCCGGGTCTGGTCGAGCTTGCCGCTCTCGAGGATGTCGACCTCGATGCCCGGCAGCAGCGTGAAGGCCTCACCCTCGGCGGACATCTGCGCGTTGATGTCCGCGACCACCTCGAGCTGTTGGGCGAGCCGCTCGGGGCTTAGACCGTTCGCGATCGTGAGCCGCGGCGAGTGGTCGGTCAGCGCCAGATAGTCATGGCCGAGCCCGCGTGCTGCCTTGACCATCTCCTCGATCGGCGAGCCGCCGTCGGACCAGTTCGAGTGCGAGTGCAGGTCACCCTTGATCACCGCGCGGAGTTCTTCACCACCCTCGGCAAGTGGCCGCTGGCCCTGCTTGCGAAGCTCGGCGAGCTTCTTCGGTACGACCCCGGTTGCCGCCTCCATGACGACAGCCGACGTCGACGGCCCGACGTTCGGGATGTCGGTCAGCGTCTGTTCGGTGACGCGGCGTTCGACCTCGGCTTCCGGCAGGTCTGTCAGCGCCCAGGCTGCCTTGCGGTACGCCTCGACCCGCCGCGTCTGCTCGCGGCCGCGTTCCTTCCAGTAGGCGATCTCCGACAGCGCCTCGATCCCATCCACCGCACTCATCCTGCCCCACCCGTCTCGTCAAGCTCGACCGGCGGGCCGTGGGAGGAAGGGGTGGGCGGGGACTCGAAGGGCGTCAAAGAGCGAAGCGAAGCCCAAGAGCCCCGCCCGCCCCGACCGACCCGTTACCAGACCGGTCTCGAGAAGCTCGACCGGCGAGCCGCGTGCGGGTATGCAGCCGATCGACCCTGCACGAGGGCGCCGGTCAGCAGACGACTCGACCGTCTTGTTCAGACGCCACAAATCCCCCCACAACCGTGCCGTAGGCTCAACGGCATGAGCCGCGGCGCGCCAGGGCCGGCCGGACAGCTGGAGAACGCGGTCGGCACCTTGACCCAGGCGGCCATGGCCCGGATGCATACCGAGCTCCCTTGGTTCCGCGCCCTCAGCGCCCAGGACAGGTCCTGGATCGGCATGATCGCCGCCGCGGGCATCTCCTCGTTTGTGGACTGGTTCAAGGATCCGCAGCCTCACCGCACCGTCACAGCCGACGTCTTCGGTACCGCGCCGCGCGAGCTCACCGGGGTCGTCAGCCTGCAGCAGACTGTTGAGCTGGTTCGCGCCACGATCGGGGTCGTCGAGGAGCATGTCGCCCAAGTCGTCAGCGCCAAAGACGTCGCGGCGGTCCGCGAGTCCGTGATGCTGTACTCCCGGGAGATCGCGTTCGCGGCCGCCGAGGTCTACGCCCGAGCTGCGGAGCAGCGCGGAGCGTGGGACGCCCGGCTCGAGGCGCTCATCGTGGATTCGGTACTGCGCGGGGAGGCCGACGACGCAGTTCGGTCTCGGGCCACCGCGCTCGGGTGGGCGTCGACCAGCGGAGTGTGCGTGGTGCTCGGTCACACTCCTGCCGGCGACTCGGCCGAGGCCGTCGACGCCATCAAGCGGGCAGCTCGAGCAGCACACCTCGATGCGCTCTGCGCCGTGCAAGGGGAGCGTTTGGTGGTGGTGTTGGGCGGTGTCGAGGACCCCGACCAGGCTGCCAGTCGGATCGTTGGGCACTTCGGCTCCGGCGCCGTGGTGACCGGGCCTGTCGTCGGCGACCTGTTGACAGCCAACCGTTCCGCCCGGGCCGCGGTGGCGGGCCTCCGGGCCGCGGTGGCCTGGCCCGAGGCGCCCCGCCCCGTGTCGAGTGACGATCTGCTGCCCGAGCGAGCGCTGGCCGGCGACGGCCACGCCCGAAGGCAGCTTGTCACGTCGGTGCACCAGCCCCTGGTCGAGGCTGGCTCCGGGCTGCTCGAGACGCTGACGGCGTACCTCGACACCAGCGGCTCGATCGAGGCCACGAGCCGGCGACTGTTCGTGCACCCCAACACCGTGCGTTACCGGCTGCGGCGGATCGCCGACGTCACCGGGCTGTCACCGAGCGACGCGCGAGACGCCTACACCTTGCGCCTTGCCCTCACCCTCGGCCGGCTCCTACCCCTGTAGTTCGAGACGATGGTTTGTAGGAAACCTCCAAATCCACTCGGGCAGATTTCGTCTCCGCAGATCCCTCAGACCGCCGCCCTCCGACGGCACAATGGCGGGGTGCTCGTCATCGTCGCGCCCGGTCAGGGAGCCCAGACCCCGGGATTCCTCGCGCCCTGGCTCGCCGACCCGCACTTCGCCGACAGGCTGAACTGGCTGTCAGCGGTGAGCGGCATCGACCTGGCCCACTACGGCACCGACGCTGACGCAGACGCCATCCGTGACACCGCGATAGCTCAGCCGTTGCTCGTCGCGTCGAGCCTGGTCGCGGCCCTCTCGCTGTTTCCTCACCCAGCCGACGCGTTCGGTCGGATCGGCGCGGTCGCCGGCCACAGCGTCGGTGAGATCGCCGCAGCCTCCGGTGCTGGGGTGATCAGCGCCGAGCAGGCCATGGTGTTCGTCCGCGAGCGAGGACGGGCGATGGCCGAGGCGTCGGCGGCGACACCTACCGGGATGACGGCGGTGATCGGAGGAGAGCGGGCTGACGTGCTTGGTGCGTTCGAGCGGCACTCCCTCACCCCGGCCAACGACAACGGCGTCGGTCAGCTAGTCGCGGCCGGTACTCTCGAGCAGCTGCAGAAGCTTGCCGACGACCCACCCGCGAAAGCGCGGCTCATCCCACTGCAGGTCGCGGGGGCGTTCCACACCTCGCACATGCGGCCGGCGGTCGACGTACTCGCTCGGCTGGCTCGAGCCATCTCGACTCACGACACCCGTACCCGCCTCATCTCCAACCGCGACGGCCAGGTCGTGCACAGCGGCCGCGACGTGCTCGCCCGCCTCGTCACGCAGGTGAGCAACCCGGTGCGCTGGGACCTCTGCCTGCAGACGATGACCGAGCTCGACGTCACCGGCATCCTCGAGATGCCTCCAGCCGGTACCCTCACCAACATCGTGAAACGGCAGCTCAAGGGGGTGGATACCTTCGCCCTCAAGACACCGGACCAGCTCGACGAAGCCCGCGCGTTCGCCGACAAGCACGGCGACACGTCACAGTTGGACGCATCGCCAACCTGGCGCATGCTGGTTTCGCCGGCCAAGGGCACGTTCCGGCGCGCAGGAGAAGTCCCGCATGGCGCCCGACTGACCGCTGGCCTCGCGGTTGGCGAGGTCGCCAACCTGCGGGGGGCCACCGATGTCGTCGCCCCACATGGCGGCACCATCGTGGAGTGGATCGTCGAAGACGGCGACCTGGTCTCCCCCGGGCAACCTCTCGTGCGCCTACACCCCGAAAGCGAGTGACATGACCGCACCGATAGCGACAGCAGGCGGCGCAGCACACGCCGCCCTCCTCGGTCTCGGCAGCTACCGGCCCAGTCGAGTCGTGACCAACGCCGAGGTCTGCGAGAACATCGACTCCACCGATGAGTGGATTCGGACCCGGTCGGGGATCATCGAGCGCAGGTTTGCCGAGCCGCACGAGACTGTGCAGATGATGAGCGTCGCGGCCGCCCGTACGGCGCTCGAGCGAGCAGACATCCACCCTGCCCAGATCGACTGTGTGCTGGTCGCCACCGTCTCCCACCTCATGCAGACGCCGGCGGTTGCCCCTCTCATCTCTGCCGAGCTCGGATCCACCCCGGCGGCGGCGATCGACCTCTCGGCTGCCTGCGCGGGTTTCTGCTACGGCGTCACGATGGCTGGCGACATGGTGCGCTCAGGCAGTGCCAAGTACGTCCTCGTGATCGGTGTCGAACGACTCTCCGACATCACCGACCCCACCGACCGCGGCACCGCGTTCATCTTCGCCGACGGCGCCGGTGCTGCGGTCGTCGGACCGTCTGACGTCGAGGGGATCGGCCCGGTCGTGTGGGGAGCCGACGGGGCGAAGTACGACTACATCCGGCAGCGGGAGTCGTGGATCGACGTCTTGGACATGGAGCGGCCGACCATGCCGCACCTGCAGATGGAGGGCAACCCCGTCTTCCGCTGGGCCTCCTTCGAGATGGCCAAGGTTGCCGCCGAGGCGCTCGACCGCGCTGGCATGACCGTTGACGACCTCGACGTCTTCGTGCCCCACCAAGCCAACATGCGGATCACCGACGCGATGGCCCGGGCGCTCAAGCTCCCTGAGCACGTCGTGATCGCGCGCGACATCGCCTATCAGGGCAACACCTCGGCCGCCTCGGTTCCGCTGGCGGCCACGGCTCTGCTCGAGTCCGGGGAGGCCAAGAGCGGCCAGACGGCGCTGTTCATCGCGTTCGGCGCCGGGCTGGCGTACGCCGCCCAGGTGGTGACCCTGCCCTGACCTCACCCAAGTCGCCTAGCCCACAGCTGGAACGCGCACACTTAACCGACTGACCCCCGTAGCCACCTGAGCAGCAAAGGAGCCATTCCGATGGCCAGCACCGAAGAAATCCGGTCCGGACTCGCCGACATCGTCAACGAGGTCGCGGGCATCCCCGCCGACGACGTACAGCTCGACAAGTCGTTCACCGATGACCTTGACGTTGACTCGTTGTCGATGGTCGAGGTCGTGGTTGCCGCCGAGGAGCAGTTCGGCGTCAAGATCCCCGACGACGAGGTGAAGAACCTCAAGACAGTTGGCGACGCGGTCGCGTTCATCGAGAACGCCTCGGCCGCCTGACGCCGCCTGGCGCGGCTGCCGTGACCGCCGAAGCCTCGTCCGAGGCCGACCGGCGATCCCCAACTTCCACCTGAGGTGAACTAGTCATGACTCTCAAGCGCGTCGTCGTCACCGGAATGGGTGTGACGTCTCCCGTTGGCGGTGACGTCCCCACGACGTGGGCTGCCCTGTTGGCCGGCATCTCCGGCGTACGGCGGCTCACCGAGGGCTGGGCTGAGGACCTACCGGCCAGGATCGCCGGACGCATCGCTGTCGAGCCGAGTGAAGTGCTCGACCGCGTCAAAGCTCGTCGGCTCGACCGGTCGGCCCAGTTCGCCATGGTCGCCGCTTTGGAGGCTTGGGCAGACGCCGGCCTCGCCGAGTCGGCCCCTGACCCTGACCGCACTGGCGTCGCGATCGCGTCGGGCATCGGCGGTATCACCACCTTGCTGTCGAACTACGACGCGCTGCTGCAGAAGGGACCTCGGCGGGTTTCACCGCTGGCCGTACCGATGCTCATGCCCAACAGCCCGGCGGCCAACGTGGGGCTGGCGGTCAGCGCCAGAGCCGGCGTCCACACGCCGGTGTCGGCTTGTGCCTCTGGCAACGAGGCGATCGCCCAGGGCATTGACATGATCCGGCTTGGACGCGCCGACGTCGTCTTAGTCGGCGGCACCGAGGCAGCGATCCACCCGCTACCACTGGCCGCCTTCGCCAACATGATGGCGTTGTCCCGGCGCAACGACGAGCCGGAGCGGGCCTCGCGACCATGGGACGGCGACAGGGACGGATTCGTTCTTGGAGAAGGCGCGGCTGTCCTCGTGATCGAGAGCGAGGAGCATGCCCGGGCGCGGAGGGCTCAGGTGTACGCCGAGGTGGCTGGGGCTGGCATCACCGCCGACTCTCACGACATCGCCCAACCTCACCCAGAGGGCGGAGGCGCCACCCGCGCGATGCAACTCGCGTTGCGCGACGCCCAGCTACGGCCGAGCGACGTTATCCACATCAACGCCCACGCCACCTCCACTCCTCAAGGCGACGTCGCGGAATGTCTGGCGATCACCAAGGCGCTCAACAACGAGACCGACTCCGTCGTCGTGACGTCAACAAAGTCGATGACCGGCCACCTGCTGGGTGCGGCCGGCGCCCTGGAGTCGATCGCGACAGTCTTGGCGCTGCAGCACCGAGTCGTCCCTCCGACGATCAACCTCGAGATGCTCGACCCGGCGGTCAACCTCGACATCGCCACCGAGCAGCGCAAGCTGCCTGACGGTGACATCGCGGCCCTCAACAACTCGTTCGGCTTCGGCGGTCACAACGTCGCCATCGCGTTCCGGTCGGCTTGAGCGAGGTGACTACCACGGCTAGCGGTCCGGCGGGTCCCCGTGGGCAGGGCTCGACCACTGGTACGACCGACGGCCAGGTCTCGACGGTCTCGACGGTCTCGACCACCGGTACGACCGACGGCTCCGCAGTCACCGCCGCCAAACCGGCGAAGCTGCCCCGCCAACAGGACCCGCGCAATCCGCAGCGGCGACTGACGGCGTTCTTCGACCCCGACAGCCTCGAGCTGATCAGCGCCGACGACGACAGCGGCATGCTCGCAGCCGTCGGGACTGTCGACGACGTTCACACCGTCGCCTTCTGCTCCGATGCCACCGTGATGGGTGGAGCCATGGGCCACGAGGGGTGCAAGGTGGTCGTCGCGGCGTACGAGCGGGCGCTGAGCGACAAGGCACCCATCGTGGGGCTGTGGCACTCCGGCGGCGCACGGCTCGCCGAGGGCGTGTTGTCGCTGCACGCAGTCGGCCTGATCTTCGCGGCGATGACCGCAGCGTCCGGGAAGGTTCCCCAGATTTCGGTCGTGCTGGGACCCGCGGCGGGCGGAGCGGCTTACGGGCCGGCGTTGACTGACGTGGTGATCCTCGGGCCGGAGGGCCGGATCTTCGTGACAGGTCCCGACGTGGTCCGCTCGGTCACCGGTGAGGACGTCGACATGCTGCGACTGGGCGGTCCTGAGCCGCACGGGCGGCGATCGGGCGTCGTACACGTGCTGACCGACTCGGAGTCCGACGCCCTCGGACAGGCCCGCCGGCTCGTCGCGCTGCTCGGCCGACAAGGCACCCTCGCTCCCGACGCCGTGGACGACGTCGACCTTGCTGACCAGCTTCCTGCGTCCAAGCGGCGGGCCTACGACGTGCACCCCCTGGTGACCACGCTGCTTGACGACGACACGATGGTCGAGCTGCACCAGCGCTGGGCGCCCAACATCGTGACCGCGCTCGGGCGCTTGGGCGACCGCACAGTCGGGGTGATCGCCAACAACCCGCTGCGCCTCGGCGGCTGCCTGGACTCGCCGTCAGCTGAGAAGGCGGCCCGCTTCGTGCGCATGTGTGACGCGTTCGGCGTCCCGCTGATCGTGGTGGTCGACGTGCCGGGCTACCTGCCCGGAGTGGGCCAGGAGTGGGACGGCGTCGTACGCCGAGGTGCCAAGCTTCTGCACGCCTTCGCCGAGGCGCGAGTGCCGCGGGTGACGCTGGTGACCCGCAAGGCGTACGGCGGCGCATACATCGCGATGAACGCGCGCTCGCTGGGCGCCACCCGGGTGTTTGCCTGGCCAGGTGCCGAGGTCGCGGTGATGGGGGCCATCGCGGCGATCCGGATCCTGCATCGGCGCAAGATCGCTGAGGTGGCGGCTGACTTGCGCCCTACCGTCGAGGCCGAGCTGGCGGCTGAACATGAGCTGCTCGCCGGAGGCATCGACAGGGCAGTCGAGATCGGAGTGGTCGACGAGGTGGTCGAACCGACCGCCACGAGGTCCGCCCTGGCGTCGGCGCTGGCGTCGGCTGACACCGCCGCCCGCGGCCAGCACGGCAACATCCCGCTGTAACCGGGTGAACCGCGGCCGCTGTGGCAGCCGAAGCCGCGGCCACCGCCGATTTCTTAGCGGCTCGTGCGCCTTCACCCCGTGAATGGTCGCTGTCGCAGCCGATCTAACGGCGAAACCAGGTCGCTCACGGGGTGAAGGTCCACTCACGGGGTGAAGGTCCACTCACGGGGTGAATGTGGCGATGGGGAACAGGGAGCCGCCCACCGGTTCTGAACGGGAGGTCACACCACGTGGTGGAGCCAGCGGACGGGAGCGCCTTCGCCGGCGTGCCGGAACGGCTCGAGCGCGTCGTCCCAGTCCTTGCCCAGCAGCTTGTCGATCTCGGTGAGCAACGAAAGATCTCCGAGAGCCGCCTTGACGACGGCAGCCTTGAGTCGGTCCTCGGGGATCATCAGGTCGCCGTACAGTCCGGTGACGGCATGGAAGACGCCAAGCTCCGGTGTGAACGAGAACCGCGCCCCCTCGCTGGTCGGCGTCGGTTCCTCGGTTACCTCGAACAGCAGCCTGGCCCAGCCGCGAAGCGCGGAGGCCAGCGCAGCACCGGTGCCGACCGCCCCAGTCCACGACAGCTCGGCCCGGTAGGAGCTCGTCTTGGCCGGCTGAGGTGTCCAGGAGAGATCAACGGGTACGCCGAGCACGCCCGCAGCGGCCCACTCGACGTGCGGGCACAGCGCCGCGGGCGCAGCGTGGACAAAAAGCACTCCGCGGGTGGTGGCCGTCGAGTGCTCGCTCTGATTGCGGTTCACCGGTCCTCCTCAAGGCTCGAGAGTCGCCTTCCCCAGCGGTCTGCTCGCCTTGAGAGCGGAGTGAACTACACCTTATTGTGCCCCATTCGCCCCAACAGCACCAGGGCTACGGCCATCGGGAGGCCACGAACAGCCCTGCCGCGGTCGATAACAACGACAGCAGCACCAGATAACCCATGTACTGCGACGTTGCGTCTTGCCTCTCGGAGCTGTAGACCAGGCGCCCGTCGACGTCCTCGTAGGCGTTGAGCAGGTCGTCGGGGCTCTCGGCGACGTACGCCTTCCCGCCGGAGATGTCGGCAATCTGCTGCAGCTGCTCGATCTCGACGGGTACGGCGACTGTGTCGCCCTGGTTGGTAATCGTTCCCGACTCGGTGCCGAGCGCCACAGTGTAGACCGGCACTCCTTGGTCCTTGGCGGCGTTCGCTGCGGAGACCTGAGAGCGCCCCACCGTCCTCGCACCGTCGCTGATCAACACGATCATGGCCGGCAGCTTGCCGCTCGGGGTGTCGGCGG
>JAABUR0100003105.1_pt1 | contig 23813 bp, 23 predicted proteins | sample 5560091 | NCBI WGS metagenome assembly JAABUR01 (sample SAMN10711879, study PRJNA513375) | rock metagenome | isolation source: Antarctica rocks | place: Antarctica: Victoria Land, University Valley sud
AGTGGTGGGACCGGGAGCCGCAGATACCGGGCGTCGAGTATCAGACCCAGGACGAGTACGCCGACGAATGTGTGCAAGGTCGCTCGTGAAGGGGTGAGGCTCCGAGTGCCGTCGGCTACCCGATCCACGGGATGATCAGCGGTGCTCGGCCCCCGGGAGCGCCCCCGCCGTGCGCTGCGAGCCGTGGGCGCTGTTCGGTCAGGCCCACGGACCAGGCCCGACTTTCGGCGAGCCCACGCATCCCAACCGGGGGGCGGGGCCGTCCATGGTGCCTTTCGCACAAGCCACCGCACCCCGGTGCTGCCTCGACCGGGGCGCTGCGCTGCCGTTCAGGCGCGAGGTGCCGGCTAGATGATTGATTCCAAGCTGGGTCAGTGGTCGTATGCGGTCAGGGACCGGCGGATTGGTTGGCCGGTGTGATCGTTGTGCCAGATTGCGGCGGTCATGGCCAGGAGACGTTGGAGGACGCGGACGATGACGCCGGCGGGGGTGCGTCCACCGTGGCGTTCGAGGTCGAGCTGGCCCTTGAGGGTGTCGAAGATCGATTCCACGGTCTGCCGCAGGGGTTTGAACAGCCCGGCGCCGGGTCGGGGTTTCTCCCCGGCTCGGGCCTTGCGGAGCAGGGTGAATCCTGTTGCGGCGAGTGTCGATTCGAAGTCTCGGCCATAGTAGTTCTTGTCCGCGATGATGGTCCGGCCCCCGGCCAGGGCGGGGTCGGTGGCGATCAGCTCGGTCAGGACGCTCCGCTCGTCGGCCTTGGCCCCGGTCAGCGCGTAGCCAATGGGCAGACCGTGCACGGTGGCCACCAGGTGCAGGCGCAGCCCCCAGAAGTAGCGGGAGTGGGAGGCGCAGTAGCCGTACTCGGCCCACCCGGCCAGCGCCGAGCGTTTGACGGTTTCGCGGGAGCGGGCACACTCCACCGGGGTGGAGTCGACCACCAGCACGTCGTCGGTGAACACGCTGGTGTCCGCGGCCAGGTGATGGATCAGCACGTCGAGCACCCGGCCGAGGCGCCGCAGCCGCTTGTTGTACCCAGGCTGGGCGGGCAGGTACGGGAACAGGTGACCAGGTGGGCCCGGGCGTAGCGCACCCAGCGGGCCTCACAGGCGAATCCCAGCATCGCCGCCAGGGCCGCCAAGGTGACCAGCTCGGCGTCGCTGACCTGGGGTTTGATGCCCACCGCCGGGCGCCAGGGGGCCAACTCCGGGCGGGACTTCAACAGTTCGTCAGTCGTCACATACAGTGCAGTGGCAAGGGTGTCCAGGTCGGCGTCCACGAGGGCCTCCAGGTTCGCGTTGGGTTCCAAACGCCGATCTTGGGCACCCTTAGCCGCAAATCCCACCCGCCACACCAGTCACACCTTGGAATCAATCATCTAGGTGGAAGCCTTCAGCGCCGAGCCGGACTGGGTCACCGAGTGGCAATACAGCACCGTGCGTGCCCTGCTCGCCGAGCGAGCTGACCTGCTGGTGTGGCTCGACGTGAGCCGCGCCGCAGTGATGCGCCGGGTGGTGCGACGGACTGTGCGCCGGCGGCTAGGCCGGCAGGTGCTGTGGAACGGCAACATCGAACCACCGCTGTGGACGGTGTTCACCGACCCAGAGCACATCGTGCGCTGGGCCTGGTCGACACACCACAAGACCGCCCAACGAGTCGTTGCCGTACACCAGCAGCGCCCTGATCTGGTCATCGTCCGCTTAGCAGGCCAGCGCGCCGTGGAGCAGTGGATCAGCGGGCCTCTACAACGCGCAGCAGCTCGCTCCGTATAGCGATCGTCATCTGACACTTTCCGGCGACCGCCGTGCGTCGGGAGCGCTGCGCCGATCGGTGCCGCAGGCCGTTCGGTGACCGGTCCCCGAACTTCGGAGTTGTCGGCGGGCAACGCCAGAGCGGGCTCGTCAGGGCAGTTGCGTGTGCGAGGCTGGGGACATGGCTAACGAGGCGGTGGACATCACCGAGAAGCTGTCGTTGTTCTCCCAGCACTGGTCGCCGAAGGTGGTGGCTCGACTCAACGACTACGAGATCAAGGTCGTGAAGGTCAAGGGTGAGTTCGTCTGGCACACCCACGACGACACCGATGAGCTGTTCATCGTCGTTGCTGGTGAGCTGACCATTCAGCTGCGCGATGGCGACGTGAGGCTCAGCGCCGGCCAGTTGTTCGTCGTACCGCGAGGTGTCGATCACTGCCCGGTCGCGGCTGGGGAAGTCCACGCACTGCTCATTGAGCCCACGGGTGTCGTCAACACTGGCGATGCGGGTGGCGCCTTGACCGCTGCCTACGACGACTCGCTGGCGTAGCCCGCGGCGGTGTCCAACGTCCCGCAGCACGTTCGGCTTGCGGACGCCTCATGTGACCGTGCTGCAGCCGGTGGTCTCTTCGGCTTGGTCCGGTATGGCGATGCGCAGATGCTCGGCGTGGTAGACGGCTTCGTCGATGAGTTGGCCGACGTGGTCGTCGTACAGCGTGTAGGTGAGCGCCCGAGCGCTAACCGTGGACGAGCCCGAGCGGCCCAGGCTTAGCGCCTGGTGAGTCAAGCGGCGCCTCGGGCGGGGTAGTCGCTGTCCTGCGCGAAGCGCAACGCGTCGAGGACGTCGTCAAGGGCTGGGCGGCCAAAGGGCATCGTCGCGACGCTGCTCCAGTAGAGGCTGCCGTCGGCGTCGAGGACAAACATGCCCGGCTCGTTGAACCGCGGCGGTTCGCCGTCCTTGATCGCGGTGGATATGTAGAGACCCCATTCCCGGGCGGACTCCTCGCTCAGGCCGTACGCCACAGCCAGGCGGTCCAGATGCCAGGTCTCGACCAGTTCGGTACTGCGCTCGGCTGTCTCCATGCTCACGGCGACCACGCGTCCGACGCCGGCCGAGCCGATGTCGTCAAGACGCCTGTTGAACTCGCTGAGCTGCTTACGACACACCGGGCAGTGCAGACCGCGGAAGAACAGCACCAGCGTGAACCGGCCGTCGACACCGGCTCCGAGCGCGAGCTCGTCCGTGGAACCGCCCGTGGTCAACGGGAGGGACAGGGTCGGGGCCTTGGACATCGGGGTCAGGGTCATGCCCTCCACAACCGTCCCGCGGGGTCGGTTGTTCCAAGCTCTGCTTCCTGCACGCTTCTCTGCTCGGCGGCCGCTGAGGACCGCACGGCCGCGGGCACAAGGTCTCTGCGGCGATCAGCCATGCGACCCCCTGCGCCGAGCAAGGTCGATCGGGCTCCCTTCCAGCCGCTCTTGCCCGCGGCCGTCACCGGTTTCGCCGCGACTCGGAGGCAGAGCAGAGCAGATCAGAGCATTCGGTCTCGTTCGAGCGTCCGGGGCCAATGTTGGCCACGTGCCCTCCGAGCTTATGGCTCGACGGGGCCCTCGACCTACATCACCAGCGGACACGGACTCGACCACCACCAAACCTAGTCCGAAAATGGAGGTGACCACGCGTGGGTGAGTGCCCGCTGGCCCGGTGTTGTCTGGCGGCGGGTGGTGGTCAGGCGACGGTTTCGAGGGTGACTCGGTAGCCGAGGTTCTGGAGTTCGCGGACGTGGTTGCGCATCTTGCGGTTGAGGTTGACGCGGGAGTCGTAGTAGTTGGGGCCGAGCTCGTGGAACTGGGTGTTCTCCTCGCCGAATAGGTGCCAGATGATGACAAGGATGGACCGGCCGACCGCGACGATGGCTCGCTGCTTGCCACGCCGTCGGGCGATCCGTCGGTAGCGCTCGCCGAGGAAGGTGTCGGTGCGGCCGGCCGAGACGGCAGCCTCGCCCAGGACTCGGGCCAGGTAACGGTTGCCGTGCCCGGTTGCACCGTTGCCCTTCTTACGGCCGGCGGACTCCTTGATCCCTTCTTGAACGAGGGCAGCAACGGCGCCGGCCGAGCCGCGGGGTGACATGACGCCTTGGACCTGCTACGACGGCCGGAGCAGGGCAGCCTCGGGAACGTCGTCAATTAGTTCTGGACTGATGAGCCGGCCGGTCCGAATGACGCTGACTTCTCCGTTGCGCTCAAGCACGACGCATTGCACCTCGTCAAAGTCGCGTACGCCCGCCAGTCGCAGCCGCTGACGGAGTTCGTCCTCCGTCACGTGTGCGCGGTGCATGTTGCTGCGTAGCAACGCGGAGCCAGCCATGAGCAGAACCGGCGGCCGATTGATGAGACGGTCCGCAGTCCGGTTCTGCCGCAGGAGACCGAGCGCGCCCTGTGTGACGAAAAGGGAGACGAGGCCGATCACGCCAGCGAGCAGAGTCGGTCGCAAAAGGAGCACAGTACGTGCTAGCACCGCCCCGAACGCGACCGCTGCGCCATAGTCGAAACTCGACATCCTGGCAAGACTGCGCTGACCTGCAATCCGGACCAAGACCACCAGCGTCAGGTAGATGACGATCGTGGACAGCACTATTGACGCCGCCTCGGCCCAGGTCACACCGAGTCTGTCCATCATGAGGCCTCCTTGGTCGTAGGCGGACAGCCGGGCCAAACCAGCGGCGCACAGGAGACGGGTCACCGCTGTGTGGGTGAAGCGGTCGCCCTATGAATCGAGTTCGGATGTGGTCCGGAATGAGCTATGTACGCGGACCCACGCGCAGGGTTTACTCCGCCTGTGCCTCCAACACATCGGCAAGCTCGGTGAGGCTGCGCACGACCATCTCCGGCGCCCCGCCCAGCGTGTCGAACAGACCTCCAGACCTGTCGATCCACGCCGCGTGCATCCCGGCCGCCTCCGCCCCGATGTCATCGAAAGGATTCGAGGAGACAAGGCGAATCTCGCCTATCGGCAGCCCCAGCCGCTCCGCGACGTGTTGGTACGTCCGAGGCGACGGCTTGAAGACCTTCACTTCGTCCACGCTCACGAACCCCTCGAAGTACGGGCGCAGCCCCGCAGCGTCCATGAGCGGATCGAGCATCGCCGGCGACCCGTTGGAGAACACGACCATCCTGTGACCGGCGGCTTGGAGTCGCTGCAGACCCGCCTCGACGTCCGGGAAGCGCTCGAGATCGTTGTACTGTGCCATGAGCGCGTCCTTTTGATTCGGGTCAAGTTCGCGGCCGGCGGCGGCGACCGCGTAGTCAAGAGCCTTCCGAGTAACGGCTTCGAAATCTTCGTAACGCTCCATGGCAGTGAGACGAAACGAGTACTCCAGTTGCTTCTGCCGCCAGATCTCGGCTATTCGCAGCGCGTCATCAGGAAGATACTGCTCGAGTCTCGTCCAAATCCGTATAGGGTCGACGAGGGTGGCGTACATGTCAAAAGCGAGTGCCTCCAGCGCGGGCATCTTTCGTCCCTTCTGTAATGGTTAAGGAACCGGGAATGGTGAAGTTGTGGCGGCTTCGCGTCCATCGAACGCCTGCGCGAGCCGAACCATGTCAATCGTGACGTCGCAAATGAACCGCTGGTACATGAAGAGCAGTCCGGTCAGCCCCGCGACTTCGGAGTTCGACCAGCTCGCGGCGACTGCATCCCGCCCGACACCAGCCGGGGTCGGAAACCCACGGACGAGTTCCCGTGCCTGTCCGAGCAGACTCCGGGCCACCGCGTCGTACTCTTCCGTCCGGACGGCCGGTTCGAGCACTCGGTCGAGGGCGAGCCGCAGATAGTCCGGCCAGTTAGCCAGAACTCGATAGTCACTGGACGCGCCGTGGTGGTAATGCAGGTCCGTTACGCGCTTGAACAGGGCCTGCACCTCGGGCGACGCCGTGTCAGGATCAACGAGGCGGAGCGGCGCGACGCCAGCCGGCGGCCCAAGGGGCACCCGGGCCGTATCCTGCGACGCCTCGTCCCCACCACCGCACGGTCGTCCCTGTAGCGCCTCCGACCAGCCCGTGATGAGCAGCAGGTATTTGGGGTTGCCGTAGTTCAGCGCGTCGAGAGAACGCCGGACGACGTCGATGCGAGCGTCGTCCCAGCCGAGTTCTCTCAACTCCGGCCCTAGGTCCGGCGGATCCTCGGGCAACATTGACTGCCGACGGAGTGTGACAGCGGCGCGTTCGGCGTATCGGGTCTCGAAGTTGGGCCGAGCGGCGCGCCAGGCGAGCGGGAGGTAGCCGGGGAAGGTCGCGAGGACCCGGCAAGCGAAGGCAACCCAGGCCACCCGCAACGTGGCGCGGATGTCGTCATACGTGGCCTTCAGCTCGCCGGTCGCCTCGCCATGGTCGACCTGGGGGAACTTCTCGTACGTCGTCAATCTGGCCTGCCTCTCGTGTCGCCGCGGCTGCTGCGCTACCGCTACGCCTCCGAGCCGGCCCCTGTCTGGGCTCGGAACATTACCTCGTCGAACCTTTCCCCCGCCTCCCGCTCGGGTTTGCCGAGGAGCGATGCCAGTACCGCGCCCAGGAACCCGAGCGGCATGCTGATCACAGTGGGGTTGACGAGCGGGAAGATCGCCTCATTGCCCATAAACGCGGGCCCGAGGCCGGCCAGCACCACCGCGGACCCCAGCCCAGCAGTGACGCCTCCGATGACGCCTCTGGTGTTGAAACGGCGCCAGAACAGCGAGAGCGCGATAATTGGGAAGTTTGAGCTCGCCGCGACGGCGATCGCCAAGACGACGAGCACGGCTACGTTCAGCCCCTGGGCCAGCAGGCCGAACCCGATGGCTACCAGCCCGACGACGAGGGTGGAGATACGCGCAACCAGGACTTGCTGTCGCTCCTCGACGCGTCCACCCTTAATCACGTTCACGTAGAGGTCATGAGCGATGGCACCAGCGGTGGCCAATGTCAGACCCGCCACCACTGCGACGATCGTCGCGAACGCCACCGCCGAGACGAAGGCAAGGAAGGCTTGGCCGCCGATACTTCCCGCCCCGCCACCCAGGTGCTGCGCGAGCAACGGCACGGCCAGGTTGCCTCCCTTGTCGGCCGCGAGGATGTTGTCCCGCCCGACGTAGTATGCCGCCGCGAAGCCGATGATCGTCGTGCCCAAGAAGAACGCGCCGGCCAGGAACATGACCCAGATGACTGACTTCCGGGCGGTCTTCGCGTCCGGCACCGTGTAGAACCGGACCATTACGTGCGGTAGCCCAGCCGTGCCCAGGGCGAAGCTCAAACCAAGAGAGACCTGGTCGAGCGGGTTTCGCAGGTAGTTCCCAGGCGCGAGAAACTGCGCCCCGTACTTGCCGTTGACGGCGTCGAACAGCCCGACGGGGTTGAAGTGGAACAGGGCCAATATCCAAACCAGCAGCACGACGGCCGCCGACAGCAGCAGGACGGCTTTGACTATCTGCACCCAGGTCGTGGCCAGCATGCCTCCGAACGCCACGTAGAGGACCATAGTCACCCCCGCGAACACCACCGAGACGCTGTAAGGAACGCCCAACAACAGCTTGGCCAGAGCGCCCGCACCGACCATTTGGGGGATCAGGTACGCGAGGTTGACCACCACGGCGCCGACGACCGCCGCGAGCCTCGCCTGCGGTCGCTGCATGCGGTACGCGATCACATCCGCCATCGTGTACTTCCCGGTGTTCCGGAGCGGTTCGGCGATCACCAGGAGGATCGTGAGAAACGCGACGAGGGCCGCGACGGCATAGAGCGAACCGTCCATCCCGAAGAGCGCTGCGAGACCGGTGAATCCAAGAAATGCGGCAGCGCTCATCCAGTCGCCCGCGAGCGCGAAGCCGTTCTGTGCCGCAGTGAGCTGACGGCCGGCCGTGTAGAACTCGCTCGTTGTGTGCGTGCGTCGAGCGGCCCAGTAGGTGATGCCTAACGTAATGCCTATGATCACGACGAAGATGGCGACCGTCAGGATCCTCATCGCTGGTCCTTTCCCCGGTGCAGGGCGTCGATCACGGCGGCGACCTTCGGATCGAACGTGTTGTTCGCCACGAAGACGTAGCCGACCGCGAGGATCCATACCATGGCGTACGTGGCCAAGATCAGGAGGTACCCGACGCTGACCGAGCCGACAACGGGCCGGGCCATGAAACCCGGTGCGAAGCCAGCGAGCAGTGTTATGCCGAGGTAGAAGACGAGATAGAAGACGACCGCCGGGATCAGGAACCGTGCCTTGGCCGAGAGCAGAGCTTGGAACGACGGTTCTCGCACCGCCTCCGACCAGTCCACATCGGAATCGGCCGACGCGCCGCCCGGTACCGCAGCCGGATCCTGCTCGAGGATCTGCCGAACGACCTGGTTAACATCCTCGGCTCGGCCGGGCACGAGGATCACGGGTATGTCCACGCTCTGACGCTGCAACGACTCCGACACGCTGCCCAGGCCGATCTGCGGGAACGGCCGCGTGCCGGTCTCCCCGGCGATGATCGTGCTGGCGCCCACGCGAACCGCAGCCTCAATGATCGCGTCGACGATTGGCCCACGCACCTCCAAGGTGTGCACCGGAACGCCCGCGCTCTCCGCGAGGTAGCGAGCCGCCTCCAGCCCGTCGACCGGCCGCGCATGCAGCAACTCCAGGCTGGATTCGGCGAACTCGACCTGAAGATCAGACTCTGGCGTCGCCACGTGCACCGCATGCAGCTTTCCGCCGGACTCCGCCGCCAAGTGCACCGCGCGCAACGTTGCAGCCACCGCCGAGATCGAGCCGTCGGTCGCCAATAGTATTACGGGCCCTTGAGTAGCCATCCTGCTCCTAACCTATAGGTGCATCGACGGGGAACCTTCACTATGCGAACAAACTCTTCCGTATAGCAGAAATTCTTTTATAGGCAGAACTCTATCGTATAACAGAAACGTATGGGGCTAACTTCAGGCAGTCAAGAGTGAAAAGGTCAAGACCGGCGACCGCGCGTCTGGCCTCCACGGGTAACGCTCTTGGAGGCCGCTGACTCCCGTGAATCCCGGTGCTGTTGAACGGTGAAGAACGCCGGCTGCTGAACCGGCTGTGGCCGCTGGTCAACCACCGACTCAACTACCTGACCGACGGAGAAACCCAGCGGCTGGAGCCAGGACCGCGCCGGCCTGCAAACGGCTCTACGACACGCCACCCAACCGCTGGGACGCCGCCGAGGGCGCCGCCTTGGTCGCGGTCTCGAAGCCCTCCCACTTGGTGCGACCGGGGTCCTTGACGTGGACGTGAGAGTCGACGAGTCCAGGCAGGAGGACCTCGTCGCGGTCCAGCTCGACGACGGCTCCGGCTCGATCGCCGAGCGGTGACCCGGGTGGATCGACACCACCACGCGTCCGTCCCGGACGCCGACGTCCACGGCCCGCTCGCCGTCGGGGAGCACGGCGCACTCCGCGCGGCTGGACGTTCGTCATGGCGCGACTCCTTGCCGTACGGGGTGGGACGGCGTGAGCTGCTCGCGCGCAAGGCGTTCGCCGAGCTGCTCCAGCAGTGGTCCGGCCTCGTCGAAGCATCGCTGCAGGTCCGGCTCGATGTCGCTGAGGGCGTATGCGGTCCTGATCCCGGCTGCACGTAGCCGGTCGGCGTCGAGCGTGGTGCGCCCGCAGATCGCGACGACGGGTATGCCGCGGAGCGAGGCTGCGGCCGCCACCCCGGCGGGGGCCTTGCCCCGCAGCGTCTGTTGGTCCAGCGAACCCTCGCCGGTGACGACGAGGTCCTGTGGGCTCAGCTCGGTCAGCTCGGCGGCGCACCCGACGAGGTCGAGGAGCAGCTCGATTCCGGGTCGCAGCCGGGCGCCGAGGACGGCAACCGTGCCGAACCCGACCCCTCCGGCTGCCCCGGCCCCGGCGGCGTTGCGCCGGTCCACGCCCGTCGCCGCCAAGACGCAGTCGGCCCAGTGTGTGAGCGCTGCCTCGAGCTGGTCGACCTGCGCGGAGTCGGCACCCTTCTGCGGTCCGTAGACCGCTGCGGCCCCGTGCGCTCCGAGCAACGGGTTGTCCACATCGCAGGCAACGGTGACCGTGACGCCCGAAAGTCGGCGGCCGAGATCGGCCAAGTCTACCGCGGCGAGCGCGGCGAGCGCCGCTCCCCCGTCGGCGATCTCGGCACCCTCGGCGTCGAGAAGCCTGGCCCCGAGCGCTCGCACCATCCCGGCGCCTCCGTCGGTGCTCGCACTACCGCCGATTCCCACGACGATGTCCGTGCAGCCGGCGTCTACGGCCGCGGCGACCACCTCGCCGAGCCCTCGGCTCGTCGCGGTGAGCGGCTCGCGACGGCCGCCGGGAAGCCGGACCAGTCCGGAGACGTCGGCCATCTCGACCACCGCGGTGTCGCCGCGGCGGGCATACGCCGTCTCGACCGGAATCCCTGTCGGCCCAGAGGCGACCACCGGCACGCGGGCGAAGCCGGCGGCCACAGCGGCGGCCACCGTGCCGTCACCGCCGTCGGCCACGGGGACCGTGACGATCCTCGCGTCGGACACTCTGCGGATGCCTGCACTCACCACCGCCGTGACCGCGGCCGCGGTCAGCGAGCCCTTGAACTTGTCGGAGGCGAGCAGGACAGTCGTCATGGCGAGCGCCGCCTCAGTCGAGCAGCGCGATGGCTGACGGAGCGTCCTCGCCGTGCTCGGCGAGCTCCTCGAACTCCACGACACCGTCGATCTCAGTGCCCATTGACACGTTGGTCACGCGCTCGAGGATCACCTCCACGACCACCGGTACCCGGAACTGCGCGACCAGCTTCTTGGCCTGTTCCAGCGCCGGCATGATGTCGTCGGGCTCGAAGACCCGGATGGCCTTACAGCCCAGTCCTTGCGCCACGGTGACGTGGTCCACCCCGTAGCCGTTGACCTCCGGTGCGTTGATGTTGTCGAAGGACAGCTGCACGCAGTAGTCCATATCGAAACCTCGCTGCGACTGGCGGATCAGCCCCAGGTAGGCATTGTTCACGACGACATGGATGTAGGGGATGTTGAACTGAGCACCGACCGCGAGCTCCTCGATGAGGAACTGGAAGTCGTAGTCTCCGGAGAGCGCGACGACGGTCGCCTCAGGCTCAGCCGTGGCCACCCCAAGCGCGGCGGGTAAGGTCCAGCCGAGCGGGCCGGCCTGGCCGGCGTTGATCCAGTGTCGAGGCTTGAAGACGTGCAGCAGCTGCGCCGCCTGGATCTGTGAGAGGCCGATCGTGGAGACGTAGCGGGTCTCGGGGCCGAACGCCTTGTTCATCTCCTGGTAGACGCGCTGCGGCTTGATCGGCACCACGTCGAAGCTCGTCCGGCGCTGCATGGTCCCCTTGCGCTGCTGGCAGCTCTTTGCCCACACCCCGAAGTCGGGGAGCCGCGCATCGCTGCGCCATTCCTGCGCCACCTCGACGAAGACCTTCAACGCCTCCCTCGCGTCGGAGACGATGCCCAGGTCGGGGGCGAAGACGCGCCCGATCTGCGTCGGCTCGATGTCGACGTGCACGAAGGTGCGGCCCTTCGTGTAGGTGTCCACGCCACCCGTGTGCCGGTTGGCCCAGCGGTTGCCGATGCCGAGGACGAAGTCGGACTCGAGCATCGTCGCGTTGCCGTAGCGGTGCGATGTCTGGAGACCGACCATGCCGGCGTTGAGCTCGTGGTCGTCGGGGATGGTGCCCCAGCCCATGAGGGTCGGGACGACCGGCACCCGCAGGATCTCGGCAAGCTGGACGAGCAGATCGGCCGCATCCGCGTTGACGATGCCGCCGCCGGCGACGATCAGCGGGTGCTCGGCGGCGGCCAGCATGACCATCGCCTTCTCGACCTGGGTCCGCGTCGCGGCCGGCTTGACGACCGGCAGCGGCTCGTAGGCCTCGATGTCGAACTCGATCTCCGCCATCTGCACGTCGATCGGCAGGTCGATGAGCACCGGGCCGGGACGGCCCGACCGCATCAGCTGGAACGCCTTCTGGAAGGTGCCGGGAACCTGTCCCGGCTCGAGCACGGTCACGGCCCACTTCGTCACGGAAGCCGCGATCGAGGCGATGTCGACCGCCTGGAAGTCCTCCTTGTGCAGCTTCGCCACCGCCGCCTGGCCGGTGAGGGCGAGGATCGGGATCGAGTCTGCCCACGCCGAGTACAGACCCGTGATCATGTCGGTGCCGGCCGGACCGGACGTGCCGACGCAGATCCCGATGTTGCCGGCCTTGGCACGGGTGTAGCCCTCGGCCATGTGGGACGCGGCCTCGACGTGCCGGGCGAGGATGTGCTTGATGCCACCGTGGTCGCGCATAGCCCGGTAGAAGGGGTTGATCGCGGCGCCCGGCAGCCCGAAGGTCTGCGTCGCGCCCTCCTTCTCCAGGATGAGGACCGCGGCGTCGGCGGTGCGCATACGGGTCATGGTCGGGTGTCCTTGCTGTCGTGGGAGGGGGTATGCGGATCGGTGCGTGCGGGCCAGCGACCGCTGAGGCGCCCGACACCTCGGAGCAGAGCGGAGTGGTCGAGTCCGCCGTCGCCGTTGGCGCGCGCCGAGGCCATCAGCTGCGCGACCAGTGCCGCGAGCGGGACAACCACGCCGGCCTCGCGGGCGGCGGAGGTGACGATGCCTAGGTCCTTGTGGTGGAGGTCGATCCGGAAGCCCGGCTGGAACGAGTCGGTCAGCATGTTGTGCTTCTTCTGGTCCAGGACCGTGGAGCCGGCGAGACCGCCGCCGAGGACCTCGAGAGCGGCCTCGAGGTCGACGCCGTAGGCCTTGAGGAAGACGACGGCCTCGGCGAGCGCCTGGATGTTCGCCGCGACGATGAGCTGGTTCGCGGCCTTGACGGTCTGGCCCGAGCCGTTGCCGCCGACGTGGACGACGGTCTTGCCGACGATGTCGAGCAGCGGCCGGGCTTCCTCGACGTCCTTCGCGTCACCGCCGACCATGATGGACAGGGCCGCGTTCTTGGCCCCGGCCTCGCCGCCGGATACCGGCGCGTCGACGAGGCGGAAGCCGCGGTCCTTGGCCTCGGCGGCGAGATCCACGGTGACGTCGGGCCGGATGCTCGAGAAGTCGATGAGAAGGGTGCCCGGCCTGGCGTTCTCGTAGACGCCACCCTCGCCGGCCAGGACGTCGCGGACATCGGGCGAGTCGGGCACCATGACGCAGACCACGTCAGCGTCGGCAACCGCGGCGGCGATGGACCCGGCGCCCTTGCCGCCCGCCTGCTCAAGCGCGTCGTACCTGGGGCTCCGGTTGAACCCGGTCACGGTATGCCCGGCCTGCGCCAGATGCCCCGCCATGGGGCTGCCCATGATCCCCAGTCCGATAAAGGCGATGTTCGTCATCGTCCGCTCTCCTGTTCCCCGCGCTGCTGGCGCGGCAGCCAGCCGAGGCTTTCCTCGGTTGTGGTGGTTGGCGTGTACTCGAGCCCCACCCATCCGGAGTAGCCCGCTCGTTGGAGGTCCCCGAGCCAGCGGTCCAGCGGGAGGTTTCCCGAGCCCGGCTCGCCGCGGCCCGGCGCGTCCGCGATCTGGACGTGGGCGACCCGGTCGGCATACGTCGAGATGGCCGCCTCGACGTCGTCACCGTTGTTGGCCAGGTGGAACAGGTCGCAGAGGAACCCGACGTTGGCGGCGCCGGTGGCGCGAACCCGGTCCACCACACCGACCGCGTCCTCGGCAGTACGCAGCGGGTAGGGCTTTGGCCCGCTCACCGGTTCGATGAGCACCGTCGCCCCGAGCCGGCCGGCGGCCTTCGCGGCATACGCGAGGTTCTCGGCGCCCAGCTCGTCCTGCTCGACCGGCGTCGCGTCGTCGACACGGTTGCCGTAGAGCGCGTTGAAGGCCTTGGTGCCGAGGACCTCCCCGATGCCGAGCGTCACCTCGACGTTGTCCCGGAATTCGGGCGAGCGCGTCGGGATCGACAGGACCCCGCAGTCCGCGCCGGTGAGGTCGCCGGCGAAGAAGTTCAGGCCGGCGAGCTGGACCCCGGCGTCCTGGACCGCCCGAATGAAGGCGTCGACGTCGGTGTCGCCCGGCACGGGCTGGTCCGGCCACGGCCACCAGAACTCGACGGTGTCGAAACCGGCGGCTTTCGCCGCCGAGGGTCGCTCCAGCAGTGGAACCTCGGTGAAGAGCATCGAGCAGTTCGCCAGGTACGGGAGGTGTGCCATCGTCGTCTCGACTTTCATTCTACGGAAACATTTTTCTGTATGACGGAACTAGTATGCCGTTCTCTTCGGTGCCGGGTCAAGTCTGGTTCCCCATGCCACCGGATAGCGCCCCCTGTTCAGGAGTCGCCGCCGGCTATTCCGGTGGTGCCGGCGTTGACGTCGAGAAGCCGGTAGCGCGATGCTGCATCCCGGGGGGCCGACGTATCGACCTGCCCGGCATCGGCGAGCATCTGCAACGCCCGCACCACCATCGAGTGGGTGTCGATGTGGAAGTACCGCCGGGCAGCGGCTCGGGTGTCGGAGAAGCCATGGTCATCGGCCCCGAGTGTCGCGAACGCGTGGGGAAGAAACTGGCGGATCTGGTCTGGCACCTGCGCCAGGTAGTCGGTGCTGGCCACGACGGGTCCGGACGCGTCGGAGAGCTTGCGCGTGACGTACGGAACCTGAGGCTCCTGCTCGGGATGCAGGAAGTTGTGCCTCTCCGCCGCCAGGCCGTCGCGGCGCAGCTCGACCCAGGAGGTCACCGACCAGACGTCGGCGCTCACCTGCCAGTCCTCCGCGAGGACCCGCTGGGCCTCCAGCGCCCACGGCACCGACACCCCGGAGCCGAGGAGCTGCACCTTGGGGCCGGGGTGCGCGCCCGTCGCCACCCGGTGCAGGCCCCGGACGATTCCCTCCACGTCGACGTCGTCGGGCTCGACCGGCTGGAGCATCGGCTCGTTGTAGACGGTGAGGTAGTACATCACGTTCGGATCGACGCTCGGATCCGCGTTGGGGTCGGTGGAGTCGGACCCGTACATCTGCTCGAGCCCGGCCCGGACGATGTGGGCGATCTCGTAGGAGTAGGCCGGGTCGTAGACGCGCATCCCCGGGTTGGTCGCGGCGAGCAGCGGGGAGTGTCCGTCGGCATGCTGCAGGCCCTCGCCGGTCAGCGTCGTCCGGCCCGCGGTGGCACCGATGATGAACCCTCGGGCCATCTGGTCCATGGCCGCCCACATCGCGTCGCCGGTGCGCTGGAACCCGAACATCGAGTAGAAGAGGTACACGGGCACCATGGGTTCGCCGTGGGTGGCATAGCTGGTGCCGACGGCGGTGAACGCCGCCATCGAGCCGGCCTCGTTGATGCCGGTGTGCAGGATGTGGCCCTGCTCCGACTCCTTATACGCCAGGAACAGGGCGCGGTCGACGGCCGTGTAGCGTTGGCCGTGCGGATTGTAGATTTTCGCGGTCGGGAAGAAGGCGTCCATCCCGAAGGTCCGGGCCTCGTCGGGGATGATCGGCACGATGCGCGGGCCGAGCTCCTTGTCCCGCATCAGGTCGCGCAGCACCCGGACGAACGCCATGGTGGTGGCCGCCAGCTGCTTGCCCGATCCCCTTCGGCCGCTCTGGTACGCCTCGGGCCCGGGAAGGACGAGGGGTCTCGGGTAGTTGCGCCGTTCGGGCACGAACCCGCCCAGCTCGCGCCGGCGGTCCCGCAGGTAGGTGATCTCGGGGGAGTCGTCGGCGGGCTTGTAGTAGGGGACCCGGTAGGGGTCGGCGTCGATCTCGGCATCGGTCACCGGGACGTCGAGGAGGTCGCGGAAGGTCTTGAGGTCCGCTGCGGTCAGCTTCTTCATCTGGTGGGTGGCGTAGCGGGCCTCGAAGTTGGCGCCGAGGCCGTACCCCTTGACAGTCTTGGCCAGGATGACCGTCGGTTTGCCGTTGCCGATGCTCGCGGCATGGTATGCGGCGTACACCTTGCGGTTGTCGTGTCCGCCACGCTTGAGGTTCCAGATTTGGGCGTCGGTCAGGTGATCGACAAGCCGACGGGTCGCTTCGCTCCTTCCGAAGAAGCTGTCGCGGATGTAGGCCCCGGACTCGCCCTTGTAGGTCTGGAAGTCGCCGTCCGGGGTCTCGTTCATGATCCGCACCAGGTCACCAGTCCTGTCGGCGGCGAGCAGGGCGTCCCACTCCCGGCCCCACAGCACCTTGATGACGTTCCAACCGGCTCCCCGGAAGAAGCCCTCGAGCTCCTGGACGATCTTGCCGTTGCCGCGGACCGGACCATCCAGCCGCTGCAGGTTGCAGTTGACCACGAAAACAAGGTTGTCCAGGCCGTCGTTGGCGGCCAGCTGCAGCATCCCCCTCGACTCCGGCTCGTCCATCTCGCCGTCGCCGAGGAAGGCCCACACCCGCTGGTCGGACGTGTCCTTGAAGCCCCGGTCGCGCAGGTAGCGGTTGAACTGCGCCTGATAGATAGCGTTCATTGGCCCGATACCCATGGATACCGTAGGGAACTGCCAGAACTGCGGCATCAGGCGCGGGTGCGGGTAGGAGGACAGCCCGTGCGGCGCGCGGGACTTTTCCTGGCGGAAGCCGTCGAGGTCGGTCTCGGTCAGCCGGCCCTCGAGGTAACCGCGCGCATACATGCCGGGCGAGGCGTGCCCCTGGAAGAACACCTGGTCTCCGCCGCCCTGGTGGTCCGGCCCGCGAAAGAAGTGGTTGAGGCCGACCTCGTACAACGTCGCTGCGCCGGCGTAGGTGGAGATGTGGCCACCGACCCCGATGTCCGGGCGCTGCGCACGATGCACTAGCACGGCGGCGTTCCAGCGCAACAGCCGCCGGTAGCGGCGCTCGACGTCCTCGTCGCCGGGAAATGACGGCTCGGCACTGGTCGGGATGGTGTTGACGTAGTCGGTCGTGACCGCCTCCTGCCCGCCCAGACCGGCGGCGGACGCGCGCTGCCCGAGCAGCTGCAGGACCGCCGCGGCCCGGTCCCGCCCACCGACGGCGAGCAGCTGGTCAAAGGACTCCGCCCACTCGGCCAGCTCCTCCGAGTCGACGCCGTCCGGGGCGCCGGAGCCGTCCGAGCCGCCGGAGCCGTCCGTGGTGTGCCGAGTGACGCTGCTCATGGTGAGGGCTCCTCTTCCGGTTGGGTCAGACCGTGGCTCAGCAGAAGCCGGCGATGCCGGCCCAGGCAGTCTCGGCCGAACCGGCACCTTTGCGCTGGACGGAGGCCTCGATCAACCCGTAGGGACGGTCCGCCGCGTAGAACACCTCTCCCCGGTTCTCCAGCCCGCAGAATGAGAGGTCGGAGGGGAAGTGCGGCTTGTTGGGGCAGGAGAACCGGACCTCATCGATCTGCGGGTGCTCCCCGATCACGGCGACCGCCATGTCGTACAGGTTCTGCTGCAGGGCGTTGGAGTAGCCCTGTGAGGACTCGGTGAGCATCGTCTGCTTGACGCTCTCGTAGACGGCGTTGAAGTCGATGTCGCCGATGTCGTCGAGGGCCGCGAGCGCTCACGGCCCCAGTCGGATATACGGTCGTCGCCGTGTAGCAGTCGGCCGGGACGTAGACGGTATGCACCGGCTGCCGGGTGCCGCGGTCGCCCGGGTAGTCGCGGGTGAGCGCGACGTCGGCCGCGACCAGGTGATGGTCCAGCTGATCGGCGAGCGGCGCGATGCCGAGGCCGTCGGTCGTGTGCGCCATGGCCGCTCCCGTCATGCGGACGCTGCGTCGTAGGCGGGCAGGGTGAGGAAGTCGACGTAGTCGTCCGCGAGGGCGACCTGCTCGAGCACCCGGAAGGCGGTGTCGAAGTCGCGGTCGTCGTAGCCGTCGCCGAGCTCCGCGCGGATCTTGGCGTGCTCGTCTGCCATGACCTGGCGGACGAGGGCGTCGGTGATCGTCGTGCCGTCGTCGAGCTGGGAGCCGTTGTGTACCCACTGCCAGATCTGCGAGCGCGAGATCTCCGCGGTCGCCGCATCTTCCATGAGGTTGTGGATGGCGACGGCACCGTTGCCGCCGAGCCACGACTCGAGGTATCGAGCGGCCACCTCGACGTCGCCCTCCAGCCCGGGTCGGGTGATCTGGCCGTCGGCCGAAGCGATGTCGAGCAGGTCGGCGGCGGTGACGTGGACGTCGTCGCGCAGGACGTCGAGCTGATTCGGGCGGTCGCCGAGCACGCCGTCGAAGACCTTCTCGCAGATCGGTACGAGGTCGGGGTGGGCGACCCATGAGCCGTCGAAGCCCTGGCTCGCCTCGCGCTCCTTGTCCTCGGTCACCTTGGCGAAGGCGGTCTTGTTGGCCTCCTCGTCGCGGCGGCTGGGGATGAACGCTGACATGCCGCCGATGGCGAACGCACCACGGCGGTGACACGTCTTGACGAGCAGCTCGGCGTAGGCCCGCATGAACGGCGTCGGCATGCCGATCGTCGCGCGGTCCGGGAGCACGAACTGCGGCCCGGAGTCGCGGAAATACTTGATGATGCTGAACAGGTAGTCCCACCGGCCGGCGTTGAGGCCGGAGGCGTGGTCGCGCAGCTCGTAGAGGATCTCGTCCATCTCGAACGCGGCCGGAATGGTCTCGATGAGAACCGTCGCGCGCACCGTGCCGTGCGGAATACCGAGCCGCAGCTCCGAGAACGAGAACACGTCGTCCCAGAGGCGCGCCTCGAGGTGGCTCTCGGTCTTGGGCAGGTAGAAGTACGGCCCGCTTCCGCGCTCGACAAGCTCCTGCGCGTTGTGGAAAAAGTAGAGGCCGAAGTCCACGAGCGCGCCCACGACGGGCCGGCCGTCGACGTTGAGGTACTTCTCGTCGAAGTGCCATCCACGGGGTCGCACGACGACGGTGGGGAGGCGCTGGTCGGTGCGCAGGGCATACGACTTGCCCTCGGGTGAGGTGAACTCGATGCTCCGGCGAGTCGCGTCGCGCAGGTTGACCTGGCCGCCGACGACGTTACGCCAGTGGGGAGTGCTCGCGTCCTCCATGTCGGCGAGCCACACGCGGGCGCCGGAGTTGAGGGCGTTGATAGTCATCTTGCGGTCGGTCGGGCCGGTCATCTCGACGCGGCGGTCGAGCAGGTCCTCGGGCGCGGGGGCGACCCGCCAGTCGGCCTCGCGGACCGACAGGGTCTCCTCGAGGAAGTCGAGCTGTCCGGTCTTGGAGACCGCGTCGCGGCGGGCATGCCGGGCGGCGAGCAGCTCGTCGCGGCGGGCGCCGAACTCACGGTGCAGCGCGGCGACGAAGTCGAGGGCCTCGGGGGTGAGCACGGCGTCCTGGCCCTCGACGGGGGGGCCGGTCACCTCGATGCTCTGGTCGGGCTGGGTGGATGATGCGGTGTCAGATGACACGAGCGGATCCTTCCGTCGCTGCAGGGGTGGGGTATGCGGGGAGCGCGTCCTCAGAGGGCTCGTCGCCGAACGTGCTGTCGAGCGGCTCGTCGTCGACGGGCACGACGTTGCCCTGCCGGGTGGCGGCCTCGCGGACCGCCGCGGCCACCGCGGGGGCCACGGCGGGGTCGAAGACCGAGGGGACGATGAAGCTGCTGTTCAGCTGGCTCGGGTGGACGCAGTCGGCGATGGCCTGGGCGGCGGCGAGCATGACCTCGCGGGTGATCTCGCGGGCTCCGGCGTCGAGCATGCCCCGGAAGAAGCCGGGGAAGGCCAGCACGTTGTTGATCTGGTTGGGAAAGTCGGAACGGCCGGTGCCGACGACGGCCGCGTGCTTGCCGGCCTCGAGCGGGTCGACCTCTGGGTCGGGGTTGGCGAGGGCCAGGACGATCGCGTCGTCGGCCATCCGCGCGATGTCGTCACCGGTGAGCAGCCGCGGCGCCGAGACGCCGATGAAGACGTCGGCGCCGGCGAGGACCTCGGCGAGGGTGCCGGACTGGCGCTGCGGGTTGGTGTGGTCGGCGATCCACTGGCGCGCCGGCTCGAGGCCCTGCTGGCCGGCGTTGAGAGCGCCCTTGCGGTCGCAGGCGACGATGTGGCCCACGCCCTGCGCATGCAGGAGGGTGATGATCGCGTGGCCCGCGGCGCCGACGCCGCTGATGACGACCCGGACGTCCTCGATGCGCTTACCGACGACCCGCAGCGCGTTGGTGAGGGCGGCGAGCACGACAATGGCGGTGCCGTGCTGGTCGTCGTGGAAGACGGGGATGTCCAGCTCGTCGCGCAGCCGGCGCTCGATCTCGAAGCAGCGCGGCGCGGCGATGTCCTCGAGGTTGATGCCGCCGTAGGTCGTCGCGATGGCCTTAACGATGAAGATGATCTCCTCGGTGTCTTGGGTGTCCAGGCATACCGGCCAGGCGCTCACGCCGGCAAACTGCTTGAACAGAGCGGCCTTGCCCTCCATCACCGGGAGGGCGGCGGCAGGGCCGATGTTGCCCAGGCCGAGGACCGCGGAGCCGTCGGTCACGACGGCGACGGTGTTGCGCTTGATGGTGAGTCGGCGCACGTCCTCAGGGTTCTTCGCGATGGCGAGGCAGACCCGGGCGACGCCGGGGGTGTAGGCCCGGGAGAGGTCGTCACGGTTTTTCAGTGGCACCCGCGGGTTGACCTCGAGCTTGCCGCCGAGGTGCATGAGGAAGGTGCGGTCGCTGACCTTGCGCACGCGCACGCCCGGCACCTCGGCGAGGGACGCGACGACCTGGTCGGCGTGGTCCGCGTCGGACGTGTCGCAGGTGACGTCGACAACGATGCGGTCGGCGTGGGACTCGACGACGTCCAGCGCCGTGAGGGAACCGTGGGCCGAGCTCACCGCAGCGGCCAGCCCACCGGTCGCACCGGTCGACGACGGGGTCTCCACTCGCACTGTGATCGCGTAACCGGGACTGGGACGCCCCGCCGGTCGAGTGGGTGGTCGGGTCGGTATCGCCATTGAACTCTCCCTTGACGTTTTCGTATCGCGGATACTATTATCTGTAATGCGGAAGTGCAACCCAGGGCCCTCGTGGTCCACCGCCCTAGCCTTGCGCTTCACGCCAACATTGGGAAGAACCCGCCCAGCCTCAGGAGCAGCGATGAACCCGCCTACCGCGGCGCCCGACCTGCCGGACGTTTTATCGGACGCGCCCGTGGCCGACCGGGGCGCACGGTCGGGCACGGTCCAGTCCATCGAGCGGGTCTTCGGGCTGCTCGAGACGATGGCCGACCACGGCGGCACGATGGGCCTCTCGCAGCTCGCCCAACAGTCGGGCCTGCCCCTTCCGACGATCCACCGGCTGCTGCGGACCCTCGTCGACCTCGGCTACCTGCGCCAGGACTCGAGCCGCCAGTATGTCCTCGCGCCGCGGCTGATCCGGCTCGGCGAGAGCTCCGGCGCCATGCTCAGCGTGTGGGCCAAGCCCCATCTCGACCGGCTCGTCGCCGAGCTCGGCGAGTCGGCCAACCTTGCCATGCTCGACGGTGACCAGATCGTCTACGTCGCGCAGGCCCAGTCCGGCCGCGCCATGCGGATGTTCACCGAGGTCGGCCGCCGCGTACTGCCGCACTGCACGGCCGTGGGCAAGGCGATCATGGCCCGGATGCCGGAGGACCAGGTCGCTGACCTGCTGCGCCGCACCGGGATGCCCGAGCACACCGAGAACACGATCACCGACCCAGCCGCCTTCGCCGAGGCGCTGGTCTGGGTCGGCGAGCAGGGGTACGCCGTCGACGACGAGGAGCAGGAGCACGGCGTGCGCTGCGTCGCGGTTGCTGTGCCGGACGCGCCGACACGGCTCGGCCTTTCGGTATCCGGGCCGGCGTCCCGGATGACGCCGGCCGTGGTCGAGCGAGCGGTGCCGATCCTCCGGGCGGCCGCGGCCGACCTGTCGCGCGACCTGGCTTGAGTCTCGTCGCACCGAGTCAGGGGCCATCGATGACGGCCAGCGACCGATCACCGCGGTCGCTCTCGTCTGAACCCGTCCCCGTCCCCGTCGTCGTCGAGTAGCGAGCTGATGGCGCAGCAGGTGCTTGACGTTCTGGCCGAGCACGAGGTCACCGGGTCGGTGGTCAGGATCGTGGATCACGGCGTGAAGCCCGGTGTTGAGCTGGATGGGGGTGCTGGCGATGCGTGGCCGGGCATTCGAGTTCAGATCATGGCGGCGGACATTGTGATCGCGACGCCGACCTGGACGGGCAGCAGAGCGGCGTGTGCCAGCGCGTGCTCGAACGCCTAGACGCCGAGTCTCCGAAACTGACGACCAAGGTCGCATCCTGATCAGAACGCGCGGTCATCACGGCCAAAGCCCGCAACAAGCACCTGTACCAGACGGACCACCGATTCAGGCTATTCCTCGGTGTGGAAGGCTCCGCCCCGAAGGGTCGCTAGCCGGCGGTGCCGGGAGGCGATGCTGCGATGACCTCGACCGGATAGCACCACCGGCCGAGACTTTTGATGTGGCTTCGTCATGCGGCCTGGACGATGAGGGGCAGGACGGAGCTGACAATCGGCACGGCCACCGCGACGGCGATCGTCCAGATGAGCAGCCGCCGGAACAGCGTTCGCGCTTCGTCCGAGTCGCCCGTGTTCGCGATCGCGAGGGCGCCACTGACGTGGAACGGGCTCGTGCTCGTGACGACGGCGGAGTAGGCGACGACGGTGAGCACGAGCAGGAGCAGCGGCAGCGTATGGGGCAGGGCGAGCTCCACGTTGAGGGCGACCGGCACAACGACGGCGAGTACGGCAACTTGGGACGACTCGAAGGACGCGAAGATCGAGGCGAAGTAGGCGAGCGCGATCACACTGAGGACCGGACTCTGGATCGCTTGCAGGTGCTGGGTCATCGCCTGGAGGGTGCCGAGTGCCAACAGGAGGTTGATGTAGGTGAGGACGCCAGCGATGATGAGTACGACCGGCCAGGGCAAGGCGGAGATGACCTGTCCCTCTTCGGGCCGGAAGAACAGGTGCAACAACACGCCCAGCGTGAACGCGGTCAGACCGACGTCGAGATGGAAAACGAGCACAGCCGCGACGAAGACGACGACCGCGGTCAGCGACGCGATCTCGTAGCGGCTCAAACGCGCCTCGTTGTGAAGGACTGGGACGGAGGGCGTTGCCGCGTCGGACGTGCCGATGGATGCGACCTTGCCGCGGCGCATCAACGCCCATCCTCGGTAGACGAAGAACGCCACGATGGCAAGCGTGGTGTTCAGCGCAAACTCGAGCGCGAACAGGGAGTAGCCGGGAACGTCGTAGTGCAGCTTCAGCCCGATGGTGTGGATCAGCTGCCCCCACACACTGATCGGGGAGAAGCCGCCGGCGAGCGCCCCCATGATGGTGACAACGGCCATGAGCATCGGGTCGATGCGGGTTCTGCGGGCGGTTTGCATCGCAATGGGTAGGACCACCGCCAGCGAGGCCACCGGGAGCGCGCCAACGGCGCTGATCACAGCGGCCAGCAGGAACGACACCCAGGGCAAGAGCCAGTCGCGGTCGCCGACGCCGCGCTCGGCACGGACGACGAGCCGGTCGATGACGCCACTGCGCACCGCGTGTCCAAAGAGGTACATCACGCCGAGCACGAGCACCACTAGCGATGCCGGAAACCCGTCGAACAGCTGTTTCAGCGGGATGTGCGCGACCTCGGCCAGTATGAAGGCGGCGGGCAGCATGGCGAACCCAACGTTGACGCGGCGCCACAGCGCGACGGCAAACGTGACGACCAGCAGACCGACGGAGAACAGCTGAACAGCGGTCACGTGAAGCTCTTCAACCCAGCAGGGTTAGCGTTCGGGCGGCGGGGTCGAGCCGCGCCAGTGCGCCCGACTGGAGCTCGTCGAGGGCGGCGGGGTCGAGACCGGCAGCGATCGGGATGCCTGCCGTGACGGCGCCTTGCACCATCACAGTGGATTCGTCGGTCGATCTCGGTTCGCCGCCCGGTGTGTACTGTGGACGGCAACGACAGAGTCGGCTGGACCGTCGCTATTGAGGGAAAATCACATGATCGTCCTGGGCGTCATCCTGATTGTTGTCAGCCTGCTTGTCGAATCCCTGAAGATCCTGTTCACCATCGGCATCATCCTGTTGATTGTCGGCGTCGTGCTCGCGTGTCAATGGCCAGTAGGAACTGCCCAGTGGCGGACATGAAAACTGCCCACTGGTGGCCATGGGATCTGCCCAGTGGCGGCCACCAACGGCGTTGGTTCAGGTGTGGGGCATTGCGGTCTCCTTG
>JAABUR0100003107.1_pt1 | contig 23805 bp, 19 predicted proteins | sample 5560091 | NCBI WGS metagenome assembly JAABUR01 (sample SAMN10711879, study PRJNA513375) | rock metagenome | isolation source: Antarctica rocks | place: Antarctica: Victoria Land, University Valley sud
ATGGTTGGGAGGGGTGAGAGAGAAGGGGGGGCGGATAGGCGGTGGGAGAGGGGATAAGTCGGTGATGGTGGGGAGGGGATGGATAGGTGTGGTGATAGATGAGAAATGGAGAGGAGGACAGTAGGAGGGGGGAAGGACAAGGAGAGACGATGATGGAGGGAAAAGGGGACTGCGATGGGGATAGAGCAGAAGGGCCAGAGGGGACTACGCCTGAAAGGCTGAAGGCAAAGGGGAAGGGGTTGACGAGGTGGGAATGGATAAGAGGATGACGTGGGGGAAGGTGAGGGGAATGGGCAGGCATATTGATGCGAAGGTGAGGGGGAAGGGGGTAGGCATATTGATGCGAAGAGAAAAAGGCATGGATAAAAGGATGTGGGATAGATGGTGAGAAGAGATGAGATCGTAGGGATGGTGTAAGGGGGAGAGATAATGTATGGATCGTTAGAGGTGTGCGATGGAGGAGATTGAGGAGAAGATCTCGTTGAGCGGGTAGAGGGATGAGGAGAGTCGTCGAGAGGTAGACAGGAGGGATGGATAAGACAGGGCAAGGCGAGCACAGACGGAGAGGACAGGAAAGACGGATGTGGTGAGGGCAACAGACCGGAGAGGGGTGCTGGGGCATGGGGTGATGTGCGTGATGCTGGTAGACCTGAGATAGGGTCGTGGAGCGGCGACGGCGTCTGGTGGGGGCGTGCGGCTGCCTCTGACGAGGCAGAGGGGTTGGAGCGGGATATCCTCATCGGTGGCATGCTCGTCGTCTGGATTGCCCTAGCCGGCCAGGGCTGGGGAGACGTCGGGTACTGGGTCGTGCGGTGGTCGCCGGTCTGACGGGTCGATGAGGTCATACTGGCTGACACTGCGCCACGATCGCCTGGCTCTCCCGCATTTCTTTTCCAAGAAGCAAAAACGTCCTGGGCGCATGTGTAATGGGTCCAGCGATGTACAACCTCGCGTCGGGGTGGGACTAGGCGCATGGGCGCTGGAACGAGGCGGGGACGTGCTCGCACGGGAGGGTCCAGTTGCACAGACCCTCCCGCACCCGCCGAGCGATCTGGCAAGCGGGTGCCTGGGATGGGGTGGGACTAGGCGCATGGGCGCTGGGACGGTGGTGGGAGCTGCGCCCCCATGGGGGGTTCCCCCCACGGCGCTGGCGCGCCTCCCCCCCCAAAGGTATGATCTAACCGAGACGGTCCAGCTGCGCAGACCCTCCCGGCCAGATCATGGTCTCTCTCTTCTCGCTCGCGGTCTCCAGCATACCGACGCGGCTCGGACGGTCGGGTCCCCTTTAGGGGACCCGCCCATTCTCACCGCGCGGTACGCGCTCAGTAGGCGAGCGCGAGAAGCGGTTGCCGAGTTCAGAGGAAAGGAGGGCAAGCAAGATGATGAGCGTACGACTGATAGCGTGGGCACTGATCGCCGTGAGCGCGCTATGGCGCGCACTGGGACACATCGACAATACCGGGCTGTCGATACTCTGCGGCGCGGTGATCACCCTAGCCCACCTGGGCTAGAAGCAGGACTGGGGGAGGTGCGAACAACACCTCCCCCAGTCCTTATCGTACAACTGATAGCGTACCCTAATAGTATACATATGACATGACATGAGGGCAAGGCTTGGCGCGACCGTATCGGCGTTTATCGCATCCGTTCGCGGGCACACGGCCCCTTTCCCCACCCCCCCCGGACGGTCGGCTCGGGTCCTCAGGGGACAGACCAGAGGTCCGGTCCCCTGAGGACCCAGCGCTCAACCGCCCACCCCCCCGTCCCCGGGGGTCATAAGGAATAATCTAACTGGGACGGTCCAGCTGCGCAGACCGCCCATCGTCACCTCGCTGGCCAGGGTGGGACGAGGCGCATGGCGCTGGGTCGGTAGTGTGGCTGCGTCCCAGCGTCGTGGAGGACCTCCAGGGGAGCGCCCCCCTATCGAGAGACGGCCAGGAGGGTCTCGTTGCACCGCCGCGCTCTGTCGGATGGGGCCGTGGTGCGGGTTGGCGCGATCGCCGTGCTGGTGGGGCATGTCAAGGGTTCCGAAGCGCCCTTGACATGCCCCAGTCGGGGGGGGTGAGACGGCGGCGCCGAAGGGGAATGACTCAGGATGATGCGCACGGTCACTCCCCTTCGGACTTGCCAGTCTACCCCCCCGACCACGCCAGCACTTTCCCCTCTTAACGCGAGGAACGTGCCTCAGGGGTCCGATCTAGGATGATGCGTCGCGGTGCGCGAGGACGCTACCTTCGCAGGGGATCGGCTCGAACTGAACGGAAGAGACCATGTGCGGTTCGTGTCCCTCCTTCTATGGTGATAACTTGCGACGGTACATCGCTATGTACCACACTAATTAGTTGACAAATGTACATTATATTGTTATAATTATAGTGTGGGTAGGGACTTCCACTCACACAGGATTAGCTCTTTAAAGGAGGGCTACCAATGACAAAGGCAAAGGGTTATTCCAAGGGTAAGGCACTTGTCCTTGTGTTGATAATCGTTCTAGGGGCCATGCTGGGACTGCCGACGACAGTTGCAGTAGTGGCACTATGGGCGGTCGTCAACGTCATGCAAGGCTAAGACCTTTTGGGAGTAGGGGGTAGGTCACACTACCCCTACCCTTATTGCCTACAAATAAAAAAGGCCGATCCCTGTTAAAGGCAAGGATCGGCAGTATGAGCAAGACCAATGACATTCGGATTACTTGCTCATACTCTACCTTATAGTATATCAAGGAGATTATGCTGTGTCACTAGCTGATACGTATTACACCGTTTCACAAGCTGCAACCCTGCTTGGGGTGAAACGACAGGCGATCTACGGTGCCATTGCTCGGGGTGTGCTTGACACCGACAGGATTGACCCCACCGGACATGGTATCCTCATCCCCCATGAGAGCCTAGAGCGGTATCGGGCAGAGCGCGCAGGACGCCCAGGCCCCAAACGGTCCCCCCTGTAGCCTTGGTCGCCCGCGCTTGTCCGTGTCGTCTCTACACGGTCCCCGTGCCCTCAGGAAACCGGGGAAAAAGCCGACGATAGGCCAGGGAACCCCCGCCGCACATTATCTTAGGGAAGCGTGGCGGCTACCGCCCGCGACGCGAGTAAGCGCGCCTGCCCGTCTGTAGCACGCCGGTTCGCGGGCACACGGCCCCTTTCCCCACCCCCCCCGGACGGTCGGCTCGGGTCCTCAGGGGACAGACCAGAGGTCCGGTCCCCTGAGGACCCAGCGCTCAACGGTCCAGCTGCGCAGACCGCCCATCGTCACCTCGCTGGCCAGGGTGGGACGAGGCGCATGGCGCTGGGTCGGTAGTGGGGGCGCAGCCCCTAAGGGGGTTCCCTCCCACGGCGCTGGGATGCCTCCCCTCCCAAAGGGATGATCTAACCGCGAGGGTCTACCGCAGCCGGACCATCCCGGTTAGATCATCTACATTACGGGAGGGTCCAGCTACGCAGACCCTCCCGCTCTTCGCACGCGGACTGCACGCCTATTGGCGTGCAGTCCGCTGCCCTGCGTGCGGACAGCCGGGAGAGGACCGGCCAACGGCCGGTCCTCTCCCGGCCTCGTGGCACCAGGCGCGGCACGCCCACGACGCGGCGGCGCTGATTAGGAACACGTGATACCGCGCGACGGGGTGCTGGTCGGTGCTGGGTGGTATCAGGGCATGCTGCGCGAGTCACACGACGCCGCTCGCGATCGTTCGATCATCGCGCTCATGCTCCTATCGTCCTATGCGCGCTATGCGCGGCCTAGTCTTCTACTCTGTCGGGCAGGCCTTCTCTAGGACGACGTCCTTTCTAACGAGGGCGGACGCGAGGAGCCGAGCGGGACTCCCGCCCCGAGCGGGACTCCTGTGTAGTGCAAGATAAAGGGTGATGTATTATGAGGCAACACGCAAAAATATCCTGTAGCTTGGTGCATCATTATGGCGTATCATGGTGATAACCGCCTCACTTCGCGGTGCGATTTCTAGCCGCCGCACGGGGGAGACCGATGGCTCGCCGCCGCATCAGCGCCGCGCCCAAAGTGCGCACAACCGTCTACTTCGCCCCCGAGACCTACGCGCAGATTGAGACCTTGGCCCAGCGCTGGCACATGCCCGTCACGCGCGTGATCGAGGACCTCTCGACGCGCGGGCTGGCGCTCGCCTCGGGGGAGCAGGTCGAGCGCGACGCGCTGCCCGCGATCCGCGAGGTGATCGAGGTCGTGCTGCGCAAGGAGTTGATCGCGATGGCCGGGCGCCTCGCGGCGCTTACGCAGAAGGGGGTGCGCGAGGCGGCGATCGGGACGCGCCTGGTGCAGGAGTTGGCGCGGAGCCTGGAACCGGGGAAGGCGGACGACTGGTATAAGGCCGCCGAGCGGGACGCCGGGCGGTTGCTCGCGGAGCGGACGCCCCCAGGAGAGTAAGCCGTGATCGTGAGCGGCACCGGCTACGTGACGGGCCCGCGGGCCGAGGCTGGCCAGCGCCTCGAGGCCCATCTCAAGTACATTCAGTATCGGGCGGGAGAGGAGGGCGAGGGGCCGCGCACGGTCTTCGGGGAGACGGAGAACACGTTCGCGCTGCGCGAGGCGCACGGGATGATCCTGGACCAAGGGCGCGACGGCCTGCGTTTCCACAAGATCGTGATCTCGCCGGCCGAGAGTGAGCGCGTGGGGGACTGGCAGGCCTTCACGCGCCAGGTGATGGACGATCTGGGGCAGCGGGTCGGGCTGAAGCTGACCTGGTGCGCCACGGTGCACGAGAACACGGACCATCCCCATGTGCATATCGTGCTCGCGGGGGACGGCGAGCGAGCGGATGGGCAGGTGGTGCAGGCGCGGCTCTATACGCCCCACTATGACTACCTGCGCGAGCGGGCCCAGTGGCATACGGAGCAGGCGTGGGATCGCTTGTTCGATGAGGTTCAGAGGGTAGGTGCAGGGGGACACTGGCCGCGCATGAACGAGCGACCGGATCCTCGCGCGACGAGGCAGTTTGATGAGACAGCATGTGTTTCTGCAGGCGGTGAAATACTCTTGCGGCAATATGGCATGCCTGCCGGTTCTCAGACCGAGATATTGAAGAATATTGGAACCAATGCGGATTGGCGATGGTTGCAAGAAGAGCTGAAGAAGTACACGCCCAACACGCTATTGGGTCGATGGGTAAGCGCAACGATTGATGTTGAGGTTGGTGCAGAGACGCAAGCGATCGATCTTCTGAACAAGAAAGGTGCATGGGGAGCGGTGATGAAATCGCCCGGACTCAACCAGCACATGGTTGTTGTCATAGGAGTCGACGCTGATGGCGATCTGCAGATACTCGATCCAGACTCTAGCATGGATCCAACCGATGGCACTTTTTATACTATGACAAGAAGAGATTTCATCGACCACTGGCAGTTAGGGATTACATACTGGGAGGATGACATATAACATGGGCGTGTGTATTTTGAACATAAGCGAGAGCCAAAGCAGCGATGAAGGCGCTGAGAGGACCCTGTATGACGTGTCAGTCCTCGTCGATCATCAGCCTTTCACGTTCATGGTTTCTGTCGAGGATGTAGGACCAGTGGGCGAAAAATTACGAGTAAGCAATTTTGTGGACAAAAGTTACTGGGATATCCTTGATCATAATGAAGACGTCATCGCCGAGGTTTGCAAACTAACCTTTGCGGTCCACGCCCACCGACCACTTGCCTTTCCTGTGTCCTTGGACGAGCCACAGTCGTAGCTTGTCTTGGTGCGCATCGGCCGCTGGCCACTAGCGCCTCGACCATCTCTGATCACCAGCGGAGGATGTCCGTGCGCCCATCCGATACGACGGCGAGGACGTGCGCGGCCGGGGTATGCAGGCCCGCCTCGACCGGGAGTTAGGGCACCCAACGTTTGCCAACGAGTTGCCGAAAATCCTCGGCAGGGTGGTGGGGCCAGAGACCGGGATCACATGGCGCGGCGGGTATCTGAACCTGGACGATAAGCACGCGACCTTCGCCTGGATCAACGGCCACGGGCCATGGATCGCGGTCGTCGAGGGCATAGGGAGGGATCATGCGGTCGTGGTCGACGGGCTTGATGCGGACGGTTATGTGTCGGTCCGGGACCCGTGGGGGGTAGGTCGGGGGACAGCCTATGTGCGGGATCCGCACGGGCGGGGGTCATCGTACAAGGTCCCTTTAAACGAATTCATGGATCACTGGCAAGGGGGGATATGGGGGGAGAAGGATGATAGTGGACGTACAAGCGATTGAGACGAGCGGACACCCGATACCGGGTGGTGCCAGCGCGATCTATGATGTCCGCGCGGTCGTCGACGGCGATGCCCAGACGTTCCGTGCCGCCGTTTATGAGCGTGCGGGGGTGCAGTGGGCGGATTTTATCGATGACCGCTATAAGCATGTATTCGATATGCACAGGAATTTGTTGCCGCGTTTATGCCGCCTCGTGTTCGACATCCACAATAGAAAGGGGGTAAAATTCCCCGCGTATCTAGACGATGATCGAACGTAAAATGGTCCCGCCTTCGCTACCTTGTCCGATGCTCCGGGCCCTCAAAACGAGGCGCGGAGATCGTCGTTCCAATCCTTGCCATGCGGTACCCGGAGCAGACGTCGGGGGAGCGACCGCCCATGGAGGTCGTCGATGACGGCGGGAGGAAGCGCGCGCTCGGTGGTGAGGTAGGCGCGGACCCGGGGCCACGCCCCCTCGTCGCGGGCGGGCGGCGCGAACGGTGCGTCCGCCTGTGCCCCCCGATGACGTGACTCCCTGTACCGTCTGCACTGGGGATGGATCGGCAGCCGACCGCTGACCGCCCTAGCCGATGCCGATGAGGTAGGTGACGCTCTCTGGGAAGCTGCGGCCCGTCAGCTGCATCACGAGGCTGATCGGCCCCGCTCCCCCCTGGCCCCGCGTGTGGATGTAGAACCGCTCTCCCGTGATGCTCAGGACATCGCCGGCAAGCCGGTACTTGTGAGGGTCATGACGATCCCGCACACCGCCGAGGGCGGCCATGACGGTGCCCATGTCGGCGCGTCGTGCCCGGTCGATGAGCGATTGGTCCATTGCTCGATGTCGTCCGGCCCGCGCCTTATTCCCACCGCGCGTCAGCGCCCACCAGTCGGCCCCACGACGGTGGTGATTCGCCCGGTGCGGGCGCTCACCAGGCGGACCCGATGGTTGCCCGTGTCGGCGATGAACAGGTCGCCCGCGCTGTCGACGAGCAGGCCGTCCGGATGATTGAGGAGAGCCCTTGTCGCAGGGCCGCCGTCCCCGCCGAACCCACCCTGGGAGCCCTGCCGCGCGACGCCGGCGACGGTCGCGATGGTGCCCGCGCCCAGATCCACCTTGCGGATCACGCCGAGGTAGTCGTCGGAGAGGAGGAGGTTGCCGGCGTGGTCGATGGCGATGCTCCCGGCATCGATAGGGCCGTCGGTCGCGGGGACGGCGGCGCTGGTGTATCCCTGGCTCACGGTACCGTTCCCGGCGACGGTGGTCGCGGCACCTGTGCTGGCGTCGATCTTGAGGATGCGGTTATTCGCGCTGACGAACAGATCGTCGGCGCTGTCCACGGCGATAGCCCGGGACAAGGGGGGCACCGTCGCACGCGTGGTCGCGGTGCCGGAGCGGGGGTCCACCGTGAGGATGCGGTCGTGGTTGACGTCGTCGACAAGGAGGGCACCGCCGCCCATCGCTATGCTGAGCGGGTACATCCCTGCGCTGCTTAGATAAGGGTTGGCTCCGCCGGCGACGGTCCTAATCGTCCCCGTGCGCGCATCTACTTCGCGGACGCGGTAATTGTTGGTATCGGCGATGTACAAGTTGGTGGCCTTATCCACGGCGAGGCTGCACCCTTGTATATACAATGCGGCTTTGGTCGCCGGGCCGCCGTCGCCGCCGAACCCGGTGCCGCCTTTGCCCGCGATGGGCGCGATGCCGCCGGCAGCGATGGTCCGGCCGTAGAGGGTGACGGCCCTATCCGTGAGGTTGGCGAGCCAGACCACATAGGAGGCGCCGTCGCCGATTAGGAGACGGCCTGGTCCGGCCAGCGCCAGGCACGTCGGGCCCATGCCGTTCACGGTTGGGGTATTTCGGATGGCGGTGGCCGTTATCTCGGCCGCCTCCCGCGCTGCCTCCGTTTTGGCGTACCGGCCCCGCGACGGGCACGCCCTGTCGCCCCCGTAGAGGAGCCAGCTCGCGGACGACGACCCCTTGTCGGAGACGGTGCGCACAGTGTACGTCGCACCACGATAGGTCAGGGTGAAGCCGCACGCGCCCTGGGGCATGGGGAAGTACCACGGGTTGCCCCGCGCGCCCGGGTTCGGATGGGCGCGGTCGAGGACCGTCGTCACGGCGCGGGCGGCGGTGTCGATGCCGTAGACGCGGACGACGTAGTTGAGTTCGCAGAACCCGGCGACGGCGAGATAGTGGCCCAGGTCAACCTGGCCGATCTCGGCGATTTCGGACACGTCGTCGACCGTCGTGTGGCTGCCGTCGCTGAAGCGCACCGTCATCGTGCCGGGGCACGGTCCCTCCATGCACCCCGTCGTCTGTGCGGAGGTGACGCTCGGCACCCCGTTGGTGCCGCCGAGACGCCACTGGCCGCCGCTGCCATCCCCTGAGAGGATTGGAAGTGCCGCGACGTTCCCGGCGCGGGCCGTCGCGGCACCACCCTCCCACGGCCGCGTGAGGAGGAGCGCGACGAGGATGAGGGCGACGGCGAGGCCGCCTGCCACGACCAGGCGCACCGTCCGCGAACGATGAGCGGTGCGCGGCAGCCGGGGGGCTATCGTCGTGACGGGGGCCGATAGCGCGGCGGGTGGCGGCGACGCGGCGGCGGGGGCCGCGGCCGATACGGGCGGGGGCGCGCCGATCGGGGTGTAGCACGTGTGGCAGAACGTCGCTCCCTTCGAGAGCCGTGTCCCGCATGCCGGGCATTTCATGGGTCTCTCCTACGTAGGTGTGCCGGGGGTGCGCGCGTCGCCGGCGCGGGGGCCGATGCGCTAACAGCGCCGACCCCGGATGGGCTAGTGCGTCGTGGCTGCTTGGCGCACGCGCTGCATGATTGTCACGGCGTCGGTCCGCACGGTCGGGATATTGCCGGCGCCGACACCGAGGTCTCCGGTCTGAAAACTCATCGACACGGTGTTAGAGGACGTGGTGGCATACACCGCTCCCACCCCCTCGCTCTGCTTAATGACCATCCACTCGCCGGTGGGGAGCGGACGCCACACCTGCGCGCTCGGCCCCGCTATAAAAGAAGCGTAACTCTTCATGTTTGCGTCAGCGGCCTGTGCCGCCGCCGCGCTGCCCCACACGGTCACGGTGTACTTGTAGTACGTCAGCCCATTCAGGCGGAACCGGTACTCATAGCTGGCCAGGGAGCGCCCGGCCAGGGTCTGTTCCCTGGGCTGGCTGAGACTCTGAAACGTCAGCCCTGACGGGACAAGATCCGCGTACGCGAAGGTGCCGATCGGTGGGATCGCCTGTGGCGCCGCGGCGCGCCTCGTCAGCGTCAGCGCGCCGACGATCGCCACCGCGACGACGCCTAGGGTCGCGACGGCGAGCGCGACGACCCGGCCCCGCCTCCGGGGACGGGCGATGAGGCGGGGTACGGCGGTGGTGGGGATGGCGCCGGTTGTGGCCGTGGTCGCGGTTGCGGTCGGTGCCGCGGCCGTGGTCGCGGTCGGCGCCCCCGTGGGGGTGTAGCATGTGGGGCAGAACGTCGCCCCCTTCGGGAGCCGCGCCCCGCACGCCGGGCATTTCATGGCTGTCTCCTACGCATCGGTGTCTTCTGCCGCTGCGGATCTCCGGTCGCAGGACCGCTGCATGCGTTGTGGACGATGGGATCGGTGTCGGGGAGCGTCTCACCGATGCCTGCCCAGGCACGCCCTCGCGCTGCACTCCTCTTGCTGCGGGCGAGAGCGAGACGTGTCGCGGTTCCTCCTCTGTCGCCCTTACTGCCACCAGCGAGGGACACCGTTGTGTGAGAGCACGTCTCGGCGGCGCGCGGCTTCCTCCGGCGAGATGAGGCGCTCGATGCGTAGTGCGGTCGGGGGATGGGCTGCCGCGATTGCCTCCTCCCATCCCGTCCGCGCGGGCTCTAGAGGGTCGTCTTTCGCGAGCGCCACCTTGAGCCCGTCGCGATAGTAGGCTCCGGCCGCCGTCGCTGCCGCGTCGGCGGCATACTCGTGCTCCCGTCCCCGCGCCTGTTGCACGGGCACAACAAAGAAATTCACTACGACCACTATCGGCCACGCCAAGAGGAAGGCAACGAAGGCGATGACCGGATGCCGGTGCCGCATGAGCCAGCGGAGGACGTTGTGAACGATCACAAGCGGCCAGACGCTTGCCCAGATAAGCTGGCGGCCAACGGCAGCCCCGTCCTCCCAGTGCTGGAGTTCGTGCACGAGGGTGCCGGCGATCTCCGGATCGGTGTGCAGCGCGAGCTCCCCCGTTGTGAGGACGATGGTTGTGCAGTGGGCCCAAGCACCCGGCCGCTTCTCATCGCTCATCATGATCCGCGGGCCGATCGCCGGGTCGATGCCCATGGCCGCCGCCGCCCCCTTCAGTAAGGGCTCAATCCGCGCCTTCTCCTCCCAGCTCATGCGGCGATAGCCATAGAGCCGCAGCCACCATCGCTCGCGCACAATGATCAGGGTGGTGAGGCCCACCATCACAACGACACCCCCGATGAGCGATGCGAGGACGTGCCCTGGCGCAGAGATCCATGAGCCGCCGTAGATGGAGAGGAAGCCAGCTACCGCGCCGCCTCCAGCGGCGGCAAGGATGATGAAGACGTTGAATCCACCGCTCAGGCCCGCGACGTAGGGGGAAAATACTCCAGACGTATTCGAGGGATGGACGCTTATGCTGATGCCCCCGATTGCACCAGCGAGAGCCCCTACGGCCGCCACGAAGATCGCGACAGGGAGAATTGTATACGTGGCGAGGAGCCCTGCTGCAATACCCCAGGGCTGGGACTTCATCCCGAGCCAGAGCAGCTCCCAGACCGGCCGCACCGTCTGCCGTGTGGGCGCGATATTCTCAGCCAAGCGCCCCAAGAGCGAGTCGTCAGCGGATGGTGACGCGCCGTGCAGGTCCCCTGTAGTGGTCGTCATTTTTCCCCAATCTCCTTGTGTACCTTGACGATGCCGCACCAGCCCGATTCTGACCGGGCGACTGAGCGGACGGCGATCTGCCCTTTTGACAGGTTGGCCAGCGTCTGGGGCTTCACGTTGAACTCTTCAGTCAATCGGATGTTCGTGGTTGACTGGCGCGGCCCCGTCGATTGTGGATCGCGGTTGTCATCCATCGAGAAGGATGTTTCCATCGTGTCCCATGTCCCCACCTGTTTGGCGAGCAGATCGGCGTCCTCCGCCTGCACGCGGTGGACGAGCAGCAGCTCCGCGCCGACCACGGCTTTGCGCAGCGTCGCATCCTCCGGGAGATGTTGCGACGCCACTACAACCCTCATCGCAGCCGCACGGCCCTGCAGGAGGAGGTCGTCGATTTGCTCCGCCTCCTTGAGGGCGGCGAACTCATCAATGATGAGGAGGATGGGCACAACCGTCGCGCCGCGCGCTTGTGCCTCAATGCGCGCCTTGGCGACCTCTTTAAGTTCTTGGAGGATGACGCGACCTAGGAGGTCCACATCCTGATTGGCCCCGAGCGCGGGCAGTTCGAGGTACGCCACGGAGGGCTGGGCGAGGACGTCGGACCACACGAGGGCGGGCTCCTTGCGCAGCAACTCCCCGAATGAGCCAACACGGAATGCCAGCAAGCGATCGTGCAGCCCTTCGCGCCCGTTGGCGAACGAGCCCCCTTTGTCCTCCAGACCCTTCAATATCTCATAGAGGTCGCTGTTCCTATCGCCGGTTTCTTGCTGGAGTTGTATCGCTAGGTCCCTGATGTTGCCCTTGGCTAACGCCTCATGCAGACGGTCGAGGGTGACCGGGCGTCCCACCGCGCGCATCGCGTCGACGACGGGTGGGATGACGCCCAACGCAACATCCCGATAGATCCCGGCCGCCCCCCCGAAGGAGAGCGCCCCGACAATCTTGTTGGCCACGCTGTGGCCGGGCCCGGTGCAGGGGTTGTAGCCGTAGCTATCAGGGGCGCTTGTGGAGACGATGTAGGATGTGAGTCCGTGGGCTTGGGCGACCCTCTCGGCGTCCATGCGCAGGTCGCCGCCCTTACAGTCAATGATGACAACCCCGTAGCCGTGGGCGAGGGCACCGTCGGCCAGGCGAATGAGCGTGGTTGTCTTGCCGGTGTTGGACAGACCTGGGATGAAGATGTGCTGCTTGATCTCGTCCAAGGAGAGGTCGAAGGGCTGGCCGGACTTGTCGGACCCGAGGCGGATAGCCCCCGGGGGATGGGCCCAGGGCGATGCAGGCGGAGTCGATGGAGACGATGCAGGCGGCGATGCTTGTGTCGTGGATGTTTTGTGGCTCGCGGACGTTGCCTGGTGCGGGCTCGGCATGCGTGGTGGATGCCGCTCAAACACGGTGACGTGCAGGAGGACCTGCAACACGAGCGGCCCCCACAGGGCTTCGCCGATGATACTGACGCCAATGTTGCCATCGGGGGGGAGCAGACCAAAGAGGAGGCGCACGGGCCACAACCAGACGATGACGGGAACGAACAGACCTCCGAGGACAGCGACGCCAATCGCGCTTGCCCACCGGCTCGATCGTTGGGGGCGCACGTGGCGCCAGATCGTATAGGCGATGGCAGCCCCGATAAGCACGCCTGGCGCGACGAGGGCGGCGAGGGCGCAGAGGGCGCGCACGCCGGGCGTTGTGAGGCGCACGACGTGGATAGTCGTCGTGGGCGGAACGGGCGGAATGGATGGGGCGCGCTGTCCCGCGTTGTTGCTGGCTGTCACCTGTCTCCTCCTCCAGTCGTCTCACCTGGCCACTCTGCGACGGTGATGAGACGAGAGAAACCGGTTTCGGCCACCGTCTTGCGCACGCGCGCGACGATGCGCCCCGCACGCGCGTACCACAGCACACCGCTAAAAACGGAGGGAAAATGCTGCTGGTAGGCTTTCGCGATTCGCTTAATATCGGCGCTGGTCTTCGGCGTGTGGTCGAGCTCGACCGCCATCATCTCCCCCGTTGGGAGGCGGAGCATGGCGTCGGGGACGCGCTTCAAAATCGGGCCGGTCTGTCCCTTGGTGCGCCGCGCCTTGATTTGATCGCGCCTGATCTCGCGCTCCGTGATGAGCATCGCGCCCGGGAACCGCGCGAGCAAATCCTCGGTGAGGTCGACGACCGCGAGGGAATGGCCCACCGTGGCGGGGACGAGCCGCGCCGGTCGCACGTCGGTGCCGGCTATCCGCGCACCCTTGAGGGTGAGGCGCAGGATGTGCGGGCCGCGCAGGTATATTTGGTCGCGCTGGAGGAGGCCCGACTCTTCCAGATCGTGGACGCGGCGGTACGCCGACGACGTCGTCCATGGCCCCCGCGTCGTCTCCTTGCGCGGGAACCAGCGCCGGGCTACCTGCTCGGTGCTGACGACGCCGTAACGGCCGATCCAGCGGAGGATGTCGTGGTCGCGGGGGGTGAGGACATGGTTCGGCGCGGTGCCGCGCGCGCCCCTCCCCGATCGCAAGGCGCGGGAGCTAGGCGCGGACGTGGCGTCACGACGGGCGGGCGGGCGTACGACGGCCATGGGCAAGACCTTCGGGGGGGACCCCCAGCACACACCTGGAGAGACACGCCGGTGCGGGACGGCGAAGAGGACCATCCCTGCCACTCATAATAGCAGCCGTCGAGTAAAATTGGGGCGCGCGCGGCCACGCCTTTGAGTGCTGAAGCGGATTGTTGCCCCCATGGGAGAGGCGGACGCATGACGTGCACCATGTGTCGCGCGCGGCTGGCGCGCGGAGCGCCGTTCTGCCATCGCTGTTACGCCCTGGTCGGCGTGCCATCGCGGGAGGGGAGGGGCGCGGGACGTGCGCCCGCGCGAGCTGCGGCGTGGACGCCTGGGGCCATCCTCCTCCTACGCGCCCTGTCTGTCCTCTCGCCCCGCGTGTCCCGTGGCGATCAGGTCGCCCGCCGCCAATGCCCGGTCGAACGCGAGGATCACGTGCGGCGCGAACTGCGTCCCGCTCCCTTCGCGCACGCGGCGCACGGCCTCGCGCGGGGAGAGGGCGGGGCGGTACGTGCGCGTGCTCGTCATGGCGTCGAACGCGTCGGCCACCGCCATGACGGCGGCGTCTAGGGACAGCGCCGCTCCGGCCAGCCCGTCCGGGTACCCGCGCCCGTCCCACCGCTCGTGGTGGTGGCGGACGGCGGGCAGGATGTCTTTGGGGAGATAGGGGAGCCCCGCGAGCATGCGCTCGCCCGTCACGGGGTGTTCCTTGATGACGGCGAACTCCTCATCGGTCAGGCGCTCCTCCTTCTTTAGGATCGCGTCGGGCACGCCGATCTTGCCCACGTCGTGCAGGAGCCCCGCCAACTCCAGGCGCTCCAGGTCCGGCGCCGCGAGCCCCACGGCGCGGCCGAGGACGACGGCGTAGCGGCTCACGCGCGCGGAGTGGCCCTGGGTATACGGGTCCTTGGCGTCGACCGCGGCGGCCATCGCCTTGATGGTGGCCAGGTTGGCGTGCGCGAGGTCGCCGGCCACGCGCGCGAGGTCGTCGTCCAGCAGCCCGGCCCCATCGTCCGGCGCGGCGATGCGATCCTTGCCCAGAGCCTTGGCACCGGCGAGCGCGTGGCGGACCGCCCGCAGGAGCGCATCGCGCGTCGTGCCGTGATCGGGGAGCGCGGCGACCCCGATCGACACGCGTACGCCGGGCGGCAGGCCGCCGCCTCTGCGGATCGCTTCCTGGATGTGGTTGGCGGTGGCGAGCGCCTCCGTCCAGTCGCTGCCGGGCAACAGCGCGGCGAACTCGTCGCCCCCGTCGCGGGCGACCACGTCGCCCGCCCGTACGGCGTGGCGGACCGTCGCCGCGACGGCGGTGAGGGTTGCGTCGCCCAGTGTGAGGCTACCCGCCGCGTTGATCGCGGCCAGGCCGTCGACATCGACAAGGATGAGGCCCGCCGGCTGACCGAGGCGGCGGCAGCGGGCGATCTCCTCATCGAGGCGGGCATGGAAAGCCCGGTGGTTCGGCAGGCCCGTGAGGCCATCGATCGAGACCTGTGCCAGGATGCGTTCGTGCAGCGCCGCGTTCTGCACGGCGACGGCGGCCTGGTTTGCCAGGAGCGCCAGGGCGTAGCGGGTGTCCGCGTCGTCCCCCATGGCGCCATAGAGGCGCAGCTGACCGACGGTCGCGCCGTCGGCGTCGAGCGGGATCAGCAGGATATCGTCGCCGAGGGACGAAGAGGCTGGCGCATCGTCGCCGCCGGACAGCGCGGGGACGAGACCTGGGGCGTCCACCGCAACGCCGGGCGGGACGGTCAGGACCTTCTCCAGCACCGTCGCATCGTCGTCGTCCCGGAGATACACGGCCACGGCGGACGCCTCCGCGATGGTGCGGGCGTGCTCGGCCAGGGGACGGACCAGATCGACCCGTGGCTGCTGCAGGCGCAGCTGCTGCCCCGCATGGATCACCCCCTCCAGCTGTAAGAGATCAGACTTGAGGTAAAGGAGTTTGGAGAGCAGCGAGGCAGGCGGTGAAAGGGTTGAGCCCGCGGGCAGCCCAGGTCTGAAAGACGGTGGCGAGATCACAGCGGATCTGAGAGCCAGTGGGGCTACGGGTGCCCCCACTGATTTTCCGGGCAATCACAAAAGGGCGAATGGAGCGTTCGGCCAGATTGTTGGTGGCGACGACGCCGGGGACACGGATGAAGGTGAAGAGCTCGTCTTCATAGCGATAGAGGCGCTTGGCTAAGGTGTGGGCGGGATGCTGGGGCATTTTCCAGTAGCAACGGGCGAGCGCATGGGTCTGCTGCTCCAGCTGGGTCGCGAGGTGCGCCCGTTCGGACAGCGTCAGGGTCGTTGTCTCCAGAGCCAGAGCCTTGGTCTTCAGCGCGAGGACCGCCGTGCACCAGTGTTGGACATCCGGCCGGTCGGGGTGGTCCTCCCGCAGCGCGTGGAGGTCCCGTGCCAGGTGGGCCCAACAGCGTTGCCGCGTGAGACCACACGTATCATAGGCCGCGTAAAAGTCGGTGGTGAGGACTCCGTCATAGTCCCCGAGGAGATCTCGGGCGACCTGCCCCGCGCGACTCCGGTGGTAGGTGAACACCCGGGTCGGGGTGGGACCATCCGTCGCTTGGGTCCAGATGTAGCCGTTCTGGCCGTTCTCCCGCATCCCCGTTTCATCCATGTGTTGGACGGGACTCGCGCGGGTCTGTGTCGCGATCTCTGCACGCACGGGCGCAAGGGCCTGAGCGAGCGTGGCCGTACACTGCTGAATCCCTCCATGCGAGAGCTCGACCCCGAAGACGTGCCCAAGAAGCAGACGAATGTGCTCAACAGGAAGACGGTGTGTGGTGCGCAGCGTCCCGATCAGGCTCGCGAGAGTGACCCCCATCCGTCCCTGTCCCAGCACCTGTCCCTCCAGCACGGCCGCTGAGGGTGTTTTCCACGCCTGGCACACCGGACACTGCCGCGTGATGAACTGGTGCTCGATCACCTCTGCCGTCATCGGCGGAATCTCAATCATCTCCCGCGTCCGTTTGACCGACTCTCCCGCCAAGGCATAGCCACAGTCCGGACAGGCGTCAAACGCGTGCCGTTCGACCCGCGTCGGCGTCCCGCGTCGGCGCCCCGCATTGTGTTCAGCCGCGCGTGTCTTGCGTGGACCGGCCATGTTTGTTCGCGGGGGTCGGTTTGGTTTGACCCACGAGGGCGGTGGCGTCTTCGTGCGCTCCAGCTCCTCGATCCGCTGGCGCAGGGCGCTGATCACCCTCGCCTGCTCCGCAATCACCGCTGCCTGCTGCGCGATGATCTCCTCTGCCTCGTCCACTCTCATCCTCTCACCCTACCACGATACCCCTCACCCACACCAGACCTATTTTCTGTTTACCCGACTTCTGACCTCTTACCTCCAGCTGCTCGTTGCGCCGGCGCAGCGTCTCCGCGCGCGCCGCGTCCTGCTCGATGGTCCGGTACGTCGCCCGCACCGTGAGGACGGGTAGCAGGGACAGGAAGAGCGCGACCGGGTTATAGGCCCATGCCACGGCGGACACGACGCCCATGCCGATACTCACGCCCTCTAGGATCACGACCTTCGCATCCGGCACCGGCACTTTCGGGCTAATATCGCCGTCGTCGGCGAGCGCCATGACGATCTGCAAGCCGCCGATGTCGAGGACCGCGTACACGAGGCCGAGGAGGATCAGAGATGGGATGTGGGAGAGGAAATGCACTGCATCCCAGTGCGGCAGCGGCGAGGCGACCCGCTCAAAGACAACGCTGGCCCCTCCGACGACGATCGTGGCGTGGGCAACGTTGTAGAGGCGCTTATAGAGCGGTTGAGAGTCGGCCACCTCTACTGCGAGCGCTGCGCCGACGGCCACGAGGATAGGGTACGGCACTGGCAGAACAAGGATCGTCGCGACGAGTATGACCGTGCTCATGCTGTGGAAGAAGCCGGCGCGCACCCGAGCGACCATACGCTCGCCGGCATACGCTAACAGGAGGAAAACGAGAGCGTCGACAAGATCCGTCCATACGAGCGTGCCAGTGCGCGCTAGACCGATGACGGCATAGGCGACGAGGGCGGCGGCGACGAGGTAGACGCCCAAGAGATATCGGTGGAGGGTGGGCCGCAGTTGGTCCACATACCCCTCCCCTCCTATGTCCGTAGTGGCATTAGTTGCCGCTGCCACGGGCATCTCGGGCCTCCACGACCCCTTAATGAGTAGCCTCTGTCTTGTCTATCAATATGATATAACGCCACTTATCTTGCATTATTTGGCACAAGAAACGTCACGTTTCGTAGGATATGGCACCGATATGTCAAGAGCTATGACGTTGAATGAGGGGCACGAGATAGATTGAGGAGAGGTTCGCGCCCCTCAGTGACCAACTAGTCACCGTAGCGAAGGCTTACCGCCATTTGCCTAAGTCGGGCTGGAAGTGACCACCTGACGCGACGACAGCGATGACGGCGAGCGATGGTACAACGACGGAGGCAACGCGGAGGGCGCGTTGCAGGCGAACACAGGCACGAACGACCGATTCCATCGGACGAACTCCTTGCGCGAACGACTCCATGTAGCGGCCTGAACAGGCCACTATCATGGTACTACGGCGGCCACGTGCGTAAAGGCAATGTTAGCGAAAATATGCTATTGAAAGATAGGTGGCGTTATATTTAGTAGTGACGCTAGCTCTTATCGCACATCGTCAAAGTATTTTGCAAGGAGATGGGTGTGGTGAACGTGGGTGACCAGGCACCCAGCAATGCGCGTGGCCCAAAGAGACTGACGCCGGCCTCATGGCCGCATCCCGATGATAAGGTCCTGCTCACGCGCTGGCTCCATGGTCGCCCGGAACACACGCGCCGCGCGTACCATGCCAACATCGCGCGCTTCCTTGGGCACGCACAGAAGCCTCTCGCGGCTATAACGCTGCATGACGTGCAGGCCTATGCCGATGGGCTTACAGCCGAGGACCTCGCGCCGGCGACACGCGCGCGCATGCTCAATGTCGTCAAGAGCTTGCTCTCCTTCGCGCATGAGATGGGATACCTTCCCACGAACGTCGGGCGGACCCTACGGTTACCGGCCGTGCGCTCACGTCTCGCCGAGCGTATCCCATCAGAGGAGGATGTGCTGGCCTTGCTCGCGCATGAACTGGATCGCCGCAACCACGCGCTCATCCGGCTTCTGTACGCCGGCGGCCTGCGTGTCTCCGAGACGTGCGCGCTCTGCTGGCGTGACCTTGCGCAACGTGGCGCCGCCGGCCAGGTGACGGTGTGGGGCAAAGGAGGCTACGAGCGCGCGGTCCTGCTGACAGGGGGCACGTGGCGCGAGCTTCTCTCGCTGCGCCCCCCCGAGGCCGGCCCCGATGATCCGGTCTTCCGGTCGCGGCGTGGCGGCCCGCTCTCGCCGAATCAGGCATGGCGGATCGTGAAGTCCGCTGCGGCGCGCGCTGGGGTTCCGTCGGCCGACGCCCTGTCGCCGCACTGGCTCCGCCACGCCCACGCGAGCCACGCCCTCGACCGTGGCACCCCCGTCTCACTCGTGCGCGAGTGCCTTGGACACGCCAGCCTCGCCACGACCTCGCGGTACACGCACGCGCGGCCAGGAGACGGGTCGAGCCGCTACCTGCGCGTCTAGCGACAGCGGCCGATCGGGCGCATGGTCTGCACCGACACCGTAGACCTGTAGTAAAACGCATCGCTGCCGTCGGCACGGAATATTGTGTCGCGGACCTGCCATAGCGTATAACATCACCGGGGGGTGGTGGGATAGCGCGATCGGCACGGGGGCGGGACCGTGGAGAGCAGACCGACGACCCTCGGCGCATGGCTGGTGGTCCTCCTGAAAGAGGCCAAGTGGACGTACCGGGATCTGGAGACCGCCTCCGGCGTGTCGACCGATACCATCAGCCACATGGTGAACGGCGTGGTGCGCGCCAAACGCGGGCTGGGGCGCGGCCCCACGCGCGCCACCCTGACGAAACTGGCCGTGGCGCTGGCGGCGCGCTTCGACGAGATGGTGACGGACCAGGACACGCGGCTGCTCCGGGACGACGCCGACGAGCGCAAGGCGTGGACGCAGAACCTCCTCACCGCCCCGCTCCAACCCGCGACGCCGCTGGACACGCGGGCCCTGCTTACCGTCCCGCCGCACCTCACACCGCTGGTCGGCCGCACGCGTCGGATGGCACGAGCGGTCGCGCTGCTGCGCCGGTCCGACGTGCGCCTGCTGACCCTGACCGGCCCTCCCGGCGTGGGCAAGACGCGGCTGGGCGTGGCGGTGGCCATGGCGGTGCGCGAGGCGTACTCGGGCGGCGTCTATGTCGTCCCACTCGCCCCGCTCGGCGCGCCGGAGTTGGTCATCCCGACAATCGCGCGCACGCTGGGTCTGCGCGAGGAGCCTGGCCGACCCGTGCTCGAGACGCTGATCGTCTACCTGCGCGACCGGCGCATGCTGCTGCTGCTCGATAACGTCGAGCATGTGGTCGCGGCGGCACCGCAGGTCGCGGACTTGGTGGCGGCGTGCCCCCTCGTCGACGTCCTGGCGACGGGCCGGGCGGCGCTCCGCGTCGACGGCGAGCAGGAGCTGTTCGTCCCGCCGCTGGCCAGCCCCGCTCCCACACAGTCGTCGGTGGAGGATGTGGCACGGTACCCGGCCGTTGACCTGTTCGTGCAGCGTGCCCGCGCGCTGGCGCCGGACTTCGCCCTCACGCCCGCGACCGCGCCCACCGTCGCCGCGATCTGTCGCCGCCTGGACGGGCTGCCCCTGGCCATCGAGCTGGCCGCGGCTCGGATCAAGCTCCTCTCGCCGCGCGCGCTGCTCGACCGGTTGGACGACCGCCTGCACGTCTTGTCGGGTGGCCCGTCCCACCTGCCGGAGAAGCAGCGGACGCTGCGTAGCGCGCTCGACTGGAGCTACAATCTGCTTGCCCCGGACGAGCAGGACCTATTCGGGAGGCTGGCCGTGTTCGCCGGTGGCTGCACCCTGGAGGCGGTGGAAGCCATCTGTGCCGCGCCCGTTCCCTCGCCGATGCCGGTCTTGGACGGGCTGGCGTCGCTCATCAACAGTAACCTGGCGCGCGTCGAGATGAATGGTGAGGGCGATGGGGAGCCGCGCGTGGGGATGCTCGAGACGCTGCGCGAATACGGACTGGAGCGTCTGGAGGCCGCCGGGGAGGCCGAGGCCGTGCGTAGGCGGCACGCGGCCTATTATCTGGCGCTGGTGGAGGCGGCCGAGCCGGGGCTCACGGGGGCGGAGCAGGAACGGTGGTTGGGGCGGCTCGAGGCGGAGCACGATAATCTGCGGGCGGCGTTGCGCTGGGCTCGGGACGGCGGGGAACCCGCGGTCGGGCTGCGGCTGGCGGCGGCGCTCTGGCGGTTTTGGCTCATCCACGGGCACCTTGGCGAAGGGCGAGGCTGGTTGGAGGGACTGCTGGCGGAGATGGAGGACGCCGGCGATCACGGGGAAGCCGTCGATGGGGATGCGTCAGGAACCGAGCGGGAACGGGGCGCGTTGCGGGCGAAGGCGCTACGCGGAGCGGGAGGGCTAGCCACGGAACAGGGCGACTTTCGGCAGGCCAGGACGCTCTACGAGCGCGCCCTCGCGGCATACAGGATACTGGGAGACAGGGAGGGCATCGCGGCGACGCTCAACAACCTAGGCGTCGCGGCCGATGGACAAGGCGACTACGGGCGGGCGGAAAGATTCTACGCGGAGAGCCTCGTCTTGAAGCGCGAGCGGGGGGACAGGTGGGGCATCACCACGTCGCTCAGCAATCTGGGCCGCCTGGCGCTCCAACGGGGCGACGACGAGCGGGCCGTGGCGCTCTATGACGAGAGTCTGGCCCTGTCCCGAGAGTTGGACGATACGGGGAGCATCGCCCTCTCGCTCAATGCCCTCGGCGAGGTCGCGCTGTCTCAGGGCGCGTACGCACGGGCGACGCCGTTGCTGGAGGAGAGCATTGCCCTCGCCCGCGCGGTGGGGGACAAACGGGGCCTCGCCTTCGCGCTCAACAACCTGGGCGATGTGGCGCTGCGGCAAGGCGACGTTGCGCGTGCGACGGCATGCCAGGAGGAGAGCGTGGCCGTGCGCCGCGCGTTGGGGAACGAGGAGGGTATGGCCGTGTCGCTCGCCGGCCTGGGTGACATCGCCCGCGCGCAAGGCGACGAGCGGCGCGCGGCAAAGACGTACGCCGAGAGCTTAACCCTGCTGCGCGCCAGCGACGACACGGTCCTCCTCATCCCTATCCTGGAAAAGGTCGCGGCCCTCGCGAGTCTTGGGGGAGATCCCTCGGCACGCCAGCGCGCGGACGTCCTGACCCGCGCGGTGCAGCTCTTCGGCGCGACGGCGCGCCTGCGAGAAGAGATCAGCGCGTCCCTGTTGCCCATAGCGCGTCGTGAGAATGAGCGCGACGTGGCGACCGTGCGCATGGCTCTGGGCGAGGAGGTGTTCGCGGCAGCGTGGAGAGAGGGACAGTCACTCTCACGAGAGCGGGCGATCTCTGCCGCCCTGGACACCTGTCACTCATACCTACCTTGACGCTGCTGCCGCATGTCAGCGGCGGTGATGTGTCCTACTATCTGTCCTAATTGTCGGTACGCACCGCGCGCTTTCTGTGGTTTACTAGAGCGAAGCCGCTGAGAGTGAGCGTGGTGCCTCCGTCCATAGCGGCGTTCAACCGACCCCGCCCGTACATCGCGAAGTTAGGGGCAATCTTTGCCGAGCCTTAAGCCTTGTTCCTCGTCGTTGACACACGTCCGGTAGGATGTGTTTTTTGGGTGTATCATTGATACATCAATTAAGGTACTATTGATCTCACTATTGCATTACTAGGAGAAAATCTGTTACTGTAGATGGCGGTTGGCTCCAGGACGATCTGGCTATCGCGGGGATGCACCCAGCGACCTGCTGTCATCACAGTTATTGCCACGGACCTACGGATAGTGGCTGGTGCATGATTAAACAGAGCGTACTTTGCAGTTCAACCGACGGCAGTCGGCCATGGATTGCCATGCGACCGCAGTCGTAGCAAACAAACCGCTTTAAGACGACGCGAGGCTGGCATGTATGCGACGGCCTGACCCGGCGGTCCTCACCTATAGCTCTCCGTTCTGTCTTCGCGCGTCTCGTCCACGGGAGAGGGAGACGAGATCGTCGCCATCCATGACCTCTCATCCACCGACTGGCGCCGCACGGGAGCGTGATCGGCCCGATTGCTCGATGTGACGGAGACGGAGAGAGAACTCGATGAGATTGCATGGTCGCGGCTACGCGCCGTTGCCGCGTTATGGTGGCGCTCACGGACCGGTCGCTGAGGGCGGCAGTTGCCCATCGAATGTCTCAGGCATGGTCCCGCACAGGCGCATTCCAACGTGACTGTCTGAACAGTCGACAACAAATCGTCAGCGGCTACGTCACAGCCGCCATCGATGTAAAGCTGTCGAGTCCGATTGAACCGTGTCTTAGGAGTGGGAATGATCTTTCGAGTGAATGTGGCTGCCGTCCTGCGATTGCTCGTTATTTCTGTATGTCTCACATCTTCCACCCCTGTAGCAGCGACCGCAATAGGGCCATCGCGCCATTCAGCGACAACTTCTTCCTCCAGTACGCGAACTGTTCCTGTGCCGCTATCCCCTTTACCTTCTCATCAAGTAGAGAATCACGGCACGGGAAGCGATGCAGTTCAGGTTCAGACGACGATCGATTCAAAGGTGCCTAAGGCAGGAATAGTATCTCCAAATGTAACGGCGACCGGCACGCTCCCTAGTCCGAGCGCATCCACGAGTGGCACACCCCCGCCCACCGTTGCGCCTACATCTTCAGATACGGGTTATGACAGCGAGAGCGTGAGCGGAGGAGGGACGATTTCGGGGATCACGTACGCCGCCGGGGGCAAAGAGAATCAGGTGGTGACGCGCACGGGCTTCTTCGTCAAGGTGCCGGCCGCCCCTAGCCAGGACACGACGCTGATCGACTACGACGCCATCGCAGACGGCTACGTCCGCGTCAAGCTCACGCCCCAACTCCACGTCGTCGCCGAATACTTGCTCGCTGGGAATAGAGCCACCCTCGACTTGGGCGCGATCACGACCGGAGCGTTCTACTGGGTCGAGGTTGGCAACTATCACCACTTTGACGGGGGCACTCCGCTCTATTTCCAGGGCTTGCTCCAAGGGCCCGGCTCGGTCACCATCGGCAACCTAAGCGTTAACTTAGGGAATATCGACGCCGACTACATAGTGG
>JAABUR0100003108.1_pt1 | contig 23801 bp, 17 predicted proteins | sample 5560091 | NCBI WGS metagenome assembly JAABUR01 (sample SAMN10711879, study PRJNA513375) | rock metagenome | isolation source: Antarctica rocks | place: Antarctica: Victoria Land, University Valley sud
ACCAGCCCCTTGTCTTCGATGAGCAGGGAGAGTTCGAGATGAAAGCGATCCTATCCGCCTTCGCCGTGATGGCGTCCACCGCGGGCGCCGCGACGGCTGCCGAGCGACCGAACTTCATCTGGATCATGGCGGACGACCTGGGATACGGCGACCTGGGTAGCTACGGGCAGAAGGTCATCGCCACGCCTCATCTGGACCGGATGGCGCGAGAAGGCGTGCGATTCACGCGGTTCTACGCCGGGGCGACCGTGTGTGCCCCGTCGCGGAGCGTGCTCATGACCGGCCAGCATCACGGGCACACCCGCGTGCGCGGCAACGCCGGCCAGGGCAACCCCGTCGCCCAGGCGCTGCGCCCCGAAGACAGGACGGTGGCCCGGATGCTCCAGCAGGCCGGCTATCGCACGGCGCTGGTCGGCAAATGGGGCCTGGGTGACGCGGGAGCCGCCGAGATGGGGCTGCCGCGCAGGCAGGGCTTCGACGAGTTCTTCGGATATCTGAACCAACGCCACGCCCACAACCATTTCCCCGATTTCCTGTGGCGAGATGAGGCGAAGGTCTCGCTGCCCAACAAGGTCACGCCGGTCGGAGGCGACGGCGCCGGGTACGCGACGGAGGCGGTCGTTTTTGCCGATGACCTCTTCGCCGACGAGGCGATCAAATTCGTGAAGGAGAACAGGTCTCGGCCCTTCTTCCTCTACTGGAGCATGGTCACGCCCCACGCCAACAACGAGCGTGCTCGCGCGCTCAAAAATGGTGCCCACGTGCCGGACTTCGGCCCCTATGCGGACAGGGACTGGCCCGATCCGGACAAGGGGCAGGCGGCGATGATCGGGCGGATCGACGGCTACGTGGGCCGCATGCTGGCCATGCTGCAAGAGTTGGGCCTGGCCGAGGAGACGCTCGTGATCTTCACCAGCGACAACGGACCGCACGACGAGAGCAAGCACGACCTCGCGCGGTTCCATCCTTCGGGGCCGCTGTCCGGCATCAAGCGGAGCCTGACCGACGGCGGCATCCGGGTCCCGATGATCGCCCGGTGGCCGGGCAAGGTTCCTCCCGGCGTGGAGACCGATCACGTCGCGTACTTCGGCGACTGGATGGCCACCGCGGCGGAACTCGCCGCCGCGAAGGTTCCCGACGGCTGCGACTCGATCAGCTTCGCGCCGACGCTCCTCGACCCAACCGCGAAGCAACAGCGGCACGAGTTCCTGTACTGGGAATTCCATGAAGGCGGCTTCAAGCAGGCCGCGATCTACCAGGGACGTTGGAAAGGCATCCGCTCCGGCGGCCCCGAGGTGCCCGTCGCGCTATACGACCTGGGGCATGACATCGCCGAGAAGACCGACATCGCCGCCGAGCATCCCGACATCGCCGCGAAGATCGGCGCGTATCTGGGGACGGCCCGCACCGACTCCGCGGACTGGCAGCCGCAGTGGAAATCGCCCCGCCCACGACCTCGCGAGAATTGATCGGATGTTTCCGGCACGAGCGCGGTCTTCGACATCGAGAACCTCACGGAGAACTCATCATGCGGATACACGTCACGCTCCTGTTGCTGCTCTGCCTGCGGACGGGTCCTCTCGCCGCCGCCGATCGGCCCAACGTCCTGTTCCTGATGTCCGATGACCTGAACAATATGCTGGGGTGTTACGGCGACCCGCTCGTCAAGACACCGCACATCGACCGGCTGGCGGCTCGCGGCGTGCGGTTCGAGCGGGCCTATTGCACCTTTCCCCTGTGCGGCCCGAGTCGGAATTCGCTCCTCACCGGACTCTACCCGAACAGCACCGGCATCCAGGCCAATGCGCAGATCTTCCGGCAGACGATCCCGGCTCAGGTCAGCCTGCCGCAGGCGTTCCGCCTGTCCGGATACTTCGCCGCGCGGATCGGCAAGCTGTACCACTACAACGTCCCCAATTCGATCGGCACGAATGGCCACGACGATCCCGGCTCGTGGGAACTGGAGCTGAACCCGGCCGGCGTCGATCGGTTGGAGGAGCAACCGCACATCTTCTCGCTCACCCCCGGCCAGTTCGGCGGGACGCTCAGCTGGTTCGCCTCGCCGAAGGAGGACCGGTATCACACCGACGGACTCATGGCGGAAGACGCCGAGTGGGTGCTCGAACGCTGTGCAAAGCGGAAGGATCGCCCGTTCTTCCTCGCCGTCGGCTTCTTCCGGCCGCACACCCCGTACGTCGCGCCGAGGCGCCCGTACTTCGACTGGTATCCGGAAGAGGACATGCCGGTCGTCCAAGGGGTGAAGGAGGATCAGACCGACATCCCGCCCGCCGGCCTGGGGAGTCGCAAGAAAGAGCAAGACGAGCTCACCGACGAGCTGCGACGCCGGTGTCGACAGGCATACTACGCGAGCATCAGTTTCATGGACGCACAGGTCGGCCGCGTCGTGGACGCGCTCGACCGATTGGAGCTTGCGGAAGACACCATCATCGTCTTCACCAGCGATCATGGCTATCACATGGGCGAGCATGGCCTCTGGCAGAAGATGAGCCTCTTCGAGGAGAGCGCCCGCGTGCCGCTGTTGATCGTGGCGCCCGGCGTCGCGGCGAAGGGGGCCGCGGCGAAGTCTCCCGTGTCGCACATCGACCTCTACCCGACGTTGGCCGAACTCTGCGGCGTGAAGCCCCCGGCCAACGTGCAAGGGCAAAGCCTGGTGCCGCTGCTGAAAGATCCGGACGCCGCCGGCCGAGGCTGGGCGGTCACTCAGGTCAGCCGCGGCGGCGGCCGTGCTCGAGCCACCGTCACGCCGGATGTCAGCTCCGATGACAGACGCTTCTTCGGCTACAGCCTGCGGACGCCGCGCTGGCGTTACACGGAATGGGACGAAGGCCGCAAAGGCCGCGAACTCTACAATCACGACGCCGATCCGCGTGAGCAGACCAACCTCGCCGACGAACCGGGACACGCGAAGACCGTCGAGGAACTCTCGCAGCAGCTCCGCGGCGCGGTCCGTACGACATTCCCGCCCTCGGGGAAGACTCCGGAGCTGAAACCGGGCCTGTGGGCCCCCAACCTCACGGAGCCATGATCGTCCATCAAGGTGTCCGACAACCGGGTCCGGCGCCACTCGTCGCCGGGCGATCGGTCTCCGGTCGAGCACGAGCGAGCCGGTTCATCGTCAATCCCGCTCTCGCGATCCGTGGGAAAGTCCAGGGATAGATCCTCATGAATAAGATCAATCGCCGCACCGCCATCAAAGTCACCGCCGCCGGAGTGGGCGCGCTCGCATTTCGACCCGGTGCGATGCCCGCACAGGACGCCACGCAGCCATTCGGCCCGGAGTTTCTCAATCTCGAATCACTCACCACGGGGGAATGGTGGACCAGGACAGCCGCCGCGCCCGGGAAGGGAAAGGCCAAGGTCAAGGCCAAAGGTGGCGGCGCGACTCAGGCACCTCTGATGGACCGACCGCGCGACGAGGTCGTCGCCTTCGCGATCTACACGCACCACGACGGCGTGCTGAAGATGTCCGCGCAGCTCTTCCCCTTGAAGCCCGGCGAGGAACGCGGCGCGCGGCTGGAGCTCCATCGCGACGGCCGATGGACGGAGGCCGCGCGGGCGGAGGTGCTGTATCCCGGCTGGGACGCGCACTTCCGCATCGAGAAATGGGACAACACCCGGGACGTGCCCTACCGCGTGCGACACGGCGAGAAGGCGATGTTCGAGGGCCTCATCCGACGCGATCCGGCAGACAAGGAGGAGATCGTCGTCGCCAACATGTCGTGCAACTCCAGCAGCACCACCGGCCTGCGGCCCGAGATCATCGAGAACCTCAAGCGGCAGGACCCCGACCTGCTCTTCTTCGGCGGCGACCAGACCTACCGCCACACCGAGCACACGGCGGGCTGGATCGAGTTCGGCCTGCAGTTCCGCGACATCCTCCGCGACCGGCCCGCCATCTGCATCCCGGACGACCACGACGTGGGCCACGGCAATCTCTGGGGCGAACGCGGCAAGCGTTCCTCCATCCCGGGCGACGCCGACGGCGGCTACCGTTTCCCCGTCGAATACGTGAACCAGGTGCAGCGCCAGCAATCGTGGCACCTGCCCGACCCGGTGGACCCCGCCCCGGTCGACCGCGGCATCGGCGTCTACTTCACCCGGATGGCCGTCGGCGGCGTGGACTTCGCCATCCTGGAGGACCGCAAGTTCAAGACCGGCCCCGCGGGCAAGATCCCGCCGATGGGTCCGCGGCCCGACCACATCAACGATCCCAAATATGATCGACAGGCCGTGGACGTGCCCGGGCTGGAATTGCTCGGCCCGCGTCAGGAAGGGTTCCTCAAAGCCTGGACGCAGGACTGGACCGGGGCGGAGATGAAATGCGTGCTCTCGCAGACGGCGTTCTGCGGCGCGGTGCATCTGCACGGCACGCCCGACAATCGCCTGCTCGCCGACCTCGATTGCAACGGCTGGCCGCAAACGCCCCGCAACCGCGCGCTGGAACTCATCCGCGGCGCCTGGGCCGTGCATCTCTGCGGCGACCAGCACCTCGCCGCCGTCGTGAAGCACGGCATCCACGAATTCGGCGACGGCCCCTACGGCTTCACCAGCCCGGCGCTCGTGAATACCATCTACCGCCGCTGGTGGCATCCGCCCGATGAGCAGCACGGCCCCAATCCCGTACCGGGCAGCCCGCTCCCCTGGACCGGTGAGTTCCGGGACGGGCTCGGTAACATGATTTCCATGCTCGCCTACGCCAACCCCGAGGACATCAAGGACGAGAAGAGGCGATCCGACGGGTATGGCCTCGTGCGGTTCGACAAGGCGCGGCGCACGGTCACATTTGAATGCTGGCCGCGTTTCAGCGATACGCGGCGGGGCGACGAGGCCCAATTCCCCGGCTGGCCGATCACCGTGCCGATGGACGCCAACGACGGCCGCAAGGTCGCCGGCTATTTGCCCGAACTGGTCTTCGAGGGCGGCGCGGATCCCGTCGTGCAAGTCATCGAGGAAAAGACCGGCGACATCCTCTACACGGTCCGCGCCCGTGGAAGCCGCTTCAAGCCGCGCGTCTATTCTACCGGCAAACATACGGTGAAGATCGGGCGAGACAGGCCGGATGCACAGACGCTCACCCACCTCGAACCCAAACCCCTGGCCGAAGCCGGGCAACGCACCATCAAGCTGTGAGTCGGAGGCGCTGCGACACTCTTGTTGGGCTCCGGCTCGGCTTCGCCCGGCGTTGCTCGGCTGCCTGTTCACCCAGGTCCGACCCTTGCAGCAGCGTGCCCAGGCGGAAGCCCAGCGCCAGCGCGAAGCGGATTCAGTACCCGGTGGCCGAAGGCATCCCCATGCCGTCGGTCCACACCGCAGGCCATCGGATGCCTCACGGCGACGGCGGCGGGCCGCGGTAATGACCGAGAGTCGCGGCGAGCCTTTTGCTCCGCCGGGGGACGAGCACCGGGGTTCGCATCGGGTGTGAATTTGGCGGACGCGGATGGCCGCGACGTACTCGCGGTTTGTCCGGTCCCTCCGATCCGCCCGGACGATCAAGCGGGAGTTGCAACCTGCCCGCCGACGCCCGGCACGGCGTCGACCGGGGCGACGCACACGGGAGGCCGGCCGGCCTGGCCAGCGGAGAGGATGCACGCACATGGCCAGGCCACGACGGCCACCACGGCGTAGACCGGGAGCAGCGCGAGGATACAGACGGCGAGCGCCGTCCTCACGACGGCAACGGCAAAGGACTCCAGCAGATCGCGACCCCGCATGGTCCGGCCCCCCGCGTTCGGCTTTCGGCGGTCGACCATCGCCCCGCCGCATGACGAAGCCCGGGGGATGCAAGGCCCCGGGCCATCGATGTCGCTGCCGGTGGGCGAGTCTCAGCATTCCTACCTTCAGTTGAGAAGATAGGACACGGCGGCCCGCTTGTCCGCGATTCTCGAAAGAATTTCTCCGGGGCCCCATCCGACACCTCCGAACCGGGAGGCCCGCCCCTCCTTCCACGGTGCTGCGCCATAAACAAGCAACCGGTCCCCCGGACCATGCCGCGAATTCACAGGAGGCGGAAGCGGCCGAACGGGGATCTTCACGACTTGACAGCGAGAGTAGAGACTGCGTAAAGACTGGGATACTCTCGGAATATCCACTCCGAATGAATATTCGGGATGCCCAAGCGGCCTTGACGACCAGCCGATCCTGTCGGCCCGGCTCTACTTCCTGGACGGGCTCTCGCAGGGCCGAGTCGCGAAGGGGCGACGGCCGGGGACGCCGCCGACAAGGCCGGGCCGCCGGACCTGATCGTCGCGGATGTCGGCGAGCTCGGCGAGCGGCTGGAGCGATCCCGGGGAGGAGCGGGCCATGAGCGATGAGGCGACGGATCGAGGCCGGGCCGTCGCGCCCCTGGCCGGGGCGACGTTCGACCTGCTGGTCATCGGCGGCGGCATCGTCGGCGCGGGCGTCGCCCGCGACGCGGCCTCGCGGGGCCTGCGGACACTGCTCCTGGAGCGCTCCGACTTCGCGTCCGGGACCAGCAGCCGTTCCTCCCGCCTGCTGCACGGCGGGCTCCGCTACCTCGCCCAGGGTCGGCTCGGCCTGGTCCGCGAGGCCAGCGTCGAGAAGATGCGGCTGAGCCGGATCGCCCCGCACCTCTGCCGGCCGATGCCGTTCCTGTTCCCGGTCTGGAGGGGGGCGGGGTGGTCGCTCTGGCAGCTCTCCCTGGGCGTGCGCCTCTACGACCTGCTCTGCGGCGGTCGCAACCTGGGGCGTTCCTCGACCCTCCGAGCCGACGACGTCCTGCGGCTCGTGCCGGGCCTCCGCCGCGAGGGACTCGAGGGCGCCTCGCGGCACTTCGACGCCCTCACGAATGACGCCAGGCTGGTGATCGACACCCTCCGCTCGGCCGAGGAGGCCGGCGCGACCCTGAGGAATTACACGACGTTCGTCGCCGGGGCGCCCTCGGGCGGAGGTTGGGCATGCGACGTCCGGGATGAGATCGGGGGAGCGACCGCGGCGGTGCAGGCCCGGGTCGTCGTCAGCGCGGCCGGCGCCTGGGCATCGCGCCTGCCGAGGAACGGCATCCGGCTCCGGCTCACCAAGGGCGTGCACGCGGTCGTCGACCGCCACCGTCTGCCCGTGGACGAGGCGATCGTCCTGCCCGAAGGCGAGCGGATCCTGTTCGTGATCCCGTGGGGCGAACGGACCATCCTCGGCACGACCGACACGGACTACGAGGGCGACCCGGCCGACGTGCGTACCGAGCCCTCCGACGTCCGTTACATCCTCGACGTGGTCAACGGCGCATTCCCGGGGGCCCGGCTGGGACCCGCCGACGTCATCTCCACCTGGGCCGGGGTCCGGCCCCTGATCGCCCCTCGTCGGAAACGGGCGGGCGCGCCCTCGGACGTCTCGCGGGGCCACGTCATCCGGATGACGGAGCCGGGATGGTTCGACGTCGCCGGGGGGAAGCTCACCACCTATCGACGGATGGCCGAGCAGGTGGTCGACCGGGTCGGTGGCTTCCTCGGGAGAAGACTGCCGAGATCGGCCACGGCCGATCGCCCGCTGTCGCAGGGCCCGTTCAGCGGCGTGGAGCCGCCGCCGATCGGGTCGGAGGTCGTCGCCGAATGCTGCCGGCGCGAATGGGCGGTGCACCTCGACGATGTCCTCCTGCGCCGCACATCGTGGCATTTCTACCACCCGAATCAGGCGGAAATCGCCGAGAGGACCGCCCGATGGATGGCCGAGACGCTGGGCTGGGATCGGGAGCGACAGGCGGCCGAACTCGATCGTTATCGCGAGTCGGCGGATTCTCCCCCGCGGCGTGCCTCCGCGTCAGACTCGCACGAGCGGGGACAGGCCAAGATGGCCGACGAAGTCGGCAAGCCGACGTGATTCGGAAGACCGAGACGGCTCGCACCGCCGGGCGAGGACCCTGTCGCCACGCTCGTTTCGCCGTGTTCTCTCCGATCGGCGCCACCCTGGCGCTCTTCCTGACCCTGCCCGCCAAGGCCCGCACTTCGGGAAGCGGCCGGCACCCACGCCTGATCCCGGAGGGGCCATGAGCATCGTCGCCGGCGTCGATTTCGGGACGCTCAGCGTCCGCGTCTCCATTGTCGACAGCGAGCGGGGCACGCTCGGCTCGGGAGCCTCCGCCTACCCGGTCCTGCGGCGCGCGGACGACCCGGATCACGCCTCGCAGCGCCATGCCGACCACATGAACGCCCTCGTGGACGCGATGGGGCGGGCCGTCGCCGCGGCGGGGGTCGATGGCCGTCGCGTCGAGGCGATCGCCGTCGACACCACGGGCTCGACCGTCGTCCCCGTGGGGGCGGGGCTCGAACCCCTGGGCGACTATTATCTCTGGTGCGACCATCGCGGTTGGCGTGAGGCCGCGGAGATCACCGAGGCCGCCCGACAGGCCGGGCTGGAGGCGATCCGATGGAGCGGGGGGACGTATCTCGCCGAGTTCGGATTCTCCAAGCTCTTGCACTGGCTCCGCACCAACCCCCAGCTGCGGACCCGGTTCGTCACGGCCCTCGAACACTGCGACATGGTGACGGCCATCCTCTGCGGGATCGACGATCCCCTGGAGGTGCCGCGTAGCGTCTGCGCCATGGGTCACAAGTGGATGTGGAACGAGGCGCTCGGGGGCCTGCCGAGCGACGAGTTCCTCCGCGGCGTCGACCCCCTCCTGGCCGGCGTCCGGGACCGGATGGGCGGGCACTACGCGCGGTCCGATCGCCTCGCCGGGACGCTCTCCCCGGCATGGGCCGGACGGCTCGGCCTCCGCGCGGGGATCCCGATCCCCGTCAGCGCCCTCGACGCGCACTGGGATGCGATCGGCGCGGGCATCGGACTCGGCGACGTCGTGAACGTGATCGGGACCTCCACCTGCGTCATGGCGATCGCCGAGCGCCCCGGGCCGATCCCGGGCGTCGGCGGCGTCGTCCCCGGATCGGTGCATCCTTCCTACACGGGCATCGAGGCGGGGCTCTCGGCCGCGGGCGACCTCTTCGACGCCATCGCCCGCCGCGCCCGGACATCGCCCGCGGACCTCTTCGCCGCGATCGCCGGATATCGGAGCGGCCAGACCGGCCTCCTGCGCCTGGCCTGGGACAACGGCGATCGGACGGTCCTGGGAGACCCCCACCTCAGGGGGGTCACGCTCGGGTGGAGCCTGGCGCACGGGGCGGCCGACGAGCTGTTCGCCGCCGTCGAAGGCACCGCCTTCCACACGCGTATCATCCTCGAACGGATGGCCGAACACGGTGTGCCGGTCCGTCGCGTGATCAACGCGGGCGGCATCCCCAGGAAGAGCGACACGCTCAACCGGGCCTACGCGAACGCGCTCGGCACCCCGATCCTGGTTCCCGAGGGGGACACCACGAGCCTCGGTTCGGCGATCTTCGCCTTCCTCGCCGCCGGTGCTTTCCGAACCGTCGAGGAGGCCCAACACGCGATCTGTCCTGCATACATCACAATCGAGCCAGACGCCCGCGGTTTCGCCGCCTGTGAGGAACTGTTCGGCCATTACCGTTCGCTATACTCCTCCCTCGGGCTCGAAGACTCGGCCCCAGTCCCTTTGGGAGGCCTACTGCCGTCACTCCGGCGGATCGCCGCTGTGGTAAAACAGGACAATGGGTCACGCCTGGATGCAGAAACCCCAGCCGAAGCTCTATAAGGCCAGTCAGCCATGTTCGTTAGAATTTTGAATATCTCGGACTCAGAGCACTCCACTATTGACAAAGTTGAGAAAAGCCGAATAAGATACACTATCGTTTTCAGCGAGAGCGAATTCATTAATTGTCAATCACAGATGTGCCTCTGTGCGCAATGAGAGCGGTGGGGTAGTCGTATTTCCCATTGTAGAGCTTCGATCACATCACTGGTGACAGTAGGAATTCCCACTCCTAATCTGCGCACAAATATTCATCAAGGTTCAGATTTCTAACGGCATTCTTCGTTCGACTTGCGTCGTCCGTGTCGCGCTTCCGAAAGCTAGGATCGCTCGTGCCGATCTGTGAGATACGTCGGCCTCCTTCTGCAGTTGATTCTGGCATAGGTTTTACGGGTCATTGCATATTTCTAGCTATCTAATCAAAGATCGTTCTCAATGCGCCTATCGATAATTCGATGGCGGTGGGTTGGACTACTTCCCATCTCAACCTCTCTCGTGAGTGAACCTGATTTTATGAAACGAACTCTTCGTGCTGGCTTTGTCTGCGGGGCTCTGAGCCTCTCGGTTCTTGTGGTGGGATGTGCCGAGGATAATGAGAAGCGGGCGAATATCGTGGGCAAAGCTCCGGAGGGAGGTGGACCGACCTCTCAGACTGACTTGCAGGCTCAAATGAAGGGTGCGGGCGGCGGAATGCCCAGAAATTACCCGGGAGCCGTCAAGACAGGTAAGGCTACTAAGGATTGATCTCGGCGCCTGGCGTCTCCGGTTCGAATCCGCTCCGCTCAGGGATGCATCGTTGTCCTCATTTCATCATTTAGGGTCAAGGAGAGTTTGATGGTCATGAAAAGATTCACTCGTCCCCGAGGTTTCACGCTGATCGAGTTACTGGTGGTGATCGCCATCATTGCCGTCTTAATCGGCCTATTGCTGCCCGCCGTGCAGGCGGCGCGCGAGGCCGCTCGTCGGGCGCAGTGCGTGAACAACCTGAAGCAGTTGGGCTTGGCATATCACAACTACCTGAGCGTGAGCGATGGCACGGTTCCACCGATGTTCATCGACAACTACCCCGATACTGCGAGACCGTGCGCCGGTTGCGATGACGCCCAGAACTGGTCGCAGCATGCTCGGCTCCTGCCGTTCATGGAACAGCAGCCGGTCTACAATGCGATCAACTTCAACTTCGGGGCACGGTGGGGTGGCGGCGCGGGGGGTGACGATCCGGCCGCGGGTGGTCGGTACTCGGTCATCAACGGCACGGTGATCACGACGCAGGTTGCCTCGTTCCTCTGTCCCTCTGACGCCCAGCCCGGGCGGGCGGGCAACAGCGAGATTATTGTGGGCCAAGCCACGCGCAGGGCAACCGCTACCGGTAGCTATCCCAGTAACTCCGGACTCCACCGCGGTTATAACAACTGGCGGCCCAACGGTCCGAACTACATCGCGTCCGGATGGGACGACGCGCTGAGAAAGAGCGTCAGGCTCACCGACTTCACCGACGGGACCAGCAACACCGCGATTTTCAGCGAATGGATCAAAGGTACTGGCGTCCCGCCGGCGGAATCCAAGGATGGACTCGGGATCGTTTACAATAAAGGTGCGGGCATCGACGACTATAACGCTCCGCCTTACCCGGCCGAATACGCACGTGACCGCAACGCCGCTGTGGGGTGCGACAAATCGACCACGCGGAATTGGACCTGGAAGGGAGAATGGGTCTACTACGGTAAGACGTTCCATTACACGCACACCCAGACCCCGAACCGTCGATCCTGTGTCCATGGCGACTTTGGTCGCTTTGGGAATACGATCTCGGCAAGCTCCCAGCATCCTGGCGGTGTCAACGTCTCTATGGGCGATGGTTCGGTCAAATTCGTCAAGACCACCGTCAACTACCTGGCCTGGTATGCGCTCGCGACGGTCGACGGCGGCGAAATCCTTAGCGCCGACGCCTTGTAATTGGTTCGATAAACTCCTGAGGGTTGCCAACGCCCCGCTCGCCTCGGCCTTCAACCGCCGGGGCAGGGGCGTTTGGCTATTCCGTGAAAGGGAATCGAGGCCTCCGTCGGGAGTCTTTCACAACACGGGAAGCGAGTTCGCGCGGAGAGGCTCATCCGATGAGGAAAGGGGCACGGGGAGACGTCCTGCTGTTGGCGTCGGTGTTCGCGGGCCTGAGTGCTTTCGTCTGGCATGTTTATCGGCCTCGACCAAGCCTCGAAGGAGTCGACCACCTCGTCGCATCGAAGCGTTTCGGCGAGGCGGAAGCACGGCTCATCTCCTATCTCGACCGCGTTCCCGACGACAACATCGCACGGCTGCTCCTCGCACGGACGTCTGTCGATCGTCCCGACTCGAAACCCGCCCAAGCTCTTGAGCACCTCCCGAAAATTCGCGCGGTCGACCCTCGCCTGGGCGCCGAGGTCAAGTCCGTCGAAGGCGAAGCCCATTTCCAGCTCCGGCGATTCGACGCCGCCGAGAACGCTTGGCTCGAAGCGTTCCGACTCGACCCCAGAATCCCGGAGGTCGGCTGGGGCCTGCTCAATCTTTACGCCCTCCAAGGTCGCGAGGAAGAGGCCCGCCAACTCGGCCTCCGACTCTTCGCAGTCGAGCCGGACCCGCACGACAAGATCCAGCTCCTGCTCCAACTGATCCGGCATGATGCCCATGGGATCTCGGCCGGCTCGGTCGTCGATCGACTCCAAACGGTCGTACGCGAGAACCCCGGCGACCTCCACTCGTCGCTTGCGCTCGGGCTGGCGCTCGTCCATGAGGGACGATCTGATACGGGGCTGAAGCGACTTCGCGAGTCCGTCGAATCCCATCCAGACCGCGCCGACGTTCGCGACGCTTACTTCTCCGGCCTCGTCGATGCCGGACGGGTCGACGAGCTCGGCCAAACACTGAAAGAGCTTCCCAGCTCCCTGTCCGAAGATCCGCGTTTCGACGTCGCGCGGGGGTGGCTCGCCTCGCAACGCGGCGACTGGACCGCCGCGACGAGGGCCTACCGACGCGCATGGGAGGCTCGACCCTCGGACCCCATACTCTCCTATCGACTTCAGTCCGCGCTCCGCGTCGTCGGGGGGCAGGAGGGTTGCGACTCCCTCTCCGCCCGTCTCGACGATTCTGTGACGTCCCGCGAGACTCTTCGCACCCTATACGACCAGATCGACGCCCTTCCCGACCTCGGCCGCGTCCCCCACCCGGATCTCTACCTACAAGCGGCCGATGTCCTCGAAAAGATCGGCAGGCGCGATGAGGCCGCCGCCTGGAGACGGCTCGCCGGGGCGGACTGAGAAACCATGGCAAATCGGGGTATGGCTCCCGAGCTTGCGAAGTGACGGTCCCCGATATGTCAAGGTTTCCGATCGCTGTGGCGAGTCACTCGTCGATCGTCGGCGATGCGGATCGAACGGGAGTCCGACCGCAGTCGATGGGTCGAACTCTCCGACCGGAACTGAGGATTCGCCCGACTTCGAAGGCAACGATCGATGGATAATGCTCCGCCGGCGAACGAAACCGGGCGCACGACTCTCCACCCGCCCGCGGTCTCCGTCGCCTCGTCCCCACGGATCGCGAGGCCCCCCTCGCTCCCGCGGCGAGGTCTGTTCAAGATCGTGATGGGTTCAGGCGTCCTTGTCGGCCTCCTGGTCCTCACCAACTGGAACGCGACACACTCCCCGGCCTACGATCGTGCGGTCGAGGCCGAATCGCGAGGTGACTTCCCCAACGCGCTCCGATCCGCCCTCGAACACCTCGACCTCCGCCCGTGGAGCCGGGGTGCGAGCCTGATGGCCGCACGTTGCTTGAGCCGACTCGACTTCGCCGAACGTGCAGAGCACTACTACGTTCGGGTGCGCGACCCATCGATCGAGGATCGCCATTACCGGGCCTACGGTCTCGTCCGCGCCAACCTCCGAGATCGCGCCGTCGCGGCCTACCGTGAAATCCTCGACATCGCTCCCTCGGACGTCTCCGCACTTCGGTTCGAGGCGGGCGTCCTTCTCTCTCAAAGCCGATGGGACGAAGCGAAGAGCCTGGCCGAACGACTCACGGCGATCTCCGCCACCCCGGTCCGAATGCTCATGCCGACGAACGCCCGCGGTCATTGGACGTTGAAGTACGAGAACCTCACCTCCGCGCCTGCGATCGGTTTCACGCTCCTCGGGGTGGTGCATCACGACGTCCGGGATTACGACAAGGCCATCGATGCGTTCGAGCGCGTCCTCTCGCTCGACCCCGAACTCCGCTCGATGCCCCTGGCACAGAACTTGTTCTGGGCTCATCTTTCCGAAGACCTGATCGAGGTGGGCCGTCCCGCCGATGCCGTCAGATTCCTCAAACCGGTCGTCGAGGCGACCGCCGACGTTGGTTTGATCGACCTGATGGGCAGGGCCTACCTGCAACTTTCCTCGTTGGACGAGGCCGAACGTTGCTGGCGGCAGGTCCTTGCCATCGACCCGAAACCGTTCACGGCCCATCTCAACCTCGGTCGTCTCGCACTCCAGCGAGGGCGACCGGATGAGGCGATCCGATCGCTGACCCTTGCATTAGACATCAGCCCGCGATCCTACGAGGCGAATTACAGCCTCGGGCTGGCGTATCGCCGGATCGGCCGTGTCGATCAGGCTCGGCGGTTCGAAGAAAAGGCGGCCGGGCTGAAACAACCCGCCTCGGCGAATGACGCGACGAGGCCGACGCCATGACGACCCGAACTCCCGGCGGCCGGCATCGACTCGGTTGGCCAAGCCTGGTGATCCGTCTCGGATATGTGGCGCTGACCCTCGGCTTGATCTCACTGAACGCCTGGTGGTGGTGGGCGGACAGACCTCCCGTCGATATGAGGACGATCGACCTATGGCTCGCGGCGGGACGGACGGCCGATGCCGAACGCGCCCTCCGACAACAGATCGCCCGTTCGCGATTCCACGGCGAGGCGATGATGAAGCTCGCCCGATTGGTCGCCAAGCGCGACGATTACCTCGGATGTGCCCGAATCCTCCGGGGCGTGCCCGATTGGTGGCCCGCCAAGGCCGAGGCCCTCTTCATCGAAGGCCAGTCGTTCAAGCAGGTCGACCGGATTCGCGACGCCGTAACCGCATGGAAGGCGTGCGTCGCGGGCGATCCCCTCCACCCGATCCCTCCCCACTACCAACAAGGAGCCGCGCGGGAACTCATCGGCACGTATATCTTGGAAGGCAGGATCGACGAAGCTCGCCTACTCCTCATGAAGGCCTACGAATTGGCCGCTCCCTCCGAGCACGTCGATGTCCTCATCATGCGGATGCGTGCCGAACTCGAGCGGGTCGCACACGAGGAAGCCGTCTCGAAGCTCCGGAGCTTCGTCGCGGCCGACCCCGGCGATTGGGAGGCCCGCCGCGCATTGGCCCTCGAAGAACAATTGTCCGAGAACCCGGACGCCGCCGACGTCCACATCCAAGCCTGCCTCGACGCGCGTCCGACCGACACCGACGTCTGGCGGACTCTCCTGGAAATCCTCCATCAACGCGGCGCCCGCGACGAGATCAAGGCCGCCGTCGATCGCCTTCCGCCGTCGGCCGACGACGACGCCGAGATCTGGAAGTTTCGCGGACTTGTTCGCGAATGGAACGGGAAACTCGAATCCGCCGCCGATGCCTTCCGCCGAGCCTCCGAGTTGAACCCGCGCGAAGGCGAGTATTTCTACAAGCTCGGCATCGTCGAACAGCGCCTGGGCCGATCCGTCCTCGCGGCCGATCACCTCGAGCAGAGCCGCATCCTCCGCAAGATCGACAGCGACCTCGACGATGCCTACCATCGCTTCCTCGCCCTCTCCCAGAATTCCCACCCCGGCGACCCGAGCTACGACGCCGAAGTCAAAGTGCTGGCGTCCCTCTGCGAGCGAATGGGATGGAAACGCGAGGCCGAGGCCTGGCGTAAGGTCATCGCGGCCAACTGAAGCCGCGCCGAGGTTCGAGGTGAGGAACTGGTCTGGCGTGCTCCGAACGTGAAGTGGGAGTCCGTGGGGATACAGCGGCCCCGATGGTGGACGTCGGTCAGCGGTGCCAGGCATCTCATCGGCTCGGCCCCCTTCGCTCGACTGGCGGGTACAGGGCATGTCCCGAGACGGCCAGCGGAATCCGATAGATCGATTTGCCCGCCGTGACGTGGAGCGTCTTCCCGCCCGGCCCGCCGAAGGCCAGGTTCGTGCAGAGGTCCTCCGGGATCGGGATTCGTCCCAGCAATTCCCCCTTCGGCGTGAGGACGTAGACGCCCGGCGGCACGTCGGCCGTCTCGCCGGAGTGGCGAGGGGACATGATCCCGGCGGCCACCCAGAGGTTGCCCCGCTCATCGAGCCGCAGCCCGTCGCCGCCGCGCCCCCGGCCGAAGTCGAAGACCAGGCTCCGATGATTCAGGCTGCCGTCCTCGGCGACGTTAAAGGCCCAAATCTTGCGGTTGCCGCCGGGGCGCGCGTGGCTGTCGACGACGTAGAGCGTCCGGCCGTCGGGCGTTAGCGCGAGGCCGTTGGGCCGCTCGATCTCGGGCTGCGACAGGGCCCGGGTGACCGTCCCGTCGGCGTCGATGCGGTAGACGGCCTCGGAGTCCATCTCCAGGCCCGAGCGGTCGTCGCCGTAGAACGGGTCGGTAAACCAGATACGCCCCTTGGCGTCGGCGACGACGTCGTTAGGGCTGTTGTACCGCTTGCCGTCGTGGCGCTCGGTCAGGACCTCGACGGCGCCAGTCCCCGGGTCGGTGCGGACGATGCGCCTGCGGCCGCCGGGGCCCTGCTCGGCTCCCTCGCAGCTGATCAGCCGCCCCCGCGCGTCGAAGGTGTTGCCGTTGGTGCGCCCGCTGTCGGCGCGGAAGACCGAGACGGCTCCCGCCGGCGTCATCCGGTAGATGCGGTTGCCGAAGATGTCGCTGAAGAAGAGGTTGCCGTCGCCGTCGAAGGCGGGACCCTCCAGCAGGGCAAGCCGAGCCGCGACGGTGGTGACCGCCCCCGGGGCGAGCAGGCCGGTCGGGAGCGGGGCCTTCGCCAGGTCGTCCTGGCCATGAGCGGGGACGGAGAATCGGGAGGCGGCGAGAAGGGCCGCGATCATTGCTGAGACCAGCCGCATCGACATGAGAATGGTTCCTTTGAAGAGACCTGGTTCGCCAGTGCCGCCTGCCGGTCCATTGTGCCCGCTCCCGCCGGTCGGCTCCAGCCCGTGGGGCATCCCGGCGGCCTACCGCCACATGCAGGGCTCGGGCGTCAACACCTACAAGTGGGTCAACGCCGACGGCGTGGGCGTCCTGGTCAAGTATCACTGGGTCCCCAAGCAGGGCGTGAAGAACCTGACACAGGCCGAGGCCGAGCGGATCCAGGCGAAGAACTTCAACCACGCCACCCAGGACCTCTTCGACGCCATCGAGCCGGGCGACTTCCCCGAGTGGGAGCTGGCCGTCCAGATCATGGAGGACGGCGAGCACCCGGGGATCGAGTACCAAGCGGCTCGGCATGCTCACGGCCTGAACGGGCACGCTGCGATACTGGCCCGCCTCCCAGTCGCCCGGTATCATAGGAAGACTCCCGGCGGGCCGGTCCACTGGGCATGGTCGTGAGGCGGCGGGGGCATGGGAATGGATCGTCGTCGATTCTCGGTCGTGGTCGTCGCCTCCGCCCTTTCGTCCCTCATGGTGGGCTGCTCGGACCGGGACACTCCGCAACCCCTGGCCAAGGGGAGGCTGGAGTACGTCACGATCTGGCACAGGCCGGTCCAGCGCCCCGGCGAGACCGGCTCGAACAACGGCACCTCGCCCGAGAAGGGGAGCCGCGTCGAGGTCTACGAGAACTTCATCCTCGTGACGCCCCGGAAAGGTCCGAGAGTCCTTGCGCCGCACGGATGGTACACCGACCTCAGTTTCGTGAAGGACTGACGGCGTCGCCTTGCCGCGCAACCCAGTGGACCCCGGCCACAGGTCGCATTCACTCCAGTTCCGACGGAAACCCCGCGGACTGGGGCCTGGTGCCGGATCAGCCGACCGAGACGACCGTCGATTCCTCGATGTCGAAGTGGATGCCCTCGGAGGAGAAGTCGATACAGGCGATGACGCAATCCCAGACCTCATCAAACGTCGCCTCGCCGCAACGGTGCGGGTCGTCCCCCTCCCGCTCGATGGTGACGACCAGGCGCCCGCAGTCGGCGTCCCATGAGGCGGATGGTTTCAGGAGCCAGGGCCGCTCCCCAAACTCCGCGAGCAGGTCGGGCAACCCGTCGCGTGCTTCCGCCTCGCTGAAGCCGGAGATGGCAATGCGCGTCCGAATGCGAGGCATAGGAGGATTCCTCTCACTGTTGAGGTAAGCGGACCGGCCCGCCGAGAGACGACGTCGAACGTGCCTCCAGGACGCGCAGATGAGGGCCCCGTCGGAAAGCTCGACGGTGCCTCACCCCCCAGTCGGCTCTGCCGGCTCCATCCCTCGCGGTGCTCGGAAGTCACCACGTCGAGCGGGGTCATCCGTCGCGTGTCGTCCACCGCCGAGAGGACTCGGGGAGGGGGACTCGGCGATGGGGCCTGGTTTACAAGCTGTTCGACATAATCCCCGTAGGCGGCCGCGAGGTCCGGCTCTTTCCCGGCGGGCGAGGCGTGGAAGAGGGCGCCAAAGCCTAGCCGGAACGTCTCGCCGCGACGGACGATCACGCGGCTTTTCTCCCCCTTGGTGAAGGCCTCGTTGCCGAATGGGTTGGCCACGAGCAGTCCGGTGTCGCGGGCGTGGAACCAGCTCCGCCGGAAGTTCTTCGGGTCGGGTAGCAAGGCGATACCCACGTGTCGGCCGGCGATCGTCCCGCTGTAATCGCACCAGAGGGCCGTCTCTCCCCAGACCTCTCGTTCGCCCTCCAGGTTGTCGCTGTTACGGAGTCGCCCCCCCTTCTTGACCGAGAGGGGCGTGGCGACCCTGACGCCGAATCCCATCTCCTCCTGGTCGCCGAAGGTGAAGTCGCCGGAGTTGGAGGAAAACTCCGAGGCCGCCATCAGCAAGTACCCCGAGGGACGCGCGAGGATACGGTAGCGGCAGATCTCGCGACAGATCGTCGCGCCACCTTCCGCGAGATAGCGATTCGCGACGGCGAAGGCCACGCCGCCGCCCCCGCCGGCCGGCTCCTCGACGAACCGCTCGTGCTCGACGCGGGCGCGATTCCGCCAGTCGTCGGCACCGCTGAGGTCGCCGAATGCCAGCCAGAGGCCGGGATGGAAGGTCGCGTGGTCCGTCGGGTCCACGCCCTGGACCGGGGGGTGATTGCGGGTCACCCGGATTCCGCCCGGGGCGTGGACATCGGCGAAGTATGGACGGGGGATGGTCTCGTCGAGGTAGACATAGGTCGCGATGAGTTCCCCTCTCACCTCAATCCGGAGTCGTCCGGGCTCACGGCGGAAGGATATCTCGGGATCCTCCCCTGCGTATGAGACGACCGGGGCGATCAGGCACCCCAGCATGACGTCGAAGAACGTCCGCCATCCGAGCCGGTGCGGGCCTCGAATCGGGGATAGATCGCGTGGCATGGTGTCGGCTCCGGTGGATGGGCGAGGGCGGATCGTCGATCGCGGACGGAGGGCGGCGGCGATCGAGGTCAGGCCCCCTTGGGCACGGCCCAGTGGCCCTCGCGATACGAGCGTCGCGCCAGGATCGCCGCCTCGTCGTCGCCGACGATCCGCTCGGTGGCGGGATCGAAGCGTAGGCTGCGACCGACCCGGGTCGCGATGTTCCCCAGGTGGCACAACGTCGCCGAGACGAAGCCGATCCCGATCTCGGCGGTGGGCGGACGCCCGTTGCGGATGGCGTCCACGAAGTCTTCCTGATGGCCCATCATCTTCGGCGGCTCGCCAGGCAGAGGACGGGGGGCGTTCTTCGCGTCGAAGACCTTCACGAGGCCGTTCTTGCTCAGGATCATCCAGCCTTCCGTGCCGTAGAAGATGTTCCCGTTCTGGAACCCCTCGGGTTCGTACGTCGACCAGATCCGTTGCTCGAAGACGAGCTGTCGCCGCTTGCCGACCTTGCCGTCTCCGGGGTACTCGAAGAGGACATACTGGGTGTCGGGAAACTGCTGGTCGTCGTCGAAGTAGTACTTGCCCCCCACCGCCGCGATCGTCGTGGGATGGGTCTCGACCCCCAGGCCCCACCGGGCGATGTCAAGCTCGTGGACCCCGTCGTTGCCCATGTCTCCGGTCCCGAACGCGTACCACCAGTGCCAATCGTAGTGATGGCGGTTGGACTGGAACGGGACCGCGGGCGCGGGTCCCAGCCAAAGGTCGTAGTCGAAGCCGGCCGGCGGCTTGCCCGGCTCGGCATGGCCGATATCCTTCCGGCGCTGGACGTTGATGGCCTTGGCCACCAGCACGTCGCCGATGAGTCCCTCGTGGAGCATCGCGATCGCGTGGGCGACGTGGCCGCTGCTCCGGCTCTGGGTGCCGTGCTGGACGACCCGTCCGGTGCGTTTGGCGGCCTCGACCAGCAGTTGCCCCTCGCGGATGTTGTGGCTGCAAGGCTTCTCGACATAGACATGTTTCCCGGCGTCGCACGCCAGGATCGCCGCCGGCGCGTGCCAGTGATCGGGCGTCGCCACCGTCACCGCGTCGATCGACTTGTCGTCGAGGACGCGCCGCAGGTCGGTCACGACCTTCGGGGTCGCGCCTCCGGTCTTCGCGATCGCCCTCGCCGCGGCGCCGGCACGGGCCTCGTCCGGGTCGCAGACGTAGGCGACCTCGACCCCCTTCAATTTGGCGAACTCCGTGGCAATCGCCGTACCCCGTCCCCCGCAACCGATCGCGCCGACCACGACCGTCTCCCCCGACGGGCTGGCGCCGAATGCCGCCCCGGACCGCTCGAGCACCGAGGCCCCGAGGACCCCCGCGCCACCCTCTCTGAGGAACGCTCTTCGACTCGTCATGATGGACCTCCGGTGGACTCTGATCGCGGACCGGCGGGTGCCGATCGTCGTCAATCTCGCACGAACAGGGCGAATCCCCCGAGCAGGACACCGACCATCACCCACCCGGCCGCGAAGCCGAGGAGCGACGTCCTGGACGGCATCGGCACCTCCAGCTCGAAGGACGTCAACAGCATCCGTCGCCGCGGCACGACCGTCCCGGGCGGCAGCGTACACGGAATCTCCACCCGCTCCCCGGGCCGGGCGGGCGTCCGGACCAGCGCGTAGTAGCGGTCGAGCTTCTCCGCGTCCACGCGCCGCGTCACGAGGCTGACGCCCACCCCGGCCGTGAGCCCGGCGGACAGGTACGCGATGATCCGCCAGGGCTCATAGATTTCTGTCGGCCGGCCCGACTCGTGCCAGACCAGGCGAAGGACACCGGCGTAGGGCAGGCCCCCCACCCAGGCGATGACTGGCGCCTGCACCGCGAGCGCCCAGGCCACGAAGCCCGCGACCGCGCTCGCCCACGCCCCGGCGACCGTCGTCCGCCGCCAGAAGAGCCCCATCCAGAACGCGATCCCCATCATGGGGGCGATCGACAGCCAGATCTCCAGCCCCTTGACCAGGCTCGGCAGCCAGTACGCGAAGCCGAGCCCCCCGGCGACGATCAGCACCGAGGCCACCCGCGAGGCCCCGATGTAATGCGACGGCGACCGGCCCGGGACCATCGGCCTGTACAGGTTCTCGGTGAACAAGGCCGACGAGGTGATCATATAAGCCGAACACGAGCTCATCACCGAGGCGAGCATCGCCGCGATGAACAGGCCCAGGAGTCCGGGCGCGACGCCCGGCAGCAACGATCTCGCCAGATCCCCGTAGACACGGTCCGCGTCCATGCCCGCCGTCTCGACCCCCCGGCGGATGTACCAGGCCAGCGCGGCGATGGCGGTCAGGGCCCAGCCGATGGTGCAGATCCGCTTGACGAAGTTGCCGACCATGAAGCCGACTCGGCCGTCGATCTCCGTCTTGCCCGCCGAGCACGTCCCCATGACGAATGGCTGGGCCACGATCCCGACCAGCGCCTGGATGCCGATGGTCACGATGAACAGGACGCCGATCTTGCCGGGGGCCACCAGCGAGAACATCCGCGGGTCCTGGATCGTGCGCCGGATGCCCTCCATGCCCCCGACCTCGCCCATCACCAGCGGCAGCAGCATGAAGGAAAACAGGAGCGTCAACAGGCCCTGGACGAAGTCCGTCAGGATGACCGAGGTCAGCCCTCCCACGGTCCCGTAGGTGACGAAGAGGACGCTCATCGCCAGCATGGCCAGGTTCGTATTCATCCGGCCGTCGGTGCATCCCTCCAGCAGGACCGCCGACCCCTTCAGGAGCAGGCCCGTCTTGACCGCCAGGCTCGCGATCCCGAACGCGGCATACAGGCGGGCCACGCCGCGGTCGTATCGCAACTCGTAGACGTCCGCGGTCGTGATCGCCCGGAACCTCCGCATGATCGGCGCGATGATCCAGTAGAAGGGCGTCGCGAAGAGCCAGAGCCATTGATACCAGATGCCCGAGAGCCCATTCTTGAAGGTCGCCGCCGCCACGAGGACCGCCTGATCCGAGGCCGTCCCCGTGCCGAAGGCGTACATGATCATCACCGGCTTGCTGAATTTGCGGGGCATGAAGTACTCGGCCACCGTGCGCGAGCGCCGGCCCACCCAGAGGCCGAGCGCGGTCGTGCCGAGGAGGTAGATGAGCAGGACCGAAAGGTCGGCGATGGAGAGTCCGAACATCTCAGGCTCGCTCGTGACACGGCCCATAGAGTCAATCCGACCGATTCAGCCCGTCTGGAGTCCAAGGGACGTCGTAGGCGAGGAAGATCGCGCTGTTGTCGGCGTCACCATACCCCGCGCCGACCGCCGCCTCCAGCATCGTCCGGTGCACTTCCGACAGCGGCGAGGCGACCCCGACGCGCCTCGCCTCGTCGAGGATCAGGCGCACGTCCTTCAGATGCTGCGAGAGCCTCGCCTGCGGGGTGAAGTCGCGGGCGATCATCTTCGCCCCCTTCGCGTCCATCACCCTCGAATACGCGGCGCTCTCCATCAAGACGGAGAGCGTCAACCCGAGGTCCATCCCGAGGCCCCTCGCGAGGGCGAGGCCCTCGGCCAGGGCCATCCGGTTCAGGCCGAGCACCAGGTTCGTCGCCAGTTTCATCTTCGCCCCGGACCCCGTCGGCCCGACGTGAAAGGCCGCACGCGCCAGGGCCCCGAAGAGGTCGCCGCACGAGGCGAAGGCCCGCTCATCGCCCCCCACCATCAAGACGACGTCGCCCCGACTCGCCTGCTCGCTGGAGCCGGAGACCGTCGCATCGAGATACGCCACGCCGCGAGCCTCGAGACGGTCGCCCATCGCGGCCATCTGCGTCGGGTCGCCGGTCGTCGTGTCGATCACCGTCTTGCCGGGTCCGAACGACTGCGCGACCCCGTCGAGCACCTCCGCCACGACCTCGCTCGTCGGGAGGCTGAGGACGATTCGATCGCAGGACCGGACGACGTCGTCCGCGTCCTCCGCGACGTCACCGCCCAGGCTCCGCAACGCATCGCGCCTTCCCGGGTCGACGTCCGTCCCGACGACCCGGAAGCCGGCGCCCAGGAGCCGGCCCGCCAGTGCGGTCCCCAGCAGGCCGATCCCGATCAAGCCAAGTGGTTTCGTCGCCATCAGTCGGTCCCGTCAGGGCGCGGTCTGGATCGAACCGCGGGCACGAGTCAGCCTCGGATGGCGGTCACCACGCCAGCCAGACACCCCGACCGGAGCCGGCCCCCGATGACATCCTCTCATCTGCCGCCCTCCCCATGCCAGTGGTTGCCCGACTCGCCTCCTCCCAGCCGGTGCGTTGGGCGTGATGTGCAGGGGGGACATTGTGGTATCCTGGCCCGGGAGCGGACGGCACATCGGCTCCGCATACTCGAACGGAAGGGAAATCGAACCATGACGAGAAGCCTTTTGATCATCGCCTGCCTCGCCGTCGTCCCCTCGTGGGCGCTCGCCGACGACAAGGTCGAACCCGCGAAGATGAAGAAGACGGACAGCGGGTTGCGTTACCAGGATTTGAAGGAAGGCAAGGGCGAAAAGCCACGGACCGGCCAGACGTGCGAGATGCACTATACCGGCTGGCTCTGGGAGGACGGGAAGAAGGGCAAGAAGTTCGACAGCTCGCTCGACCGGAGTGAATCCTTCAAGTTCAAGCTCGGCGAAGGCCAGGTCATCAAGGGCTGGGACGAGGG
>JAABUR0100003114.1_pt1 | contig 23781 bp, 26 predicted proteins | sample 5560091 | NCBI WGS metagenome assembly JAABUR01 (sample SAMN10711879, study PRJNA513375) | rock metagenome | isolation source: Antarctica rocks | place: Antarctica: Victoria Land, University Valley sud
TATGCAGGCACGCTGCGAAGCAGTTATTCGAGCTAATGGTATGCATACGGAGTACTAGTAGTATTAAACATGTAATTTAACTAGCGTCTGCCAAGACGCTTACATTTAACTACCCTGCGACATAGTACCCTCACGGTGTTAGGGTGAAAAACGGTTAGTCAGCAGAAACCCCACTAGGTAGTCTACCAATAGTTCCTGCCTGGAAAATCCTAGAATATACATCATCAACCGATTGCTCATTTTGGCTCATTTTGCTTGGTGCACATGAATCATTAACAACGGCTGTCACCTGTGTGCCTGTCAAGCCTGCAGTACACATGGTAATGTGACAGTGCCATACACATTCTCCACCAACGTTCACTAAAAATCATCAAGGAATAGATGAGCCATGGTTGATATAGAGAACAAGGGAGCCTACCGAAATAGGCTTGGAAAATAAGTCACATCAGCAGCGAGCAGACCGGACCATGGGGTCAGCTCAGGATGAGATGCGGGCATACATTCTTCGGCCATTCCCAAGGTGAGTGACATTAGACAGTTCAAGAAAGCTTGAGGAATAAAAGTCGCAGCGTCTCTCTACCTCATGGTCTCACTCGTGAGCAGGAGCTCACCTACGCTGTATCCACTCTGGAGCAGCACATGGAAAATACTAAGTACATCTTTCTCCCCCTCACAGTCAAATTCGCACTAATACACCGATGCCAGAGACAAAATCCGGCTCAACGCTCTCTGCGAAGCTGCCAACGCATCAAAGGAGCCTACAACAAACCCGTCATCATACCCACCCTATCCCGATCCTCGACCTAACGCTTTCCGCGAAGCAGCACGCCAAACCTGGAAGCGTGGCACGCCTCCACCAGTCGTGAAGCAGAGCCGAAGAATCCAGCCGGTCTTTCATTTACAGCAGGAGTCTAACAGCCATGTTGCTATTGCAAGGAGAGCCATTGCAAGGTTGAATGACTATGACAGGACTATGAAGCCTGCGATTGAAGCTGTAAAACTTGCTAGAGAGGGTAGGGATGCGATTTCAGGCGCTGCGAATCCAGGCACTGCGCGGCTCGTGAAGAATCTCGGCGCCGCCAAGGAGCCCGTCCATGTGGCGGCAAGCAGGGATCCAAGACTTGCGCCACGAAGGACATGATGGGATGCATCCTTGATCCAGTTGAGGCCGCTTCTTTTATGATTGCAGAAACTGAACGAACTTGATCAATGCAGCAGGGCTGATTTTGATTCTCGATCCACTTGTTTACCACGCGCCACTTAGGAACGCGCGATGGCCATGCACAACACAAGGTGGGTGGTTCACGGTCAAGCAACAGGAAGAGTAATACACTCTTTCAATGAAAATTCGATTTTGACACTTGGTCGAATGTAATAAGATTTGGCATTATTGGTGATCTCCCGTGTTAAGTGCACAACCTTAATCTTAGGCCGCAGTTAACCGTTTACGTTTCCCTTGACACTTCGACCGAGCTTCTCCGCGACATGTTTTGAATCGCATTTCCTTCAATCCTCTGTATCAACTTACTGGTGAAGATCCATCAATTCACGCACTGTCACTCAAGTCTTATGAGTTTTATTCGTCCCTTTGGTGACTTTTCAATTGAGAACATCTATAAGACGCCCATACACTCCCCTAGCCACTCGAGTAGCAGGCTTTGAACACTCTGAGTCAGTCAACACCGTCGTCGGGCTGTAGCTAGGGCCCATCTGATGGCTTCTGTCATCCAAACCAGCCTCAGGGAATATCTGCCGTTGGTAGCTTCTGGAAAGGTTCGCGAAGTCTATTCGCTTGACGATTCAGAGCTCCTGTTTGTGGCCACAGATAGGATATCAGGTATTGCCTGGCCCATAGTTCATTGACTCATCACTAACTTGTCCATAGCATACGATGTCGTCATGAAGAATGTAAGACTGTCAGAGCTGTCAATTCATTCCTTCCCGATTCGGGTACAAGTTCGACTGATTCGTGCTGCACACCCTAGGCTATTGACCAAAAGGGTGCTATACTCACGCAGCTCAGTGAATTTTGGTTCACACTACTCCAAACCATGATTCCGGCCTTGCATACACACTACATATCCATGGGCGTTCCTCTTGCAGTGGAAAATCTCCTGCCACCTCAGATGGCGATTAAGCTCCAGCTGCAGCAGCGTAGCATGGTAGTCAAGCGCGTCAAGGTGTTCCCAATTGAGAGCATTGTACGGGGCTACATTACCGGATCTGCTTGGGGTTCTTATCAGAAAGATGGCACGGTTTGCGGTATCCAACTCCCCATTGGGCTCCAGGAATCCGAAAAACTGCAGCAACCACTCTGGACCCCGAGTACCAAAGCCCAATTGGGAGGCAAGGACGAGAACATCAGCCCAGCTGAGGGTACGTTAGCTTCCATTCGAAGAGGTCCATTCCTCAGCAGTTGCGGTATACTCAGCTGATAGCTTCCCGGTAGCGGCCGATATAGTGGGTAAGCAATATGCAGACCAGATCGAAGCTCTGTCACTCCAGATCTATCGATCGGCGAACGATTACGCTGCCAAGCGAGGCATCATCATTGCAGATACCAAGTTCGAATTCGGCCTCGACGAAAAGACGACGCCACCCACAGTCGTCCTAATCGACGAGGTGCTTACACCGGACAGCAGTCGATTCTGGAGAGCTGACAAATATGAGGTCGGTCGAGGCCAGGACTCCTACGATAAGCAATATCTCCGTGGTAGGATCCCAATTGAGTCAACTCAGCTGCAACGGGTACAGCTCCTGCTAATGCTTCGAATAGATTGGCTCACACGAAACGGACTCAAGGGGAAGGAAGAAGTGGAGATGCCATCCGGCGTTGTATCGAATACGCTGGATCGATATAAGGAGGCATATCAAACGCTTTCAGGAAAGCGTTGGATCGCCGCTGCGTAGCACGATATCTGCCTCGACCAATCAGATGGCACCCCTTTCTGCGCCACACGATCATGTCAAGCTGAACGCCACGCGATCTTGACCTAGATTTCCAGGTTCATTGACCGAAATGTCGGTAAAGCTTAACCCTAATACTCCTCTCTTACACGCTGATTCGCTACTCCACACTGCTTGTCAGATCTGCCAAACCTACGCATCTGAGGCTCAAAGAAGGTTGCCGAGACTGCATGCAGATCACCATATCGAAGATGCGTGCGATAGTGCTCCATCATAGCGTGTCATTCAGGAGAAACCTCGCGAGCTGTCTCCTATAAAGCATGTATTGTCGCACAGGTTCAGCAGACAACAACGAATCCAGCAGTGTCTGTATATCGTGGCCTCAAAATCTGCCAAATTACCGAAACCTGCGGGTGCCACAAACACGACAAAATTGCAACCTTATCAAACGGGACCTCGCAGCTGCTCACCCGATCACTCGTCATTTCTAATTGACTCAAGTCCATCGCCATTGTCAAAGTATCCAAGCCACCCTTACTAGCCCATTCAATTGCTTATTAGCCTCGAACTTACTTGCAAACACCCTTCCGTCGTCCTTGCTAGGCTTGTTTGTCTCAATCAATCCACATCACACCTACCTCGAGCAGAATTGTTCACACTCAGCGTGTCATCTTCAAACATTGACATTGCTTCAATTCGCGTAGCTCCACCTACCACAATGTGTACGTCGTTTCAGGCCATGTCTTTCCTTATACACTCGGGTCATTGACTATCTCAACGTTCTTCGGAAGCACTGAACCTGTTTTGTCTCTTGAAATGTCTTGACCTAACTCGCATCCTGGTCATCCATCAACGGATACTTATGCTGATTGAAATCTATACCCAGGTCACACCCATATCACTTACTTCTCCTGCGGTCACGTGGAGGATTCGAACCACAGCATGTGCCCCCAAGCAATGATAGAGATGAATCACAATACAACGACCACGCAAACCACCAAGAATTACCAATGCGCCGCATGCTTTGCCAGAGGGGTTGAGGAAAAGACTCGGGCAGCAAGGGATGCACAAGCAAAGAAGTGACAGCGGACAAATGCAGGTGATAGGGCTGGCGGCATGTCAGAACCGTGAAGCTTGATAATTGGACAAGGAGGGCGGAAGAAAAGCGCAATGACAAGGGTACAGCTGTCTCGCAGTGCGAACGGTAATTTTGTTGTATATGATTGGGGACGCATGCACGGACAGGGTATTGATGCATCGCAGGGAGCTGTAGCAATACTAAACTGGAACATTCATGCAAGGGAAGGAAATTTTCAAATACGAACTTTGCTTTCCCACACAAACGCAGGTCGTTGGACAGCCAAGTCTTCAGATCACGAAAGGAAATCAACGAACCCGCACCTGTCCACAAACTGCGCATGTCCAAGGATATACCCAAAATCAAGTGAACCAAGGAGACACCACAAACACGAATATCCGCGTCACTCGCCCATTAATTACCTTCCCTCCGCTTTGCCGCAAACAGTATCTAATGATTGCCATTGACCTGACTCCCATCCACACTGGCCTCCTCCTCCTCCTTCTTAATCTGATCCGTCATCGAATGCCCCTCCTCCACCACCGAAAAGCCCAACTTACTCTGCCCCCTCCCCCGATCCTGACTCGCATCCCGCGGATCCGGCACGCTCCTCCCCTCCAAATGCCACTGCTGAATGCTCCTAATAATATCGACACTCAACTGCCCATTTTTCTTCAACGCGTTCTCCCAATGTTGCGGGATCGTGTCGCTGAGCGTCAAATAGCGCGCGATCGAATTCACCATCATCTCGCGCATGGCATTATCCTCGCTCGTGTTGGCGTACACATACTGCACCCGTCTCAGCCCCGGATAGGTTTCGTGAGCGTGATAGAAGGCGCGGACGGCCTCGACGACGTCGTCGGATAAGGCGCGGATCTCGAACTGTTCGGAGAGGAAGTAGAGGTCTAGGAGGGGGCCGATGTCGTTTTCGACAGCTGGGGAACGGATGGCGCTGGAGTAGAGCCAGCCGACGAAGAGGGTGAAGGGGGGGTCGTCGGAGTCCGGGAGGCCGAAGGTTTTGGAGGAGGCGGAGGAGTTGGATTTGTTGTAGAAGCGGTGGCGGAAGAAGGGGGAGTGGTGGCAGAGGAGCTTTTCGTGCAGGATCCAGTGGGTGTTTTCGGGGCCGATGTAGATGTCTACGAGGGAGGTGGAGAGGAGTCTGTTTGGTGAGAGGGGGTGGTTAGTAGATTGGTTGGGTGGGGGATATGGATGGGAAAGGGAAAGGGTTAACGTACTCGTGGAGAGGCTTGTCTACTTTTTCGGCACCGCCGGTGTTTTCGTTTGAGGTTGTGGATGACATGGTGGAGACGGTTGAGGGCTTTTTGGATTATTTGGGTTGGGTTAGGATGATGGCAATTGGATATACTGAGTACTGTGTGATCACTGAATTTGCAAGAATAAATGAGATAGGATCTGGAATTAGATTAATTGATGGATTTTTGTATGTTGTAGAGAGGCTGGACTCATTTCCTTGGAGTTGGTCTTATGCCGCGGGATGGCTGGAAATGACGTGCGTCAACAGGGTCCTTCGGCTGCTTCCGCCCCCAATGTCTATTTCCTCCACTTGCCTTGCATTGCCACATCAAAGTCAATGTCTTTATCAAAGTCAATTCTCTCATAGCATAATGTGTCCTACAGCATAAATAACATTCAGCAATATTGCACTTCTCACTTAAAACTTCACAGTTATAGTTCCCCATGTACCTCGTGTTAGCGAAGTGAAGCCGCTTTCCGCCGAAAAATAAAATATTTGACGACTTCTGCGATCCTAGAAATGTAGCGAAAACAAATAAAGGAGAGGTGAAGAGCGCCTGGAACTCGCTGCTTCAGGGTAATTGAAAGCCTACCTCGACAAGACTCCAAGGGATTCTGGTCGTATATGTATCGGAGGTGGCGACTGCGTTCGTGGTTTCTTGCGAGGACCTCTTCAGATCTTAAGCATCTTCATTAGGAGGAATCCAGAAAAGACAATGAGATCAGCCCTTCTTCCAATCTCTTTTACAAATGTCTTTCGCTCTGCCAGAAGAGATGTACAATGACCGAGAGATCCGAAAGACATTAAACGTGCTGACGATGGAATTGTGTCTGAGTTCAAGGTATTGTAAGTTCCCAACGACACACCCTATGCCCGAATTCATTTTGTCCGTCCTATGGGCTTTCTGTATGGCTGGTACCACTTTTGACGATAATGTCGATGGTTCCCATGCGCGAAGCTTCTCCTGCGGCCGATGTTGGATGACTTATCATGGGAAGTATGTTCCAGTCATCATATAGTGGCCACAAGGCTTCGAAGTCAGCAATCAATCTCGCCGACGTTGATCGAAAGGGCTATGGCATGGACGATCTTAACGTTCTTATGATCTATCGTTTTCGGCAAACTTTGTCTGCCAATATGCTCTGTAATGCTTCTGCAGACCCAGCTCTGATAGCTCGTTTACCTCTCTTGGCGTTAATTTGAACGTCATAGCCCGCAGATAATCGCTCAGCCGCTCTTCCTTGCCACTCGTAGTAATCGCAACCACCCCCTGATCGAGGCACCACCTCAAGGCTATTTCTCCTTCGGAAACATAATATTTGATCGCCAAAGACGCCAGCATCTTATCGCAAGGGCCGGGCTTTGCCTTGGTCACAGCAGTCAGAGGACCGTATGCCGAGAGAGCGATGTTCTGGGCTTGATGGTAGGCTACGAGACCTGGGTGCTGGAGGTATAGATGAAACTCGATCTGATTGATGGATGGAGGTATTCTTGCAGTCGCAAGAGTGGCCTTCAAATCCTTTTCCAGGTAATTGGATACTCCAATACTCTTCGCTTTCCCGCTCTCCTTCACCTCCTCCATTGTTTTCCATGCCTTCTGTAAATCTTCTACCGTCTTCGCGAAGAACGGTGAATGTATGAGAAACAAGTCGACATACTCCAGTTGCAGATTTTTGAGGCTTCGATCAATGGCCCCGTGGATATCGTCCATGCCTTCCAGTACTTTTGTAGTCACGAAGAGCTTCGATCGTTCAACTTTGCTCTCCTTGATAGCCACCCCCATATCCTCCTCAGTGTTGTAGGTTTCGGCGTCGTCAAGGTGTGTGTAGCCCATCTTGATAGCCGACTTCACAGCCTCGACGATTGTCCGATCGATATTGCGAGAGAGGCTGCTAGTAATACTGCCAAGAACGCCGGTAGCTGAGGGTTTCTTACTCCATACTGTGCCGGTACCATAGCCGAGCTTGGGGTAGCATCAGCTTTATTTAGATGGAATCGAAGTCTTGTGTCCTTACCATGGGAATCGAAGTGCCGTCGTTGAGTCTCAATGTGGGAATGGTTGCGTGCGGTATACCTGCCATTGTAGCAACCGTCGGGCCAAGGCTTGTGTTTAAGTCGTCTGAGGGGATGTAGGATAGCTTAATCAACTTGATAACAGCTGTCACTGGTCTCAATGATATGCGTACTTCTAGATATGCGTAATACTAAGAACACAGGACCACAACTGGTATTGTATACACGGGTCGGAGATATGATAAGCAGCCGGAGTTATATTCAATCTTAAACTGCACGTCATTGGACATGGGACTTGACGTACTGTAGGTAATGAATTATTGCCTCCTCTTTTACCGCGCAGGATGCTTACTTTGCGATCCATGAGCTTTTGACTATACGAGAATCAACATCTCATATTGTACATGATTCTCCACGCTCTGTCTCATCGTCCACATATTCCATACTTGCGTATCGTCCGAATGTTTGCCCCTCTTTCCAACGGCGCCACCCATGGCACCAGCAATGGCACCTATCGTGGTGTATCGCTGCAAGATCTACCCAAATCAAACACATTCACCCAGAATCTTCCACCAGATCGCGAGTTCAAGACACCGTCTGCATCATACAACGCTCCCCGAAGCGATCTCGGACCTCGAATGGTGAAGGGAGCATTATTCACATATGTAAGACCAGAAGAGACGGAGAATCCAGAGCTTCTTGGGATCAGTCGTACTGCAATGAGAGATATCGGGTTGTCCGAAGGTCAAGAGAATACTGAAGAGTTCAAGAAAACAGTCGCTGGGAATAAGATATTCTGGGACAACAAAATAGAAGAAGGAATATATCCTTGGGCACAGTGTTATGGCGGCTGGCAATTTGGGTCTTGGGCCGGCCAGCTTGGCGATGGTAGAGCCATATCTCTTTTCGAATCCACCAATCCTTCCACAAAAATTCGATACGAAGTTCAGCTTAAGGGTGCAGGGAAAACACCGTACTCCAGATTTGCCGACGGAAAGGCCGTTCTGAGGTCAAGTATTCGCGAATTTATCGTTTCAGAGGCTCTTAATGGTCTTCACATCCCTACCACTCGCGCTCTCTCCCTCACCCTGGCTCCAAACTCTCGAGTTCGCCGTGAACGTCTTGAACCTGGCGCAATAGTCGCTCGCTTTGCACAATCATGGTTGCGTATCGGCACATTCGATATCATTCGTGCTCGTGGCGACAGGAGCTTACTTCGAACTTTATCCAACTATGTAGCTGAGCATGTGTATCAGGGTTGGGAGTCACTGCCTGGAGCCCAGAAAGATCCATGGAAACCGGATGCAGCCGATCCTGTTAGTTCAAAACCAAAACACACCATCCAAGGAGCAGAAGGTGTAGAAGAAAACCGCTACGCGCGTCTCTATCGAGCCATCGCCCGCAAGAATGCCCTCACAGTCGCCGCATGGCAGGCTTACGCCTTTACGAATGGCGTTTTGAACACAGATAATACATCGCTTCTTGGTCTCTCACTTGATTTTGGTCCGTTCGCCTTTCTGGATAATTTTGATCCTAATTATACCCCCAATCATGATGACCATGCATTGAGGTACAGCTACAAGAATCAACCAAGCATAATTTGGTGGAATCTCGTTCGTCTAGGGGAGTCAATGGGTGAGCTCATTGGCTTGGGGCCGAAGGTCGATGATCAGCAATTTGTAGAGAAAGGAGTGCCCGAGGCCTTCGCGCCGGAGCTGATAAAGAGAGCTGAGACAATAATTCACAACGTAGGTGACGAGTACAAAGCTGTCTTCTTGGCCGAGTACACACGCTTGATGCGGGCGCGGTTGGGTTTGCAAAGCGACCAAGACACTGATTTCAAGGAACTGTTCTCGGAATTGCTCGATACGCTCGAGGCGTTGGAACTCGACTTCAACCACTTCTTCCGCCGACTTTCGTCGATTAGGGTGTCTGAACTGGATACAGAAGAGCAACGAAAGCAAAAAGCACATATTTTCTTCCACGTCGAAGGCATGGCTAACACGGCGGGTATCACTGAGACCGCGGCTCACGATCGCATTGCTCTTTGGCTTGCGAAATGGGCTATCAGAGTGAAGCAAGACTGGGGTCTTGATCGGGACAGTGAACGAGAAGCTGAGATGAAGCAAGTAAACCCCAAGTTCATCCCCAGATCATGGGTACTCGACGAGATCATTCAGCGGGTTGAGCATGGAGGGGAAAGAGATGTGATCAAGAGAGCTATGACGATGGCCGAGCATCCTTTTCAGGAAAGCTGGGGTGGCGACACAGAAGAAGAAGAGCGATGGTGTGGCGATGTTCCGCGACATGGACGCATGATGCAGTGCAGCTGCTCTTCATGAACATGGATCCGCATATCACATGCGATGTCTAGTGATGAGCAATGATGCCCATAAAAGAGTTTTTCGGCATCACTCATCGCTAAACTGTCTGCTGTTGTCTACCTACCATCTAGCGTATTAATTCCGTACATCGGCACTTTGTTTGCTGAGATGCTTTCGCGATGAAGGCTCAAACTCGAATAACACGCGGGGATTTTGCGGATGAGGCTTGACGGAACGGAGTTTGACCTACAGACTTCAACAAACATCGATAGCTAGACGAAATTGCCTGTTGATCAATCTCAAGGAAGAGCAAACATTCATGTCAGTTGTCGGCTCCAACATCATGGCAGCAGAGGTTTTAAGGGATCAAAACCTGGTCCTTGACTCCAACGCACTTCCAAGAGCCCAAACGCTCGGAACCCCTGCTTGTATTTCTCTGAAGCAGTCAAGGTTTCGCCTGTAACGTTACTCTCCAAAAGATACAAAGGACCAATCAAGTATAAAAACGCAAGCGAGAGGACGCCGGACAGCCATAACGCAAAGGGTCCCAACATATTTCATATTTCTAGCATCCTCTACTCTACAAAGACTAGCACCTTGCGTCGAAGGCAACCTTCCTGGAAGCTAGGTCGCTACGCACTTCCGCGATGGCCTCAAATCCCACCAAGTCAAGATTGCCCCGCTAGTGGAAGCGAGGAGCGTCCTCAGCATCACGGCCGTGTACATCAATCTCCAACACCAACGCCAGGATGTCTCAGCGTATTTCCATCCGGTCACATGCGTACCTGCTTGGTGTCACGATCGCTTGCTTCGCTTTATCACGTCTAATTGCGTCGTCATGTATTCATGCCTCTAGCCATATTGTGGCCTATGATTCCTGCTGCACAATTAGCTGAGGTGTTTTCAACTCTGGCCAGCCCCACAGATAGCCAAACAGCGGGATCAGCTGCATGCGTACCCACTATAACAGTACGGAATTGAACGGATACCAGAGTGCGCCGTGGACAACCCTACCCTACCCCTCAGAGATGGAACGCTGAGGGCATTGTCCGTCTTGCCGCTGTCAAAGGGCAGATTGCGTATGAGCTCAATCCGCAGGCTAGATATACGGTGTGCAATCGAAGGTGAAGATGAGGGTGATGAATGAATGATCAGGGTACATGGTTGTTCGATGCGTAAGTGGTCAACAGGTAGCAGCATACTACTCTGACCGCATCGAGCCCCAAGAATAACGCGTCGTGAAACATCTACGGTATCTTGGATCGTGGAGACCATTATTGGGTTCTCTACACATCCCTCAAGTCATCAGATCATCCATCGTCTCCACCATACCCAAGAAAAAAACGCAAGTAAAACAAAACAAAACAAAACATACATCCACAATCCCCAACAAGATAACCATCCATCTCCCGAAAATCTACATTCCTACCAGCTGAGTTCGTAGCTCAAAAACGAATAAGAGAACAGCACACAAGATCCGATATCCTTCTACCGAAAAGTCACTACTGTAGATGCACCATTTGTACGGAAAAGTTCTATGACCGCTTTACGACATGATTCGCCTCACGTCACAAATATCTACGTTCATATATTCTATGACGGACGCCGCGACCCCATAGATGATGTTGGACGAAGGTGCTGATGCCAATGGTATGAAGATGGTCATCTCTGTGACTGCTCGAAAGTGAAAGCGACTTATCGTAGCGTCGACGACGAATGTCTAGATGATTCTTTTCAGGTTCTGTTGTGGGGTTTCGCTATCGGTATTACGAGGTCGTGTGATATATATGTATAGGTGTACGGTTGTAGAGTTAACGACGCTACGTACCGTTGCTGGATCATGTTCGCTATATCTAAGATCTAAATTCTCTGAAGCTTCGGTCCTCATTACTATATATAAAGGGAAAAACATTTTCGTACAATCGCCTTTCCTCTATGGTATGCGTATACAATGTTGTAGAGAATCAGAGATGGGATCGTTTTGATACTTACTACTCCGAACCGGCTGAACGAGACGAAGACTCAGTTTCTCACTTGCATAGTCAAATGATATTGCAAGGGGAGAGAGTTCTCTATGTCTTACCAACCAGTATTCCTACTCGCCTGAAACCGAGATGATTACTTGGTCGGCGATGTAAGCCGTTACACATTTCAGACTCAGCGTACCCTGGAAATAGGTGCGCAGCAAGGATGCGGTGGAGCCTTGATCGTTGCAAAAGGTGCGCACTGGGTCATAGTGTCGAAATGGCAAAAGTTGCCAAGACACTTGAATCATCTTATTATGGTATTTGTAGTATATTTCAACACTCCCCTTACTATGGATACCTCTAATTGGGTGTTCGACGTAGGTGATCAGGTAGATGTGGTTTTTAACTATTTTTTGGTGTGTGGTTTTTGCGATGGCGGAAATTAGTGCGGGGATCGAACTCCCGACCTCCCTGTGCGGGGGCGCTTTCGTTGCCACTAAGCTAACCGGGCTCATAACCTGTTGAAATGGCAAAAGTTGCCAAGCACTTGAAGCTTCTTATTATGGTATTTATAGTATATTTCAACACATAGAAGGGTTCACCCTTCTGGTCCAAACTTACTTCTGGTCCAACCCTTCGCGGCTAGCGGGCCGGATCTTTCGAACTCCGTACTCCCGGGTCTAGCTCTAGGGTACCCTTAGGCCTAATAACGTTTATTTCTATAAGTCTCTAACCAGCCTGATTATATTAATTAGAGTGCTATAAGAATTATTAGGCCTAAGGTGCTCTATAATATTTATTGCGAAAATAAGTCGAAAAAGTCGGTCGTTGTGGAACTAGAGGGCGTGGACCAGAAGTAAGTTTGGACCAGAAGGGGGTGAACCCTTCTAGTGCCAGTCCGGTCCCACGGCAAGTTTATCGTCAAAAATCTCATCGCCACTGCAACACAACGCTTGACCCGTTCATGATATCTCCTGTAGCGACGGTTTGCCTCATTGCATTGCCCTACTGCTTGTGCGACCTGATACCCGAAAATAGATAGAGCGTTCGAACTTCTTTTTCGCAGTCATGCCGGTTTTTATTTGCAAACCACTTTCGACATGCCTCCACAAATCCTCAGCATGGAGTCAAAAATGACACCGCACCTGCCGAACGAAGTGCTGATTAAGATTCTTTCTCGCCTTCCTGATAGCCGCGACCTTGCGTTAGTCGCTCTAGTGTCTCGAAACTTCGATGCCCTCGTCCAAGGACTTCTGTATCGCTCTCTCAACCTGACCGTTGGCTGCACAGAGGAAGGAAGCTTATCCTCTCACTCAAGCAGTGATGAGCTACACATGTTCAAGCGGTCCTCCCGTCTCATCGACAAATTATCAACGAAATCTGAGTTCGGGTACGTCTATTTTCAGATCTCACACTGCCAGCGCTGAAAGATACCGAATGTGAGATGCTGAGACTACGGCACTCACTAGGAATCAGACGGATGCTCTTTCCTTGACGGTCCCAGACCATCGCTGGTACGCAACTGGCGATTATCTCAGGCTCATGCAGCATATTCCTAATTTGCGACATTTGACACTCAGGCCACCGCCACCAGAACGGCATAGACTGGAAGGTCACCGTCTGTCATCGATCCTGCTGGACTTCAAGCATGAGGATGATCACTATGATACGAGTCACGGTCGGCATGACATGGACTGGTGGGTGCGTATATCTTCTGCTATCTTTTGCATAAAATCTGGGGTCGCTGCGGTGACTGGCAATTTCGCAATCCTCGCGATAACCACCAGACATGCCTGGCTATTTGTTTTTGGACCGCAAAGAAGCTGCTGATTATGACCTCTTTCCAGACAAAGATCTCAGATACAACTCATTATTTTATGTGGTACAGAAATCTCCACAAGTTCCATATCGAGAATCTGAATGTCGAGAAATCTCTGTACGGAATTTTTGCCTCGTTCACCCCAAAACAGGGAGATTTGAGAGGAATGTGTAGTGTAGAGGACCTTCGCTTGACCGACTTCCATATCGCAACATTTGACGAGTGCTTTGAAATCCTCCTAGCGAATATCCGAGTCTTGACACGTTTTGTCACTGTGAGCAACGTCTCACCCGTCTTCGAAGGCTTAGCAGAGGATCGTCGTCCATCTATACATGGAATTTCGCGCGGTCTGATACGGCACATGGCTTCCGTAGAGGAGTTGGTACTGAGCCCAAGCGATGGCACGTACGGAGGATGCCTTCTCAGCGAAAGATACTTCGACCATTGTTTTACAAACCTTCGGAGTGTTGCTGTACCTAAATGCCTCCTCCTTCAGGATATTGCTAGGAGGCCTCCATGTCTCCTTCCTAGCACGGTGGAAGAAGTGCAAATACAGTTCACCATGTCTGCGGAAGTTCCTGAAGGATCTGACCAGACAGACTCTACGCGAGAGGAGGACGTTGCGGCAGTGGAGTGGATGGCGAAAGCGAAACTGGTAAGCTTGCCAGAGCTGAAGCGTGTGATATGGTGGTGCCAACCTTGCGAGCTGAATGGCCCAGAGACATGTGTTGGAGTCGAAGGAAGCCCCTTTGATGGGTTTCTTCCTGAGCTACGGCGGCTGGGTGCAAGGTTCGACGATGTTCAAGTCAGTTTCGAGTGGGTGTTTGCACGGTTCTTCAAGGAAACGCCCTTTGGCAGGCGTTTGTACGAGTAAGCTGTGCATGATATGGAAGGCCTTCTGTGAGTACAGGTTTCATGCTTGGAGGATATTGAATCTTTATCATGCGACAGAAAATTTCTGAGTAGGTTGCCTGCGATATCGGTGCATCGATGAGGGTGATGGGGAGGATAGCTCCATACAATAAAGGAGATTCAGGATGATCGGGTTCCAAATACTTGAGGTGATGAGGATTGAAGTGAAGGCAGGCCATTGCTGTCCAATTTGAGGATGCCCACAATGCTTATACCGCCGAGCTTGCCTATACGCAGAAATTCAATCCGAATAGGTAGCTTAATGCCGTTGAAGATCTCTATATATACCGTCGCTCGATCAGGAATTCTGCCATCAAACTCTGGCCCAAGAGGATGCATGTTCCCCTTCACGCCAGAATCGAGGCGTCGAAGACAAACATACCCCACGCAAAATATCAAAAAAATGTATCCTGCACACGTATGAAGGTTGAGTGTTGCATTTGGTTCTCCGGGATTCAGAGTTATATTTCTGATGCCAGATCGCCAAGACGCTAGTACCCACGAAAGCATTTTTGACCTTATGATTCTCCTAGTAATCGGCGCTCCACCCCTAGTCGCTATCCAGAAGTTGATGCTATCATGATTCTGGTTATATCGTAATACGTCACACACAACATGCCCGAACAGATAAACATCCGATGTTCAATCGATACCCAATGCTGCCCTTCCTAAGCCACCACCATAACGAAAAACAGGTCATTCCATGCGTGTTATCGCTGCTGAGTAGGTAGCCTCATAGGCCGCAACAGCTTCTTGGTTTGCTCCATGATGTATTGCACCACCAGTCCCACCCCCATTTCCACCCTCCGGTCCCGTTTCCTTCTGGCCCAAGCAACCAATATTCCCACGAAAGCCAGATCCAGAAGCGCATGCCTGATGGCAGCCCACACTAGCCATGCCATCCATGCCCATATTCCATTCCTTTTCTTGCCCTCGCTGATCGTCTTGGCTTCTATTTGCTCCCTCAGTGCGGCGACCTCCGCTGTCATTTTTACAAGAGCTTGCTCTATTCTCCTCCTCCACTTGCGGTTTCGGACGTCCAGGTCCTCCGTCTCTGGGACGATATCGTCTCCGTTGTTATACGCGTCACCACGAGCTTCTCGATATTCTTCCTCCTCCTCATCTCCATCGCTGATAGGTCGAAGTACTCTTAGTCCACCACCCCCCTCGTCTGCCCTTCTAGAGGCTCTTGCAGAGGTTCTTGCAGAGGGTCCGCCAAGGCTTGCGTAGCTAGGGTTTGTGATTTGATGGCTCGATTCCACGGGTATTTGGCCTGGTGATGAAGCTGCTGAAGAGACTGAATTGGACTTGATTTGATCCCAAACGAACTCCAATTCGGAGACGAGTTCGCGCGCTTCCGATGTAGTCGTCGCGTACTCATGCATGGTTTCAATGAGGGTAGAGATGTATCGCCGTTTGGCATCTGTGCGCGAGAGGCCACGGTGGGCGTGCCATGCGTCCCTGTCTGGGATCAATATGACAGATTCTCCCTCATCTTGCTAGCAGTGAGCGAAATACCATTTGTCCCTCTCCGCTACCACTTCTGGATCGCTACCATCTGGTCTTCGCGAAAGACCTTCAACGTCACCCTCTGTGCTTTGCTTGTAGAGACCGTAGAGTTTGAGGCGGTCTGAGGGAGGAGGTCTTGCGGAGCCGGTCCGGGGGATCCTCTTGACGGTATTGAGCGCGTGTACAAAGACTCTGTCTGCAGCTTACAAGACGGAGTCAGCATGAGCAGGGGCAACCTCGAGTCTTGAGCAGCACTTGCCTACAGAATCAGACATCGCGTTGGTACCTCCAGGGGTACTGAGTTTCAGAACAGCATCATTTTCAGTGTAGGATAGCACAACGGAGAGTCTATCGTAGCCGGATAAGCACGCTATGAATCCGTAATCTCATGCCCCTTGCATATGTACCTGCCTCATGCTTTGCTGGGTCTGTTAGGGCTAAACTCGATGACGGCGATCAGTTTCCTTGGCATTTACATATCTTAATATGAAGTCGTACTCCAAACTTCATAGCTTGAACATAGGTTGTAGCTGTAGGAGAAGCTTACAAGGACCATTTACCTATTGAGGGTAGTCTAGATTCGGACTCGTACGTGATTTGCTTGTTTCATGATGCAGGATTAATTCTCGGACGCTGCACGTACTTACCTGGGCCAATTGCTGGACTACAGGCCTATACGATACGCAACAAAAAGATCTTGTCCTTCCGTGGGAGAAGACCTTTGGTACTCAAGCATAATCATCGGGTAGAGCTTGGACAGTCCTCATAACGGAGATCAGACTCGGAGGAAAGATGACCGTCTGCGATTGCGCTGCTCTGGAGAAAGTGATACTGGCACTGATCGATGTAACGCGTTTGTTCTCAACCAACAATAATGGAAATGGCAAAGAGACATGCACGCTGGTCCAGAAGTAGAAGACTACGAGATCAAGCCCGACATGGGCCAGTAGATGTTCACCTTGTCAAGGAAGAGGGACCAATCTACCTTGTGCCCAAGGGCATGGTACCGAGGATGCATGAAGTGTCTGGGCAGCTATTGTCAAACCTCCGATTTGATTAAGTGGATGACTCGTGACCCTTGAAGCCGAGCTTTGTGCATGATCTATCACAAGTACCGATACTCCATATACTCTGCTTCTGGAAGGATGAAATGGAGCGCCATCAGTCAAGTACCACCCAAAAGCATCTCTAGGTATGCCGTAATTGTGGACTAATACCGGCTAACGTGTTCACCACGCAAGAAGGATATAGAGAGGCTCCAGTCCAAGTCCTCCGGTAATTGTGTACTGCTTTGAAAGTCAATGAATGCACTGATGCAGCCTTTATCTTGAGGTTCGACCAGCGAGTGGAGTGGGTGGTTGACTTTCAAGGTCAACAAATGCGGTCATGCCTCTGCGGCCAGCGTCATTGTTTCGTGTGCTCCTTGAGTTCCACGCTCTTGCGCGTGAAAGTACTGGTGGATATTAAGCGTTCACACCATTGATCTTGCGCGCCTTTGACAGCTTCACAACGAGGGGACCTACAGGGTGTTGCCACGTTAACTTTTCCCAAGATTTCCCGCCATATTGGACCTAGGCGAAAGGAGATAAAATTCGTCAAAATATGCCAGTTCAAGATGCAGAGGTGCCTTGGCATATGCAGGCTGCTCTTGACTTGCATGACGACTAGTCATCCTGCAGGTGAACAGAGAACCCTGCATGCCCCAGGAATCAGGTTTTACCGATACCCCACACATCAAGAAATCATCCTTCCGAAAGATCATCATACAAGAAGCGCTCCTTCAGATCTTCCAAGATAGGGACAATTGAGGTCTCTGTGTTGAAAGTCTGAATATAAATATGACAGATGAAGAAAACTTGGCGGTTGTAAGGAGCCTCTTGTCTCGCGCCGAGCCCGCAAGCCCCTACAAGGCTACCCCTCCTCGGCCCGCTGTGTGGCTTAAAGTTACCGTACCTGACCTATCTAGCGCGCGGAGAGATCGCCTCGCGGGGAAGCGAATATCATATTTCTTTCTCTCTATTTCTCCTCGGTGAAGCCCGTTTTCTTCCCTCTACAGCGCTCGAAAGTTATTTTTTAGCTACATTGTCTCTTGGAATTTTCCGATCATCTATAATCGAAGAGTCGCAATGCCTATGTAAGCTAAGCAAGCATCTGTTTGTCGTCGAACTATGACTCATTTTAACATGCTCTATGTAAACATAGGCTTCAAGATCCTTCTTTGAAATATCGTCGCTCTAAAACTCTTCATCTACCTGAGCGCCAATGGCCTTCTCGTACAATAGACAAGCCTCCGCGCTGGCTGTCAACGGACCTTCGCGATGGGAATCAATCTCTTGTCGATCCAATGGTACGTCATAATATGCATTGATCTTCAGAGAATGAAATTCTTATTATAATCTCTAGAACGAGGAGCAAAAATTCTACTACTTCAAGATGTTAGTCGAGCTTGGTTACAAGGAGATCGAAGTTTCATTCCCGAGCGCGTCAGATACAGACTTCAACTTTACCCGCCGTCTCATAGATCCCGAAGTGGTTCCGGACGATGTTTGGCTTCAAGTACTTTCGCCATGTAGGGAGGATCTAATCCGACGGACCGTGGATTCTGTAAAAGGTGCCCGCAAAGCGATTCTCCACCTTTACCTGGCCACGAGTGAATGCTTTCGACGCATTGTTTTTGGTTTCACTCAAGAACAGAGCATCCGCCGCGCCGTGGAGTGCACCAAGTATGCTCGATCAATAACAAAGGACCTACAAAGCGAGACAGAATGGGCATACGAGTTCTCTCCCGAAACTTTCTCCGATACATCGCCGGAATTCGTAGTCGAGATATGTGAAGCCGTCAAAGCAGCCTGGGAGCCCTCAGCCTCCAATCCTCTGATCTTTAATCTTCCGGCAACGGTAGAGATCGCTTCTCCTAACGTCTATGCTGATCAGATTGAATTCTTCTGTACTCACATGACGGAACGAGAAAAGTTCTGCGTATCCTTACATCCACACAACGATCGGGGATGTGCCGTGGCTGCGGCCGAACTTGCACAGATGGCTGGTGCTGATCGTGTCGAAGGAACTCTTTTCGGGAATGGTGAACGGACGGGAAATGTGGACCTTGTCACCTTGGCATTGAACCTGTACACGCAGGTATATATAACTGACTCCATGCCGTTAGTCGATATCTAAAATGACAAGCATATAGGGAATTCACCCAGGTATTGACTTTTCAGACCTAAACTCCGTTATCGAAACGGTGGAAAAAGCAAATAAGATACCAGTCCATCCGAGAGCGCCTTATGGTGGGCAGCTCGTGGTCTGTGCCTTCAGTGGATCGCATCAAGATGCGATCAAGAAGGGTTTCCACGTTCGTGATCAGCTCACTGACTCCACCAAATGGGAGATACCATATCTTCCCCTTGACCCCCAAGATATTGGTCGCACTTACGAGGCGGTCATACGAGTCAATAGTCAAAGCGGCAAAGGCGGTGCTGCGTGGATTATCCAAAAAAGTCTCGGACTCGGTAGGTTTGTATTTAGCGGTCTTCAGCTTCAGGATCTCAGTTGCACAAAGTCAAAGTTGCAGCTTGTCGTTTTGCACTCGTTGAAGTTGTTATAGACTCCTCCCGCTCGCAATCTCTTTCTTTGTGAACTTTCCCCCAAAGGGGCAGGGCTAATTTCAGACTCTGCACAGATCTTCCTCGAGACTTGCAGATTGCGTTCTCACGCATTGTACAACGCACTACAAACGCATTGGGACGCGAACTACTCTCCGCAGAGATCCAAAAGCTATTCGAAGACACATATTATCTCGGACCTACCGCTCAGCTTCGCTTCCTCCTAGTCGACTATAATATCATTCCGGATCGCTCCCGCAGCCCCACTCCTTCGATTAAGGGCAAAAGTCAAGACACTCGAAGACTCAACCGTTGTTTCGATGGTGTGATCTCAGTAAATGGTGCCGAAGTACATGTCTCCGGTCGTGGAAACGGTCCCATTTCATCTCTCGCCAATGCTTTCTACAAGGAATTCGGCATCGATCTGGACGTGAAAGGTTACAGCGAGCACACTGTCGGAAAAGACAAGAGAGCGAAAGCTGCGGCTTACGTCGAATGCACTATCGTCGGTACTGAAGAAACAGTCTGGGGCGTGGGTATCGACTCCGATACGGCTCAGGCAAGTTTGATCGCTTTTCTGTCGGCAGCGTCCTCGTTTGTCACGTCCCATCCGAATGCACTGCCACCACCTTCCACCAACGGCCATTCAGAGTGCGGCACTAGTCACAGCGCCCAAAGTGATCATCTTCAGCCCGAGCGAGGAAGGGACGGAAGGCCGGTTCGACGGTAGTGCATTACGTGGTCCATATATTGAAGCGAATAACGATGGGCAATAATGATTGACCCCAACATGTGGCGAGTATAACTTTCAATGTTATCTATGTAGTTGGCGAAACATCTATGGTTTGTGTATTAACGTCGTTCATCCTCGGTTTCGGATACCAAAAACAATTTACGTCCTCATATCCCATTCACTTGCCTTACCAGTCTGATTGCTGTTGTGCACTGGTGAGATCTATCAGCTCACCAGGACTACAGAATTAGTACGGCATTACGGGAATCACGATCTCACATCAACCTACGCGACGAGAATGACTGTAGGGTTCAACTCTACATAGAGTACGATATGGTGATCGATGGGGGCAGCTGCGACCGACCTTTTGAAGATCCGGGGATGTGCCAAGCTTTCCTATGATTAGAATTAGAGCCAGTAAAGTCGCGTGGTGATAGGAGCTAAATGTGAGGAAGCGAGAGACTACTTTAGCGAGAGACTTTACTCTGTCCCTCGGTCCATGCGAACAGAAATTCTACCAACGACGGCTTGAGAATTGAGACGGAAACGCAGACAGTGCACACAATAGGCTACGGACTTGGCGATATGCATTCGTCCTGTCTGCTGACAATGCTATAATGCTTGCATGCATGGCAGCCAAGGTGCCACAGCGAGCTTTCATCTTACCCTCCCACCTCCGCACCTTATCGCTTGGCGCGGTCATGATAGCGTCGCCCCTTTTTGTCACCGGCCGATTGCTCAGGCTCCTGCTCAATTGGTCTTCGAATATTTGATGTGATCGACGATTCAAACATTATGAAGTACCAATACACGGCAGGTTATCATATATCTTCCAGTGTAGTCTCGAGGGATAAGTATTGTACTCGCTTCGCTACCGACTTTCTGCTGCCCCGCCAAGATTTCGGCAGCGACTTTCGACACCGCATGCCGAGCACCCGGTGAACCAAGTCCTGCCCAGATATCATTATCTTCTGGGCAAGCACACGACCAACTTCTTCACCATGGCTTTCCCTCCCTCCTACCCTCACCACCCTCCCACTTGTTTATATTCCTGCGCTTGGCCCATTGTTAACCATTCACCATCCGTACACCAGCCTCTTCTCTACATCTTCGGTGACACTGGGCAGTCACCATCCGCAAGCAGTGAAGACCGACTTACCTTAGTCCCCAACCTTCACTCAGCGCCCTAACTTGTCCGCCGCACGCCCCAATGCTAAAGTCCCTCACACCACTATCCCTACGGGGATAGGTGAGCTTCATACTCACTGTCCCCACGGTCTTTCCTATCAGTACATGCACAAACGCAATCATGAAACTGCGGCACCTTATCCTCACTTTATCTCTTAATCTCCACATCCTCATCGGAGCTACGTTAACACCTCGCTCTACCACCGACTTCAAAGAACGCCTAGAGCGACGAAGCCGGGCAAAGAAACATATCTTAAAACCCCGAACACAGGATGGCTGGGCGAAATATTTCCACGAACCTGGCGGCACCGAGCTTGCCAACCACTACGATAGCAGATACGAGCACGGCATCCTTAGTTACGAAGAAAAGCAGGACGCACAGGTCCATATGATGAGAGCATATCTGGATTTCTTCAAGAAGAACGGCATTGAGACGTGGCTAGCACATGGCACACTGTTGGGATGGTGGTGGAATGGGAAGGTGAGATATGTATCTTGTTCTTGGTGCCAGATGCCGAGACTAATGAATATGAGAGTAGATGCTGCCGTGGGACTGGGATATCGATACCCAGATCTCTGGGCCTTCGCTGATGTATCTCGGCAAGTATTTCAACTGCTCAACATACGACTATACCTCGAAAGACTCGGATCCAGACTTGGAGCCTGTCGTCGAGCGCCAGTATCTTCTCGATATCAATCCTGCTATCGTCGAACGCGATCGAGGCAATGGCGACAATGTCATCGATGCGCGGTGGATCGACATACGAAACGGGCTATACATTGATGTCACCGGTCTGTCTGAAACGGAGCCAAGGGAGCAGCCTGGAGTCTGGTCATGTAAGAACTATCATCATTACAAGACCACGGAACTGTATCCGATGAGGGAGAGCATGTTCGAGGGCGTTGTCGCCAAGGTGCCTTATGCGTACGACAGGATATTGACACAAGAATATCAGGAGAAGGCGCTCGTTGTGACCGAGTATGAAGGGTGAGAGCTTTCGGTCGCAATGACAAGGAAAACCAGCTAATCCTCTCCCAGGCACAAATGGCATCCCGATACCAAACAATGGCTTAAGAAAACCCCTGCAGAGATCAAGCAGGCACGGCTTGTCAGGCACGCTGCCAGGCAGAGGAAGCAGGAGGAGAAAGCCGACAAGAAAAAGGAGAAGATGGAGAAGGCGGAACAGAAACATCAAGAGGCTCGGATTCAGGCTGGAGGGAAGGCCAAGGCAGACGGTATTGCCGTCGTTCCGGGACCGGAAGAGGTGATTCAGGATGATCTTGGTATCAAGGAGCCGGAGAAGGAACCTCACTAGAAATGCAATGCTGAGCTGAAGCCGAACGCTGACCTTGATCAAGAGACGCAACTGGAGAGGAAAAGTTTGAAGCTTGTTTATCTACGTCGACAGCAGCTGGATGTCACTCGATGGTCTTCTCTATCACCCTGTCGCATCCCCTGACCCAGCGCCACCACTCTCCTAGCCTTCCTTCGTTTCCATCGATACCCCCATTACGTTTCGTTTTCTCAAAGCGAGCTGTACATACTTTCTGTGTTGTATGTATGTTTTACCACCGGCGACTGTCCATAAACGGCGCTGTTCCTTCCTTATTCTTTAGGATTATAAGGCGTTGGCAGCGACTGTAATAGTATGACGGATGGATTCATAGGCCAGACCTAACTAGTCATCATAATGCCGTCAGGCGGAATATTGATTGCTACATCATTCTGTTTCTCATTCATAGGTAGTCACTACGTAAGGCAGGATGTATGAGCGGAGACCTGGAGAGCGTGGGATGCTGCCTAGGTTCGATAAAGCCTACTTTGATGACCAATCATGTTTATTCATATCATCTAGTTCGTTCACATCCGTCCAAGTGATATTATTCCAGACACTCGAAATGACATCGCATTGTCAAGCCGACTCCCCACTCCCTCCCTCACCAGCCTCTCTCTGCCTCTTCATCCTCTCCTCCGCCGCCTTCGCCATAATCTCCCTCCTACTCAACGTCTGCGCCGGAGCACCAGCACCAGCACCACCCTCCCCGCCCCCTCCAAGCACATACTCCCCCCCACTCCCCTCTCTATCCTGCGGATCATAAAAAACCTCATCCGAAACCGCCCTCCCCCCACTCCTCCAATCCCCCTCCCTAACCTCCCTCTCAATCTCCCTCGTCAGCTGCCAAAACCTCCCATCATGTTCCCCCCACACACAATGCGCCAACTCATGACACAGCGTGTCCCGTATGGTTTTATAATCGCGATACCCATCGTACGCGTCGGTGCGCAGGCGCAGCTCGATCACTTCGCCCCGGTTGCGGTTCAGACCTAGGGTTTTGCCGGAGTGGGTGGTGTGGTCTGCCGGGTTCATTTCTGTGAGGAGGCCGACGCTGAATTTGTGAAGGCGCATGGTGGTGATGATGCCGGGGTCGGAGCGGAGGCGGGAGAGGAGGGCGAGGGAGCGGGAGGGGTG
>JAABUR0100003119.1_pt1 | contig 23762 bp, 22 predicted proteins | sample 5560091 | NCBI WGS metagenome assembly JAABUR01 (sample SAMN10711879, study PRJNA513375) | rock metagenome | isolation source: Antarctica rocks | place: Antarctica: Victoria Land, University Valley sud
AGACGTGCGTCCTGCCCTGGAAGAACTCCATGCTCCACACGTCCTCGTCGCGCGGCGCGATGTTCCAGTCGCCCATCAGCGCCACCTGCGCGGACGGTTCCTCGCTGACCCACCGGTGCGCCTCGTCACGCAGCCTCGCGAGCCACTCCAGCTTGTAGACCATGTGCGGGTCGTCGAGGGTGCGCCCGTTGGGGACGTACAGCGACCACACCTGTATGCCGTTGCAGCGGGCTCCCAAGGCCCGGGCTTCCGCCGCGACGGGGTCCCCCCACGTGGGCATCGTGTCGAACCCCACGCGGACGTCGTCGAGGCCGACCCGGGAGGCGATGGCGACCCCGTTCCACTGGTTGAAACCGACGTGGGCGACCTGGTAGCCGAGCGCGGTCAGCCGGGGGTACGGGAACTGCTCCTCGTTGGCCTTTGTCTCCTGCATCGCGAGCACGTCGACCTCGGCCCTGCCGAGCCATGCCTCCACCCGGTCGATGCGTGAGCGGATGGAGTTGACGTTCCAGGTCGCGATACGCACGCAGGCAACGATAGGCGGTGACCCCTACGCTGGGTCGATGAGCACCGCACTCGTGACCGGCGCCTCCGCGGGGATCGGCAAGGAGTTCGCCCGTCAGCTCGCCGAGCGTGGCCACGACGTCGTCCTCGTCGCCCGTGACCGCGCCCGGCTGGAGAACGTGTCCGACCGGCTCCGGCGGAGCTACGGCGTGCGCACCGAGGTCCTCGTCGCGGACCTGTCCGACCGCTCCGACATGGGCAAGGTCGCGCTGCGCCTGGCCGACGACCTGCGACCCGTCGACCTGCTCGTCAACAACGCCGGGCACGGTCTTGGGGAACCGTTCCTCGACAACGACGTCGACATCGAGGAGCAGCTGTTCGAGGTGCTGTGCAAGGCCGTGCTGGTCCTGTCGCACGCCGCCGCCCGGGGCATGCGGGTCCGAGGGCACGGAGCGCTCGTCAACGTCTCCTCCGTGGCGTCGTTCGCCGCCACCGGCACGTACTCGGCCGCCAAGTCCTGGGTCACCGCTTTCTCCGAGGGTCTCGCGAGCGAGCTCGCCGGCACCGGTGTCACCGTGACGGCGCTGTGCCCCGGCTTCACCCGCACCGAGTTCCACGCGCGTGCCCAGCTGAACATGTCGCATCTACCGAGTGCCCTGTGGCTCGACGCCGGCGACCTCGTCCGCGCCTGCCTCGACGACGTGTCCCGTGGGAAGGTCGTCTCCGTGCCGGGGGCCCAGTACAAGGCGATGGTCGGCGCTCTCCGGGTTCTCCCCCGTGGCCTGACCCGGGCGGCGTCGGGCGGCCTGCACCGGCGACGTCGCAGGCCGCCCGCGTGACGCCAGCGCACGGTGTCCCGAACGTCAGGGATGCCGCTCGGGTGCACCTCCACCCGGAGACAGGCAGGGAATGATTCGCTGCCCGCGGGTATTGAGCACGTCATGGCGCGCACCGCGCCCGAAGGGGGAAGCGTGGCGGACACCGGCGTGGGACTGCGCTCCGAGCGCGGCCCGATCCTCATGGCCCTCATGGTCTCGAGCGGTCTCATCGCCATCGACGCGACCATCCTCGCGACGGCCGTTCCCTCCATCGTCAAGGAGCTGGGGGGCTTCTCGCAGTTTCCCTGGCTGTTCTCCGTCTACCTCCTCGCCCAGGCGGTCACCGTCCCCGTCTACGCCAAGCTGGCCGACACGGTGGGCCGCAAGCCGCTGATCCTCTTCGGTGTCGGACTGTTCCTGGTCGGCTCGGTCCTGTGCGGCTTCGCCTGGAGCATGCCGGCGCTGATCGCCTCCAGGGCGATCCAGGGGCTCGGTGCCGGTGCCGTGCTGCCGATGGCGATAACCATCGCGGGCGACATCTACTCCGTCGCCGAGCGGGCCCGCGTGCAGGGCTACCTCGCGAGCGTGTGGGGGATCTCCTCGGTCGTCGGACCGACGCTGGGTGGCCTCTTCTCGCAGCTGCACGTGTGGCGCTGGATCTTCTTCGTCAACGTCCCGCTCTGTCTGCTCGCCGGCTTCCTGCTCGTCCGGAACTTCTCCGAGCGGATCGAGCGGCGCCGCCACCGGGTGGACTACGCCGGTGCCGCCCTGCTGACCCTGTCCATGACGCTGGTCATCCTCGGTGTGCTCGAGGGCGGGCAGTCCTGGGCGTGGAGCTCGCCCATGAGCGTCGCGGTCTTCACCGCCGGGGCGGTCCTGCTCGTCGCTTTCGTCCTCGTCGAACGCCGAGCCGCCGAGCCGGTGCTCCCTCTGTGGGTGCTGAGCCGGCGCCTGCTGCTGACGACGAGCCTCATCTCGCTCGGTGTCGGCGCCATCATCATCGGGCTGACCTCCTACGTCCCGACCTACCTCCAGAGCTCGCTCGGCTCCCCGCCGCTCGCTGCCGGCCTGGCCCTCGGGGCGCTGACGATGGGGTGGCCCCTCGCGGCAGGGATGGCGGGGAAGCTGTTCTACATGCGCTACGGCTTCCGCCCAACCGTTCTCATCGGGACGACCTTCGCCGTCGTCGGGGCCGGGCTGCTCACCCTGTTCACCCACCGCCCGAGCCTGCCGCTCGTCGCCGCAAGCTGCTTCGTCATCGGTCTCGGCATGGGCCTCGTCGCCACCCCGAGCCTCATCGCAGCGCAGGCCAGCGTCGAGTGGGACGAGCGCGGGGTCGTGACCGGCACCAACATGTTCGCCCGCTCCATCGGCAGCGCGGTCGGCATCGCCGTCTTCGGCGCCGTCGCCAACGGCATCATAGCCTCGAGTGGTGGGGCCGCCGACCCCAGGGCGGTGACCGCCGGGGCCGGAGCGGTCTTCCTCGCAGTGCTCGGCGCCGCAGTGCTCACGGTCCTCGCTGGTCTGCTCATGCCCAAGGTCCGGGCTGACACGGCGCCGTCGCCCAGCGCAGCGGGTCCCCGGCCCGAGGCCGCCGAGGCCGTGCGCTGAGGGCGCCGGCCGTGGCCCGGGGGTCCGGCACCGCCGGCTCGCCACGTCCAGCCGGTATGCCGGGCGGCGGCTGCCCGCCCGGCGACCCCCGGCGGACCGGGACGACGGACGGGACTGAAACGGCTGGATCGGCGTTGGTGCCCGGCTGCGCCACCTCGTTCCCGTCAGTCGTATCGCCTCAGGGGGGCGGCCCGTCACCACGGGCGACCGCCCGACCCGCAGCCGCGAGAGCGGTGAGGAGCAGGCCCTGTCCCCACGGCTGGGGCCGGTCGTCACGTATCACCGAATAGCCGAACGGTACGAGCTGCAGCACGGTCCCCGCGCTGACCCGGGTCAGCAGGCCCGCGTCGTCGACGTAGGCGAAGGTACCGAGCAAAGCCCGCCACCCGGCGTCGGCGAGGTGCGGACCGAGCAGGGGCGCGGCCCGGAGCATCGCGGCGCCGATCCCGGCGGCGGCCGAGGTCTCGAGGATCCCGCGGTTCTCGACCTGGCCGTCGACGAGGACGTCCCAGACCCCGTGCTCCGGCTGCCGGGACGCCAGCGCCGCCAGCTGGGCGGCCAGCCGGTCACGTACCGGCCCAGCCACGGCGGCGACCTCGGGCGAGTTCTGGGCCAGCTCGAGCACCTCGACCATTGCCAGCGCCGCCCAGGCGTTCGCGCGCCCCCAGTAGCACGGGATCACCTCGCCCCGGTGCGAGCCGTGCACGAACAGCCCGTTCTCTGCCTGGAGGATCTCGGCATGAGCGAGCACCTGGGCCACGCCCGCTCCGGCCATGTCGCCGTCACCGAGCTGGGCGCCGAGACGGGCGAGAAACACGCCGAGCATGTACATCGTGTCGGCCCACACGCCACCCGGCCAGTGCTCAATCGCCCCGTTCGAGGCGCGCGTCACCCCCCCGCCCTGCGTCCACCGCGCCAGTCGGTGCAAGGGGGCCAGGTATGCCGTGCGCCTGGTCGCGGGGTCGCCGGCGACCGCCAGCGCCCCGGTTCCCGGCGCGACCTCGTTGACGTGCTCGACACCTCGGCTCGGGTCCGCGCCGTCGGCGAGGAGCCGCTCGTCGTACCACCCGACCACGCGGGCGGGGACGGTCGCGTCGAAGGCCTGCCCGACCTGGATGAGGCCGAGCAGGCACACGCCCTCACCCCAGAACCACCGCGTCAGCCCCTGGTCCCAGGTTGCGGCCGCGACCCGGCGGGCGAGCGCTGCCAGGGCCGGTCCCGTCGCGACTGCGGGTGGGCACGGGGCACGCGGCGGTGCCGCCAGCCGCGCGTTGTCAGTGTCCTGCGCCGGCACGTCCCAGCTCCTCCGCGGCCTGAGGGTCACCGCTCGGGGCCGCCACACCGCCCGCGCTGGGGACACTGGGCGGGTCGAGGGCGACGGCCGGGTCGGGGGCGAGGGCCGGTCCCATGGCGCTGGCGGGGTCGAGTCGTCGGCCGCGGGCGAGGTCGAGACTCATCCCGTACCCACCCCAGCGCACCTGCATGACCTGGTCGTCCGGGCCGACCCGACACGCAGGGTTGTCCAGGTGCGCCGGTCGGTGCGGCACCCCGCTGCTGACGTCCGGCGGCAGGCCGTTGACAAGCAGCGGGCCGTCCCAGTCAAGGGTCAGGTCGGTGCCGTCGGTGTGGTGGACCTCCACCCCGGGACCGGGTGCCCGGCTGAAGGTCAGTGTGGGAAGGGCGTCCCGCAGCGAGGCGAGGTCGGGGTGCTCGCGGTCATCGCTGTGGATCGCGACGAGTGCCGTGCCGACGCCGCGGGGGACCCAGCGCTGCCACGCCTCGTCACCCGCGCGGTCCGGCTCCCAGCCGTGCTCGCACCCGACAGCCACGTACCCGGCGCCCTTCCGGCCGAGCAGCCACCCGGCATACTGCTCCCACTCGTCGAGCCGGCCGACGGGGAACCAGAGGTGCACACCCGCGTCCTCGCCCCGGCGCTGGTGCAGGGCGATGACGGTCCGGTCGTGCTGGCGGACCCGCGGCAGGATCCGATGCCCGACCCACGCGCTCGGGCGAGTGTGCGAACCGTGGTTCATCGCCGCCGGGTTCGTCGCCCAGACCTGGACCTGCCCGGGCAGCGTGATGCCCCACACGTGCTCCTGCAGGCCGGGCAGCCCCTGCCGGTAGTCCTGCACCGAGGACACCATCCCACCGGGTCCCCTGCGGACGAGGACCGTTGACCGGTAAGGACGGACGAGCAGGTCGCGTTCGAAGCCGTAGTTCCCTTGGTAGGTCTGGCTGCCCGCCCAGTCGTGGTCCACGTCCGTCGCCACCGCGCGGACCACCTCTGGGACCCGGTATGCCGTGGACGTCGCCAGCGCAGCGGCCGGGAGCGCGGCCTCGTTGAGGGCCCCCATGCCCCACGCGAACCACATGATGGGGGCGGTCTCCTCCAGGCAGGAGGCGCGCAGGGTGGGGGTGTACGAGCGCCCGTGCGCGGAGCCGTGCACGCCACGCCACGAGCTGGCGGCGAGGGTGAACAAGGTCTTGTCGAGCAGCGCCTCCGCGGACCGGCGCAACCCCTCGTCCTGCGCGTGGTCGACGAGGGCGACGAGGGCGAGCGCGTCGATCGCGAGGTAGGCGTTGGAGTCGAACTCGCTGTACCCTGTCCTCAGCTTGCGGGCCACCCATGCCCGGGCCATCGCCGCTCCGTGCTCGGCGTGCTGCCGGCCGGACCAGCCGCAGTTGCCGAAGGTCTCCTCCGCAAACGCTTCGCCCACCAGCGTCTCGACGGTGTGCCACACCAGCTGGTGGTTCTCCGTGAAGTAGCACATCGCGTCGGTGCCGGGCTCCTCGATCCAGTACTTGAAGCCGAGCAGCGTCTCGTGGACCTCCGCACGCGTGGCGGGGTCCCACCGGCTCGTGGGCACCCGGTGCCAGAGCAGCATGAGCCCGAGCGCCTCGAAGTCTGCGCAGTCGGACCGGGTGCGGACGAATCGCAGCGGGGCGGCGAGCTCGACGGTGGTGACGATGACCTCGTCCCCGGCCGGGTCGAGGGCGTGGCGGGCCAGGCACCTCGCCGAGCCGGTGCGGGTGGTGGTGTGCTCGAGCAGCTCGCGGCGCCACTGGGCGGGTCCTCCCTCGGGCTGCGACCGGGTCCGCCACGGAAGGTAGCCGATGAGCAGCATGCGCCGGGACGGGCAGGCGTCGTCGTCGACCCGGACCTCCACGGTGATCTCACCCGTGCCCAGCATGGACGCCTGTTCGCTGTCGGGGTCGCGCCTGACCAAGGGGACCACCGCGCAACCGCCGGCGTCGAACGTCACCGGCGAGATCGGGGTGCCATTGAGCGACAGGCGCATTCGGGCGCCTGGTGGGCCGTGCAGCTCGAAGGACCCCGCACCGGTCTCCCACCGCCGGATGGCCACAGCGGCGAGGAGCTGTTCCGCCTCGGCGTCGCGGCCCTCGTCCGCTCCGGGGCTGGGGATGACGACGCGCACCGGCAGGCCGACCACCCGCACGCCGACCACCTGGCGCACCTCGCGAAGCGCGACGTTCCAGGAGGCGATGACCAGTGTGGACTTGCCGGACGGCAGCAGCGTCTCGACGGCCCGGGTCCACGGCTGCATGTATCCGAACCCGCTGTGGTCAAGGACCATGTGGCCGTTCAACCAGACCCGGACCGGGCCGGTGCTGCGGACCTCGAGGTGACGGACCTCGGGCGAGGAAGGTCCGCTCGGTGGGGGTGTAGCAGAAGGTGCTCCGCTCGACGACCCCGTCGGGTGGGGTGTGGTGCCGGCTCCAGGCCCCGGTCAGTTCCTTCGCTCCGCCCGGGAACGGCGTGGGCCAGGAGATGGGTCCGCCCTCCTCCAGCGGGGGCAGCGCCCCGGCCGGGAGGGGCTGCCGGCGTCGGTGGAGCAGCGTCTTCACCGGCGCCACGTCCGGGCCGTTCGTCAGCCGCCACCGTCCGGGGTGCCCGTCCCTGTCCCAGGGCTCCCCGTCGGCCCGGACCACCCCGTCGAGGTCGAGGCAGGGATGCTCCCAGACCGGTGACACCAGCCAGTCGAGGATCTCGCCGCCCGCGCCGAGCCGGTGGGCGGTCCGACCGGGGGAGCCCGGCGACGTGGAGAGCGTGGTGCTCACTTCAGGCCGGTCTGGGCGATTCCGGTGAGGATGTGGCGCTGGAGGAAGAGGAAGATGAGCACGATCGGAAGGATCGTCATCACCGACATCGCGAGCACGAGGTTGAACGGGATCACCTGCTGGCCGTTGAAGCGGGCCAGGGCCACCGGCAGGGTGTAGACGCGTTCGTCCTGGGCGATGATCAGCGGCCAGAGGAAGTCGTTCCATCGCCAGATGATCGAGAAGATGGCCACGACGGCGAGAGCCGGCCGGCAGAGGGGCAGCACGATGCGCGAGAAGATCTTCCACTCCGACGCCCCGTCGATCCGGGCGGCCTCGAGGAGGTCGTCGGGAATGGTCAGCATGTACTGCCGCAGGAGGAAGACCCCGGTCGGCGTCGCCGCCGGCGGGATGATCAGCCCCCATAGCGAGTTCACCAGACCGAGGCTGGCGACCACCTGGTAGACGGGCAGGAGGATGACCTGCAGCGGGATCATGATCGTCGCCAGGGTTAGCAGGAACAGGAAGTCACGGCCACGGAAGTTGTACTTCGCGAGGGCGAAGGCCGCCATCGAGTTGATGGTCAGGGTCAGCGCCGTCGCCGCCACCGTGACGATGACGCTGTTCTTGAAGTAGCTGAGGAAGCTGAAGCTGGTCAGTGCCTGGGCGTAGTTGTCGATGGTCGGGTCGAGCGGGATGACCGTCGGCGGCCGGAGGGCCAGCTCGGTCTGGTTCTTGAAGGACGACAGCACTGCCCAAGCCACCGGGATGAGCATGACGATGGCCCCGGCAGTGAGCAGCGTGGCGCGGACGACCGCCGCCGTGGTCGGCGGCCTGCGCACCTCGCTCGCCGCGCTCAGGCGGGTGACGCGGGAGGTCGCGCTGACGATGCTCACACCGCCTCCTGGCGTCGGCCCACGAGGTAGTTGAGGATGGTGATGCTGAAGACGGTGAGAAAGAGCACGACTCCAGCCGCGCTGGCAAGGCCATAGCGGATCGGGGACTCGAAGGCCTTCTCGTAGATGAACTGCACGATGAGGGTGGTGGTGCCGGTCGGGCCGCCACCCGTCAGCGTGTAGATGAAGTCGAACGCCTGGAAGCCGGTGATGGTCGAGAGGATGAGGACGACGAGCAGGGTCGGAGTGAGCAGCGGCAGGGTGATCGACTGGATCTGCTGGCGGGTGTTGGCCCCGTCGAGCCGCGCCGCCTCGTAGACCGTCCCGTCGATGCCCTGCAGACCGGACAGCAGGATGAGGGCGTAGAACCCCAGGTGGGTCCACACACCGACGAGGACCGTGCACATCATCGCGAGCCCGGGCTCGATGAGCCAGCCGGGCTGTCCCAGTCCCAGCGCCTCCGCGATCGTGTTCACCAGCCCGACGCGCCGCTCGAGCGCCCAACCCCAGATGAGGCCGACCACGACCGGCGAGAGCAGGACCGGGAGGAAGTATGCCGCGCGCAGGGCCCCGCGGCCCCGGCGCTGCGCGTTGAGCAGCAGCGCGAGCGCGGTGGCGAGCAGCATCGTGGCGGTCACGAAGCTGACGACGAACAGCACGGTCTGGCGCACCACCCCCCAGAACTCGCCGGCGGTGAAGATCTCGTGGTAGTTGCCGGTCCCGGCAGGGGTGAACGTCCGGCCGTTGCTGCTGTCGTAGAACGAGATGTTGAACCCGTTGATGGCCGGCCAGATCGTGAAGACGAGGAACACCGCCAGGTTGGGCGCGATGAACAGGTAGGGGATCAGCCGCCGGCGACCGCGGACGGCCCTGCTCACTTCTTGAGTCCCGAGATCACCTTGTCGCATTCCGTCTTGGTGTTCCGGACGACCGCCGCTGCGTCCTGCTGTCCAGCGACAGCCTTGGCGAACTCCTTGATGAGGGGTGTTCCGCATGCGCTGAACGCCGGTGACGCGACGGAGTCGTAGGTGTCCGCCGGCGTCTTGTCGATGTCGGCGATGAACACCTTCATGTCATCGGTCCGGCTCGGGTACTGAAGACCGGACTTCACGAGGTCGTTGCGGGTCGGCAGCCACATCGACTGCTGGTCCATCTTCTCCTGCGACTCCTTGGAGTTGAGGAACTGCACGAGCGCTGCCCCCATCGTCGGCTCCTTGCTCTGCTGGAAGGCGACCGTGAACTTGCCACCGGGGAAGCCGCCGCACCGCTCGGCGCAGGGGTTCGGCACGGTCGCCCAGGTGAACTTGGCGGCCGTCGCGAACTGCGCGACCTGCCAGTTGCCAGAGATGTAGACCGGCGCCTGCCCGGCGAGAAACATGTCGTTGGCGCCCTTGTACTTGCTGCCGGACTCGATCCAGAAGTCCTTGCTCATCGTGCCGTCCTTGATCAGGCCGAGGAGCAGGCTGACTGCTGCCGTGCCCTTGGCCGGGTCCAGGCTGTTCTTGGTGCCATCGACGTACGTCGTGCCGTACTGGCTCAGCACCGTGGAGAGGCGGTGGGGCGACTTGTCGATGGCGATTCCCGCTTCCGTGCCGTTCGCGGCCTGGACCTTCTTGGCCGCCGTCACCAGCTCGTCCCACTTCCAGCCCTTGGTCGGGACCTCGACGCCGGCCTTCTTGAACTGGTCAGACGTTGACGAAGGGTCCGTTGATGGTCAGGTCGTTGGGCACGCCGAGCAGCTTGCCGTCGCGCAGCACCGACTTGCTGGGGCCGGCGAGGAACTCCTTCTCGTAGTCCTTGCCGAGGAATCCGTGCAGGTCGAGCAGGTCGCCCTTGAAGGGCTCGATGTCCGACAGCCGCGCCACGTCTGGGGCGTTGCCACCGGACAGGCGGGCCTGCAGCGACTGCTGCAGGTCGGCATACGGGATGATCTGCAGCTCGACGGTCCCGCCGCTCTTGGCCTCGAACTCCTTCAGCAGGCCGCGGGTGGCCGCCTCGTCCGGGCCGTCGGTGAAGTAGAGGTAGGTGATCTTCTTGCCCTTGAAGGTGCTGTAGTCGATCGTGCCGCCGCTGGGGGCGGCCGCGTTGCCACCGCCCGACGGGGAGGCGACCGGGCCGGGTGCGCAGGCGGCGAGCGCCCCGAGAAGCCCGATGGTGGCCGCTGCGGTGAGGGTCCTGCGCATGGGTTGTGCCTCTCTGCAATCTGTTCCGCGCCGGCGGCCGCCCTGTCCGAGGACGCCTGGCGCGAATCTGGCGGCGTCGTTGCCGCTGGTGCATAATTCTCCACAGTTTCTGTCACAGGGGAAGCCTTTTCCGCTGTACGGACAGTCGAGCGAGGAGTTCTCATGGGCACCGATGTCCGGATGGCGACCCACAGCGACGAGTTCGTCCTCCTCACACCGGAGCAGATGCGCCGACGGTTCCTCGTCGAGGGGCTCTTCGCCCCGGGCGAGGTCCGCTTCATGCTGTCCCACAGTGACCGCATCCTGCTCGGGGGGGCGATGCCGTCCGGGGGGACCCTCGACGTGCCGGCGCCGGCGGAGATCCGTGCGGAGCAGATCTGCGACCGGCGTGAGCTCGGGGTGGTGTGCCTCTCCGGAACCGGGACCGTGACGGCCGCCGAGCAGGAGTATGCCGTCGCGGCGGAGGACATCGTCTACGTCGGCAGCGGCAGCAGGGGAGTCCGGCTGGCCGGTGACGCGGTCTACTACCTCGTCTCCGCTCCGGCACACCAGCCCCACCCGACGACCCTCATCCGGCAGGCGGACGCGGCCGCTGTGCGCATCGGGAGCGAGGAGGGTGCGAGCCTGCGCACCCTGCGCAAGTACGTCCACGACCAGGGCGTCCGGTCGTGTGAGCTGGCCCTCGGGATCACCACCATCGAGCCGGGAAGCGTGTGGAACACGATGCCCTGCCACACCCACGACCGGAGGACCGAGTGCTACCTCTACTTCGGGCTCCCGGAGGGCGAGCGCGTCGTCCATCTCGCCGGCCCCCCCGACCGGACCAAGAGCCTCATCGTCGCCGACCGGCAGGCCGTCATCAGCCCCCCGTGGTCCGTGCACTTCGGTGCCGGCACGACGGCATACAAGTTCGTGTGGTCGACCGCGGGAGAGAACCTCGCCTACGACGACATGGATCCGGTGACCACCGCGGAGCTGCGGTGAGCACGCCCACCCCAACACCGCAGACCGACTGGCTGACCGCCCAGTTCGGCCTCCAGGGCCGCACCGCCCTGGTGACCGGTGCGCGTAGCGGGATCGGCCGCGCCTGCGCCCTGGCCCTGGCATCAGCCGGCGCCGACCTGGTCCTCTGGGGCCGGGCCCCGGGTGACTGTGACGACGTCGCCGCCGAGGCGCGGGCGAGCGGGCGCAGGGTCAGGACGGTGGGGGCCGACCTGGGCGACAGGGGGGCGGTCATGGCGACCGCCACGTCGCTGGCCGCTGACGGGGTCGTCGACATCCTCGTCAACAACGGCGGCACCATCCGCCGGGCCCCCGCCGGCGAGATGTCGCTCGACGACTGGGACGCCGTGCTGCGGGTCGACCTCGACGCGGTCTTCCTGCTCACCCAGGCGCTCGGTGCCCCGATGCTCGCAGCCGGGCACGGCTCGATCGTCAACATCGCCTCGCTGCTCTCCTTCCAGGGCGGCGTCACCGTCCCGGGCTACGCCGCCGCGAAGCACGCGGTGGCCGGCCTGACGAAGGCGTTCGCCAACGAGTGGGCGGGTCGTGGAGTCAACGTCAACGCGGTGGCCCCCGGGTACGTCGAGACCGACAACACCGCTGCCCTGCGTGCCGACGACGAGCGCCGCGAGGCGATCTCGGGACGCATCCCCGCGGGGCGGTGGGCCAGCGCCGCCGACATCGCGGGGGCTGTCGTCTTCCTCGCGAGCCCCGCGGCGTCGTACGTCCACGGCCATGTGCTGGCCGTCGACGGCGGATGGCTGGCGTACTGATGGCGCCGACTCCTGCTGCGGCGCCGAGCAGCCGCTCGGCGCTGGGGAAGACCGTCGCCGTCGTCGAGACGCTAGCCCAGGCCGCACGACTGAGCGACATCGCGCGCGAGACCCGGCTGCCCGTCTCGACCGTCCACCGGATCCTGCAGGAGCTCGTGGCCCTCGGCTGGGCGCGGGAGGGGGAGAACCGCACCTACTCGCTGGGCGCGAGACTCCTCTCCCTCCCGGCACGTTCCACCGGGTCACCCGACCCGGCTCGGCTGGCCAGGCCGGTGCTGCGCGAGCTGGCGACGACGACCGGTCGGACCATCCACTTCGCCCTGCGCGACGGGGACCAGCTGGTCTACGTCGACAAGATCGAGGGACGTGGGGCGTATGCCATGCGATCCCGCATCGGCGGGTCGATCCCGTTGCACAGCACCGCAATCGGCAAGTCGGTGCTCGCCCGGCTGGAGGAGTCCGAGGTCCGCGGGATCGCGGCCCGGACAGGCCTGCCGAGCTGGACCTCCCGGACCCTGAGCGACGTGGGCGCACTCGTCCGGCACCTCGGCAAGGTCAGGTCTCGGGGGTTCGCCGTCGATGACGAGGAGCAGGAGGTGCACACCCGGTGCGTCGGTGCGGCCGTGCTCGACCACCACGGGGAACCCGTCGGCGGGGTCAGCGTGTCCTCCCTGGTGTTCGACCTCAGCCTGGTCCAGGTCCTCGAGGTCGCGCCCCTCGTCGTCGCAGCCGCCGAGCGCATCTCGCGGGCGATGGGTGACCCGCGGCTCTCCGACACGTCACCGGTCCGCGGCTCAGTACAGTGGCTGGGGTGACCAAGACCACCGACGCGCGCGAGCGCCTCCTGCAGATCATCAAGGAACGGGCGGTCATCCACAGGAGGGTCACGCTCTCCTCGGGGCAGGGGGCGGACTACTACGTGGACCTGCGCCGGATCACCCTCGACGGCGAGGCGGCACCGCTGGTCGGCCAGGTGATGATGGAGCTGACCGATGGGCTGGAGTTCGACGCGGTCGGCGGACTGACCTTGGGCGCCGACCCGGTGGCGACCTCCATGCTCCATGCGACCGCTGCCCGCGGTGGGCAGCTCGACGCCTTCGTGGTGCGCAAGTCCGGCAAGGCGCACGGGCTGCAGCAGCGCATCGAGGGTCCGTCGATCGCGGGCCGGCGCGTGGTGGTCGTGGAGGACACGACCACAACCGGTGCCTCCCCGCTCGACGCGGTCGCTGCGGTTCGGGAGGAGGGGGCGGAGGTCGTCGCCGTCGCGACGATCGCCGACCGGGCCACCGGCGCGCAGCAGCGCATCGAGGCGGCGGGCGTGCCCTACCTCTCGGTCTACAGCGTCGAGGAACTCGGACTCGCCTGAGTCCGTTCCACGGGCAGGTCGTCGCGCGGCCGGGCTCCTTGCAAGAACAGGTTCCCAGACCGTGCCCGGAGGCCCGGACTGGCTAGGATCGGCAGCACTGGACCAACTAGGGGGAGAGCATGACCACTGGCCTGATCATCCTGGGCGTCATCGTCGTCGTTGCCGTCGTCGCCGGGGTCGTCCTGTACAACGGCCTCGTCAGGCTGCGCAACCTCGTCCAGGAGGCGTGGGCCCAGATCGACGTTGAGCTCAAGCGCCGGCACGACCTCATCGGCAACCTCGTCGAGACGGTGAAGGGCTACGCGGCCCACGAGAAGGGCACCCTCGAGGAGATCACCCGGGCCCGTGCAGGGGCGATGGCGCCCGACCAGAGCCCCGCAGAGGCGGCGAGGTCCGAGGCGGCCCTCAGCCAGGCGCTCGTCAGGCTCAACGCGGTCGCCGAGTCGTACCCGGACCTCAAGGCCAACCAGAACTTCCTCGCCCTGCAGAACGAGCTCTCGGCCACCGAGGACCGGATCGCCAGCGCCCGGCGCTACTACAACGCCAATGTCCGCGAGTTGAACACCAAGGTCCAGACGGTGCCGACGAACGTCATCGCCGGGTTCGGCGGCATCAAGGAGGCCGAGTACTTCGAGGTCGAGGGCGGCGACCGGGAGGCCCCGCGGGTCAGCTTCGGGACGGACAGCGCCGCCGGCACGGCCCCCCCGGGCGGGAGCACGCCCTCGGCCTCGGGCGCCGTCCCCTCGTCTGCGCCACCGCTGGGCGCGGCAGGCCCTCAGCAGGGCGCGGCGCCCCCGCCCAGCACGTCGACACCACAGGACGCCCCTGCCCCCTACGGCAACCCCACCCCGCCGGCTGCCGGCGCCCCCGCCCCCTACGGCAACTCCACCCCGCCGGGCGCGGGCTGACGGGCCCCGGGGAACCCCACCCGGCTGGCGGGTTGGGCTGCGGCCTACGCCGGACGGGCGCCAGGACCCGCGTGGACACGGCCACCGGTCAACCCGAACCGGTCAGCCGTCGAGCTCCTCGACCGCTGTCCTGGTCCGGCGGGCTGCTGCGTCGGCCTCGACGGTTTCGGCCTCGGGCCCATCCCTGAGCGCTGAGCGGTGGCGCCACCACTCGACGAGCGCCGGGAGCAGGGACACCAGCACGATGACGAGGAGCGTGGCCTCGATGTTCTTCTGCAGGAACTCGACCCCCCCGAGGAAGTACCCGAGCAGCGTGATGCTCGTCGCCCACAGCACCGCGCCGACGAACGACCAGGTGAAGAAGCGCCGGCGCTCCATCTGGCCGACCCCGGCGACCACGGTGATGAACGTCCGCACGATGGGCACGAACCGGCCGAGCACCAGCGCCTTGTTGCCGTACCTGTCGAAGAAGTCGTGCGTCTGGTCGAAGTACCTGCGCTTGAGGAAGCGTCCGTCCCGCTTGTACAGCGCCGGTCCGATCGCGCGACCGATCTCGTAACCGGCGACGTTCCCGAAGAACGCGGCCGCGCTGAGCAACACGCAGGCGAGGGCCAGGTTCATGTGCAGGCTGCCCTGGCCGATGAACAGCCCCACGCTGAACAGCAGGGTGTCGCCGGGCAGGAACGGGAACAGCAGCCCGCACTCGATGAAGACGATGGCCAGGCTGACCCAGAACATCTGGGCGCCGAAGTGTTCGAGCAGCCAGTTGGGGTCCATCCAGCTCGGACCGAAGGAGTGCATCACACCATGAAGGGTATGCCGTCCGCCCACCGTCCGCGGCCCCGCGTGGGGCTAGGGTTGGCAGCCGTGCGAGAGGAACCGGGCGCCCGTGAGCACGAGGTGAGGGCGGTGGGGGTCGGCCCGTGGGCCGGGGACCTGCCGGTGGGCCGTCAGTGGGACGCGGCCCTTCTCAGCGGAGGTGACCGGCGCAACGTCGCCGACCGCTACCGCTACTGGACGCAGGAGGCGATCGTCGCCGACCTGGACTCGCATCGCCATGCCTTCCATGTGGCGGTCGAGAACTGGGGACATGACTTCAACATCGGGTCGGTCGTTCGGACGGCCAACGCCTTCAATGCCAAGGCGATCCACATCGTCGGCCGGCGGCGGTGGAACCGACGAGGGGCGATGGTCACCGATCGCTACCAGCATGAGATCCACCACCCCGACGTGGCGGATCTCGTTCGCTGGACGTCCAGGCAGGTGCCCGGCTCAGCCGTTGGACGGATTGGTGGACGGCCCGGCGACGACGGGCACGGGTGCCCGGCTGGCGACGGGCACGGGGGCCCGCCTGGCGGTGGTGCGGGGCACGGCATACCGCTCATCGGGGTGGACAACCTGCCCGGGTCGCGCCCGCTGGAGACCTATGACCTCCCCCGGGAGTGCGTCCTCGTGCTCGGGCAGGAGGGACCGGGCCTCAGCGAGCCCATGCTGGAGGCCTGTGCGGTGGTCCTCGACATCGCTCAGTTCGGCTCGACCCGTTCGCTCAACGCCGGCGCCGCGGCGGCGGTCGCCATGCACGCGTGGATACGCCGGCACGTGTTCTCGCAGGCCCCCGCACCGGTCGAGGGGCCCAAGACTCGCCCCTGACCGGCCCCGGGAGGTGAGTCTTGGGCCCCTCGATGCGGGGGGAAGGTGGGCCAGTCCGGGTCACCTTCCGGAAAGTGGGCCGAGTGGGTCAACGCCGAGGAGGCGGACCAACCGGGCCAGCATGAGGTGGCGCCGGCCGGCACGGAAGACGTCGTGCCTCGTGATCTCGAGGTACTTCCAGTCGTGGTCCTCGATGAGCAGCCGTCGGCAGATGTCGGAGTCCCCCCGCTCGAAGTCGCCGAAGTGGACCTCGCCCTGGTACTCGCCGATGACCCGGTGGGCGCGCCAGACGAAGTCCGAGGTGGCGAGCCACTCCCCGTTCTCGTCCCTGATGGCGGCGTTGAGCTCGGGCTCCGGCAGGCCGGCCCGGACGAAGATGAGCCTCGAACGCGTCTCCATGGCCGAGTCGGAGCCGGACCTGACCAGCCCCAGGGCGTGGCGCATCCTCCCCGCTCCGCGGGGCCGGCTCCGACGGGCGACGGCCTCGGCGAGAGGTCGGACGTCTCCCGCGCGCCGGGCGACAGCGTCCCCGAGGACGATGAGGTCGTCGAGGGCCAGGGTCTCGGCCAGGTCGCACCACGTCTCCGCCGGCGCGGTCACGGACAGCCCCTGCACCCGGACCACGTCGCGGGACTCGAGTCCCTTGTGCGGCTCGCACCCGGCCCGTCGGATCCGCGGACGGTGGGTGGCTCGCATGACGTGCAGCGGCCCGCGCTCGAGCTCACGGGGCAGCGGGAGCCCGAGGACTGCTGCCGCCGTCGCATGGGAGAAGGCGCAGTCCGCAGGAAGCCCGACCGACGTCGCCCGGGCGAGGTCGGTCAGGGTCACCGGCGGGGTCACCGTGCGGACCGCGTAGGTCGGCCGGGCGAGGTCGGCTCCTCCCATCCGGGCCTTGCTCAGACCGGTCGCGGAGCCGTCGCGCACGGTGAACGCCCGGGTGCGCAGTGCTGGCGACAGGGGCCTGCTCGGCATGCCGCCACTGTCCCGGTACTCGGCCAACCCGTTCCGCCGTCGTCCACAGGCGTCCCACGAGGGGCCCAAGACTCGCCCCTGACCCGCCCCGGGAGGTGAGTCTTGGGCCCCTCGAGCGCGACAGGGGGACGTGCGGGCACCGGAACCGGCGTGGAAGGATGACCGACGACCGTCAGGGGCACACCAGCCAGACGGCGCCCTGCCCTCGACCGATGACCGATGACCGATGACCGATGATCCACTCCGCTCCGCTCCCAGGAGGCTGACATGCCCATCGCCACCCCCGAGGTCTACGCCGACATGCTCGACCGGGCCAAGGCCGGGTCCTACGCCTACCCGGCCATCAACGTCTCCTCCTCGCAGACCCTCAACGCCGCGATCAAGGGCTTCGCCGACGCCGGCAGCGACGGGATCGTCCAGGTCTCCACCGGTGGCGCGGAGTACCTCTCCGGGTCCTCGGTCAAGAACATGGTCACCGGTTCGCTGGCCCTGGCGGCCTACGCGGAGGAGGTCGCCAAGGGGTACGACGTGCACATCGCGCTGCACACCGACCACTGCCCCAAGGACAAGCTCGACGGCTTCGTCCGTCCCCTGCTCGCCGCGTCGGCCGAGCGGGTCGGCAACTGCGGCCTCCCCTGGTTCCAGTCGCACATGTGGGACGGGTCGGCCGTCCCCCTCGAGGAGAACCTCGAGATCGCCAGGGACCTGCTCGCGCTGTGCAAGGCCGCCAGCGTCATCCTCGAGGTCGAGATCGGCGTCGTCGGCGGCGAGGAGGACGGCGTCGAGGGCGCGATCGACGAGAAGCTCTACACGACGCCCGAGGACGCCCTGCAGACGGCGGCCGCCCTCGGGCTCGGCGAGAACGGCCGCTACCTGACGGCGCTGACCTTCGGAAACGTCCACGGTGTCTACAAGCCCGGCAACGTCAAGCTGCGCCCCGAGATCCTCCAGCGTGCCCAGCAGGCGATCGCCAAGGAGAAGGGCCTCCCCGACGACGCCAAGCCGCTCGACCTCGTCTTCCACGGTGGTTCCGGCTCGCTCGCCGAGGAGATCTCGGCGGCCGTCGACTTCGGCGTCGTCAAGATGAACGTCGACACCGACACGCAGTACGCGTTCACCCGCCCCGCCGCCGGCTTCATGTTCACCAACTACGCCGGTGTCCTCAAGGTCGACGGCGACGTCGGCAACAAGAAGCAGTACGACCCGCGCGCCTGGGGCCGGGAGGCCGAGGCCGGCATGGCGGCCAGGGTCGTCGAAGCCTGCGAGAACCTGCGCTCGGCAGGGACGCACCAGTGACGGACAACCTGCTCGGTATGCCGGAGACCCGCCTTCCGCGAGACCCCGGCGCCGAGCGGCTGGCCGGCGGGGAGCCGGCGCTGGCCGTCGCCGCGGCATACCCGTCGTCGTCCCTGGCGTGGGCGGTCCTCGCCGAAGAGGCGCTGGAGGCCGACCGGCCGGTCGAGGGGTACGCCTTCGCGCGGACCGGCTACCACCGGGGACTTGACGCCCTGCGCCGGGCGGGGTGGCGGGGCCAGGGCCCGGTGCCGTGGTCCCACGTGCCGAACCGGGGCTTTCTCCGGGCGCTCGCGGCGCTGGCCCGCGCGGCCGGGGCGGTCGGCGAGCAGGCCGAGGAGGCGCGCTGCTCGTCCTTCCTGCGCGAGTCCTCCCGGGAGGCCGCGGACGCCCTGGGTCTCTAGGCGGTGCCCGGGCCGGGCCGGCACCACGCCTGCCCCCCGGGAACCCGCGCCCACGCCCGGTAGCGTTGCGCGCGGTCCACCAGCAACGGAAGGCGGCCGGTATGCCGGCAATCGTGCTCGTCGGCGCCCAGTGGGGCGACGAAGGCAAGGGCAAGGCGACGGACCTGCTCGGCAGCAGCGTCGACTACGTCGTCAAGTTCAACGGGGGCAACAACGCCGGTCACACGATCGTCATCAACGGTGAGAGGTACGCCCTGCACCTGCTCCCGTCGGGCATCCTCACCCCCGGCTGCGTCCCCGTCATCGGCAACGGCGTCGTCATCGACCTTGAGGTCCTCTTCGGCGAGATCGACGACCTCGAGGCCCGTGGCATCGACACCTCCCGCCTCGTCGTCAGCGCCAACGCCCACCTCATCCCGGCCTACAACCGGGTCCTCGACAGGGTGACGGAGCGCTTCCTTGGCTCGCGCAGGATCGGGACCACCGGGCGGGGCATAGGGCCGACCTACGCCGACAAGATGTCCCGCACCGGCATCCGGGTGCAGGACGTCTTCGACGAGAAGATCCTGCGCCAGAAGGTCGAGGCGGCGCTCGCGTTCAAGAACCAGGTCCTCGCCAAGATCTACAACCGCCGCGCCATCGGGGTCGACGAGGTGGTGCGCGAGCTCCTGCAGTATGCCGAGCGGTTGCGTCCCCTGGTCACCGACACGACGCTGCTGCTCGGCAGGGCCCTCGACGAGGGACGGACCGTGCTGCTCGAGGCGGGGCAGGCGACGATGCTCGACGTCGACTTCGGGACGTACCCGTTCGTCACCTCCTCGAGCGCTACGGCTGGGGGCGCGTGCACCGGCTCGGGTGTCCCGCCGACCCGGGTGGACCGGGTGATCGCCATCCTCAAGGCCTACTCCACCCGGGTCGGTGAGGGTCCGTTTCCCACGGAGCTGCACGACGACCTCGGGGAGTTCCTGCGCAAGACGGGGGTGGAGTACGGCACGACCACCGGCCGGCCGCGCCGCTGCGGGTGGGTCGACGCCGTCGTCGGGCGGTACGCCACCCGCGTCAACGGGGTCACCGACTTCGTCGTCACGAAGCTCGACGTGCTGACCGGTCTGGCCCAGGTCCCGATCTGCGTCGCCTACGACGTCGACGGGGTGCGCCACGAGGAGATGCCGGTCAACCAGTCAGACGTGCACCACGCGAGGCCGGTCTACGAGCAGCTCGACGGATGGTGGGAGGACATCTCGGCCGTCCGCTCCTTCGACGCCCTGCCGGCGAACGCCCGGCGCTACGTGGAGCGGCTCGAGCAGCTCATCGGCGCCCGGATCTCGGCGATCGGCGTCGGTCCCGGCAGGGACGCGATCATCGAGCGGTACTCGCTCCGGGGCTGACGCCGCCGTCACTCGGGGCGCAGGACGGTCATCCGGTGGGCAGCCCTCGTCATCGCGACATAGAGCACCCGCACCCCGCCGGGCGACTCGGCGGTGATCGCGTCGGGGTCGACGATGACGGTGGCGTCGTACTCCAGGCCCTTGGTCGACATGGGGTCGATCACCTGCACCCGGCCGTTGGCGAGGTCCACCATCGCGGCCAGGCGGCTGTGGTGGCGGGCGGGCGTGATGACGGCGATCGGGCCCTCGACCTCCCCGAGCAGGTCCTGGACCGCCGAGCGGACGGACGCCGCGACGTCGGCACCGAGCGGACGCTCCACCGGGACCACGCCGGTCTCCCGCACGGCGGTCGGGATGTCGGCGTCCGGGACGTGCCGCAGGATGACCCCGGCCGCGTAGTCGAAGATCTCCCGGGCGTTCCGGTAGTTGGTCGCCATGTGGAACAGGCGGCGCTCCTGCGACCCGAATGCGTCGTCACGGGCGGCGGACGAGTCGGCCGGGTCCGGCCAGGAGCTCTGCGCCGCGTCGCCGACGACGGTCCAGGAGGCGTAGCGACCGCGCCTGCCGAGCATCCGCCACTGCATCGGGGAGAGGTCCTGCGCCTCGTCGACGAGCACATGCGCGTACTCCTCGGCGCGGCCGATCCGCTTCAGCAGCAACCGTTCCCGGGCGTCGTCCGGGGTGACCTCGTAACCAGGGCCCCACTGGCGCGGGGCACCGGCCCGCTGGATCTCGCCGGCCCCCGGGTTGTCGAGGTCCTCGAGCTGCTCGACCTCGTAGAAGCCGCGCTCCTCGGCAGGGACGTCCTGCACCGGGCCGACGCGGGCGGCGAGGTCGTCGACCAGCGCGACGTCGGCGACGGACCATGTCCCCGTCGACAGGGCGAGCGCCATCGACTCCTGCAGCAGGGCCGTCTCCGTCGCGTCGAGCGCCCCCCGCGCGTAGTCGCTGAGCCGCTCGCGGTCCGCGAGCCAGAGGAGCACCTCGCGGGGGTCGACCTGCGGCCACCACGCGGCGATGAACGCCTCGACCTCGAGGTGGTCCATGAACTTCTCGAGGAACGCCTCCCGGTCGGCGTGCCCGCTGCTGCGGAAGGCCGCCTCGGCCAGGGCCCGCGTGGCCGTCTCCGTCGCGAGGTTGCGCTGGTGCTGACGCAGGACCCGCGTCCGGACCCGGTCCAGCGCGGCGCGGTCGAGCCGGACCGCCTCGCCGGCGACGAAGGCCCGGAACTGTGTCGGCGCACCGGGCACCACGTCGCGCGCGGCCCGTGCCAGTACCCCGCGGATCCGCAGCGATCCCTTGAGGGCGGCGGCCGCCGGCGAGTCGAGCCGCTCCGCGCTCACCACGTCGACGACGTCTCCCAGCGAGCGCAGCGTCACGGTGTCCTCGCCGAGGGAGGGCAGCACCCGTTCGATGTACGAGGTGTATGCCGCGGACGGTCCGATCACGAGGATCCCGCCGGACTCGAAACGACGCCGGTCGGAGTAGAGCAGGTATGCCGCGCGATGCAGCGCGACGACCGTCTTGCCGGTGCCGGGGCCCCCGGTGATCTCGGTGACGCCGCGCGCCGGGGCCCGGATCGCCTCGTCCTGGTGCCGCTGGATCGTGGCGACGATGTCGCGCATCTGGGCGCCCCGGCTGCGAGTCAGCGCCGCCATGAGCGCGCCGTCGCCGACGATGACGAGGTCGTCCGGGGCCTCCGCGACCATGAGGTCGTCCTCGATGCCGACGACGTCTGATCCCTTGCACCGCAGCACCCGGCGGCGCAGGACGCCGAGGGGCTCGACGGGGGTGGCCCGGTAGAACGGCGAGGCGGCGGGCGCCCGCCAGTCGATGACGAGCGGCTCGTACTCGTCGTCCCGGACGCCGAGGCGCCCGACGTAGCGCACCTCGCGCTCAGTCGCGGCGCTGGCGAGGTGGTGGTCGATGTCGAGACGGCCGAAGACCAGTCCCTCGTACTGGCTCTCGAGCGCGTTCCGGCGGCGCGCCGCGTGGAAGACGAGGGCGTCCCGCTCGAACAGCCCGGTGAGCTCCTCGTCGCGAGCCTCTCCGGTGCGCTCCGTGCGGCCCCGGGCCAGGCCGTCGGCCTCGACGAGGGTCGTCCGCTCGCCGGCCTTGGCCAGCTCCGCGTAGACCCGGTCGACATGGGTCTGCTCTGCTGCGATCTCGTCCGCCACCTCGGCCGACGTGGCCTTGGGGCTGTTCGATCCGCTCACGTGCGCCACCTGGGGGTCTGCTTGACGTAGGAACCCGAAAGTCTAGTCTCCGTTCGCGTTCCCGGCGGAAACACGCCCCGGCACGTGGTCAGAGCCACCCTCGGTGGGCCGCCTGTGCCCCGGCCTGGAAGCGGGTCTCCGCACCGAGCTGGTCCATCAGCGCCCGGACCCGGCGTTCGACCGTGCGCTGGGAGACCGACACCTGCCGCGCGATGGTGGCGTCCGCCACCCCCGACGCCATCAGCGTGAGGATCGTGGTGTCCCGCTGGGTGAGCCCCGGCCTCCTCGGCCGCGCCGGGACGGGCACGGCGAGCCCCCAGAAGCGATCCGCGAGATCGCGCAGTGCCTGCGCCAGCGGCCGCGCCCGCACGAGCAGGCCGACCGGACCGACCGAGCCCGGAAAGGAGAAGTCGAGGACCGCGGTGGCCCCGTCCGCGACGACGACGCCGAGCGGGACGTCGGGGCAGACGCGGTGGCGCTCGCCCCCTTCGGCACGGGCCTGCAGCACCCGCAGGGCGTCCGGCTGGTCGAGCACCCGGCTGTCGAAGACCGCCCGGAGCGCCACCGGGTGGCCGCTCAGCCCCGCCGCGGGCCGGCGCTGGGCCGCCAGCGGGGTCCGTAACAGCTCCAGCGTCCGCGTCGTCAAGGCGTGCAGGCAGATGACCCGTTCCCGCGCCTCGCTGATGACGCGGCTGGACGCCGACGAGATCTCCTCCGGGGAGTGCAGCGGCTGCAGACCTCCACCGGGCCCGTTGCCGTGCGCCCGCCTGCCGCGGTAGATCTGCTCGAGCTCGTTCGCCGCCGCACGAAGCGCGTTCGCCCGGCGTTCCAGGTCGAGGGCATGGTGCGGCAGCGCGGTCCGGGGGGCGATGACCTCGAACGTCCCGCCCGGATCCAGCGTGATGAACCCCCGCGCCGCCAGCAGCCGCAGCGCGGAGTCGACGTCAGCGGTCTCCATGCCCTGGGCGAGCAGCAGCTCCCGGGTCGGGCCTTCCTGTCGGAGGATCGCGAGGTACACCGCGGTGACATCGCCCACGGACACCGGTTCGGACAGCGAGACGGAGAGCGCGTCGACGATGTCGTCGGGGGACTGCCTGGCCACCATCGACCACCCCAACTCCCGGTAGTTGAAAGTTGGCGGAATGCCGACAATGACTGTACCGCGCCGGCGCCGGCCTTTACTAGAGCCGTCCCCTTTGCCAGAGTGGCTGCGTCGACTAGTGCGACACACGGGGTGCGTGTCGTGGGTCCCCTCCCACTGCAGAGCGCACCGCGCGGGCGTCCCCGGGTGAACGTCCCCCCTGCTCTCCCGGGGACCCTGCATGTGTCCGGCCCCCCGTAGGGTGGGCCGGGTGGACGTCCTCGTCATCGGTTCCGGCGCCCGGGAGCACGGCCTCGTCCTCGCGCTACTCGCGGACGACGGCGTGGGTGAGGTGCTCGTCGCACCCGGGAACGCGGGCATCGCCGCGGTGGCGCGGTGCGAGCCCCTGCCGGATGCGTGTCGGGCCGAATCCGTCCTCGAGATCGCGGTCGGGCACGCGGTTGACCTGGTCGTCATCGGACCCGAGGCGCCACTCGTGGCCGGCGTGGCCGACGTGCTGCGGCAGAACGGCGTTCCCGTCTTCGGCCCCTCCCGCGAGGCGGCCCGGCTCGAGGGGAGCAAGGCGTTCGCGAAGCAGGTGATGGCAGCCGCGGGGGTGCCGACCGGGCTCGCTCACG
>JAABUR0100003124.1_pt1 | contig 23712 bp, 26 predicted proteins | sample 5560091 | NCBI WGS metagenome assembly JAABUR01 (sample SAMN10711879, study PRJNA513375) | rock metagenome | isolation source: Antarctica rocks | place: Antarctica: Victoria Land, University Valley sud
TCCTGGCCGCGCTGCTCGGGCTCGGCGTCAGCACCGGCACGATCCTGCGCCACCAACTCGGTACCTCGCGTGCCGATGACCGCGACGTCGACTGGAACTACGACCTGGACGGCGGCGGCACCCGACCGCCCCTCCCGCGGATGGGCCTGGGTTCGCCCCGCTTGCTGATCTCGGCCGTTCGGCATCCCGGGCGCCTTCCAATGCTGGCGGCGATGAGCGGACTGCTGCCCCGCGGTCAGGCCAGCCTCACGCCACTCGAACGGATGCTGGACCGGCTTTCCGACGGGGTCACCGATTGGCCCGACCGGGACACCTGGATCGTGGCGATGGACTACCTGACCGGCGACCGTGCGGTGTTCGGCCGTCCCGGTTCGCTGCCCGCACGGCTCAGCGAAGCGGTCCAGGCATCGTGTGCGATCCCCGGCTGGTACCACCCGATCGCGATCGGCAGCCGCTCCTATGTCGATGGGGGAGCTCTGTCCAGCACGAGCGTCGAGCTGCTGGCCGGCGCCGGGCTCGATGAGGTCATCGTGATCGCACCGATGGTCTCGCGCTACTACGACCGGCCGCGCTCGCCGATCGCCAAGCTCGAGCGGCGATGGCGGCGGTTGACGACCAGACGGGTGCTGCGCGAGATAGCGGTGGTTCGGGCCGGCGACACGCACGTCCGGCTGCTCTGCCCCGGACCGGTCGACCTGGCCGCTATGGGCGCCAATCTGATGGATCACCGTCATCGCCGTACGGTCCTCGAGATCGCCTTGCGCAGTGCCGGTGAGCAGTTGACCGGCCAGCAGTTGACCGATACCGCGAGTGACGCCAGCTGATGCGCATCTACCTGCCGTCGACGACCAGCGAGCTGACGATTCTGCGCGACGCCGCAGTCCTGCCCGGACCGAGAGCGGCCACGGCGGTCACCGCCGACCTGCGTGATTGGTACATCGACGACGACCTCGAGGAGTTGGAGTACGCGGCGCTGCTCGAAGCAGCCCGGCTCTCCGTGCGGATGATCGATGCCGATCCGTCGGCCGCGCGCCGGCGGGTCGTGATTGCTGCCGAGGTGGCCGATGCGGCGGTCGAGCCCGATCCCGGTGTGGGCCGCGGTTCGGTTCGACTGCTGACCGATCTGAGCCTGACGCATGTGGTCAGCCTGCATGTCGATGGCGCCGACGCTGAGTCAGCCGTCAGCGCGGCGGCGGCTGTGGTCATCGAGGCCGACCTGGGCAGTGATGACGCTCAGTTCGCCGTCGACGAAGCCGAGGCGCACGAACTCGGCTGGTATGCCACCCGGGAGCTTGGCCCCCTCCTCGACCTCCTCTGACCCGACAAGCCGCGGTTATGCGCATAACCGTCGCGAAAATGGCCCGAAGGCGACGGTTATGCGCATAACCGCGAAAGGCTGGGAAGCTGGGGGGATGGATGCTGTGACCACTTTGCCCACCCCGGCCAACGAGCCGATCCGGGACTACGCACCGGGCTCGGCCGAGCGCGCCGACGTCGAAGCCGCCCTCAAGGACCTCGGCTCGCAGACCACCGAGCTGACCATGACGATCGCCGGCAAGCAGCGCATGGCCGGTGGCGATCCGATCGACGTAGTCAGCCCGCAACGGCACGCACATGTGCTCGGCCGTGCGGCCAACGCGGTGGCCGCCGACGTGCAGGCCGCCGTCAATGCAGCACTTGCGGCGGCTCCGGCCTGGCGTGAGCTGCCCTTCTCGGAGCGGGCAGCGGTGTTCCTGCGCGCTGCCGACCTGCTGGCCGGTCCGTGGCGGGCCAGACTCAACGCGGCGACGATGCTCGGCCAGAGCAAGACCGTCATTCAGGCCGAGATCGATGCAGCCTGCGAGTTCATCGACTTCCTGCGCTTCAACGTTCGCTTCGCCCAGGAGATCCTGGGCGGGCAGCCCCTGTCGGTGCCAGGGGTTTGGAACCGCTCGGACTACCGCCCTCTGGAGGGCTTCGTCCTGGCGATCACGCCGTTCAACTTCACCGCTATCGCCGGCAACCTCCCGACCGCGCCGGCGCTGATGGGGAACACGGTCGTCTGGAAACCCTCACCCACCCAGCAGCTGTCCGCGCACCTGACCATGCGCCTGCTCGAGGCTGCCGGCCTGCCGCCCGGAGTGATCAATCTGGTGACCGGGGACGGCACGGCGATCAGCGAGGTTGCGTTGCCCCATCGCGATCTGGCCGGGATCCACTTCACGGGCAGTACTCCCACCTTCCAACATCTGTGGCGCACGGTGGGCAATGGGATCGACGGATACCGGTCCTACCCTCGCCTGGTCGGCGAGACCGGAGGCAAGGACTTCGTCATCGCCCACCCCAGTGCCGAGGCGGCCGGGCTGGTCACCGCGCTGGTGCGTGGCGCGTTCGAGTACCAGGGCCAGAAGTGCTCGGCCGCTTCGCGTGCCTACGTCCCGCGCTCGTTGTGGGACACCGGCGTACGAGACGAACTCGCCGAGACCACCGGCACCCTCACGTACGGCGATCCGGAGGACTTCAGCAACTTCGGCGGTGCGGTGATCGACCGCCGCTCCTACGACCGGCTGTCCGGGGTTCTGGACATGGCCGCGGCTGACCCGGCGCTGTCGGTGCTCGCCGGTGGGAGCGCTGATGACTCCGAAGGATTCTTCGTACGGCCGACCGTGGTGACCAGTGACGACCCGACCCACGAGGTGTTCAGCAAGGAGTACTTCGGTCCATTCCTCGCCGTACACGTCTTCGACGACGCCGACTATGACGCGGTCGTGGACCAGGCCGCCGACATCGCGCCGTACGCGCTCACCGGTTCGATCTTCGCCACCGATCGTCAGGTGATCGACGATGCACTGCACCGGCTGCGCTTCTCGGCGGGCAACTTCTACATCAACGACAAGCCCACCGGCGCGGTGGTCGGGCAGCAGCCCTTCGGCGGCGCCAGGGCCAGCGGTACGAACGACAAGGCGGGTTCACCGCTGAATTTGCTGCGCTGGGTGTCACCTCGGACGGTCAAGGAGACCTTCGTCCCGGCGACCGACCACCGGTATCCACACATGGGCTGATTGGCAGAGTTACGGCCAACTGCCGGTGATCTTGACCTTATTGCGGTTTTCGGGTCCGGGGTACGGCGTGTCGCCACCAAAAGGTCAAGATCACGACGGAGCTGGTCTCTGGCTCCATCGTGCAGCGCGTGCTGACCGCCCAGCGCTGCCTCTCAGTAGCGGATCGCGTCGATGACCTTGGCGCGTACCGCGACGATCGCAGGGATGAGTCCGGCCAGCGCGCCGACCGCGGTCGCGGCCAGGAATCCCTCCACGGCGGCCTTGAGCGGGAACGGCGGCAGGTCTTCGATTGGACCGCCGATGAACTGGTCGTACGGCAGGTTCAGCACGAGTGCGACTGCACAGCCGATCGCCAGTGCGCCGGCAACTGCTGTGGCACAAACACTTTCCAGCAGGATCGTGGTGAAGACCCGAGTCGAGGTCGCCCCAAAACTGCGCCGGACGCCGATCTCGCGGATGCGTTGCCGAACCACGACCAGGCCGACGTTGAGCACGCCCACCCCTCCGAGCAGCAACGCGAAGTAGCCGACACCACGGACGCCGTATTGCAGCATGGCGTTGAGCTCGGCAAGTTCCTCGCCGCCATCCAAGCGTTGGACGAGGACATCATGGCCGGGCAGGGACACCTGTAGATCACTGGTGACGGTTGCCATCACCTGATCGACCTGTTCCGGGGGGACCCACATCTCCAGCATGGGCGGTTGCCCGAAGGTGGTGCTGCCCGACACCCACCGATCGGCAGCCGCGTTGAGCAGATAGGCGAACGGCGTGCCGTAATCCTCTTGGGCGACTACTCCGATCACGGTTGCCCTGACCGGGGAGGCGCCGCCGAGCTGCACCGTCGGAGGATTGGCTGGGTCGAAGCCCCCGAGGCGGGCCAGGAAGCTTTGGGTCACGACCAGGGCAGGGGCATAGCGTTCGGCGTCCTCGGCGGTGAACCAGCGTCCCTGCTGGACGACCAGCCTGTGCATGGTGCCGTATTCGGGGTCGACGGCCTGAGAGTCAATCAGCTGACTCTGCCCGGGGAACTGCGCGACGATCTGCTGGTAGAGGACGAGTGAGGACCAGCGGATGTCATAGCGGTCGACGACGTCGCGCATCGCCGTGGAGATTGCCTCGTTGTCCGGACTGGAAAACAAGGGATAGGCCTGGACCGACACCGTGGCCGGCCGACCACTCGAGCGCTCGGCCTGCTCGGTGACCAGCTGGCGGCCGATGTCGCCGGCCGCTGCGATCGAGGTCATCCCGAAGACGGCGAGGAAGACTCCCAGCAGGGAGAGGATCACCCGCAGCTTGTGCACCCGGATCTCGCTCCAGGCTTCGGCGAAGATCGCAGCCAGGCTGGTCACGCCACGCTCCGCCGGGCCGTCACCGAGGGCAGCTCGGCCGCGGTCAGGGTACTCAACACACCCTGGTCGAGCCGGAACTGCCGATCGGCGCGGGCTGCGACGGACAGGTCATGGGTGATGGTGACCAGGGTGGTGCCGAATTGGGCGACCACCTGCTCCAGCATGTCCATAACCGTGCCGCCGGTGTCGACGTCGAGGGCTCCGGTCGGCTCGTCGGCTAGAAGCACCGTCGGGTTGCGAACCATCGATCGGGCGATGGCCACCCGCTGCTGTTCGCCTCCGGAGAGCCGTTCGGGTAGGTAGTCCATGCGATCGCCCAGTCCTACCCGGTCGAGCATCTCCCGAGCCGCCGCACGCCGGCCCCAGACCTGGCCTCCGCTGGCGTAGAGCAAGGGCGCTGCCACGTTCTCGGTCGCGCTGCGTCTCGGGAGCAGGTTGAACTGCTGGAAGACGAAGCCGAAGGTCGCACCGCGCAGCCGTGCCCGGGCCCGGGAGGACAGATCGTCGGTCGGCTTGCCGTCGAGTTCGTACGCTCCGCTGGTCGGAGCGTCCAGCAGGCCGATGATGTTGAGTAGCGTCGACTTCCCCGACCCTGACCGGCCCACGATGGCGATGTGCTCGCCTCGCTCCACCTCGAGGTTGATGTCGGTGAGAATGTCGAGACGGCTGTCGTCGGGCAGTCGTACGGCTCGGCCGATCCCGGCCAAGCGGATGAACGTCATGAGCGGTCAGCCGCCGTATTCGACGAAGCCATCGTCGAGCGGTGGATCGGCACCGGGTACAAACTCGAGGATCTGGGTGCCCTCAGTCAACCCTTCGGTGATCTCGACCATGACGCCGTCGGTGAGGCCCAGGCTCACCGGTGTCATGACCGGTTCGGCTCCGTCTTCGAGCACCCAGACGTTTCCGGTTGCCAAGGCGCCCTGAACTGCCGTCACCGGTACGACCAGCACCCCCGCGGACACACCTGCCTCCACGTCGATCATTGCGCTCATGCCGGCCAACACCTGAGTGCCGGCCGGGATCGAGCATCGGGCGATGGCACCCGTCGGTGTCGAGCTCGGATCCATCGGAGGCGCATACGGATCTGGGGCCGTGGGAGTCGTCGGCTGGGCATCGGCCGGGATGCCGATCGTGAGGCCCGCACACGCGAATGGCGCCGGTCCCCCCTGGACGCTGACCGTTGCAGCGGTCGGCGTGGCGAGCAGTCGAAGCTGATCGGCCTGGGTCAGCGGAGCCGAGACACTGAGCGTTCCGGGCGACACTGTGGCCAGCACGTCGCCGACGGCGACCAGTTGCCGCATGAGCACGTCGACACTGGCCAACGTGCCGGCTGACGTCGAGCTGATCGTGGCGTACCGATAGCTGGGAGCGACCGGCGGCGAGGGTGCCCCAGGATCTTCGGCGACCGGTGGCGCCGTGGTCGTCTCCCGTTCGTAGCGGACCTCGGCCAGCGGCGTACCGACCGCGACCGCGGCACCAGGAGCGAGGAAGAGCTTGGTGATTTCACCCGCCTGCGTCGCTTTGACCTCGGATGAGGGGTCAGCGCTGACCTGCCCGGTCAGGCTCACCGTGTTGCTGATGTCGCCGACGGCAACTGCCACGACCGGAGGCGCCATATCGGCAGAGGGTTGCGCCGCGTCGGTGTCGATCGGGGGGTCGCCGCGGAAGAACGCCAGCCACACCAAGCTGAGCGCGATCACCGCCCAAAGCGCGATCCGCACTGCCGGAAACACGAGCCCCCGCACGGCACCCATGGAAACTCCTCTACTCGATCCTCGACGGCCCTGATGAGCACCCCGAGGGGCGCGCGCCAACGGAGGTGAGCCTAGGAGGCTGCGCCAGCTAGATCATCAGACCTGGGGATGACGTCTCGGACGCGACGAGCCCGGTGCAATCGCTCCCACGGGAGAATTGACAGGATCGCCACGACGTGCGGCAGGAAGATGATCCGCACCCCGGCGAAGACCATCAGGTGAAAGCCGAGCAGGAAGATCACCAGGGCGATCCGGGCCCGATCACGGCGTACGAGCAGCATCAGCGGGGACAGCAGTTCGAAACCGATCATCAGGTACTGCGACACGTGCAACAGGCCGGGTATCTCGAGGGTCCAGTTCGACAGATCCGTGCCGCGGCGCAGAACCGCCCTGGTCAGGGTCGAGCCATTGACCCAGTCCCAGCCGCCGAAGCGGATCTTCGCCCAGGCCGCCAGAAGGTAGGTCAGCATGACCGCGATGAAGATCGCGGCCACCGCGAAACCGGCTGCTTCCGAACGCCGCTGGTCGCGCCAGTGGGCAACGCCGACCGTCGGCAGGACGGCCAGCGCGACGAGGAAGGCGTAGCGATCGTGATCCACCTTGCCGTAGCTCATCGCGATCACCATCCACTCCAGATAGAGCAGAAAGGTCGTCGTCCCCCAGATCCGGGGCGCCCGTCCGGTCGCGGCTAGTAGCGCCGAAGCGATCAGTAGCCATTTCACGATGTCCACCACGGCCGTCGTGGGGGTCGGCAGTGGCAACCACTCACCGATCAGCAGCGGTTGGTAGTACTCGGTCGGTACGCCGGCGTGCGCGGCCACCCACCGCGTGGTCACGAATACGTCGATCGGGATGAACAGGTATGCGATCAGCCGGAAGATCGCCACCCTGGCCACCGGAACTGGGACGAAGAACCACCGGGTAAGCCATGCGAACCTTGTCATGGAGTGGCCCGCATCGTTTCCGGGAGGTCATAGGTGACGAGCACGTCGTCGACGAAGGCGCCGGTACTGGCACCATCCCGAAGTTCCAGGCGGCGGACGATGATCGCGACGGCGACCAACGGCTCGGACTCCGGATGGCTGATCAGATAGTTCTCGGCGAGGAGTCCCAGCAGTTCTGGATCGTCGACAAGCCGTGGCACCTGACCCTCGAATTCGGCCCGCCGCAGCCCGACCTCGCCCCCGGACAGCCGCACCTCCTCGCCGTCATCGGTCAACCCGACGACCCGGGTGGACGACACTGGCGTGTCGGGATCGGCCCGGGTGGCATACATCCGTGGCGGACCGAAGGGGAAGGCATAGTCGTCGCCGTACACGGCGCCGCCCAGGGTGAGGGCAAGGACCGCTGCGGCGATGACCAGGCGGATCAGCCGAGCACGTGAGGTCAGGCCGATGACCTCGTCGGTCGGAGCCGGTTGGCTCGGGTCGCGGTCGGTCACAGCAACCATCGTAGGATCGCGCCGCGACGTAGCTCGAGACGACAGGAGTGCGCATGCAGTTCGGCCGGTACTACGAGGAGTTCGAGGTCGGCGCGATCTACAAGCACTGGCCCGGCAAGACCGTCACGACCTACGACGACCATCTGTTCTGCCTGCTCACGATGAACCATCACCCGTTGCACCTCGACGAGCATTTCGCGAAGGGGTCCACGCAATTCGGCAAGAACGTCGTGGTCGGTAACTACATCTATTCGCTGCTGCTCGGGATGAGCGTCCCGGACGTGTCCGGCAAGGCGATTGCCAACCTGGAGGTTGAATCGCTCAAGCACGTCGCCCCCACCTTCCACGGGGACACCATCTACGGCGAGACGACGGTACTGGACAAGACCGAGTCGACGTCCAAGGACGACCGCGGCGTCGTCCACGTCGAGACCATCGGCTATAACCAGGACGGTACGGTTGTCTGCACGTTTCGCCGAAAAGTGATGGTACCCAAGCGTTCTCATGCAAACGCCGATCGCGGCGAGCAGCCGGGAAGGCCAGAACCTACGCGTCCAGTCTGAGTCCGCGTTACCCTTGATCTCGCGTGGAAACAGGAGGTGACGCCGTGCCCGCCAAGACCGCCCTAGTCGAATTGGCCGAGATCCACACCGCGGTGAGCGCACTCGAGGAAGCCGCCCAGCGTGGCGCGATGTCGGCCGGCGAGGCCGCCAGGCGAATCAACGCATCCAGGCGCGCGGTCACCCCTCGCGAGCTGTGGAAGGCAAGTGGGGGCAGGGCCGGCGCCAAGCGGCGAAGTGACTGGCAGGACATCCGCAAGACAGCCTTTGGAGCCGTATTCTTGCTGCTGCTCGCCGCGGTCGGAGTGTGGATCGTCACGATCTACACCGGCAAGGCGGTTGGCAGCGAAGGTGACTACATCCGCGAGCCGACTCCATCGGTATCCGTGCCGGCAGACCAGGCGCCGTGAGCGGTTCCGTGAGATTCGGTCGAGCCATCCCGGCGCTTCCGGTCAGTGATATGACCGCGGCGGTGGACTGCTATCGCGACAGATTCGGGTTCGCTGTCCTGCACCAGGAGGCCGGGTTCGCCGTACTGCTCCGCGGCGACGCCGAGATCCATCTCTGGGAGTCCAGCGACCACAGTTGGGAACAGCGCGATTCGATTCAGCCTGCGATCCGCTCCGGCGCTGAATCATTCCTCGCGGGGACGGCCAGTTGCCGGATCCAGGTCGACGACGTCGACGTCCTGTATGACGAGTTGAAGGCGGCTGGGGTGCTGCACTCGGTCTCGCTGGCCGGCATGCAGGACACCGACTTCGGGACGCGAGAGTTTGCCACGATCGACATCGACGGCAACCTGATCGCATTCTTCCGGCGGGTGACCCCGCGACCTTGACCGACCCGCGCGGCGCGCCTGGACGAAGGACGCGCAAGGATCGGCCATGATCGGGGCTCATCGCCACCCTAGGGTGGCGCTGTCGACGAGGAGCGCCAGGTGAGCATGAAACGGGTCGTGGCCTGGCTGTTGCTCGCCTTCCTCATCTTCTTCATCGTGATCCAGCCGGAGACCGCGGCTAGTCTGGTCAGGGGCCTCTTCGACATCATCACTGACGCGATAACTGCCCTGGCGGCCTTCTTTCGGTCGCTCGTCTAGCTCACCGAGGAAAGGCGCCACCGGTGAACGGGTCACGCAGGGCCAGCGGCACCAACCGGTATCTCCTTCCCGACGAGCGTGCTGTTATCGAGACTCGCCGCCACTGGATGATCCTGCTGCCCCCGGTCCTGAAGTCCTTCGCGATCATCTTCATCGCTTTGTACTTCATGTCCAAGGATTCGTACTCGATGGCGCTGGACAACGTCGTGATGCTGGTGATCCTGGGCGTACTCCTCTATCTGACCTACCAGATCACCCAATGGTGGATGGACCATTTCATCGTGACCAACCGCCGAGTGCTGCTGGTCAGCGGCGTGCTTACCAAGCGCACCGCGATCATGCCGCTGATGAAGGTCACCGACCTGACCTTCGAGCAGACCCCAGCCGCCCGGCTCTTGCAGTACGGCACATTCGTCTTCGAGTCCGCCGGCCAGGACCAGGCGCTGTCCCGAGTCACTCATCTGCCCGGGGGGCCGCGCCAGCTCTACCTGCAGATCACTGACCTACTCTTCGCCACCTACGGCGGTGCACCGCCGCCCACTCCGATGCGGTTCGCCCAGCAGCAGACGGTCAACGTCGAGTCCGGAAGAGCGCCTGGCGTCGACGAGCCCCGTCGCCATCAGACGACTCCGATCCCACACCCCGGCTCGGCGTGGGCGGGGGAGGACTGAGTTCTGCTGGGCGACTCCGAGGGCGGACACCGCATCGACCTGCATGTCCACTCGAGCGCGTCGGACGGCACCCTGTCACCCGCCGCACTCGTGGCAGCCGCCAGCGAGGCCGGGCTCGACATCGTCGCTCTGACCGATCACGACACGCTCGCCGGCTGGGACGAGGCCTTCGCGGCATGCCCACCGGGATTGACGGTGATTGCCGGACTGGAACTGTCCTGTGTCTACTCCGCCAGCGGCCAGCGACCGATCAGCGTGCACCTGCTCGGCTACCTCGTCGACCCTCAGCACGCCGGGCTGGCTGCCGAACTCGCCAGACTGCGCGCATCGCGTCTCGAGCGCGCCGCCACGATGGTGGCCCGTCTCGTCGATGCTGGATACCCGATCGGCTGGGATCGGGTGCACGAGATCGCCGGCGGCGGTTCGGTCGGGCGGCCGCACATCGGTCGAGCCCTGGTCGAGGCAGGCGTGGTCGCCTCGGTGGACGCAGCCTTCGTCGACCTGCTCGCCACCGGCGGCCGCTTCTATGTCAGCAAGGCAGATCTCGACGCGGTTGCCGGCGTCGAGCTGATCACCTCGGCCGGCGGAGTGGCAGTGATGGCGCATCCGGCCGCGGGCCGGCGGGGACGTGTTGTCGGCGAGGAGGGGATCGTCCGCCTCGCCGAGACCGGACTCGCGGGTCTGGAGGTCGACCATCCCGATCATTTCCTTGCCGAACGGGATCACCTGCGGGCGCTGGCGGGCCGGCTCGGTCTGCTGGTCACCGGTTCCAGCGACTTCCACGGGGCGAACAAGGTCAACCGGCTCGGCGAGTGCATGACACAGCACAGCGCCTATGCCGAGCTCATGGCCCGGGCCTGGGGAAACCGGCCGTTCTCTGTCGGATCCGCTGGCTAGCGTTCGAGCATGTGGGCACCTCCCGTACGCCGGATCCCAGCAGCGACCCTGCGCGGGGTGACCGGTCGATGAACCAGGATCAACAGCTCTTGCCCGGCAGCCCGACCCCGCTGTTCTCGGCAACGCCCAGCAAGCTGGCCTCCTTCGACGACTGTCCCCGCCGGTTCCGGATGACCTACCTGGACCGTCCAGCACTGCCCAAGGGGCCGCCCTGGGCACACAACAGCATGGGCGCGGCCGTCCATGCCGCCCTACGGGCTTGGTGGGATCTGCCCGCCGCCCGACGCAGGCCGCAGGCCGGTGTCGCATTGCTCGCCAAGCTCTGGACCGACCAGGGATTCTGCGATCACCAGCAGTCGTTGGACTGGCTCGCCCAGGCCCAGGAGTGGGTGGCCCGCTATCTCGAGGACGAGGACCCGGCTCGTGAGCCGGTCGGCCTCGAACGCAACGTAGCCGCCAAGACCGGTCGGTTGGCGCTGTCCGGTCGGATCGATCGGATCGACGAGCGAGATGGCGAGATGGTCGTCGTGGACTACAAGACCGGGCGGTCGGGGGTCAGCGACGATGCCGCCCGCGGTTCACCCGCGCTGGCGTTCTACGTCCTGGGCGTACGTCGAACGCTGCGCCGCGAGTGCACCCGAGTGGAGCTGCACCACCTGCCGAGCGGGAACGTCGCGGCATTCGAGCACACCGAGGCATCGCTGGCTCGCCACGTCGGTCGAGCCGAGGACACTGCCACCGACATCGCGCGGGCAAGCGGGCAGGTCGCGGCCGGGATGGATCGAGACGAGGCATTTCCGGCCCGCACCGGAACCTGGTGCGGCTGGTGTGATCTGCGCCGGCACTGCCCGGATGGCCAGCGCGCGGCTGCGGCCCGCGAGCCCTGGTCGTTCTTGGCGGCCTCAGCCGGCTAGCCGTTCCCGGGCCGCTCGTAATGCCGGACCCTCTCGCCAGCGGGCCGGCAGGGTCTGCAGGCTGGTGCGCAGGGCCCGGACGCCGGCCGTGGCTGCCGCGTCGGTGGTGGTCAACCCCGGCATCCGGTACATGCGCCGCGCCCACGGGGGCAGCAGGGCGAAGGACAGAGTGGCGAGGCCACCCCAGGCGGGTCGCGCGGGAGTCAGTACTCGCACCCAGGTCGGCATCGGCGGAGCAAGCAGGAAGCGGAGGGCCCGCTTCGCTTCAGCACTCGCGCGCAGCATCGGCGCCATGTCGGGGAAGTACGCCGCGAGATCGGCGCGATCGGCTGGCACGTCACGGGCCGGGATGCCCACCAACTCCGCTGCACGCACCTGCTCGCACAGATAACCGTCGGCGTCGGCGTCGCTCAGCTCGGCTCCGGATCGGCGGGCGGTGGACAGGAAGGAGTCCACCTCGCAGCAATGCACCCACAGGAGCAGGGCGGGGTCGTCGACCTGGTACGGCATCCCGCTGTCCGGCTCGATCCCGATCAGCCCGCGGTGGGCTCCGCGTACCCGAGCTGCGGCTTTGAGCGCATCGCTTCGGGTGCCGTAGCTGAGCGTGGCGACGAACTCAGCCGTCCGGCCGAGCCGCCCCCACGGGTCCTCCCGGAAGCCCGAGTGCTCGACGACACCGGCCAGGGCCAGCGGGTGCAGCGCTTGCATGAGCAACGCGCGGATCCCGCCGACGATCAGCAGTGGATCGGAATGAACCCGCCAGGTCACGCTGTCGGGTCCGAAAAGGCCTGCCCGATCGTCGTTGGCCGGCAAAGTCGGGTGCGGTGTGGAAGCCATCCTCGGCGAGTCTACGTCCGTCGCTCGGCAATCCGGCGGTCAAGAAAGCCGAGTTCGGCCGCGCAATCGTCGAGCATCGCTTCGAACAATCCCAGGCTGTCCTCCAGGGCCCAGTGCAGGTGGCCGAAGGCCTCCAGAGTGACCATGCCGTAGAGCCGGGACCACAGCCGTACGTACAGGTACCGGACCGGCAGCGGAAGCTGGAAACTATCCATCTTGCTGTGCTGAAGCTGCCTCAGCAGTTCGGGCTCGACCTCGTCGAGATCAGGTGGGCTGATCCTCCCGCCTTCCCACATGGCGACGAAGATCTCGGCGAAAACGGCCCCGAAACGCATCCCGGTCTCATGCGTGCAGCCGGTGTTCTGTGCGCCGCAGTCATGAGCGGGCTGGCGAACAACAGTCCACGAGATCCACGAGATCCGGGTGAGTTCGTCGATCAACTCTTCATAGAGGCTTGCGCCGAGCAGGTCGAGCAGGTCGTCGTGACCGTCGACGTACCGGTACAGGGCAGGTGTGGTCATCCCGACGGCCCGGCCCACCGCCCGCATGTTGATCACCTCGCCCTGGCGAACCAGGTCGCGGGCGGCGGCCAGGATCTCATGCCTGGTCTGCGCCCTGGCCCGTTCCCGACGGATGGGCAGTGGGCCGAGGATTTCGGTGTCGCGATCGTGGTCGACGCCGCCGTCGTACGGACCCTGCTGGTTCCGGCCGCGATGCGGCTGATGGGCAAGGCCAACTCGTGCACAGCGGGTGAGGCGCTTGGCTGACCGCTAGAGCAGCGGCCGGTCAGCGCGTGGCGAACCAGTGGATGAAGCCACAGCGCCGGCAGATCAGGCACTGGGCGCCGGCGTTGAACGCGTCAAGGTCGAGCATGCTCATTCCGCGGGTATTGAGCAGAAACTCCGCCTGATTGAAGTCGGTGAACTGGCAGTTGACGCAGCGCAGGCCGGCGGCGCTGGGGTGCTGTGCCTGCGGCTGGTGTTGCGGCGCCTGTTGTTGCTGTTGTTGATGCTGACCCCATTGACCGCCCGGTGGGGACTGTGGTGCCTGGGATTGGCCGGGCATCGCGTGCTGCGTAGCCGGCTGGTGCTGGGCGTACTGCTGTGGGGCAGCAGGCGGTTGACGCAATTGTCCCCAGCTCATGCCAGTCCACCAGCGTTCGCCGTTTCCCTCTGGATCGGGATACCAGCCGGCCGGCGTACCGCCGCCCTGTCCTTCGGTCATCTGCGTCCTCCATGAGAGCCTTGCGCCGGGGTGAGCAGGCATGGTCGCAGACGGCGGTTCAGTGCGCATTCAGCGGGCGAGGCTGCGCGACGGCCGACTCTGTGACATAAGCGTCGACGCCGGCCAGGTCACGGCCATCGCCGAATGCTCCTCCGCTCCGGTCCGACATGCGGCCACCGCTGCAACGCCGATGATGCCGATGATCGACGCGGATGGCCGGCTGGTGACCGAGTCCTTCGTCAACGGCCATCTGCACCTGGACAAGGTCTACACGCTGCCGTTGATCGGTGAGGCAGCACTCTCGGCGTACACCGGCGCGGAGATGGCCGCGGCCGCGAGTGGAATCGAGCTTGCCCGCGCAGTGAAAGCCGACTACGACCGGGCCTGGATCACCCCGAATGTCACCCGGGCGTTGCAGGAGGCGCTCCGGTACGGCGTCCTGCACATCCAGGCCTTCGTCGACGTCGACACCGCCGCCGGGCTCGAAGGTCTGTACGGAGTCCTCGCGGCTCGTGCTCAGTTCGCCGATGTCCTCGACGTCCAGGTGGTTGCCTTCCCGCAGGACGGAGTGCTGCGTGATCCCGGCTCGGCAGCCCTGTGCGAGCACGCCATGCAGCTGGGTGCGGACATCGTCGGTGGAATTCCGTGGATCGAGGACAGCGCATCGGACATGTCCGCGCACGTCGAGTGGGCGTGTGGGCTGGCGGCGAGGCTGGGAACGCGGGTGGCCATGCTCGTCGACGATGCCGGCGACGCGTCGTTGCGCACGAGCGCGCTGCTGGCCGGGTCGATGATCGAGCATGGCCTCGTCGGTCGAGGAGTGGCCTGTCATGCCCGAGCCGTCGGCAGGTATCCGATCGAGGAGCAGGTCCAGCTGGCCCGACTCGCTCGCGAAGCCGGCCTCGGATTCGTCAGCGACCCGCACACCGGGCCGCTGGCGCTGCCGGTCGAGCGATTCCGGGGGTTAGGCGTCGACGTCGCCCTCGGCCAGGACGACATCGAGGATGCCTACTACCCGTACGGCCGGCACAACATGCTCGAAGTGGCTTTCCTCGCCTCGCATCTGCTCGAGTTAAGGACCTCGGCTGATCAGGAGTACCTGCTCGACCTGATCACATGTTCGGCTGCGCGGGTGATCGGCCTTCGCGGCCACCGCTTGGCCGTCGGCAATCCGGCGAACCTCGTCGTGCATGACTCCAAGCGCCTGGTTGATGTTCTGCGCGAACACGCCGCGCCACGTTGGGTAGTCAGCAGAGGCCGGATCGTCGCCGAAACCGAGACCGTCACCAGATGGTCCTCCAGTCCGGATGTGGAGACCTGACTGCGGCGTAACACCTCATGGTTCCGCGCGGCTCTTGCTGCAACCGCTCTCAGCGCCGGGGGTGTTGTTCTGGCTTCCTCGATCTTCGGCTCTGACCGATCGGCCCCCCGTGACGCGGTGCTCGCTATGGCGCGGCGGAGCCAAGTGCGCCTGGTGGCCGTGTTCGCGGAGTTTGGCTCGTCCCGTGCCTGCACGCCCTCGGCGTCGAGCAGCTCTTCCAGCCGGCGGCCGAGGCGGCCGAGGCCGATCGGGTCCAATGACGTGCAGGCGTCGAGCAGGGCCTGCTCTCCCTCGGCGCGCTGCTCGGGACCGACCTGGTCGGAAAGGTCTTTCAGGGAGTCGGCGATCACCTCGACCTGGCCGAGGTTGACCTGACCCTCGGCCAACGCCTGCGCGGTGGCGGGGAGTTGTTCGCGCAGCGCCCGGGCGGTGCGGACCAGCCGGAAGCCTCACCCGGTGCAAGGCGGTGTGAGCCGCGCAGCCAGGCCACCGTCGACGTAGCTCCTCGGCTGCGGGCCAGCCCGCGGGCGTCGGCCTCACCCAATCTGGCCAGCAGCACCGCATCGTCCTGCGCCCGCAGGGCCAGCGCCTGCCCGAACTGGGCGGCCAGTTCCCGGTCGGTCAGCGACCACAACGGCTCACCGGTTGCCGCTTCGACCACGTCCCGGGCAGCGGCCAACCCGGGCACTGCCGGTGGGCTCAACACTTCGGTCACACCACGAACCTACGGCCAGTGTCCGAAACTCCCCGGCCCTGGGAAGCCCTGCCCCGCAATCTTTTCCAGGAACTTTACGCAACCTGCGGTGACGATCTGCAACCTTTGTTGATCATCGGAATGCGACCGGGTTTCCGACCCCGAACAACCAAACAACTGCCGATAATCCGATGATCAACACACAAGAGCGGCCACCCCGTCACCGCCGCAGTTCAACCCCGACCGAGACCGCCGGCCGACAACGGAAGCGGCCAGCTCCGTACCCGTCGCGCTGCCGCACTTCAACCCCGACGAGACCGCCGGCCGGTCAGCCGTAGGCGATGAGACCGTCGTCGGTGTCTGCGATCAGCACCGAACCGGCTCGTTCGATCCGAGTCAGGCCCTCCAGACCGCCTCCGCCAGAACCAGTGCTCTCCAAGAGGTCGGATCGGCTGAGCTCGAGTCCGCTCAGCGGGTCACGCGTCACGAAGTCCCCCGCCTCGAACACGACGATGCCGGCATCGCCATTGTCGGCCGGTAATCCGTCAGCAGTCACGCTCCACAGCTGTGCACCGCTGGTCGGATCGATGGCGTAGAGCGTGCCGGACCGGTACACCAGCGGAGTGCCCTGCCCCGCTGCCTGCCCGACGAACGTGGTGACCGCTGACGACGGCGACGACTCGACCGATCCGGACTCGGCGACCGCACCCAGATTGGACAGCAGCGAACCGTCGCGGACACTCAGGATCAACAACTCCTGTCCGACCAGGAGACTGACCACCCCGTCGGAGCCGAGCACGCTGACCTCACCCGGCGGCGGGGCAACGCGCCACTGCTGGTCTCCGCTGTAGAGGTCGAACTCTGCCAACCATGTCGTCCCGGTCGTGCAGCTCTCCAGTACGACGACGCCGTTGACACCGACTGCGATGCTTGCCAATTCGCAACCCTGCGGCGGGTTGTAGCGCCACCGGATCGCGTTCCCGACCGCGTCGAGCACCGCGATCCCGTCTGGTGTCGATGCCACCGCCGCCGTACCTGATCCGAACAGACTCAATCGATCGCTGAAACCGACATTCCGATACCACCGACGTAGGCCGGAGCCGGCCTCCAGGGCGACCGCCTCGTTGCATCGGCCGGTGGTCCGGAAGATGGCGACCACGACGTCGTCCAGGACGGTGAGGTCGCACATCGTCGCGTTGCTGCGCAGATAGTGCCAGCGCTCGTCACCGCTCTGCGGGTCGAGCCCGCGTACGCCGTGCTCGGACGAGGTGATGACCGTATTGCTGGCCACAGTGCGCTGGTCGTCAACGGTGTCATCTGACGACCACAAGGAGCTGAGTGGCGAGGCCAGCGGCCCTTCGAAAGGCTTGGGTTGATCGGCCGCCGTTCGTACGTCGGTATTGGCCGAGTCACTGTGCACCGCAAGGACGGTGCCCGCCACCAAGGCCGCCAGGAGTACGCCCAACCACGTCAGGGCGGGCCAGGACGGCCGCCGCATCCTGCCGAGGAGGAGCCGACTCATCGTTGCCCGAGCTGGGTCTAGTCCGCGGCCTGGGCGGGGCGACGGCGACGTCGGTTACGAGCACCAGGCGCACCCGACGAGCCAGTTGACCCGCTCGAGACCGATTGATCACCGCTCGTTGTGGACGCTGGATCACCTCCGGCACCAGAGCCGCCCTCGGCACCGACCGACACGCCGCCTCGGGTCCGGTTACGCGAACGCGACCGGCGCGGACGGCGAGCCGGCTCGTCGCCAGAGCCCGTCTCGTCACCCGCGGGTCGGCTGTCGCGGCGTGAATTGCCCTGTCCGCGTTCCCCGCTAGACCCGGACGACCGCTCGGATGAGCCGGAACCACCGCGGCTGGACTGACTCCGGCCGGAGGATCCGCCACCGCTGGACCGCCGAGCGCCGCCCGATGCTGCGGAGCCACCGCGGCCCCGGCCGGTCTCGCCGAGATCCTCGACGCTCTCGGCCGACAGACCCTCCCGAGTCCGGGCCGATCGCGGCAACCTGCCGGTGGCCGAGGAAGGGATGCCCAGGTCGGTGTAGTAGTGCTCCGAGGTGGAATACGTCTCTGGCGGCTCGTGGAAGGGCAGCTCTAGAGCAGCGTTGATCAGCCCCCACCGGGGCAGGTCGTCCCAGTCCACAAAGGTGACAGCGATCCCCTTGCCCCCAGCGCGGCCAGTGCGGCCGATGCGGTGCAGGTAGGTCTTCTCGTCCTCCGGGCACTGGTAGTTGACGACGTGGCTGACGCCGGTCACATCGATGCCTCGGGCGGCGACATCGGTGGCGACCAGGACATCGACCTTGCCCGAACGGAAGGCTCGCAGCGCCTGCTCACGCGCGCCCTGGCCCAGGTCGCCGTGCACGGCAGCGGCGGCGAAGCCGCGATCGACGAGTTCGTCGGCGACCTTCTGGGCGGTCCGTTTGGTCCGGCAGAAAACCATGGTCAGGCTGCGATCGGTGGCCTGCAGGAGCCGGGCCAGCAGTTCATGCTTGTCGAGGTTGTGCGCACGGTAGACGTACTGAGTCGTGTCCGGAACGGTCGAACCCTCGTCGTTACCGTGTGCGCGGATGTGGGTCGGCTGGGTCATGAACTGCCGGGCCAGGGTCACGATCGGGCCGGGCATCGTGGCGGAGAACAGCATGGTCTGCCGATGGGTCGGAACCATGCTCAGCACCCGCTGGATGTCGGGCAGGAAGCCCAGGTCGAGCATCTCGTCGGCCTCGTCGAGGACCAGCACGCTGACCTGGCCCAGCAACAGGTGGCGCTGCTCAGCCAGGTCGAGCAACCGGCCGGGCGTACCCACGACTATCTCGACCCCTTTTCGCAGAGCTTCGATCTGGGGCTCGTACGCGCGGCCGCCGTAGATGGCCTGAACGCGCATTCCGCGCTTGGAGCCGGCGGTGGCCAGGTCTCGGGCCACCTGCACGCACAGTTCGCGGGTGGGTACGACCACCAGCGCCTGCGGTAGGCCGTCGCCGCCCTCGCTGGTGTTCAAGAGTCGCTGCAGCATCGGTACGCCAAATCCGAGGGTCTTGCCGGTGCCGGTACGGGCCTGACCGATCAGGTCGTGGCCGGCCAGGGCGATCGGGAGGGTCAGCTCCTGGATGGCGAAGGTGCGCGTGATGCCGACCGCCGCCAAGGCGTCGGTGATGTCGGCGTGCACGTTGAAGTCGGTGAACAGCGGCGCGGTCTCCTCGACCGGCGCGCGGGCGGCGAGTTCCTCGGCCGGAAGAACCTCCGGCGCGCCCTCGGTGGCGTGCTCGAGAGCTACCGCCTCATCGTGGGTGAGGTGTTGCTGGCTCTGCTTGGGTTGGCTCGGGTCGTGCGGGGGTTGGCTGGTCAGTTGTCTCGCCTCGAAACTGTCTCGGACCGGGTCGGTCGGGTTTCCGCGTCGCGCCGACGTCCCGGGGGCGATCGCAGAATCGAGGTCGAGTCGCAACTCGGACAGCTCATGAATGAGATCGCGGTGGGCGTTCTCCGATGATCAGAAAGCACCGCAAAGGCGTTGACGCACAGATACGCGAGTCGTGGTCCGGCTCGCCGATGTCAGTCTAGCTCAGCCGAGCCCGACCCCGGCCAAACTGCGCCCGGGCCGCCCGTGCCGCGCCCGGCCGCTTGCCCGGGGGCGTTTGGTGGGAGAGTTGAGTTTCCTGCACAGAAAGGTGCTACCGCTGACGGACAACGCAGTCATCGACCTCTTAGGGGTCCTGGCCTACGGCGAGCTGACGGCCTTCGACCGGCTGGCCGAGGATTCGCGGATGGCACCGACCACGGCCGGCCGCGCCGCGCTGGCCAGGATGGCCGCAGCCGAGATCGGGCATTTCGGCCTGCTCTGTGATCGGCTGAACGAGCTTGACACCGATCCCGAGAAGGCGATGTCTCCCTTCGCCGCTCCGGTCGATGCCTTCCATGACGGCACCCGGCCGAGTACCTGGCTCGAGGGCCTGGTCAAGGCCTATGTCGGGGACGGGCTGGCCGCGGACTTCTACCGCGAGATCGCCAACTTCCTCGACGAGTCCACCCGCGCGCTGGTGCTGTCCGTCCTGGCCGATACCGGACACGCCTCCTTCGCCGTACGAGAGGTACGCGCCGCCATCCGGGCCGATCCGGCAGTCGGCGGTCGGCTGGCACTGTGGGCCCGGCGCCTGGTGGGGGAGGCGCTGACCCAGTCCCAGCGGGTCATCGCCGAACGTGACCAGCTGGCCGAGCTGCTGATCACCGGGACCGGCGACCTGACCGGTGTCGCCGAGCTGCTCAAGCGGATCACCACGGCGCACACCGAGCGGATGAGCCAGTTGGGGCTCAGCTCATGACCAAGGAAAGCAGGGGGGTGGCTGCATGACCTTCAACGAAGGCATCAAGGTCGATCCGGGCCGGGAGAGCGGTGGACGCGGCGGGCGTCGCGGTGGCGGCATCGCGATCGGCGGTGGCGGCGGCCTGGTCGTCGTCCTGCTGGCTCTGGTCTTCGGGTTCAATCCCGGGGACATCCTCGGTGGGGGGGACACCGGGGCGCAGGACCAGACGCAGAGTGACGACGCCTTCGCCGAGTGCGACAGCGCCGAAGCGGCCAACACCAACATCGACTGCCGGATCATCGCGACCGCCGAGAGCCTCGATGCCGTCTGGGGACAGCTGTTGCCCGACAGCGGCGGCCCCGCCTACGTCCAACCCGGGCTGGACATCTTTGCGGGTTCGGTGAGCACCGGCTGTGGCGGTGCGACCAGTGCGACGGGGCCGTTCTACTGCCCGGCTGACCAGACCGCGTATTTCGACTCGGAGTTCTTCGATCTGCTCGAGACGCAGTTCGGGGCCAACGGCGGTCCCCTGGCCCAGGAGTACGTCGTGGCGCACGAGTTCGGTCACCACATCGAGAACCAGCTGGGCCTACTCAATCGGGCGCAACAGGATCCGCAGGGTCCGGAGTCCGGCGGCGTCCGCGTCGAGCTGATGGCCGATTGCCTGGCTGGGATCTGGGCGAAGAACGCCACCACGGTGCCCGATCCGGACACCGGTACGCCCTTCCTGGCGCCGCTGAGCCAGCAGGACATCACCGATGCTCTCTCAGCTGCTGCGGCGGTCGGGGACGACCGGATCCAGTCGTCGCAGGGTGGTGAGGTCAATCCTGAGGCGTTCACCCACGGGACGTCCGAGCAGCGCCAGCGCTGGTTCATGATTGGGTTCGATCAGGGATCGATCGATGCCTGCAACACCTTCGAGACCGACGAGCTGTAAGGCGGCGACACCGAGGGGCGGGCGCCGGCTCGACGCCGTGATCGTGAGCGCCTGAGGCCGAGTCGCAATGCACTTGTAGCGCTCACGATCATGTAACGCCTTGGGTCAGACCTGTGCGCTGAACCCGACCCGCCGGTGGTCCGCCTCGGCGATCTCGACGTAGGCGATCCGCTCCACCGGAACGACGACCCGACGGCCGCGTTCGTCGACGAGGGTCAGGACTCCACGACCGCGGTCGATGGCCTCGGTGATCGCTGCCTGGACCTCGTCGGGCGATTCAGGGCTGTCCACCGTGAGCTCTCGGGGTGAGTGCTGCACGCCGATCTTGACTTCCACCGCTGCCCGCCTTCGCTTTCCACCGTCCGGCTGGTCCGACGGTTGCCTCGCCGAGGCTAGTCCAGCCCCGCCCGGCCAGCGGCCGGACCTCCTACGCCGTACGCGAACCGTGCCCGTACGCGACCGCGCTGGCCTTCAGCTGGACTTCGCCGACTGACCGTTTGCACCCAACTGGGGGTCGGACTGCAACGGGAAGCCGGAGATCCCCCTCCAGGCAAGGGCCGAGATGAGCGCGACCGCGTCGTCCTTGCTCAGATCACTGGCCTGGTCGTTGCGTCGTTCGAGCCACCAACGCGCACTGATCTCGGCCAGCCCGGACAGCCCGGCAGAGAGCAGATGGGACTGCGTCGGACCGGCGCCGGATTCGGCGTTGATCGTGTCAGCCAGCGCCGACACGATCGCGGCGAACGCGTGCTCGACCTTGTCGTGGACCTCCGGGTCGTTGCGCAGGTCAGATTCCCACAGCAGCCGGAAAGCCTCTCCCTCCCCGTCGACGAACTCGAAGTAGGCAGCGATCGCACCGTGCACCCGCTCCTTGTTGTCAGTGGTGGCTTGCAGCGCGGTCACCATCCGCTCGCCTAGATCGGTGACCTGCTCGTCCAGCAGGGCGAGATAGAGCTCGCGCTTGCCTGGAAAGTGTTGATAGAGAACGGGTTTGGAAACCCCCGCTCGGTCGGCGATCTCGTCCATGGCGGCCGCGTGATAGCCCCTCGCGACGAAGATGTCCCGAGCGGCGTCGAGCAGCTGATGGCGTCGCGCGGACCGAGGCAGCCGACCCTGGCGGCCAGGTGGCCGATCGGGCGCCGAGTCGGGTTGGGCGGCAGAAGTCATCATCTCCACGGAAGTGAACCTGCCAGCCCCGCTTCGTGGCAAGAAATGGCACCATGCGCAGGTGAGCGCCGCCAGGCCCGGGACGACACCGCGCCGGTCTCGGGGCCGCATCCACCGCGCCTGGTAGGTGGCCGCCGTCACCTTCGCCGCACTGCTCGCAGCTGCCTCGTTCCGCTCGAGCACAGGCGTGCTCATCGAGCCCTTGGAGACGGAGTTCGGTTGGTCCCGTGCCCTGACCTCCGGTGCGGTCACGGTCAACTTCATCCTGTATGGCCTCACTGCGCCGTTTGCAGCGGCACTGATGCAGCGCTTCGGAGTACGTGGCGTCGTGATGGCCGCTCTTGGCCTGATCGCTGCCGGCATGGGGCTTACGACGCTGATCACCTCCGGCTGGCAGCTGTACGCGCTGTGGGGTCTTTGCGTCGGGCTGGGCACCGGTTCGTTGGCCCTGGTTTTCGGGGCGATCGTGGCCAACCGGTGGTTCGTCCGGCATCGCGGCCTCATGATGGGCGCGTTCTCGGCGGCCTCGGCCACTGGCCAGCTGGTGTTCCTGCCGATCATCGCGAATCTCACCGAGAACGTCGGCTGGCGCCAGGCCGCCCTGCTCGTCGCGGCCCTCGCCCTGCTGCTGATCCCGTTCGTCCTCGCCCTGCTCGCCGAGTCCCCAACCGCGGTGGGCATCCGACCGTACGGCGATCCGGAACCCGGTGAGATCGAAGACGTCGCGTCGGTCCGGACGAGGGGAGACGGCGCAGGTCGTACGGCGATCCGGGTGCTCCGCGAGGCTTCGCACTCGGCGACGTTCTGGATCCTGATGGGCACGTTCTTCATCTGCGGCTGGTCGACCAACGGCCTGATCCAGACACATTTCATCCCGGCCGCGCACGACCACGGGATGCCACCCACGACTGCGGCGGGTCTGCTGGCCCTCGTCGGAGCCTTCGACATTCTCGGGACGCTGGCTTCGGGCTGGCTCACCGACCGGGTGGACTCCCGCAAGCTGTTGGTGGCCTACTACGGCCTGCGTGGGCTCTCGCTGCTGGTCGTACCTGCCGTACTCGGTCCCACGGTGGCCCCGCCGTTGTTCTTCTTCATCGTCTTCTACGGCCTGGATTGGGTGGCCACCGTGCCGCCCACGGTCGCCCTGTGCCGGCAGCACTTCGGGCTCGAGCGTTCGGGGATCGTGTTCGGCTGGGTTTTCGGAGCGCACATGGTCGGCGCCGGCGTTGCGGCCAGCGTGGCCGGATTCATCCGGACCGGCACCGGTGACTACGCCGCAGCCTGGTATGCCGCCGGCCTACTCTGCGTGATCGCCGCCGTGGTGGTCCTCAGGATTCCTCGCCCGCCCGTACCCGAAGCCGAGTCACAAGCAGTCCCACAACCAGAGCAACTCGCCCTGAGCTGACCGGTGGTCGCGCTGAGCAGACCGCTTTCCAGCAACGTGTTGCGGTGCCGTTGACGTCTTGCGTGCGCTCGGTGAGAGTCGACCCAGGAGTGACGCTC